>Ga0190271_10001820_pt1 | contig 12468 bp, 10 predicted proteins | sample Popmic356T_FD_133747 | JGI IMG/M metagenome (GOLD analysis project Ga0190271, IMG submission 133747) | Populus adjacent soil microbial communities from riparian zone of Weber River, Utah, USA - 356 T | ecosystem: Environmental > Terrestrial > Soil > Riparian zone | place: USA: Utah | collected...
GAGGTGATTGGCCTGAAGCGTCGAGCCCGTCGATACGAGATCGCAGATCAGGTCGGCGCGGCCCAGTCGCGGCGCGATTTCCACTGCGCCTGACAGCGTGACGATCTCGGCAGTGATGTTCCGTTCGGCCAGATACCGCGCCAGCGTGTGGGGGTAGGTGGTGGCGATGCGCTTGCCCGACAGCGAGGCCGGCCCTTCGAACTTCGTGCCTTCGGGCACCGCCAGCGACAGACGGCAGCGGCCGAAATCCAGTGTGCGCAGCGTCCGGAAGCTGGCCCTGGCGCCACGCGCCTCCATTTCAAGCCGGCGTTCCTCGAGCACGTTCAGGCCCACCAGCCCCAGGTCGCAGACATCCTCCTGCACCAGATCCGGGATGTCGTCATCGCGCACGAACAGCACATCCAGAGGCATGTTCTCGCCGAAGCCCAGCAGCTGGTCCTTGCCGCGTGACAGCTTCAGGCCACAGCGGGTCAGCAGATCCAGTGACGGATCGGTGAGTCGACCGGATTTCTGCACCGCCAGGCGCAGCCGGGTTTCCTTATCCATGTTGACGTCCTTCTGTTCGACGCGCGGCCAGCGCATAGCCGCCATGGCCCTGCGCCAGATAGCGCGCCACGCGACCGATGGTGGTGACGCTGACTCCGGTCAGCCGGTGAATCTCGCGATAGGGCAGGCCGCGCTGCAGTCCTTCGACTGCCGCCCAGCGATCGGACATGGCCTGCAATTCGGCCGGCGTGCACAGATCGCGCAGGAAGGCACGGATCTCGTCAGCACTGCGCAGTGTTGCCAATGCTTCAACGAGGTTGCGTTCGGCCAGCGCTTCCTGGCGTGGCGTGACGGTCTTGTGGGCTTTCATCGCCGGTCCCTTGTCACAATGTGCTAGCACGTTAGCATGTTGATACACGTGCCGGCAACCCTAAACTGCGGTATTGGCGCAGGTTTTTTGCCATTTGCCGCGCTTGACGACGCGGAAGGGCGACCCCTAGACTGAAGCCACTCATCGAGACCGGCTGAGGGATAAGGCCCTTCGACGCCGGGGCAACCGTCGGGTAACCGACATGGTGCCAACTCCTGCGGCCATGGGCCGGCAGATGAGCGAGCCAAGCGCTGCCGTCGGCAGCGCGCGCCCCAGGCGCAGCCGCTGAGTGCCGATGAGTGTGGAGGCACGGCGCGGTATGAATCCGGTCAATCAGAACATCCGTCTGGCGGCAGATTCCGGCATCGCTGAAGGCGTGCTGGAACTGCCTTCACCCTTTGTGCTGTTCCATGGCGGCGCGCTGCCATCGGCGCAGCTGGCCTGGCGACTGGTGGGTGATGCACGACTGCCACTGGTGGTGGCCGTCGGCGGCATTTCGGCGCACCGGCGCGTATTCGACGAGGCCCAGCCCACCGCGGGCTGGTGGCATGAAGTGGTGGGACCGGGCCGTGCACTGGACACCCATCGCTGCCGAGTGCTGGGCATCGATTATCTGGGCGGGAGTGGTGAGTCCACGCGACCGGCATGCAGCGCAACGCCGCCCTGTCTGTCCAGTTACGATCAGGCCGAAGCACTGCGCCTGCTGCTGGATCATCTGGGCATCGCGAAAGTGTCCTCGATCCTCGGGGCCTCGTATGGCGGCATGGTGGCGCTGGCCTTCGGCGAGCGTTATCCCGAGCGCGTCGGCCGGTTGATCGTCATCAGCGCCGCCGACCGGTCCCATCCGATGGCCACGGCCTGGCGCTGCGTGCAGCGGCGTACCGTACGCTTTGCGATCCAGGTCGGGCAGCCGGCTGCGGGGCTCGAGCTGGCGCGCGCGCTGGCCATGGCCACCTATCGCAGCGCCGAGGAATTCGCGGCGCGCTTTGCCGATGCGCCGCGCCAGATCGATGGCCAGTTCGTCTTTCCCGTGGAGGAGTACCTGTTTGCGCGCGGCCGCGACTACGCCGGCAAGTACCAGCCTGAAGCCTTTCTGTGCCTGTCGCAGTCCATCGATCTGCATCGTGTCGATGCCAGCCGCATCAACGTGCCCACCAGCGTGGTGGCAGTGCGCGAAGATCAGCTGGTGCCCATCGAGGACATGCGCGCGCTGGTGGCGCGTCTGCCTTCGGCCCGCCTGCACGAGATTTCATCGCCGCATGGCCATGACGCCTTCCTCAAGGAAGCCGGCCAGCTGCGCCCGATTTTTGGTTGTGTTTATGGAGATTGCTGAGTGACTGACAAAGCCGATGCGATGACCCGTGCCGTACGCGCCGGACTGGAATCCGACGATGTCACCGGCGCCGTGGTGCCGCCCATCCATCTGAGCTCGACGTATGCCTTCCGTGGCTACGGCGAGAAGCGCGCCTATGACTATTCGCGCTCGGGCAATCCCACTCGCGACCTGCTGGGCCATGCGCTGGCCGATCTGGAGGAGGGTGCCGGCGGCGTCATCACGGGTTCCGGCATGGGCGCCATTACGCTGGTGGGACATCTGTTGAAGACCGGCGACCGGCTGCTCGCGCCGCATGATTGCTATGGCGGCACTTATCGGCTGTTCTCGGCCTGGCAGCGTCGCGGTGAACTGAACGTGGAATTCGTTGACTTCGGCAATGCGGCCGCCCTGGATGCCGCGCTGTCGAAGCCGGCCGCGCTGGTATGGATCGAGACGCCCAGCAATCCGCTGTTGCGCATCACGGACATCGCCACGGTCAGTGCGCAAGCAAGACGCGCCGGCGCCATCGTGGTGGTGGACAACACCTTCCTGTCGCCGGCCTGGCAGCTGCCGCTGCGTCTTGGCGCCGACATCGTGCTGCATTCCACCACCAAGTACATCAACGGACACAGCGATGTGGTGGGCGGCGCCGTGGTGGCGAAGACGAAGGAGCTGCATGAGCAGCTGGCCTGGTGGGCCAACTGTCTCGGGCTCACGGCGGCGCCCTTCGACAGCTTCCTGACGTTGCGCGGCCTGCGCACACTGCATGCGCGCCTGGCCGTCCACGGCGTCAACGCGCAGGGCCTGGCCGAGTGGCTGGTGCAACAGCCGCAGGTGGCGAAGGTGTACTACCCGGGCCTGGACTCGCATCCCGGTCATGGGCTGGCCAAGCGCCAGCAGCAGGGGTTCGGCGCCATCATTACCATCGAACTGAAGGGCGGCACCGCGGCCGTGAAGCAGTTCATCGCCGGCCTCGAATATTTCTCGCTGGCCGAATCGCTGGGTGGCGTCGAAAGCCTGGTGGCGCATCCGGCGTCGATGACGCATGCGGCCATGGATGAAGCCTCGCGCCGCGCAGCAGGACTTACCGACGGACTGCTGCGCCTGTCGATCGGCATCGAAGCGCTGGCCGATCTGCGCCGCGATCTGGGCGCCGGGCTGGCGCGAATCCAGTAGTTGAGGCTTCTTTCTGGCAGGGACTATCGCTGCTGGAATTTTCATCCCTATCCGCAACGCACCGTGTCGGCCGAACTGCGCCGCGACTTCTGAGACCCGCGAGGACAGACAATGAATCTCTTGCCGACAGCCGTACTGCTCAGCGTCTTGCCGGTAATGCCGGCGTTGGCCTGTGACGTGCGCATTGAAGCTGGCTGGATCCGCCAGCCGGCGGTGGCGACGGCTTCGCTGGCGGCCTATGCCGCGCTGGTCAATACCGGTCAGTCGCCGGTTACGCTGGTCGCAGCCAGTTCGACGGCGGCGGTCAGCACTTCACTGCACGAGACCATGATGCATGGCACGACTGCGATGATGCGTCCGGTCGCGAAGCTCGTGGTTCCCGCCGGTGGCCGTGTGGAACTGGCGCCGGGTGGCATGCACCTGATGCTGGAACAGCCCCGGTTCGCCGCCAAGCCAGGGGACCGCGTCACCATCACGCTGCAGGAGGCGGGCGGTTGCGTGGTGGTTGGCGAGTTCGTCGTGCGGCCCGTTGGAGGCGCGGCTGCGGAAGTGGCTCCGGCACCCGCGCATCGTCACTAGCGCGTATTCGAAGCAGCGCCGCCCGCATCCTCAGCGCGGTCGATCACCACCGTTGCGCGTGTGAGGTCTCCGGTGGTCACTCCGCCGCGGGGGTCGCCCAGGGCGACATAGAAGATTTCGCTGTGGCGGCGCAGCGGGTCGGAGATCAGTGGCACGAAAATGGCGATCGTGGTTTCGCCGGACTGCAACCGCTCGCTGCGGCGACCCAGTGAAATAAAGTCCTTCCCGTCCCGCGCCGTGCCGTCTTCCGTCCACCAGGCAAAGCCCACGTTGCCGGTGTTGCCGCCCGAGCGGGTGAGCAAGATGCGTGCAGCGCCGTCCGACGGCCGGACGACATAGACATCCTGTGCAAAGCTGATACGGCCCGCGCCGGGCCTGAGCACCGGCTTCGCGGGGGCGTCTGCGCTGCGGTCGATGTCCGTCGCAGCAACCGCATCGGCAGGTTCGGCTGCGACGGATGCGGATGGAACATTCTGCGTTGTGGGCGTTGCGGCCTCCGTCGCAGCGGATGGCACCGCCTCCGCCGATGGCCGGCGCTGCAACGACGCGCCCGGGTTGCCGAGCCTTGATTGGAGCGCCTGAATCGGCGGCCCCGTCACCCTTGCAAGATCCTGCCGCCAGACGAACGCGGCGACCGCAATGACGACCAGCACGATCAGCAGAACCGCGTGCGTCGCCGAGCCGGATTTCAGTCGCTGCGTCTCCAGTCGGCTGAGCGGCGGCGCACGCAATGGGGCGCGCTCCAGTTCGAGTCCGGCAAGCCAGTCCCGCGTACTCATCGCAGGAAGATCGGGATCCAGCGTCAGCGCCGATGACAGCGTCTTCCACTGGCGGCCCGTGAGTCCGGCGATGCGCACGGGCCGCATCTTCTTGCTGCGTGCCTCGGTAGCCAACAGGCGTCGGAAGGGATGCGTGCCTGACAGCAATTCATACGCCACACATGAAAGGCTGAAAATGTCGTCGCGTGCGCCGGGCGCGGCGCCTGCGAGTCGTTCACAACTGGTGTAGGTCGGGGTGGCGGTGCGGAAGCCGTGCTCGATGCCTTCGGCAATCCACGGTTCGCGCAATGCAAGTCGTCCCGCCGCACCGAAGTCGAGCACCCTGACCTCGCCGGGCCGGGTGAGCATGATGTTGTCGGGTTTCAGATCGCCATGCACGACACCGTGCTCATGTGCGTACACGAGCGCGAGGCCGATGTCGCGCAATATGGCCAACGCCTGCGATCTCTCCAGGTTCTGCGGCCGCATGCGTTCCATGACCCTGCCCAGCAGTTCGCCGTCCAGCAGCTCCATGGTGTAGAAGTGAGCGGAACCATCCTGGTCCAGGTCGAAGACATTGACGATGCCCGGATGCGAAAGGTGTTGCAGATGACGAAACTCGTTCTGGAATGCCGCCACAGCCTCGGGCCGTTGACTCAACTTGTGGTTGAGTACCTTCACGGCGACGTAGCGGCCGCGCTCAGGCAGCGGGTTGCGTTGCCGGTCGATGGCGCGATATACCGCCGACATGCCGCCGCGTCCGAGCAGGCCTTCGATGAGGTAGCGCTCCTTCAGCAGCCGACCTGCCACCACCGGTTGCTCGGTGACAGGTTCAATGGAGCGCGTCGGATCAGCTCTCGCAAGTAATTCGCGCGCGACGCGATCGGCGTCCGCTCTTGCAGGCAGCTCGCGCGTGACGCGATCGGCGTCGGCTGCAATGGAGCCGGCGCTGCCCTCGCGACCGGCGCTCCCCAGCGCAATCCCGTTGACGCGTGTCTTGAGTGTGAGAAACAGATCGAGCGGCAGCTGCTGGCGTCGATGATACTGATCGAGCAGGGCAAGGGTCTCCCAGGCTGCATCAGGCGATGCGCTGCACAGCGCAGCCAGCGACTGGCCGAGCGTGTCTGCGGGGATTTCGCCGCGAGCGAATGCGTCCAGCTGCATGCGCTGATCGCTGACTATGTCCGTCGACGATTGGTTGCGGGCGCGCTCAGTCATGCGATTGTCCGGCGGAGTTGCAATGAAACGCCGGCTGGATCGCGTTGCCGGGCCGTTGCCTGTATAGGCCGCGCGAGCGTGTGCACGCAATAGGAGCAACGGCCGTGTCGCCTGTCGGACAGAACGTAGACGATCAACCAGTGTGAATACAGCAGGTTACAGGAGAATCCCGTACCTGACTCTCAAGGCAACTTCAGCGCTGGTGTTCGAGCGCAGCGAGCACAGCATCGCCCATCTGGCGCGTGGTCGCGGATCTCGCACTGCCTGCAATATCCGGAGTGCGCACGCCGTCACTGATGGCCTGCGATACTGCGGCCTCGAGACGGCGTGCCTCGGCATCAAGCTTCAGCGAGTAACGCAGCAGCATGGCGGCGCTCAACATGGCGCCACAGGGGTTGGCGATGCCCTTGCCGGCGATGTCCGGTGCCGAGCCATGGATGGGTTCGTAGATGCCGCGCGTGCCGTCGCCCAGCGAGGCTGACGGCAGCAGACCCAGCGAACCAGCCAGCATCGAGGCCTCGTCGGTGAGGATGTCGCCGAACATGTTTTCGGTGACCGCGACGTCGAAATCGCGCGGCTTGCGGATCAGGTGCATGGCGGCGGCGTCCACCAGCATGTGTTCGAGCTTCACGTCCGGAAATTCATCGTGCATCACGCGCTCGCACACCTCGCGCCAAAGTCGGGAGGTCTCCAGCACGTTGGACTTGTCGATGGACAGCAGGCGGCCGCTGCGCGCCTGCGCCAGACGTGCCGCGACCCGCACGATGCGTTCCACCTCGGCCACCGAGTAGCTGCACAGGTCAGTGGCATCCGTGGCGCTGCGGGTCTTGGCCCCGAAGTAGATGCCGCCGGTCAGTTCGCGCACCACGATAAGATCGACGCCCTCGATGATTTCCGGCTTCAGCGTCGAGATGCCATGCAGGGCAGGGTGCACGGTCACCGGACGCAGGTTGGCGTAGGCGCCCATCTCCTTGCGCAGTCGCAGCAGCCCGGCCTCGGGACGGATCTTCGTCTGCGGTGTGGACCACTTCGGTCCGCCGATGGCGCCCAGCAATACGGCATCGGCCGACAGGCAGGCCTGCAGCGTGCGCGCGGGCAATGGATCGCCGTGCTGATCGATGGCAATGCCGCCGAATGGCATCTCGGTGAGCGTCAGCTGATGGCCCGATTGCTGCGCCACGCGCTGCAATACCCGCAACGCCTCCGCAGTGACCTCGGGACCGATGCCATCGCCCCCGATCACGGTGATATTGGCTTTCAAGCGTGGCTTCTTTCGTAAGCGGCAATCGCCGACTGCTGGGCCGCGAGGTAACCCAGTTCGTCGACGCCGTTCAGCAGGCCGTAGCGCGCAAAGGGTTCGATCGGGAATCGCACCGCACGGCCGTCGGGCAAATGCAGCTGCGAGGATTCCAGGTCGATGGTCACTTCGACGCCGGGGTGCTGCAGCAGCCAGTCGGCGGTGGCGTCATCCACCACCACTGGCACCAGGCCATTCTTCAGCGAATTGTTGCGGAAGATGTCGGCGATCTCGTTGCTGATGATGGCGCGGAAGCCGTAGTCCAGCAATGCCCAGGGCGCGTGTTCGCGCGAGGAACCGCAACCGAAGTTGCGACCGGCCACCAGCACCTGACAGCCCGCGGTTGCCGGCTGGTTCAGCGCAAAGCCGGGCTTCGGCGAACCGTCGGTCTGGTAGCGCCAGTCAGCGAACAGCTGCTTGCCCAGACCTTCGCGCGTGGTCGTGCGCAGGAAACGCGCCGGGATGATCTGGTCGGTGTCGATGTTGGTGGACGGCAGCACGGCCGTGCGCGAGCGGATGGTCTTGATCGGTTCCATGTCAGGCAGTCTCTGCACAGGTTTCGCAGGCGCGGCCGTGGCGCATTTGCGTCATGGTCAGGCGCGACGAGCGAGGATATCGGGAATATCCGGGGGAGGCGCAACACCGCCATGGCGCAATTGCCCCCGGCCCCGCAGGGTTATGAAGAGGAAGGCCGACTGCGGCGTTGCTCGCCTTGTCCATGCACCGGGCATGAACTGCGGCTCGCGCCTTGCATGCAGCCTTCCTCTTCATAACGCGCTCCATGAAACCTGTGCAGAGACTGCCTATCCGTTCATCAGTTCGCGCGGATCAGTGACACGGCCACGAATGGCTGAGGCGGCCGCGGTCAGCGGACTGGCCAGCAGCGTGCGCGCACCCGGACCCTGGCGGCCCTCGAAGTTGCGGTTGCTGGTGCTGACCGAATACTCCCCGCTGGCCACATTGTCGCCATTCATGCCAATGCACATGGAGCAGCCGGACTCACGCCACTCGGCGCCTGCGTCGCGGAAGATGACATCGAGGCCCTCGGCCTCGGCAGCCCGCTTGATCTGCTGCGAGCCAGGTACCACCAGCATCTGTACGCCATGAGCAATGTGTTGGCCGCGCAGCAGTCCGGCGGCCGCGCGCAGATCTTCGAGCCGGCCATTGGTGCAGCTGCCGATGAACACCACGTTGATGGGCCGGTCGCGGATGGCCTCACCGGCGTGGAAGCCCATGTAGGCCAGTGCCTTGTCGAACACCGGATCGCCCCGGGTGGTCGGGATGTGGCCACTGATTGGCGTTACCATGCCGGGGTGTGTGCCGTAGGTGATCATGGGTTCAACGCGCGTGCCATCCAGCGTCACTTCGCGATCGAAGCGCGCGCCGGCATCGGTGGGCAGCAGGCGCCACTCGGCCAGCCGCCGTTCCCAGTCGCCGCCCTTCGGCGCGCGCGGCTTGCCGTGCAGATAGTTGAAGGTGGTGTCATCGGGAGCGATCAGTCCGGCGCGGGCGCCGGCCTCGATCGACATGTTGCACACCGTCATGCGCTCTTCCATCGTCAGCGCACTGACGGCGGAACCGCGATACTCCAGCACATGGCCGGTGCCGCCGGAGACTCCGATCTCTCCGATGATGGCCAGGATCAGATCCTTGGCGCTGACGCCGGCGGTCAGCCGGTGATCCACATTGATGGCGAAGGTCTTTGGCCGGCGTTGCAGCAGGCATTGCGTGGCCAGTACATGGCCCACTTCGGTGGTGCCGATGCCGAAGGCGAGGGCGCCGAAGGCGCCATGCGTGCTGGTGTGGCTGTCGCCGCAGACCACCGTCTTGCCTGGCTGCGATAGTCCGAGCTCGGGACCGATGATATGCACGATGCCGCGCAGGTCACTGCGCAGGTTCAGCAGCTCGACGCCGAACTCAGCGCAGTTCGTTTCCAGCTGCGCGATCTGCTGCGCGGCCGAGGCGATGGTGATGGGCGCGCCGCCGAACACCTGCTCGGTGCGTGTCGGCGTCGAATGATCCATTGTGGCCAGCGTCAGGTCCGGCCGCCGCACCTTCATGCCCTGTTTGCGCAGCACCGAGAAGGCCTGCGGCGAGGTGACTTCGTGCACCAGATGCAGGTCGACGTACAGCACCGCCGGCGTATCGGCGGTTTCGGCAACGACCTCATGTCGTTCCCAGATCTTCTGGAACATGGTCTTCATGCGGGAAGCCTGGCTCAGGTCGCCGTCACCGCGCGCGGTTTGGCCTGCATGTCCACATAGTCCAGCCAGTTCCACTTGTCGGCGGTGCTGCCGTCGAACAGGCCGAAGAAGGCCCTCTGCAGCACCTCGGTGATCGGGCCGCGGCGGCCGGCGCCGATCTGGATGCGGTCCACCGAGCGGATCGGCGTGACCTCGGCGGCGGTGCCCGTGAAGAACAACTCATCGGCGATGTACAGCAGTTCGCGCGGGATCGAAGACTCGCGCACTTCATAGCCGCGCTCGCGCGCCAGCTTCATCACCGTGTCACGGGTAATGCCACTGAGCACCGAATGCGACAGTCCGGGCGTCAGGATCACGCCATCCTTGACGACGAACAGATTCTCGCCGGCCCCTTCGCTGACGGTGCCGTCAGGCGCAAGACCAATTCCCTCGGCGAAGCCCAGACGCTTGGCCTCCAGACTGATCAGCTGGCTGGACAGATAATTGCCGCCAGCCTTGGCCAGCGCCGGCAGCGTGTTGGGCGCCACGCGCTGCCAGGACGAAATGCAGACGTCCACGCCCAGTTCTTCGCTTTCGTGGCCCAGATACTTGCCCCATTCCCAGGCGGCCACGGCTACTTCAATGGGTGGCTCGTTCTTCGGCGCCACGCCAATCTCGCCGTAGCCGCGGAAGGCCACCGGCCGGATGTAGGCGCCGTTGCCGAGATTGTTGACCGCCACCACTTCGCGGCAGGCGGCATTGATCTGCTCGGCCTGGAAAGGCAGTGCGATGCGGTAAATCTTGGCCGAATCAAACAGCCGCTGGGTGTGATCGCGCAGCCGGAAGATCGCGACGCCGCGGGGTGTGGGGTAGGCGCGCACGCCTTCAAACACGGACGAGCCGTAGTGCAACGCATGCGCGAGCACATGCACGGTGGCCTTTTCCCAGTGCACCAGCTTGCCGTTGAACCAGATGTACTGTGTGGCGGGTATGGGCATGTCAGTTCCTTGTGAGACTCAGACCGCAGTCTTGCTGACCGGCTGCGGATCGGTGCGCCGTTCGGCACCCGCGCGCTGGCCTTTCTGCGACAGCTCGATGCGGTTGATGACTTCCAGCAGCGCCTTGCCGCTGGCTTCGATGATGTTGGTGCTGATGCTGGCGCCGCGATAGCTGCGGCCGCTGAATTCGGCGTACACCACGGCTTCGCCCTGCGCATCCTCGCCGATGGTGACGGCATGTACTTCGAACTTGCGCACGGTGACGCTGACGCCGGTGCCCTGCTCGATGGCCTTGTAAGTGGCGTCTACCGGACCATCGCCATCGGCCTGTCGTTCGACGACCCGCCCATCGGCATGCTGCAGCTTTACGGTGGCGGCAGCCTGAGTGCCGCTGCGCGTGCTGATCTCCAGCGTCTGCAGCGACCAGGGGCCGTGCGCCGAACCTGCCGAGCGCAGCACCAGCGCTTCGATGTCGCCGTCGAACAGTTCCTTCTTGCGATCAGCCAGCGCCTTGAACTCGTCGAACACGCGATTCAGTTCAAGGTCGTCGAGTTCGAAACCCAGCTCCTTGACGCGCTCACGGAAGGCATGACGGCCGCTGTGCTTGCCCAGTATCAGACTGCTGCGCGACAGACCCACGTCTTCGGGTCGCATGATTTCGTAAGTGGAGTGGTGCTTGAGCATGCCGTGCTGGTGAATGCCGGATTCATGCGCAAAGGCATTCTCGCCGACCACGGCCTTGTTGCGGGGTATCGGCTGACCGGTGATGCTCGATAACAGGCGACTGGTGGGGTACAGCCTGTTGGTCTGCACTCCGGTGCCGAGGTTGAAGAACTGGGCGCGCGTCTTGAGCGCCATGACCACTTCTTCCAGCGAACAATTGCCGGCCCGTTCACCGATGCCATTGATGGTGCATTCGATCTGGCGCGCGCCGGCCACCACCGCGGTCAGGCTGTTGGCCACTGCCATGCCGAGATCGTCATGACAGTGCACCGAGAGCCGCGCCTTGTCGATGTTGTGCACGTGCTTGCGTAGATAGCGGAACAGCTCGCCGAACTCATCCGGCACCGTATAACCCACGGTGTCCGGAATGTTCACAGTGCTGGCGCCGGCGTCGATCACCGCTTCGACCACCTGGGCCAGGAAGTCGAGCTCGGTGCGCGAGGCATCCTCGGGCGAGAACTCGACGTCTGCGCACAGATCGCGCGCCATCTTCACCGCCTCCACGGCGCGGCGGATGATTTCATCCTGCGCCATATTGAGTTTGTACTGGCGATGGATGGCGCTGGTGGCCAGGAAAACGTGAATGCGGTGACGCGGGGCGTCGCGCAGGGCCTTGGCGGCCAATTCGATGTCTTCGCGGGAACAGCGGGCCAGGCCGCAGATGATGGGTCCCTGCACCTCGCGCGCCACGGCGTTGACGGCTTCCCAGTCGCCGCGCGACGCGGCCGGAAATCCTGCCTCGATGATGTCGACACGCAGCTCCGCCAGCGCGCGCGCGATCCGCAGCTTTTCCGGCTGGGTCATGCTGCAGCCCGGCGATTGCTCGCCGTCGCGAAGGGTGGTGTCGAAAATCAGTACTTGGTCAGGATTGGGAGCCATATGGCCTCCGTAGTCTTAACGTGCTTCCTTCAACCACGGCATGCGGGCGCGTAGCTTCTCGCCGACGCGCTCGATCGGATGATCCATGTCGGCCTTCAGCATGCGCTGATAGTTCTTGCCGCCCGATTCACTCTCGGCGATCCATTCGCGCGCGAACTTGCCGCGCTGGATTTCCTTGAGGATCTTGCCCATTTCCTTCTTGGTGCGATCATTGACGACGCGCGGTCCGCGGGTCAGATCGCCGTACTTGGCGGTGTCGCTGATGAACTTGTGCATGCGCGCCAGCCCGCCCTCGTGCAGCAGGTCGACGATCAGCTTCAGTTCATGCAGGCATTCGTAGTAGGCCACTTCGGGCTGATAGCCGGCTTCCACCAGTGTTTCAAAGCCCTTGACCACCAGTTCGGTGGCGCCGCCGCACAGCACGGCCTGCTCGCCGAACAGATCGGTTTCCGTCTCTTCGGCAAATGTCGTGTCGAGCACGCCACC
>Ga0190271_10001821_pt1 | contig 12467 bp, 8 predicted proteins | sample Popmic356T_FD_133747 | JGI IMG/M metagenome (GOLD analysis project Ga0190271, IMG submission 133747) | Populus adjacent soil microbial communities from riparian zone of Weber River, Utah, USA - 356 T | ecosystem: Environmental > Terrestrial > Soil > Riparian zone | place: USA: Utah | collected...
ACGTAGTCGTCGACCTGCGCGACCAGGTCGTCGCGGACGCGCCGCGCCTCGTCGGCGCCGGGCACGTCGAGCTCGAGCCGTACCGCGCGGAGGTCGTCCCGGAGCCGCTCCAGCGGCCCGATCGGATCCGAGGTCATGCCAGCCTGCGTACCCGCTCAGCGGCGGACGGAAGCGTGCGCCGGCGTGTAGTAGCGCTCGACGTAGTCGATCACCGCGCGCTGCATCGAGAAGCGGGGCGCGAGGTCCGCGATCGACTCCTTCATCATCTCGATCCAGCGAGCACGATTGTCGGTGTAGGTCGGCACGACCTGCTCCTCCAGCAACCGGTAGAGCTGCTCGCGGTCGGCATCGTCGGAGGCGCCGTCGATCGCCCAGCCGACGTCGGGCGAGTACCCCTCCGCCCACCAGCCGTCGAGCACGGAGAGGTTGAGGACGCCGTTCACGGCCGCCTTCATCCCGCTCGTCCCCGACGCCTCGAGCGGTCGCCGGGGCGTGTTCAGCCAGACGTCGCAGCCGCGGACGAGCGCCCGCGCGACGCCCATGTCGTAGTTCTCGAGGAAGACGATGCGGCCCTGCGCACGCCGGTCGCGTCCGAGAGCGACGATCTCCTGCATCACGTCCTTGCCGTGCGCGTCGGCCGGATGCGCCTTGCCGGCGACGACGATCTGGATCGGCAGTGCGAGCAACCGCTCGACGTCCGAAAAGACGAGGCCCGCGCGCTTGTACGTCGCGAATCGCCGCGCGAAGCCGATCGTCAGCCGGTCCCGGTCGATCCCCGCGCGCTCCGCCAGCCGCGCCTTGGCGGCGGCGTGGACCCGCCAGACCGCCTCGGACGGCGCCTCGCGTACCGCCTCCCAGTTCGCCTCGTCGGGCGGTGCCTCGGGACGGACGCCCGCGAAGCGCAGCAACTCGGCCAGGGCAGGGTCGAGCCAGGTGCCGAGATGGACGCCGTTCGTGATGTGGCCGATCGGCGTCTGCTGCCCGGGCCAGAGCGGTGCCCACATCTCGCGCGCGACCTCGCCGTGCAGGTCGGAGACGCCGTTGGCATAGGCGGAGAGTCGCAGCGCGAAGGGGGTGAGGCCGAAGCCGGGCTCGTCGCCGAAGCGGCCGAGTTCGAGCAGGCGCTCGCGCTCGAGACCGCCCTCGGCCGCGAGATCGCCGACGTAGCGGACGACGAGCTCCTCGTCGAAGACCTCGTTGCCCGCCGGCACGGGCGTGTGCGTCGTGAACACGGAGGAGCGCCTGATCGACTCGAGCGCGTCGTCGGTCTCGGCGCCGTCGGCGACGAGCGCGCGCAGCCGCTCGAGCTGGAGGAACGCGGAGTGCCCCTCGTTCAGGTGGTAGACGTTCGGCTCGACTCCGAGCGCCGCCAGCGCGCGGACGCCGCCGACGCCGAGGAGCAGCTCCTGACGGATGCGATGCTCGCGGTCGCCGCCATAGAGCGCATCGGTGAGCCAGTCGACCTCGAGCAGGTAGAGCGGGACGACACCGGTTGCGGCCGCCACGTCCTTGCGCCAGACCGCCGCCTCGATCGTCTCGCCGGCGAGCTCGACCGTGACCGAGACGTCCTCGCGGACGAGCCCGACGGCTTCGGGGTCGACGGGCTGGTAGTCCTCGGTCTGGCGGCCGGACTTGTCGATCCCCTGACGGAAGTAGCCGCCCGTGTAGAGCAGACCGACTCCGACGAGCGGAACACCCAGCTCGGCCGCGGCCTTGAGGTGGTCGCCGGCGAGCACGCCGAGACCGCCGGAGTAGATCGGCAGCCGTTCGTGGATGCCGAACTCCATGCTGAAGTACGCCACGAGCAACTCGTCGTCCTCGCCCCTGGCGCGCTGCCACCAGCTGACGGTGTCGGCGGTCACGTGGGACACGGCGCGGAAACTAGCGCTTCGAGCCGTCATGCCGCGCAACGAAGGCGAGCACGCGCTGCCAGGCGTCGTCGGACGCGTCCGCGAACTGCTCGAACTTGCGGTCGAAGAAGCTGTGCGGGGCGCCGTCGTAGATCGCGATCTCGTGCTCGACGCCGGCCTCGTCGAGCGCACGCTCGAAGGTCTGCACATCCTCGACTGGAATGCCCTCGTCAGCGCCTCCCATCAGCGCCAGGATCGGCGCCTGTAGCTCTGCGGCCCGCTGCGTCGGGCCGGGAGAGCCGTCGCGGCCCGGTCCGGGACGGCCGTAGAAGCCGATCGCGCCGGCGAGGCCGTGTCCGTCGGCGGCTGCGAGCCAGGCGTTCCTGCCACCGAAACAGAACCCGACCGTGAAGATCGCCGTCGCACCGTCCGTGCGGAGACGTGCAACGGCAGCTGCGACGTCCGCCTGCACACCGTCTGTGGTCGTCTGCAGGACGTGCGGCATGTACTCGAAGTCGTCGCCGCGCTTCTCGGCCCCGGCCGTCCGCCCGAAGTAGTCGAACGCGATCGCGGCGTGCCCTCGCTCGGCAAAACGAAGCGCGAGCTCCTCGTAGAAGCGGTAGAGCCCGCGGACGTCGGGCAGGATCACGATCCCGGTGCCGCTCGGCTCGTCTGGTGTCGCCGAGAACGCGGCGAACCGGTTGCCGTCGTTTGCCTCGAGCACGAGGTCGTCGTGCGAGACGGCCGCCCCGGCGAGAACGGGAATCGGCGGAAGCGAGTCGCGGTCGAAGCACATGGGCGCGAGCCTACAATGCGATCCGCCCGCCCCCGTAGCTCAGTGGATACCAATCGTCGAGGCCACGACTTCTAGCGCAGTTGAGGCGCTAGCTGGTTGGTCACTCGCCGGCACGATTGACTCTTGCCGGGGCATCGTCCGCAACGTTCGGCCACCCGCCAGGAGAGTGGCGAACGACCCGCTCATGACTCGACCGGATCGTCCGCCACTCGCCCGCCTCCGAAGACAGGCCGCTGCCTTCGGCCCGGCGCTCAGCAGACCTCTGGATCGGGCACATCCACGCGGGCTGCCCCACCCGACGGGAGCAGGAAGGTCGCGTAGACGATGACCGACTGATCGCCGAGGTTCACGGCGCTGTGCGTGTGATCTCCGGGGTCGAGGAAGGCCCCGCCGGCGCTCACGGTCGTCGCTGCGCAGCCCTCGTCACCCGCATAGAGCGTGAGCGTGCCCTGAGCGACGACGACCCACACAGGCCCGCCGTGCTGGTGCCACCCGAAGGTGCCACCCGGTGCGAGCTCGAACCGGGTCATCTGGATGCGCGTGACGTCGACGCCGTCGCCGAAGCCCCCATGATCCTTGAGCTTCACGCGAACGGCGTGCTCGAGGTTGCCTGCGCCGATGGGCGTCGCGCTGAGACCCGCGGGAGGGGTCGCGACCGCGATGCCGCCGAGTGCCCCGAGAGTGACCACGGCGGCCACACCCGCCACGATGGCGCCCTTGACGCGCGTGAGCCCGCGGGTTCTGCGCGGCCACGCGTGCTTCCGCCTGAGTACCGACATCTCTTCCTCCTTGTCCGAGCGCAGGTGACGAACCCGCACCCGAGTCCGTGGAACTCGTGTCGGTCCGGAGGATCCTCAGGGCCGGTTCAAGCGGGGTCGAGGCGGACTAGTTCGATCTGAGCATCAGCCGTAGACGCGGTTGACCTCGGTGACCACGTCGGCCGGTAGCCCGGCCCGCTGCGCGGCGGCGATGATCGGCTCGGGCGAGGGTGCCTCGTAGAGGCAATAGGATCTCTGGCGGTCCGCCGTCAGGAATGACGTCAGCCAGCTCACACCCGCGTCGGCGTTGATCTCCTCGATCAGCCTGACGCCTTCGTCCGTGAGCTCCAGCTGCTCCGCAAACTGCCGCTCGATGACGTACAGAGGCACGGCCTGATCCTAGTCCGAGGGATCGAGCTTCACATGACCCATTTGGTGCGCCCACGAGGCGGCGTCGGTCCGGTTCGCCGCCCCCGTCTTGCGCAGGATGGAGCGCACATGATTCGCGACCGTGTGCTCACTGATGGAGAGAGCGGCCCCGATCGCGCGGTTCGAGCGCCCACGCGCCACGAGGCGGAGAACGTCGGTCTCGCGGGACGAAAGCTCGCCGTTCGCGCCGCGGCGGACGGGTTCGCCGGCGCGACGGACTGCTCGAACGCGGGCCAGAAGCGAGGTGAGGCCGCGCTCCTCTGCAAGAGCATTCGCCTCCTCGAGGAACGGCTGGGCGTCCGCGTGCTCTCCTGCCACCGCAAGCATTCGGCCGTGCTCGTAGCACCCGCGGGCGAGCCAGGTCGCCGCACCGGTCCGACGGTTGAGCTCATGGGCTGCGGCGAAGTGCCGCTGCGCCCGCTCAAGGTCGCCGAGCGTCGCAGCGAGCATCCCGAGATAGCGGTCGGTCGCACCGTAGAACGCGACGCTGTAGCCGATCACGACGTTGCCTCCCTCGTACGCGGCGAGCTCGGGGTAGACGAGCGCCGCGACGTCGCGGTCGCCAATCGCAGCGCACGCGTCCGTGAGGTACGTGAGAGAGCCCAGCCAGAGCCCTTGCCGAAGACCCTCGAGCCCCTCACGTCGAACGTGCTCGAGCTCACGTGCCGCCTGCTCCACGAGTCCGAGCTCGGCGAGCAGGGCGGAGAGCGCCGGACGCCAAAGAGCGCCGCCGGCGTTTCCCGCAGCGAGAGCGCGCGCAGCCGGCGCGAGCTCCTCGAGCCTCCCCTGCTCACGCCTGATCCCGAACATCTGGATCCCGTGTGAGGCGTGTGCCGGCGGTCCGGTGAGCAGCATCCCCCAGTCGTGGGCACGCTCGGCGGCGGCTTCGGCATCGGCGAGACGCCCCTCGAGCAGCGACAGGGCGGAGCCCAGCTGCTCCATCGCGTGCAGGACGTAAGGCTGACGGAGCCGCTCCGCCGCTTGCAGTCCGCGAGCCTGGCGGGCCCGCGCTGTGGGGATCGCACCGGCGGCGGCGAGCGCCGAGATGGCGAACATCGTCGCCTGGGCGGCGACTTCGAGATCGCCGACCTCCTCGGCGAGGTCGTGTGCCTCGTCCAGCAGCGCGGCGACCCGCTCGGGCGGCATGCCGCCTCGCGCCCAGTAGGAGCTGAACAGCGCCAGGGCGAGGCTGCGGCGATCACCCAGCCGGCGGGCCATCGCAACCGCGTTCGCGCCGACGACGCTTCCTCTCTCGGCGTCGCCCCGGAATGCCGACGCGCGCGCGAGCGCCCCGAGGACCTGCACACGGAGTTGCGTATCGCCCGGCCCCACCGCAGCGGACGCTTCCTCGAGCAGCTCGACCACCTCGTCGCCGACCATCAGACCTCGACGACACGCTTCTTCGAGTCCGATGGCCGCCCGGGCCAACAGCTCTGGGTCGCCGATCTCACGCGCGAGTTGCGCTGCCCCGCGGTACGACTCGATCGAGCGGGGCAGCTCACCCATGCGGAACGAGGCCGCGCCATGGTCGAGCAGCGTCGCGGCGCGGCGCGGCGCGGCGCCGACGCCGATCGCCAGCGCAGTCTCGAGACGGCCGGCCGCCTCCTTGAAGGCAAAGGACTCCGTCGCCAGGTGCGCAGCGCGCAGGTTGTAGTCGACTGCACGGTCGCGCTGGCCGAGGATCGCCGCCGCGGCGAAGTGGTGCGCGAGGTCTGCGACCCCGCGATCGGAGGCCGCGTCGCCACGGCGCTCCAGCGCCTCGGCAACCCGAAGGTGGAGCCGTGCCCGGCGCACGCTCGAGAGCCGGTCGTAGAGCGCGCGCCTGACGAGCTCGTGAGTGAAGCGATGCACGAGGCCGGGCGGAATCGACTCGATCACCCCGGCGCGCTCGGCGGGCTCGAGGGCGTCGAGCCCCGCGGCTCCCTCCGGCGCCAACTCCCGGACGAGCTCCAGCCCGAACTCCGTCCCCACGACGGCGGCGAGGTCGAGGAGGTCTCTCGTCTGCTCGGGCAACGCCGCGAGACGCCGACCGACCACCTCGCGCACGCTATGAGGCGACGCCAGCTCCTCCAGCGGGCGGGTCAGCCGAAGCCTTTCTCCGTCCAGCTCGACCGCGCCCGTGTCGACGAGCGTCCGCCACACCTCGCAGAGCAGGAAGGCATTGCCACCGGTGAGATCGCTGAGCATGACGGCGAGCGTGTGCGATGAGACGCCACGGGGCGTGGAGGCGGCGAGGAAGTCGGCCACGTCCTCGACGGGGAGGCCGGAGAGATGCAGGCGCACCGCTTCGCCGGTGCGGCGGAGATCGGCGACCGCGTCCGCGAGCTGAGCGGAGACCTCCGTCTCCGTGTCGCGCACGGTCGCCAAGACCATGATCCGCGCGTCCGCCGGTGCACGCGCCAAGTGGCGCAGCAGCAGAAGCGTGGGCGTGTCCGCCCAGTGCCCGTCTTCGATCACGAGGAGCAATGGAGTCCGGCGGCCCGCCTGCGCCAGGAGGTTGGCGACCGCGACGTGCAGACGGTGGCGCTCCGTGTTGGGGTCGAGCGTGCGGTCGACTTCGGGCAGAAGCCGCGTCAGCGGCCGCTCGTCACCGCGACCGTCGGCTCCATCGGGCGCGAGCAGCGGGGCGAGCGCTTCTGCGATGGGACCATAGGGGGTCCGCACGTCAGGGTCGCAGGCGCCGTAGAGGACGAGAGCGCCCGCCTCTGCGGCCTCCCGTGCGAACCTGCGGACGAGGCGCGTCTTCCCGCACCCCGCCTCACCTTCCACCAGCACGATTCGGCGTCCTTCCCCGGGCGCCGTCGGCAAGAGCTCCCGGAGCAGAGCGAGCTCCCGAACGCGGCCGACGAACGGGAAGGGCGATTCCACTCGCAGCGGACCCGGCAGCTCGAGCTCCTCAGCGCGAGGGCGCCGTGGCATGAGCTCGAGAGCAGGATCTTGGTCGAGGATCTGCCGCTCGAGCGCCTTCAGCTCAGGACTCGGCTCGAGGCCAACGTCGTCCGCGAGTGACCGCCGCGTCTCGCGGTAGACCTGGAGCGCATCGGCCTGCCGGCCCTCCCGGTAGAGGGCGAGCATCAGGTGCACCCTCAGACGCTCGCTGAGCGGATGCGCAGCGCACAACGCCTCTAGCTCGCCGATCAGCTCGCTGTGACGGCCGAGCGCGAGGTCGGCGTCGATCCGAGCGATCTGGGCTGCCAGGCGCTCGTCGTTCAGCCGCTCGACGCCAGTCTCGGCTGCATCCTCGAGGCGCGCGTTGGCGAGAGCTGGACCACGCCAGAGCGCGAGCGCCGCCCTCAGGCTGCGGGCAGCGTCCGCGGGCGCGGCGTCGCGCGCGTCCGAGACGAGCTGCTGGAACGTCGACACATCGAGCTCGCCTGCTTCAGCCCGGACCGCATAGCCCGGAGGCCGCGTCAACAGCCGGTCACGGCCGAGCCGCCGACGTAGCGACGAGACATACCCCTGGACGAGCTTGACCGAGCTCGGCGGCGGGTGCGGGCCCCAGAGCGCGTCCACGATCCGGTCGATCGAGACCGGCTCGTTCGCGTAGAGCAAGAGCAGACCGAGAAGGCTGCGCTCCTTCGCGGAGCCAAGCGGAACCACGAGTCCGCTCTCGCGAACCTCCAAGGGCCCGAGCACGGCGAACTCCATAGCCGAACGCTAGCCGGGAGGTGCGCGAGCTGCCACGACGAGCCAACGGCGACTCGTCGCCGGTGCCCGGCGGCATGCCGGCGAACCGAGCCGGTCGTCGTCGGCAGAGATTCGCAGGAATGCGCTAGCGCAGGATCAACGAGAGCGCATCCACCCCGCCGAGCGTGTAGTTCGCTCCGCCGCCCGCCGCGAGCGGTGCCGGACTTCGATCGCCCGGGGTCATCGAGACTGCAGCTGTCTCGTCATATCGGGATTGCGTGCGGGTGACGCCGATACAGTGGATAGATCAGCCAAGCGCTCAAACGGCTTGGTTGAGCCATTCGCCCCCGTAGCTCAGTGGATAGAGCAGCGGTTTCCTAAACCGCGTGCACAAGTTCGATTCTTGTCGGGGGCATCTCTCATCCTCCCCTGGTGCCTCCGCATACGCCTGTGACCGCAGCTCGAACCAGCGGCTCTCAAGCGCGGAGACAGCGTTCGGAGTTGGTGTGAGGCCACTCCGAGGCGAATATGTGGTGTGTGACCCCCGAGTTGGATCGCCCCCGCGTGGAGCCGACGTGAAGACGGTGCGCGTTTAGTGGCCGAGACGATCGGGCGCGAGGGAGAGATCGGTGTCATCGCTCGTTTCATCGAGCGCGTGCCGACTGGGCCGGTCGCGCTCACGATCGAGGGCGAGCCCGGCATCGGCAAGACGACATTGTGGGTCGAGGCCGTGCGCGCAGCCGAAGCGCGGGGCTATCGCGTGTTGAAGGCGCGGCCGGCGCAGGCGGAGGCCGCGCTTTCGTACGCGGCGCTCGGCGATCTCGTAGGCGACGCGTTCGACGAGGTCACCGGCGAGCTGCCGCCACCGCAGCAGCAGGGGCTCGAAGTGGCGCTGTTGCGGCGGGAGGCGATGACGCCCGCTGACCCGCTCACGACCGCGAGCGCGCTTCTGAGCGTGTTGAGGGCGCTGGTCGTCGAACGCCCGCTCGTCGTCGCGCTCGACGACGCCCAGTGGCTCGATCGGGCGTCCAAGCGCGCGATCGAGTTTGTCTGCCGTCGTCTGCCCCCGCGCCTCGGACTGCTCGTGGCTAGCCGAAGCGAAGATTCGGGGGTGGCGCCGCTCGGGCTCGATCGTGCGCTCGAGCCGGAGGCGCTGGATCGACTCGTGCTCAATCCGCTCTCGCTGGCGGCATTGCACCACCTGATCCAGCGAGAGTTGGGTGTCCGGTTCCCGCGGCCGGTGCTGGTGCGGATCGAAGCTGTCTCGGGCGGCAATCCCTTCTTCGCGCTCGAAATCGCGCGTGCGCTCGAGCGGGACAACGGTGAGCGCGGACTCGGCGAACCGCTCCCCCTACCCCAGAGCCTGCAGGAGCTTGTCGGGGCGCGGGTGCGGCGCCTGTCGACGTCCGCCCAGGCGGCGGCTCTCACCGTGGCGGCGCTGTCACGGCCGACCGCCGCGCACCTCTCCTTAGCGCTCGCCGACGACTGGGATGCGGCCGCCGCACTGCTGGAGGCCAAGGAGGCCGGCATCCTCGTCTGGGAGCGCGAATCGATCCGATTCTCGCATCCCTTGCTCGCCTCGGCGACCTACGGATCGGCATCGCCCGCACGTCGGCGGCAGCTGCACGAGCGGCTCGCCGAGATCGCCTCCGACCCGGAGGAGCGGGCTCGTCATCTCGCTCACGGCATTGCCGACGCCGACGAGCGAACGGCGGCCGAGATCGAGCACGGGGCGGTTATTGCCGAACGCCGTGGCGCTCCCGAGGCGGCTGCGGAACTGTACGAGGCGTCCTGCCGCCTGACTCCCGATGGGCGGCCGGAAGATCTCGCGCGGCGGACCCTGGGCGTCGCCGACGCGCTCGCGATGGCCGGCGATCTCGGCGGCGCACGGTCGCTCGCCATTACCGCGTTGGAGACGGCAGGCCCGGGGCCGCTCCGCGCACGTGCACTCTTGCGGCTGGCTTCGCTCGCGTCGTACACGGAAACGATCGAAGCGCGGATCGGCTACCACGAGCGTGCACTCGCCGAGGCGGGAGACGATCAAGCGCTGACGGCCGAGGTCCTGCTCTCGCTCGTGGAAGAGATCAGCGTCGATCCGGAGCGGGCGCTACGCCGCGCGGAGGAGGCGATCGAGCTCGTCCGTGAGTGGGACGATCCCTCACTCCTCGCCCAGGCGCTGATGAACAAGTTCATCGCCGAGGCCGTGCTCGGACGCGGAGCGCGTCACGAGGTGCTCGAGGAAGCTCTCGCGCTCGAGGCCGGCTCGTCAAGTCGGATGGTCGTGTACCCACTTGTCTGGTTCCACTGGGTCGACGATCTCGACGCGACGCGGACGCGCTACCGGCTGCAGGAGGAGCGATGTCGCGAACACGGGGACGCCGTCGGGGCGGCCGAGATCGTCGAGTTCCTGGCGATGACGGAATTCCGCGCCGGTAACTGGGATCAGGCCGAGCGTGCCCTTGAGAACGCGTGCACGACGCTTGGGCAGTTCGAGCTGCGTGGCCCCCTCACCGCGTCGTTCGCGGACCGGTCGCTGATCGACGCCCACCGCGGGAGGCTCGAGCGGGCGCGGACGACGTTGACCCACATTCTCGACACGGTCGAGCCGCTCGACGTCCTCTGGCGCGCGGTCTGTCGCTCGCCGCTCGGCTTCGTCGAGTTCTGCGACGGCAATTACGAGGCCGCGGATCAGGCATGGACTCAGATGCGAGAGGAGGCCGAGCTCGTCGGCTGGAAAGACTTCCTGGAAGACCGCAGCGAGCCCGACCACGTCGAGGTGCTGCTGCTGCTCGGCGACCTCGAACGCGCGCGGCGCGTCCTCCAGCACCTGGAGTGGCGGGGACGGACGCTGCCGCGCCAGTGGATCGACGCAACGCTGCCGCGTGCCCGGGCGCTGATCCTCGCCGCCGAAGGAGACGTCGCTACCGCCCTGGCGGAGCTCGCCGCCGCACCAGAGGTTCCGACGCTTCCGTTCGAGCGTGCGCGGCTCCTGCTCATCAAGGGACAGCTGGAGCGTCGCGTGAACCGGAAGCTGGTGGCGAAGGAGTCGCTTGCGGAAGCACTCGCAATCTTCGAGCAGCTCGGGGCGCCGGCCTGGGCGGAGCGGGCCGAGGGCGAGATCCGCCGCCTTGGCCTTCGGCATCTCCCGCCGGGCGAACTGACCGCGAGCGAACGCCGAATCGCAGAGCTGGCTGCCGCCGGACTCACAAACCGCCAAGTCGCCGAAACGGCATTCGTGAGCCCGAAGACCGTCGAGGCGAACCTCGCGCGCGTCTACCGGAAGCTCGGGATCCGGTCGCGGGCGGAGCTCGGCGCGCGCCTCTCAGTGGAAGCAAGGGAGAGCGAAACCCAACCGTAGGGAAACGCCTGATGTTTCGGTGCTGCCGACGCCCTAGCGTCGAGCACGATGTTCGAGGAAGCGTCCGCACCGAGACTGCAGAGTTATCTGGTCGAGCACTACCGGCCAGGTCTGTCGGCGACGGAGCTCGAGCAGGCGGCCAGGCGCGTGCACGAGGTGATCGGTGAGTTGGAGCGCAATGGCATGCCGGTGCGCTTCCGCCACGCGACGATCGTGGTCGCCGACGAGTCGTTCCTGTGCGTCGTCGAGGCGGCGTCGGAAGAGCTCGTTCAGACCGCCTACGCGCGCGCGAACGTCACGTACGAGCGGATCTCCGCAGCGGTCACGGAGCCGCGGTGAAGCCGTGTCCAACACCAGATGAGAGGAGAACCACGAATGCGCCGAATCATCGCGCTAACCGCAGTGCTCGTCGTGACTGCGGCGGCCACTACCGTTCTCGTCGCCTCGGCCGGCGGGGCGGGACAGAGAACGTTGACCCAGGCTCAGGCTGCGGGATGGGACTGCACCCCGCTGATCCTGATCGGCGGCCACTACCACTGCTCACCGCCGGGGAGACCTTCGGTCGCCGACATCATCGCCGGCACCGACGTGGCGAGTGTCGTGCACCAGGTGTTCGACGCGGACGGGAGTCTCGCCGGGACGGAGTTGCTGATCCGAGCAGACCTCTACGCGGGTCAGCCCTGCCCGACCGACGAGTGGCTGCCCGTCCCGCCCTGGCTGCCGGTTCCGCAGTACTACGCGTGTCACCGCTTCGATTTCACGCCCTAGCGGCGGTGTCGGAGTCCAGGTCGTCCCGGCAGCGCTGAACTGCGGCAACGAACGCGCGCGCCCGGAAGAGCTCCGGGCGCGCCGACTCGTTCTCGGAGATCGAGAGCATCCACGGGAGCAATTTTGGCGACACACTGGTCGGCGGCTCGAGCGGCGACACCCTCTTCGGGAGCGGAGGCGACGACGGCGTCTACGGCGGGCCTGGCGACGACCAGCTCGACGGCGGCGTGGGAGTCGACTTCGTTGACGGAGGCCTCGATTGGGACAACTGCCACAACGCCGAAACGCGGGTCAACTGCGAAGGCCCATAGCGCCTCGGGGACTGCCGGACTCCGCCTATGATCGAAGCCAATGGCCACGCCAGCAGGGGCCGTCCGGGTGTGGACCGTGCGCTATCTCGCCCACAACGGCGTGGCCCGGGAGGCTCACATCGCTCTGCCCCGCGACCTCGGGCCGGCGAACAATCCGCCTGTGCCGCTGATCATCTCGCCGCACGGGCGAGGAATCACCGGCCGCGCGAACCTCCGTTTCTGGGGCGACTTGCCCGCACGCGGACGCTTCGCGGTGATCAGCCCGGAGGGCCACGGGCGGGTGCTGCCGCTCCACTCGTGGGGCTGGGCGCGGCAGATCGACGATCTCGCGAACATGCAATACGTCGCGAAGGCGACGCTCCCCTGGCTCCGGATCCGGCCGCACAGCATCTACGCGATGGGCGGCAGCATGGGCGGCCAGGAGACGCTTCTGCTCGTCGCCCGCTTCAACACCCTGCTCGCCGGCGCCGTCGCGCTAGACTCGCCGACGGACCTCGCGCGGCGCTACCGCGACTTCGCCCGCCTCTCCAACGGCCGTTCGCTCCAGGAGCTGGCTCGCCGCGAGGTCGG
>Ga0190271_10001823_pt1 | contig 12456 bp, 14 predicted proteins | sample Popmic356T_FD_133747 | JGI IMG/M metagenome (GOLD analysis project Ga0190271, IMG submission 133747) | Populus adjacent soil microbial communities from riparian zone of Weber River, Utah, USA - 356 T | ecosystem: Environmental > Terrestrial > Soil > Riparian zone | place: USA: Utah | collected...
AAGTAGCTGCCGGGCGCTGCTGCGGGCCGTGGCCGCACACCGGCAGATACCGGCGCCTCGTCCTCGGACACGGGGACCTCGAACTGCGGCAAGATCTCGTAGAACTCGAAGCGATTCTCTGCCTGAGCGGGGCGCTCGGTCGGCGCGCTGGCGGCGCGCGGCGTCGTGCGTGCGCCCGGCGCGCGCAGATACGCGCCGATCGCGACGATGAGCCCCAGCCCCAAGCCAAACAGCATCCAGACCCAACCGGGCGCGGATTCCCTACGGCTCGAGTTGCGATTGCGGCGTGCCATGAGCGGGACCGAGTGCGACGGCGCCGATTCTAACCGACCGGCCGGCGTGCCGTCGGCGGCATCAGATCTCGAGCGGGTCGATGTCGACGCTCCAGCGCGCGCGGCGCGCCGCCGCGGAGCCGCGCACGGCGAGCAACGTGCGGTCGACGAGCCGATGCAGCGGCGCTCGCTCCGCGCTGCGGAACAAGAGTTGCGCGCGGTAGCGGCCGCCCTTGCGCTCCATCGGCAGCGGCGCCGGTCCCAACACGGCCACCGAGCTCTGCTCCGCGGCCGCGGCCGCGCTCACTTGCTCGAGGAATGCGAGCGCCGCGTCGCGGCGCGCGGCTTCGGCGTGCCACACGGCGAGGTGCGCGAACGGCGGCCACGATGCTTCGCGGCGCTCCGCCAGCGCGAGCGTTGTAAAGGCCGTGTAGTCGCCGTCGAGGAGGCAAGCGAGCAACGGATGATCCGGATGGTGAGTTTGAATCAACACCTCGCCCGGGCGATCGGCGCGTCCGGCGCGCCCAGCGACTTGCAGAATCGTTTGAGCGAGCCGCTCGTGGCTACGGGGATCGGTGCCGAACAGCCCCTGGTCCGCGTTCAGCACGCCGACGAGCGTGACGCGCGGGAAGTCATGGCCTTTCGTCAGCATTTGCGTGCCGATCAGAATTTCGATGTTGCCCGCTTCGACGTCGTGCAGCACCGCCTCGAGCGCGCCCTTCCGGCTCGTGCTGTCGCGGTCGAGCCTTGCGATGCGCGCGGCAGGATAGAGCACGGCGAGCTCCTCGCCGACGCGCTGCGTGCCGGCACCGACGGCGATTCGCTCGCCGCCGCACGCGCCGCACGTCCAGATCAGAGGGCGCTCGGCGCCGCAGTGGTGGCAGCGGACGACATCCGATTTCGCGTGCACGGTCATGCGCGCGTCGCACCGTCGGCACTGCTCGGTCGCTCTGCACTGCGGGCAGAACAGCGCTGGCGCGAATCCCCGGCGGTTCAGGAACAGGAGCACCTGATTGCCGGCCGCGAGGTGTTGGCCGATCGCCGCGACCAGCGGCGTCGACAGCGCTTGGCGGCTCGCGTGCCGATTCAGGTCGACGATGCGCACGCGCGGCGCGCCCGCGGTGCCGATGCGCCGCGGCAGCGTGAGCTTCCGGTAACGGCCTTGCACAGCGTTGTGGAACGTCTCGAGTGACGGCGTCGCGGAGCCGAGGACGACGGGGACGTCGAGCCGCTGCGCGCGCACGACGGCGAGATCGCGCGCCGAGTAGCGGAACCCTGTCTGCTGCTTGTACGAGGAGTCGTGCTCCTCGTCGACGATGATGAGCCCGGCCGACGGCAACGGGGCGAAGACGGCCGACCGCGTGCCGACGACGAGCCGTGCGTCGCCGCGATACGCGCGCCGCCAGGCGTCGAAGCGCTCACGCTCCGTGACGGCCGAGTGCAGCACGGCCAGGTTCTCGCCGAAGCGCTCGCGGAGCCGCCGCACGAGCTGCGGCGTCAAGCCGATCTCCGGCACGAGCAGCAGCGTCTGCCGGCCGGCCGCAAGCTCGCTCGCGATGAGCCTCAAGTAGATCTCCGTCTTGCCGCTGCCCGTCACGCCGTGCAGCAGATAAGCGCGGAAACCTCTCTGTGCACTCTGCGCCGCGGCGATTTCCGCAAGCACGGTGCGTTGATCGGAAGTGAGCTCGGGCTCGCGCCCCGGCCGCGTGTGTTTCGGCTCGTCCGCCGAGCGCTGCAGCGCCAGCGCGGGCGCGATCCAACCTTTGGCTTCGAGGCGCGCGAGCGCGGTGGCCGCGACGTCGTGGGTCGCGAGCTCGCTCGCCGTGAGCGCGCGCTCGCGCAGTGCCTGTAGCGCGCGGGCTTGTTGCCGAGCCGTGCGCGGCAGTCGCGTGACGTCCGCCGCCCGGCCGGCCTCCGTCAGTTGCCACGCGGGCTCGGGCGGCTCGTCGATCGCTCGCCCTTCGCGCAGCAGTCCCGGCAACGCGTGGCTCAAGACGGCGCCGATGGGATGGTGATAGTACTCGGCAGCCCAACGCAGCGAAGCCAGGAGCTCGGGGCCGATTGCCGGAGTTGCATCGAGCACCGCCCCGATCGTCTTCAAACGCTCGCGTGCCACGTCGGTCTTCGCCGGATGCTCGACGACGAGGCCGATCCGCTCGACACGGCCGAACGGCACGCGCACACGGCAGCCGATCTGCGGCAGCGGGCCGCCCGCGGGCGCGAGATAGTCGAACGCTTCGGCGAGCGGCACCGGGACCGCGACCCTGACCAGTGGAGGGGGTAAGCTCATGGGGGCGCGATTATGTGAACGGAAAGATTCATCAGGTCAATGACTTAACGCGGCCTGTGGGCTGTCAACCGTGGGTCGCCGCGGGCCGTTATGGCCTGCATCGACCGGCGGAAGGGCTTGGGGTCCCGCCGCGGACGCAAAGCCACGGAGCGGCAGTAAGTGGGGTTAGCATTGAGTATCGCTCGGCGCGAAGCGAGCCTCGGTAGGGAGGGGGCTCTCATCTTAAGAGCTCCAATCGAGGCGTTTCTGCGCGACGTCGAAGCGCGAGCGTATCGCATCGCGCTCGCGCACGTTCGCGATCGCGGCGAGGCGCTCGACATCGTGCAGGACGCGATGATCCGCCTCGTGCAGCGCTACGCCGACCGGCCGAGCGAGGAGTGGCCGCCGCTGTTCTATCGGATCCTGCAAAACCGGATCCGAGACATCCAGCGGCGGCGCGCGGTGCGATCGCGGATCATGAGCTTCTTCGGCGGCACGGCTTCCGAGGAGGAGCGCGACCCGCTCGTCGAGGCGGCTGCGCCGCGGGCCGAAAACCCGCTCGAGCAGCTGGTCGCGGACGATGCGATGCGGGCGCTTCAGCAGGCGCTCGACGAGCTGCCGGCGCGGCAGCGCGAGGCATTCATGCTGCGCAACTTCGAGGGGCTCGACGTTGCGCAGACGGCGGTAGCCATGAGCTGCACGCAAGGCAGCGTGAAAACGCACTATTCGCGGGCGGTGCACCGCTTGCGGGCCGTGCTCGCGGAGCACGGCGAGGAGCAGTGGAATGAGTAACGAGAAAGAAATTGCCGATTTCGAGCGACGCACGAAGCGCGTGTTCGACGACAGCGTCGCCGCCGTCGATGCGGCGACGCGCTCGCGGCTCACACAAGCGCGCTACCGCGCGCTCGAGGAGCGGGCCTCGCCGCGTGACCGCGGTTGGCGCTCGGCGCTCGTGCCGGCAGGAACCGTGGCCGCGACGGCGCTCGTCGCGTGGCTAGTCGTGTGGCAGTGGCCGCCGACGAGCGTTGCCGTGCAGGCAACGCCGCTCGCCGATCTCGAGATTTTGCTCGGCGAGGAGGATCTCGAGATGCTCGACGAGGAGCTCGAGTTCTATGGCTGGCTCGAGGAACAGCCCGAGTTCGCGGATGCGGACGACAGTGTCGGTTGATGCGCAGGATCAGGTCCGTTGTGCTGGCGCTCGCCTGTTCGTGGCTTTGGGCCGCACGTGCGCAGGAAGCGGAGCCGGCACCGGCACCTCCGCAGCCGGGCCCGGGGCTCGACTTTCTCGAGTACCTCGGCACTTGGGCCGAAGAGGACGACGAGTGGCTCGCGATCGAAGAGTGGCGGAAGGACCTCGGTGCGGACGAGGAAGAGGACGCCGAAGAGTCCGAGAGTGAGAGAGATGACGATGATGAAAGCGAATAGGCTCGTTGCGATCTCGGCCGTATTGCTCGCCTTGGCCGGAGCGGCTGGCGCCCAGGGCGTCGCGTGGCAAGACTTGAGCGACGCGCAACGTCAGCTCTTGGCGCCGCACGAGCAGCGGTGGTCGGAGCTCGAGCCGCAACGGCAGCAACAGATCGCGCGCGGCGCCGAGCGCTGGCTCGAGATGAACCGGCGCGATCGCGGCCAAGCGCAGGACCGGTTCGAGATCTGGCGCGGCATGAGCGACGAGCAGCGCGCCGCCGCGCGGCAGCGTTACCAGGAGTTTCGCGGGCTGCCGCCCGAGCAGCGCGCGCGGCTCATCGACAACTACCGTCGCTATCGCACGATGCCGCCGGAGCAGCGGCAGGTGCTGCGCCAGCGGTTTCGCGAGCTGTCGCCGGAGCAGCGGCAAACGCTGCGTGAGCGGGCGCGAACGCGCCCACCGCCCGGTCGCTGAGCGCTAAGAGGGGACAGATCTATAGATCTGTCCCCAGTCCCTAGCTAGAGGGCTTTGATGGCTTGCACGAGCTCCGCGGCCTTCGCTTGGCCGTCGCCGTACAGCATGCGCGCGTGATCGAGATAGAACAGCGCGTTCTCTATTCCAGAAAATCCGGCGCCCTGGCCGCGTTTGATCACGATGACGTTCTTCGCCTTGTCGGCATTGAGGATCGGCATGCCGTAGATCGGGCTCGACTTGTCGGTGCGGGCGACCGGGTTCACGACGTCGTTCGCGCCGATGATCAGCGCGACGTCGGCCGTCTCGAACTCGGAGTTGATCTCCTCTGCGTCGTAGATCAAGTCGTACGGGACTCCGGCTTCGGCAAGCAGCACGTTCATGTGGCCGGGCATGCGCCCGGCGACGGGGTGAATCGCGAATTTCACCGTCACGCCGCGCGCGATCAAGGCCTGGCATAGCTCCCAGACTTTGTGCTGCGCCTGAGCGACGGCCATGCCGTAGCCCGGCACGACGATGACCTTCTCCGAGAAGCCGAGCATGACGGCCGCGTCCGGCGCCTCGATCGCCTTCAGCGTGCCGGAGGGCCCGGTGGCGCCGGCGACCGCCGTCTCGCCGAAACCGCTGAACAGCACGTTGCCGAGCGAGCGATTCATGGCCTTGGCCATGAGCTGGGTCAGAAGCGTGCCAGCCGAGCCGACGACCGTACCGGCGATGATCATCGCGGCGTTGTTGAGGACGAAGCCTTCGAAAGCGACGGCGAGCCCCGTCAACGCGTTGTAGAGCGAGATCACGACCGGCATGTCGGCGCCGCCGATCGGCAGCGTCATCGTGACGCCGAGCAACAGCACGACCACGAACAGGACGATCACCTCGCTCTGCACGTCGGCACCGCGGTTCACGACGATGATCGCGCCGACGATGGTCGTGACCGCCAGGATCGCCAGGTTCAGGAAGTTCTGGCCGCGGAAGCGGAAGCTTCGCTTGATCAGCCCTTGCAGCTTGCCGAACGCGATCAAACTGCCCGAGAACGACACGGCGCCAATGATGCCGCCGAGCACTCCGAGCGTGAGCACGGCGGGGCCGTGCACCGCGCCCGAGAACAGCTCGACGGCGGCGATGGCGGCAGCCGCGCCGCCGCCCATGCCGTTGTAGAGCGCGATCATCTGCGGCATGTTCGTCATCGCGACGCGCCGGCCCGTGACCCAGGCCGCGATGCCGCCGACGGCGATGGCCACGGTCATCAGTGCGTAATTGCCCATGCCGGGCGTCAGGAACGTGATCAGCGTGGCGACGACCATCCCGACGCCGGCCCAGACGATGCCGCTGCGCGCCGTGACCGGGGAGCTCATGCGCTTCAAGCCGAGTATGAACAGCGCGGCCGCGATGAAGTAGCTCGCCTGAACCGCCGTGGCGCCGAACGTGCCCATCAGCGTTTGCCCTTGCTGCTCTTGAACATCTCGAGCATGCGCTCGGTGACGGCATAGCCGCCGACGGCGTTGCCAGCCGCGAGCACGACGCCGATGAATGCGATCGTGAGCTCGAGCGGCCCCTCGGCGCGGCCCATCGCAACCATCGCGCCGACGAGCACGATGCCGTGCACGAAGTTCGAGCCCGACATCAGCGGCGTGTGCAGGATCACGGGCACGCGCGCGATGACCTCGTAGCCCGTGAACGCCGCGAGCATGAAGATGTAGAGCGCAATGAATCCGTCAATCATAGGCGTCGATCATCGACCCTCCAGCAGCTTCGCCGTGGCCGCGTGGCGGACCTGGCCGTCGTGCGTCAGCACGGACTGCGCGAACACCTCGTCCTGCCAATCGATCGCGAGCTCGCCCTTCTTGATCGCCGGCGTCAGGAAGTTCAGCAGATTGCGTGCGTACATCTGGCTCGCGTGTCGCGCGAGCTCCGACGGCAGATTGCGCGGCCCGAGTATCTGCACGCCGTTTGGGGTCACGACGGTCTCGCCTGCGACCGTCAGCTCGCAGTTGCCGCCGCTCTCGGCGGCGAGATCGACGATCACGGCGCCGGCGCCCATTGCCGCGACCGCGCTCCTCGAGATGATGCGCGGCGCCGTGCGGCCCGGGATCGCAGCCGTCGTGATGACCGCGTCGGCTTTCGCAATGTGCCGATCGAGGATCTCCTGCTGCTTGGCCTTCTCTTCGGCCGTCAGCTCGCGCGCATAACCGCCCGTGCCCTCGGCCGCGACGCCGGTATCCACGAACTTGGCGCCGAGCGATTGGATCTGCTCTTTCGTTGCCGAGCGGACGTCGTAGGCTTCGACGATCGCACCGAGCCGCCGCGCCGTCGCAATGGCTTGCAGCCCCGCGACACCGGCGCCGATGACGAGCACCTGCGCCGGACGGATCGTGCCCGCGGCCGTCGTCAGCATCGGCAAGAACTTGTCGAGCGTGCTCGCTGCGAGCAGGGCGGCCTTGTATCCGGCTGCGGCCGCCTGCGACGACAATGCATCCATCGATTGCGCGCGCGAGATGCGCGGAATCAGCTCGACGGCGAAGCTCGTCAGACGGCGGTCGCGCAGCGCGCGCACGAGGTCGAGCTCGCGGTGCGGCTGAAGGAAGCCCACGACGACGGTGCCGGGCTGCAGCGCGTCGACCTCCGCGAGCGTCGGCGGTTGGACCTTCAACAGCACACCGGTGGACTCGAGAACGGCCGCGGGGTCCGCGTGGAACTGAACCCCCTTGAATAGTGCGTCGCCCAAGTGGCTACGCTCGCCGGCGCCGCGCTCCATGTGGAGGGCGACCCCCTGCTCGGTAAACTTGGCCGCGACATCGGGTGTCAAGGCGACGCGTGCCTCGTGGGCAAAGGTCTCCTTCAGTACACCGACACTGAACGGCATCCGACGCTCCGTGCTGTTTGGGTTTTTCGGCGACTCGTTGCGGCGGGGCAACGCGTCAGGCGGAATCGGCTCGGCTCGTTGGCGATCGATAATGGCACAAAGGTTTTATGTAGGCCATTGAATCTTAGCCATCTCTCGGAGAAACTTGGGCCGGTTCCAGAGGCTCGTCCGATGCAAGGATACGTGCACGCGCTGACTCAAGAAGTTCTGCGTACGGATGTCGCGGGAATGCCACTCGAGTGGATCGACTACCGCGTCGCAGCGACGCTCTATCACAGCGGCCAGGTGGCCTACGCGTGCGGCTCGCCTTTGTATCGAATTCACGGCGGCTACAGCGCGAAATCCGGCAATCGCAGCATCATCGAGGTCAACTCGATCATCGCGACGCACGGCGACACGCACACGCTCGAGCGCAACCGCGAACGTTATACGCCGCCGCTGAACAATCGCACGTTGTTCAAGCGCGACGCGAACCTCTGCATGTATTGCGGCTTGCAATTCCGCGCAGCGGACCTGACCCGCGATCACATCACGCCGATCAGCCGCGGCGGACGCGACGTTTGGACCAACGTCGTGACGGCGTGCCGCCGGTGCAACAATCACAAAGGCGGCCGTCTGCCGGAAGAGGCGCGGCTCCAGCTCGTCGCCGTGCCGTTCACGCCGACGTATGCCGAGTACATCTATCTGAAGGGCCGCCGCGTGCTTGCGGACCAGATGGAATATCTGCTGACGCACTTCCCGCGTGGCAGCCCGCTGCATGCGCGCTTGCGCGACGCGCTCGCCGAGGTCAATCGGCCCGTCGCGTCGTAGCGGGCCTCACTGAGGGCCTTTCTCGAGCAGATAGAGGTGCGTGCCTTCCGGGCCGGCCAGCGTCGCCGACGGTTGCGCGCGATCCGTGATCGGCGTGCCGGAGCGTGGTGCCAATCCCTTCGCGCGCAAGTACTCGAGCCGTGCCTGCAAGTCTTGGCAGCGAAAGCTCAAGCCGGGAACGCAGTGTGTCTCGTGCAGCCCCAGCGTCAGCCCACGGCCCACGAGCCGCTGCCAGCGGTGCGGCGCCTCGCCGGAAGCGACGACAGCAAGCCCGAGCGCGCTCCAAAAGCGGCTCGATGCGTCGAGATCGGTCGCCGGCACCGTCACTTCGAAGAACTCGCCGCAGATGGCCACGTTGTGCAAATCCCGGCGGCCGGGCGGGAACGTGCGCGCCTCGAGTAGCACGGCTTCCTGGCCGCCGGGGTCCGTAAAGCCGATCGAGTTGAACTCGCTGTCGCGCAGGTGCGCGTCCGTGACCTCGATGCCGAGTCTGCGTAACGGGCGCACGTAGTCGCGGAGCCCGGGCCTCACGAACGTCAGGCGGGGACCCAACTGAGTGCGATCATGGAGGCCGACGGCGACGGAGCCGTCGAAGCAGACGAGGTACGGATCCGGCAGCGTATCGCTGACGGGAATGCTCGCGAAACCGAGCGTCTCGAAAAACTCGAACGAAGCTGCAAGTGGCCGCGCTGCGACCGAATACTCGAGAAACTGGCCCAGCATCGAGGATCCGACGTTCCATGGCGTGAGATTTGGACGCGGCATTCTGGCAGACTTCGCCGCGCCGCGCCGATCCCAGGCCGAACCGAACGCCGCTCGTATCCGCCGCCGACATGATTTCCGAAGTTGCCGCTGTTCTCGCCCCGGTGTTCGTCATAGCTGCGATCGGCTACGCGTGGCGCCTGACCGGCGCACCGTTCGACATGCCGTTCGTGACGCGCATCATCATGTACGTCGCGGGACCGTGCCTCGTCTTCACGAGCTTGTCGCAGCTCACTCTGCCGCTCGCGCAGTTCTGGGAGATGGTCGGCGCAATGATCCTCGTCACTATCGGCGTGGCTGGCGTCTCGGCCGTGCTGATCCAGCTCTTGGGGTTGCCGCAACGCTCGTTTCTGCCCGCGCTGACCCTCGGCAATACGGGCAACCTCGGCTTGCCGCTCTGTCTATTCGCCTTCGGGCAAGAGGGCCTCGGGCTTGCGGTCGCGATCTACGTCACGAACTCGATGCTTCAGTTCACGTTCGTGCCGCTGCTCCATACGCGCGTGTCCGTCGTGCGGACGCTGTTCTCGACCCCGATGCTCTACGCCGCCGTCGCCGGCCTAGCTGTCGTCGTCGGCGACGTCCCTGTGCCGACTTGGCTCGCGAGCACGCTCGCGGCCATCGGCGACGTCTTGATCCCGCTGATGCTGATGGCGCTCGGTAATACGATCGGCGGTTTGAAGGCGCATAATCTGCCGCGCGCGCTCGGCCTCGGCACGGCTCGCCTCGTCATCTCGTTCGTCGTCGCGGTCGGCGTGAGCTTTGCTCTCGGGCTGCGCGGAGTCGCGCAGGGCGTGCTCGTGCTGCAGGGCGCGATGCCGGCGGCGGTGTTCAGTTATCTGTTCGCCGCGCGCTACGAGCGGGACGCCGACGACGTCGCGGGAATCGTCCTCGTCTCGACTTTGCTTGGCGCGCTCGCGTTGCCGCTGCTGGTGTCGTACGCACTGTGGCTGGCGCGATAATGGGTCCGGGTGTCGCAAGGGGAGGCGTTATGCTCCGCAAGTTGTCCGCTGTGCTGCTCGCCGCTGCACTGCTCAGCGCATGCGCCGTGAGCCCCACCGGGCGGCGGCAGCTGTCGCTCGTGTCGGAAGAGAGCGCAATCGCGGCTTCGCGGGAAGCCTATCTCACGCAGATGAGCGAGCTCGGCGCGGCCGGCAAGCTCGTCACCGATCCAGCAGTCACGGGCCGCGTCGACCGGATCACGGGCCGCCTCGTCGCGCAAGCCGTGATGCTACGACCCGAAACGGCGCGGTGGGAGTGGAGCGTCGAGGTCATCGACGATCCCATGACGATCAATGCGTGGTGCATGGCCGGCGGGCGAATGGCCGTGTACACCGGCCTGATAACGCAGCTCGATCCGACTGACGACGAGCTGGCGCAAGTGATGGGTCACGAGATCAGTCATGCGCTCGCAAACCACACGGCCGAGAAGATGTCAGTCGCGATGGCGACGCAGGCCGGAGTCGCCGTCGCCGGCGTGTTCTCGGACGACGATGCGGGGGCCGTCATGGGCGTCGCCGCCCTCGCGGCGCAGTACGCGGTGCAGCTGCCGAACAGCCGGACGGCAGAAACCGAAGCCGACGAGATCGGTATCGAGATCGCCGCCAAGGCGGGTTACAACCCCAATGCGGCCGTGACCTTGTGGCAGAAGATGGCGGCCGCGTCCGGCCAGGGCCCGCCCCAGTTCATGAGCACGCACCCGAGCCCGGCGAACCGCCAGCAGAGGCTCGGCGAGCTTGCTCCGCAGATGATGGAGTACTACCGCGCGGCGCGCGCCCCGCCGAGCTATCCCATCCAACACGCCGCGCCGCCGCGCTGAGCGTTGGCATCGGTCTTGCAGCTCCGGCGCCACAACGACACCGGAGGGTGCCCCGATGATCAACAACAACCGTTTCTACGTGCCGGCCCTGCTAGCCGTCATCGTTTCCGCATGCGCCGTCAGCCCCACGGGCCGACGGCAGCTCGCACTTGTGTCCGAGGACAGTGCGATCGTTGCATCGGAAGAAGCCTATGCGATGCAGATCGGCGATTTGCGCAAGGCCGGCAAGATCGTGTCCGAGTCGTCGAGCGTCGCGCGGCGCGTCGATGCGATCACGGGCCGCCTCGTCGCGCAGGCGATCGTGATGCGGCCCGAGACGGCCGATTGGGAATGGAGCATCGAGGTGATCGAGGATCCGGAAATGGTCAACGCGTGGTGCATGGCCGGCGGGCGCATGGCCATCTACACCGGGCTCATCCAGAAGCTCGACCCCACCGACGACGAGCTCGCGCAGGTCTTGGCACATGAGATCAGCCACGCGCTCGCGAATCACACGGCGGAGCGCATGTCCGTGGCGATAGCCACGAATGCGGGCGTCGCGCTGGCCGGCGTGCTCTCCGAGGATTCGCAACGCGCGATGACCACGGCCGGCCTCGCGGCCGTGCTCGCGATCCAAATGCCGAACAGCCGAACCGCGGAGTCGGAGGCCGACGAGATCGGCATCGAGCTCGCGGCGAAGGCAGGCTACAACCCGAATGCGGCGATCAGTCTTTGGCAGAAGATGGCGAGCGCGGCGGGCGGCGGGCCGCCCCAGTTCTTGAGCACGCACCCGAGCCCCGCGAACCGTCAGCAGCGGCTCGCCGAGCTCGCGCCGCAGATGATGGCGTACTACGAGCAGGCACGCCGCAACCCGCCGACCCGGTCGGTCGCGCGCGCCGACAACTAGGCCACACCGTTTCGAGGATCACAGCGACGGCCTAGCGAAACCAGACGTTGTAGACGGTGGTCGCTATGGCGACCGCGATACCGGCGAGGGCCATCAGCCACTTCACCAGCTCGAAAGGGATTTTCGCGATCTCGACTCGCACGCCGCCGATCTCAACGCGCATCTCGTCGCGTAGGGCGCCGATTTCGCCACGCAGGGTACCGAGCTCTCGCTGAAATACCTCGGCGGTGACCATTGTTTTCTCGATGACGCCGAGCCGAGCTTCTATGGCGGTAATGCGTTTCTCGAACTCACCGCCGCCGCTACCGCCGGGCTTCGGTGGCAGGGCTTCGTTGTTCGTCGCCATGACCGATAGCGTAGCAGCGCTCACAAGTCGCAATGCAAGCACCAACTGGCCGAAACGCACCGTTTCGTTAAGCGGCCTCGAGGATTGCGGTGACTCCCATGCCGCCCGCGGTGCAAACCGAGATCAAGCCGCGGCCGCCGCCGCGCTCGCGCAAGAGCTTCGCGAGCGTGGCGAGGATTCTCGTTCCTGTGGCCGCAAACGGATGGCCGACGGCGACGCTGCCGCCTTTGACGTTGAGCTTGCTGCGATCGATCGATCCCATGGCGCGGTCGCGGCCGAGCCGCTCGCGGCAGAACTGCTCGGACTCCCACGCCTTCAGCGTTGCGAGCGTCTGCGCTGCGAATGCTTCGTGGATCTCGTAGAAATCGAAGTCCTGCAGCTCGAGGTTCGCCTCGGCGAGCATCGCAGAGACGGCGTACGCCGGCGCCATCAGCAATCCTTCCTTCGCGACGAAGTCGACGGCGGCCTCACGCGAGTGCGTCAGGTACGCCGAGATCGGCAGCCCGCGCGCGCGCGCCCAGTCCTCCGACGCGAGCAAGACGGCCGAGGCGCCGTCCGT
>Ga0190271_10001824_pt1 | contig 12456 bp, 12 predicted proteins | sample Popmic356T_FD_133747 | JGI IMG/M metagenome (GOLD analysis project Ga0190271, IMG submission 133747) | Populus adjacent soil microbial communities from riparian zone of Weber River, Utah, USA - 356 T | ecosystem: Environmental > Terrestrial > Soil > Riparian zone | place: USA: Utah | collected...
AAAGGCGGGTCCAGAATCGAGCGCGGTAGTATATGCGCCGCTTTTACCCTGCCAAGTGGAACTTTGAAGACTTGAACGACGTTTCCCCCCTCGATCCGGCCAATCGGCCGAAAGCACGCATCATCCCCCGTGCCGAACATTCCATATCGCGATCCGCGATCTCTCCCAATGCGCTGCGTGTGCTGTATCGGCTGCGTGAGGCGGGCTACGAAGCCTTCCTCGTAGGCGGATGTGTCCGCGATCTGCTGATCGGGATCACCCCGAAAGATTTCGACATCGCGACATCGGCGCTGCCGGAAGAAGTCAAACGCACCTTCCGCAATTGCCGGCTCATCGGCCGGCGCTTTCGCCTGGCGCATGTGTTCTTCGGTCGCGAGATCATCGAGGTCGCGACCTTCCGCGCCATGACCGCGCCTTTGGTCGGCGAGGAGATTCCCGAGCCACCCGCCGCCGATCTGGACGATGACGTCGACGACGAACTCCTCGACGACGACCTCGACGACGAAGAGGAAGTGGATGAGAGCGTGATCCTTGCCGAAGCCGGGCCGCACCAGACGGGTTTCCACCGCAACTCGCCGCAACGTGAAAGAGATCGTTCGCGCCACGCGGGCGCGGGCAACGACGATGACGACGAGGATCGCGTCACCGACGAACACGGCCGCATCCTGCGTGACAACGCCTACGGCACCATCGACGACGATGTGTGGCGCCGCGATTTCACGGCCAACTCGCTCTACTACAACATCGCCGACTTCTCGATCTGGGACTATTGCGGCGGCGTCGAAGACATCGCGGCACGACGCCTCAAGCTCATCGGCGATCCGGCGACGCGGTATCGCGAAGACCCGGTGCGCATGCTGCGCGCGGCGCGCTTCGAGGCGAAGCTGGGATTCTCGCTCGACGGCGAAACCGGCACGCTGATCCCGCAGCTTCGCGAGTTGTTAGGCAGCGTACCGCCGGCCCGGCTGTTCGACGAGACGCTGAAGCTGTTCCTCACCGGTCACGGTGCCATGAGCCTGGTGGTGCTGCAGCGACACGGCCTGCTGGCCGAGTTGCTGCCCACGGTGGCCGGCTATCTGAATCGCCATCCGGACGGCGCCGTCGCGAAACTGGTGCGCCAGGGACTCGTCAACACGGATCAGCGCGTGGCAGCCGGCAAACCGGTGACGCCGACATTCCTGTTCGCACTGCTGCTGTACGGGCCTTTCGCCGAGATCATCGAGAAGCAGCCGCAGGAGAAGTGGCACGACATCGGCACGATCGTCGATGCCGTGGACCGCGCCGCGCGCCAGGCACAGGGACGCATCTCCATTCCGAAACGATTCTCGCTCGGTGTACGCGAAATGTTTGCAGCGCAACCGCGCCTCGAACAGCCGCGCGGCCGGCGAGCGCTGCGCATGCTCGAACAGCCGCGCTTCCGCGCCGGTTTCGATCTGCTGCTGCTGCGCGCCGACATGGGGCTGGCATCGCGCGAGCTCGCGGATTGGTGGACGAAAGTCCAGGAAGTCTCGCAGACCGACCGCGATCGCATGGCCGATGCGCTGACGCCCCAGCAGCGTTCGGCAGGCGAAGGTGGTGGCGGTGGCGGTGGCGGACGCCGCGGCCCGCGCCGTCGCCGGCGTGGGCGAGGGCGCGCACCCGCGGCCTCATGAACGCCACTGCGGCCGAGGTCGTCATGTCGCAGTCTTACCCTCGCTGGTTGCCGGCGTACGTGGGCGTAGGCAGCAATCTCGCGGATCCGCGAGCGCAGGTGACGCGCGCGCTCGAGGCGCTCGGCCGCCTGGCCGGCTGCCGCCTGGTAGTTAGCTCGCCGCTGTATCGCACCCGGCCGTTTGGCGAGGTGGTGCAGCCGGCCTTCGTGAATGCGGCGGCGGGATTGCTCACCCAGCTTCCGCCCGAAGACCTGCTGGCCGCGTTGCGCGGGCTGGAGCGTGACCTCGGACGAGAGGCGCCACGCGAGCGCTGGGGGCCGCGGCTGATCGATCTCGATCTGCTGGTAGTGGGACGCGAAACCCGCGCCACGGAATCCCTGACGCTGCCACACCCGGGGATTGCTGAGCGTGATTTCGTGCTCTATCCCCTGGGCGATATCGCCCCCGACCTCGAAGTCCCGGGCCATGCGCGTGTGGCCATCCTGCGGGACCGCGTCACCAACCGCGGCATCGAGCGCCTGTGAGCACGCCGGAGCCGGAAACCTCGGGCAGCGCCACGCCGCGCGGTATCGGTCCGGAAGTGCCCTCGCAGCGGTACATCGTGGTCGAAGGACCGATCGGTGTGGGCAAGACCAGCCTTGCGCGCCGGCTCGCCGAAACTCTCGAAGCCGAGCTGGTGCTCGAGCAGGATGCGCAGAATCCGTTCCTCGAGCGTTTCTACCGCAATCAGAAATCGGGAGCGCTTCCGGCGCAGCTCTTCTTCCTCTTTCAACGCGCTCAGCAGCTCGGCACGCTCAAGCAACAGGACATGTTCGCGCCGCGGCGCGTGGCCGACTATCTATTCGAGAAAGACCGCCTGTTCGCGAGCCTGACGCTCGACGCCGCGGAGATGGCGCTGTATGAACAGGTGGCGTCACGCCTCGCGGTCGATCCGCCCAGGCCCGACCTCGTGGTCTACCTGCAGGCCCCGGTGGAGACGCTGTTGCAGCGGATCGCCCGGCGCGGCACGTCCTACGAAAGTCTCATCGACGCGCCGTACCTCACGCGGCTCAACGACGCCTATGCACGGTTTTTCCACGAATACGATCGGGCGCCCCTCTTGATAGTCAACGCGGCGAGCATAGATCCGGTGCAGAACCAGGCCGATTATGAGGAGCTCGTGGGTGCGATCCGCCGCATGAAGAAAGGGCGCATGTATTACAACCCGCTGCGTCACGGTACTATTTGAGCGCTGACGCGCACGTCGGAAATCGTCGCCGAAGCGGCGCCGAACATGAAGTGGTAAGAGTTTAAAGAGGGGCATCGGTGTACACACATCTCGAACAACGCGATTCGACGCGCCCGCCGGTGTCGCTGGGCACGCTCGACAAGATGAAGCGATCGCACGAGAAGATCGCGTGTATCACCTGTTACGACGCAAGCTTCGCGGTGTTGTGCGACAACGCCGATGCCGACCTCGTGCTGGTGGGCGATTCATTGGGCATGGTGCTGCAAGGCCACGACACCACGGTGCCCGTGACCATGGACGACATCGTGTATCACTGCAAAGCGGTGGCGCGTGGACTGCATCGGCCGTTCCTCGTGGCCGATCTGCCGTTCGCGAGTTACCCCACGGCCGATATCGCGCTGGCGAACTCGGTGCGCCTCATGCAGGAAGGCGGCGCCGAGATGGTGAAGCTCGAAAGCGGGCTCGGGCAGCTCGAGATCGTCGAGTTCCTCGCGCGTCACGACATCGCGGTGTGCGCACACCTGGGGCTGAAGCCGCAGTCGGTGCACAAGACCGGTGGCTTCAAGGTCCAGGGCCGCGAGGAAGCGGCCGCGAAACGCATGCTCGACAGCGCCAAGGCGCTGGAATCCGCGGGCGCGGACATCGTGCTGCTGGAATGCATTCCGTCGGAGCTCGGCAAGCGCATTACCGACGCACTGGAAGTTCCGGTCATCGGCATCGGCGCGGGTCCTGACACCGACGGCCAGATCCTCGTGCTCTACGACGTGCTCGACATCACATCGGGGCGCAAGCCGCGCTTCGTGAAGAATTTCATGGACGGCGCCACTTCCAACATCGATGCGCTCAAGCGTTACGTCGAAGCCGTGAAGAACAAGAGTTATCCGGCGCCCGAGCACGAATTCCATGCTTGAGGCGCGCCGCGAGACGATGACGACCGTGACGACGATCGCCGCGGTGCGCGAGCAGGTGTCACGCTGGCACGCGGCGGGCGAGCGCGTGGTGTTCGTGCCCACCATGGGCAACCTGCATGCCGGGCATGTCAGCCTCATCGAAGCGGCGCGCAAACACGGCAAGCGTTTCGTCGCCAGCATCTTCGTGAATCCGATGCAGTTCGGGCCCAACGAAGACTTCGCGCATTACCCGCGCACGCCCACGCTGGACGCCAGGATGCTCGAGGATGCGGGCTGCGATCTGATGTTCATGCCCGAGGTCGGCGAGATTTATCCGAACGGCGCCGCGCTGGCGACGCGCGTGGAAGTCCCCGGCATTTCAAACATCCTTTGCGGCGAATTCCGTCCCGGCCATTTCGAGGGCGTGGCGACCGTCGTCGCCAAGCTGTTTCACATCGTCGATCCGGATGTCGCCATCTTCGGCGAGAAGGATTTTCAGCAGCTCACGGTGATCCGCCGCATGGTCGCGGATCTGTGCCTGCGCGTGGAGGTCGTCGGCGCGCCCACGGTGCGTGAGGCCGACGGGCTCGCCATGAGCTCGCGCAATCAGTACCTCGACGAGGCGCAGCGCAGGCTGGCGCCGACTATCTATCGGCAATTGCAGCAGGCTGTAGCGGCGCTTGCGTCCGGGGTGCGCGATTTCCCGAAGATCGAGGCGGCGGGTCGTGCGGCGCTCGACGGCGCTGGCTTTCGCACCGACTACTTCAGCGTGCGCGACGCGCAGACGCTGGCGCCGGCACAGCCGGATACCCGGCGATTCGTGGTCTTGACCGCATCGCGCCTCGGTAAAGCGCGGCTCATCGATAACGTCCAGTACACGGCGAGCTAGGCCGCGTCCCGTGGACGGCCCGATCCAATATCGGAACCGGCCCTGTCCCGCCTGCAACGTGGCCACCGTCACCTTGCCGTTGTTCACGTCGCGGCGGCGCGATCCGATCACCTGCACGAACTGCGGCGCGAAGCTGGAACGCGTGCTGCCTGGCGTGCCTTACTGCACTCTGGCGTTCATCGCGGCAATGCTGCTCGAGGCCGCCGTGCCCGTCTCGCTGATCCTCACGATCTTCGGCAAATGGATATGGATCGCGGGGATCGTCGCCGGCCTGGTCGCGCTCAATCTCGGAATATCGGCCTTCCTGAATTCATTCACACGCGTCGAATACGCGAACATCGAGGACGCGCGCCGCGACGAGCCCGGGCGCTGGTATCCGAAGTAGCTAGGCGCTGCCCGCTGCCGTGCGGCGGGCCGAATGCTCCTTGAGCGACCAGCGCACATGCTCCCGCACCAGTTCCGATGCATCGTCCGCGCGCGCGGCCAGCGCCGCCAGGTTGGCGGGCGTCGACGGCGCATTGCCCAGCGCCACCGCGATGTTCCGCAGCCAGCGTTCATGACCAATGCGGCGGATCGCCGAGCCCTCGGTGCGTTCGAGAAATTCCGCTTCGGTCCACGCGAACAGATCGCTCAATCTCGAAGCATCGAGTTTGTGCCGCGTCTTGAAATCCGGATGCGCGGCGGCGCGCGCGAACTTGTTCCACGGGCATACGAGCTGGCAGTCGTCGCAGCCGTAGATGCGATTGCCCATCATGCGGCGCAGTTCGGTGGGGATCGCGCCGTGCAGCTCGATGGTGAGATAGGAGATGCAGCGCCGCGCATCGAGCTGCTGGGGCGCGGTGATCGCGCCCGTCGGGCAGGCGGGAATACAGGCCGAGCAGGTGCCGCAGTGCGCGCTGGCCGCTTCGTCGACGGGCAGCGGCAGGTCGGTGAGGATTTCGCCGATGAAGAAGTACGATCCGGCCTCGCGCGAAATCAGGTTGGTGTGTTTGCCTATCCACCCGAGGCCGGCGTTGCGAGCCAATGCCTTCTCCAGCACCGGGCCAGAGTCGACGAACACGCGGTAACCCATTGGCCCGACGCGCTCGACAATATCGTCGGCAAGGCCCTGCAGCGCATTCCGCAGCACCTTGTGATAGTCGCGGCCCATCGCGTATCGCGATACGTAGCCCAGCAAAGGATCGGACAGGGTGTCAATCGCATCGTGCGCATCCGCCGGCCAGTAGTTCATGCGCGCGGACAGCACCCGCACGGTGCCGGGCACGAGCTCGTCCGGGCGGGTGCGGCGCGTGCCGTGTTTACCCATGTAGCCCATCTCACCGTGTTTGCCTTCGCCCAGCCATCGCTCGAGGTGCGCGGCATCGAGGTCGAGCGCAAGATCGCTGACGCCGAGCGCGTCGAACCCCCGCGCCTGAGCCAACGCCGAGAGGGCATTCTTGAGCTGTGGCAACGACAGGGAGGATTCAGTGGGCGGAGTCATGCGGTCTCGCCAGTATAATTCCCCACCATGAATCGCCCGACTGCCATCTACTCCGCCGCGCAGGTCCGGGCACTCGACGCCTGGGAGATCGAAAAGCGTCGCGTTCCAGGGTTTACGCTGATGACCCGGGCAGCCGAAGGCGCGCTGAAGGTGTTGCGCGGGCGCTGGCCGCAGGCGAAGCGCCTGGCGGTGGTCTGCGGCGCCGGCAACAACGGCGGCGACGGCTATGTGCTGGCTCGACTGGCACGAGCGGCGGGGCTCGATGCCCTGGTACTGGCCGCCGCACCGCCCGACAAGCTCGGTGGCGATGCGCGCCGCGCGCAGGAAGAGTGGCTGGCGACGGGCGGCAGCGCGCATCCGTTCGCGGCGGACGCCCTTTCAGGCAGCGACCTCATCGTCGACGCATTGTTAGGTATCGGCCTTGCGGGGCCGCCGCGCGCGGAAACCCTGTTCGTCATCCGGGCCATCAACGCGGCGAAGCGCCCGGTACTGGCACTCGACATTCCTTCCGGTGTGAACGCCGACAGCGGCGCGGTGCACGAGGCCGCGGTTCGAGCCGAGATCACTGTCACCTTCGTGGGCCTCAAGGCCGGCTTGTTCCTGGGCGCCGGGGCCGAACATGCGGGCGTGGTCCTGCTCGACGACCTCGGTGTGGTGGCGCCCGTATTGCCGCAATTCACGCCACTCATGCGGCGCATCGATCAGAGCGAGCTTGCCGCAGGTCTGCCGAAGCGCCCGCGCGAGTCGCACAAGGGTACGAACGGACGACTGCTGATCGTCGGTGGCGGACCGGGCATGCCGGGTGCCCTGCGGCTGGCGGGCGAGGCTGCGTTGCGAGTTGGCGCGGGGCTGGTGAGGGTCGCTGGCGCAACGGAGAATCTCGTCGCGGTCACGGCCACGCGTCCCGAGCTCATCTATCTACCGGTCTCTTCTGTCACCAGCCTGGAAGAACAGATGCGCGATGCCGACGTACTGGCCATAGGCCCGGGACTCGGTACCAGCGACTGGGCGCTGCGACTGTGGACCAGCGCGCTGGCCGCCGGCGTGCCGGCCGTGGCCGACGCCGACGCGCTGAATCTGCTGGCGCTGAGCCCGGTGAAGCTGCCGCCCGGCTGGATCATCACTCCGCATCCGGGCGAAGCCGCCCGGTTGTTAGGGACCGACACGGCGGCGGTGCAGGGCGATCGCCTGGGTGCTGTGCGCGAACTGCATGCGCGTTTTGGAGCGGTAGCCGTGCTCAAGGGCGCGGGCACACTGGTGGCCTGGGGCGCGTCCGGCGCCGTGGAGATCGCCATCTGCGAGCGCGGCAATCCCGGCATGGCGACCGCCGGCATGGGCGACGTGCTCACCGGCGTGATCGCCGGTCTGCGTGCGCAAGGAGGCGAGAGCGCCCAGGCGGCGCGGATCGGCGTGCTGGCTCACGCGCTGGCGGGAGATTCGGCAGCGCAGGGCGGGCAGCGTGGTCTTCTGGCCAGCGATGTCATCGGTGAGTTGCGTGGCTGGGTAAACCCGTGACGATGGAACAGGGCCACTCGTGGCTCACGCATAGCGGCGAGGAAACCGAGGCGCTTGGCGCTCGCCTGTTAGGAACACCGCCTTTGCCGGGCGCTCCCTGCAAAGTGGTGTCCCTTTCCGGTGAGCTCGGAGCGGGAAAGTCGACCTTCGCACGCGGAGCGCTGCGAGCTCTCGGTGCGCGGGGACCCATCAAGAGCCCGAGTTACACCCTGCTCGAGAGCTATGAACTGCCGGCCGTCCACGCGGTCCATCTGGATCTGTATCGCCTGATTGACCAATCCGAACTCGAGCACCTGGGGCTTGCCGATTACCACCGGCCAGGGTTCCTGTGGCTCATCGAGTGGCCGGATCGCGGCGTCGGGCGATTGCCACCGCCGGACCTGCGGTTCGAGTTTTCGATCACGGGAAACGGTCATCGAATCGAGAGGATTGAAACTTCTAGCCCACTTAAGTAAATTGCGCCACAGATCAGGCGTTGAACTCCATGATGGAGAAGGATTTTTTGGGGAAGCGAATTGGAGTCTGGCTGTCGCTGCTCGCGTTCACTGCGGGAGCCTCCGGGAATCTCATCGCCGCCGAAATCCGCGCCATTCGCGTCTCGGCCACTGAATCCGGCACACGCGTCGTCCTCGACCTGTCGGCACCGGTAAAACACAACGCATTCCTGTTAGACGCTCCGGGCCGGGTCGTCCTCGATGTATCGAAATCCTCCCTCAAGGCGAAGCTGCCCGCGGTCGAAGGCGTCGTCTCCGCAATGCGCTCGGGCAAATTGCCGCACAGTGGTTTGCGCCTGGTTTTCGAAGTCTCAGGACCGGTCACGTTCGAGACTTCGGCCGCGCTGCCCGCTGGCGACGCCGGTCACCGCCTGATTCTCGATATTGCCGGCAAGGCTGCCGGCACAGGTGCCCCGAAAGTGGTCGCGGTGACCCCGGCGGCGCCCGCCGCGCCGGTGGCCATTCGCCCGGCCCACGCGCCCAGCGAGTCGGGGCGCGACATCGTGATCGCGATTGATGCAGGCCATGGGGGCGTCGATCCCGGCGCATCCGGTAAACGTGGCACGCGCGAGAAGGACGTGGTGCTGGCGATCGCCAAAGCACTGGCTGCGCGCATCAATGCCGAGCCCGGCATGAAAGCGGTACTGACTCGCGACGGCGACTACTTCATCAGCTTGCGTGAACGGAATACGCGCGCGCGGCGCGCCAAAGCGGATCTGTTCGTGTCGATCCATGCCGATGCCATCGCCAATCCCGATGTGTCCGGTTCCTCGGTGTACGTATTGTCCGAGCGCGGAGCCTCCAGCGAGGCGGCTCGCTGGCTGGCCGAGAGCGAAAACGCGGCCGACCTGAAGGGTGGCATCAAGCTCGATGACAAGGACGCGACGCTCGCCAATGTGCTGCTCGACCTTTCGCAGACCGCGAGCATCTCCGCCAGCATGGTGGCCGCGGAGAACGTGCTGAAGTCGCTGGATCGCGTGGGCGAGGTCCGCAAACCGCGCGTCCAGCAGGCGGGATTCGTGGTACTCAAGTCGCCCGATATCCCGTCATTGCTGGTCGAAACCGCGTTCATCTCGAATCGCGAGGACGAGCGCAAGCTCGCGCTGCCGGCGCATCGCGCCAAGCTCGCCAATGCCATCTTCACCGGGATAGAGCAGTACTTTCAGGGCAATGCCCCCGACGGGACGCGGCTGGCCGCCACCCGCCGCAGCGCCGGCGGCAGCACGACGGTCGAACTTAGGAAATAATCACGGACGACGGCGCTTCGCCGGCGTTTCCTAAGTGGCCGCAGGCCTGAGAATCCATGCCGATCCGCGTTCTCGACAATCACCTCATCGATCAGATCGCGGCCGGCGAGGTCATCGAGCGCCCCGCATCCATCGTCAAGGAGCTGGTCGAGAACAGTCTCGATGCCGGCGCGCAGAGCGTCGAAGTGGAAATCGAAGCCGGTGGCATGCGCCTCACGCGCGTGCGCGATGACGGCAGCGGCATCCCCGCCGCGGAACTGCGGCTCGCGCTGTCGCGCCATGCCACGAGCAAGATCGCGACCGCCGACGATCTCGGCGCCATCACCACGCTGGGATTTCGCGGCGAAGCATTGCCGTCGATTGCGTCGGTATCGCGCTTCGACATCACCTCGCGCCACGTCGACGAAGAGCGTGCCGCGCGTGTGAGCGTCGATGGCGGCAACATCGGCGAGCCCGCACCGGCGGCGCATCCGCCGGGCACTACTATCGAAGTGCGCGACCTGTTCTACAACCTGCCCGCGCGCCGCAAGTTCCTGCGCAGCGAAGTCACGGAGCAGGGTCACATCGTGCGATTGCTCGAACGCCTGGCGTTGTCGCGTGACGACGTGGCGTTCCGCCTGCGCACCGGCTCCCGCACCTTGTTAGATGCGCCGGCGCTGATTGCGGCCGGGGGCGCTGCGTCGCGCCTGGGTCGCATCGTCGGACGCGAATTCGTCGAACGCGCGATCGAGATCGAACATTCCGCGGGTCCCGTGCGCCTGTACGGCTGGATCGGCGCGCCGTCCGCGGCCCGCGCCACCTCGGATCTGCAGTTCTGGTTCGTCAACGGCCGCGCGGTGCGCGACCGGCTGCTCATGAACGCCGTGCGCCTCGGCTACCGCGACGTGCTGTATTCCGGGCGGCAACCCGCCTATGTGCTGTACCTCGACATCGATCCGGCGCTGGTCGACGTCAACGCCCATCCGCAGAAACTCGAGGTCCGCTTCCGCGACAGCCGCCAGATCCACGACTTCGTATTTCGCGCGGTCGAACGCAAGCTCGCCGGCACCAGGCCCGGAACCAGCGCCGTGCCACCAGCGTTTTCGCCGGGAGGTCACTACACCCAGCCAATGGCGCTTCATTCTTCCGAGAGCGCTCCACCCGGCGTCTGGGCCGTGGCCGACATGCTGCGCGGCGCGAATGGCGGAGAACACGAACCGGCGACGGAATTCGCGCCGGCAGCCAGTGGCGCGCAGCCGCTGGGCGAGGCGCTGGCGCAGGTGCACGGCATCTACATCCTCGCGCAGAACGAAGAGGGGTTGATCCTGGTCGACATGCACGCGGCGCATGAACGCGTGTTGTACGAGAAGCTCAAGGCGCAGACCGGGACCGTGGCCACGCAGCTGCTGCTGGCGCCGGTGACCGTGGAAATGAAAGTCGACGAACTCGACCTGTTGATGGCGCAACGCGAGGAATGGCACGCCGCGGGATTCGATGTCGAGCGGCTGGCGCCGGAAACCCTGGTCGTGCGCTCGGTGCCGGCCATGCTGCCGCGAGAGGATATCGGCGCGCTGGTTCGCGACGTGGTGGGGGACGTCACTTCGGACAGCGCTACGCATCATCTGGACAGCGCCACCGACCGCTTGTTAGGCACCATCGCCTGCCGTTCGGCCATCCATGCGCATCGCCGCCTCACGCTGCCGGAAATGAACGCGCTGCTGCGCCAGATGGAACAGACGCCGCGCGCCGATCAATGCAATCACGGGCGCCCGACCTGGACCCAGGTCAGCTTGCACGAGCTCGATCGCATGTTCCTGCGTGGCCGCTGACATTCCACGGCCGATCGCGGTGCTCACCGGGCCGACGGGCACGGGCAAGAGCGGATTCGCGCTGCGCCTCGCGCGTGAGTTTCCGATCGAGATCGTCAGCGTCGACTCCGCGCAGGTGTATCGCGGGCTGGACATCGGCAGCGCCAAACCCGACGCGGCCGAGCGCGCGGCCGTGCCGCATCATCTCATCGACCTGGTCTCGCCAGACGCGAGTTATTCAGCGGGTCAGTTCGTGCGCGACGCTTCGAACGCCATCGCCGACATCGAAGCGCGTGGACGCGTGCCGCTGCTGGTCGGTGGAACGATGCTGTACCTGCGCGCCCTGATCGGTGGCATCGCGACGCTGCCGCGGGGTAGCGAAACGATTCGCGCCGAGATCGACGCCGATGCCCGCCGGCTGGGATGGCCCGCCATGCATGCGCGCCTCGTCGAAGTGGACGCAGTCGCCGGCGCACGCATCCATCCCAACGACACTCAGCGAATCCAGCGCGCCCTCGAGGTCCACGCTGCTTCCGGGCGACCCATCTCGGAGCTGCAGGCGGCGACCACGCGGCCGATGGACCGTGAATTCAACTGTGTCGCGCTGATCCCGCACGAACGGGCGCAGTTGCATATCGCTTTAGCGCAGCGTTTTGAAGTCATGATGGCGTCAGGACTGCTCGACGAGGTGCGCCGCCTGTTCGCGCGCGGCGATCTGACCGATGGACATCCGGCGATACGCGCGGTCGGATATCGTCAACTTTGGTCGCATCTCGCGGGTGCCTATCCGCTCGAAACCGCCGTCGACCGTGCCGTAGCCGCAACGCGCCAACTAGCCAAGCGACAGATGACCTGGCTGCGTTCGATGCCCGACGTCCGTGTGTTCGATCCCTATGAAACACATAGCTTTGTAGGTATCCGTGAATCCCTGATTGCCTCTTTTGAGAGAGCCTGACCGCGTTGCCGGGTAAAGACCCCGTGGTATGCTCGCGGCCGTCGGCTTGCTTGAAAAATAAGGAGAACGTCATGGCCAAGGGCCAGTCACTGCAGGATCCGTTTCTGAATACTTTGCGCAAGGAACGTATCCCGGTGTCGATCTATCTGGTGAATGGAATCAAGCTGCAAGGCCAGATCGATTCGTTTGATCAGTTCGTCGTGCTACTCAAGAACAGCGTGAGTCAGATGGTTTACAAACACGCGATTTCGACAGTTGTCCCGGCGCGCAATGTGCGCATCACCAACGAAGACGGAACGACGATCGAGGCGGTCGCCGG
>Ga0190271_10001825_pt1 | contig 12450 bp, 8 predicted proteins | sample Popmic356T_FD_133747 | JGI IMG/M metagenome (GOLD analysis project Ga0190271, IMG submission 133747) | Populus adjacent soil microbial communities from riparian zone of Weber River, Utah, USA - 356 T | ecosystem: Environmental > Terrestrial > Soil > Riparian zone | place: USA: Utah | collected...
AAGCTCGAGATCGCCTTCGAGACGCGGATCCCCACGGTGTACGTGCTGGTCGACCGCTCCAGCAGCATGTTCGAGCGCAACCTGTGGAACCCCCTCAAGACCGGGGTGCTCGAGGTGGTCAAAAAGCTCGACGCCGAGGTGCGCTTCGGTTTCGCCACCTACACCGGTGAGAACGGCGGCATGTGCCCCGAGCTGACCAAGGTCGACACCATCGCCACCGGCAACTACGCGGCCATCCAGAAGGCCTACGACGCCGTGCGCATGCCGACGTACAAGGGCGAGACGCCCACCTCGCTGGCCCTCGACGAGGTCGCCAAGCTGCTGGCCAAACAACCGGCCGGCCCCAAGTACATCTTGCTGGTGACCGACGGCGAGGCCGACTTCTGCGACGACCCCAACGTGACCTGCTCGCGCGACGCCGTGCTCGCGTCGGCGCAGGCCGCGTACACACAGGGCATCGGCACGTTCGTCTTCAGCATCGGGGGCCAGGTCGACCGCCAACACCTGGCCGACGCCGCCAATGCCGGCAGCGGACAGCCCGTGGTCGACCGCCAACAACAGGTGATGTACCAGTGCCCAAACAGTAAGACCACGTACTCGGCCAGCAGCGGCACGGCGCGCTTTTTCGAGCCCGACGTCAACGACCAGGCGACCCTGGTCAGCACCCTGGCGAGCGTCGTCACCGGCGCGCGCAGCTGCGTGTTCGACCTGCAAGGCAAGGCGGAGATCGACCTGTCGCTGGCCGACCAGGGCGTGGTCGAGATCGACGGCGCGCGTGTGCCCTACGACGACAAAGACGGCTACCGGCTCAACACCGCCACCGAGCTGGAGCTGCGCGGCAAGAGCTGCGAGCGCCTGCGCGCCCCCGACCCGCGGCGCGTGTTCATCGACTTCCCGTGTGAAGCGGTGATCTTGATCTGAGTGTGTGGGGGTCCGCGCGCGCAGCCTCGGACGCCGTGACTTCAGGCGCGCGCGCGCACGATCTGCACCTTGAGCACGTCGCGAATGCGCGCGAGCCGACGCGCCAGGTAGTCCTTGACCTGCGTGCTGGCCACGAAGCGCACGGTCAGCCTGGGTGGCTTGCCCGGAACGGTGCGCAGGGTGGTAAGGCTGATGCCGCGTCCCGCGAACACCGCGCACACGCGCTCCACGGTGCCCGGCTGTGCGCCCGAGCGCATGACCAGCACACAGCGAAAAGACCGCGCTCGCTGCGCCGCCCGCTGGGCGGGCGGTGCTCGCTTCTCCTGGCGGCGCCCGCTCTCTCTGGTGCTCTTCGCGGTCGCCTCCGGGTCGACGTACAACGAAGCCCGCACCGCGCGGGTCTCCGCGTCCGACAGCGCGTACGGCATCACCCGATCGATGCCGCCGAGCGTCATCACGATCGGCGCGCCGACCACGCCGTGCATGCCCAGAAACTCTCCCTCCAGCCTGACCTGCGCCGCCGTCAGCACCTGACCACCCGACAACAAGGTGCCGAGCAGGCGCACGATCATCTCGGCGGTGCTGGCCGGGCTGCGCGCGCCGCTGAACTGGGTGATGTAGGGCTTGATGACGGCGCGCAGGGCCGGACCGTAGCGGTCAGCGTGGGCGTAGGCCGCGTGTGCACCGCGCGTGGTCACGATCGCCACGATCGTGCGCACCGCGTCGGCGACCTCGGGGTCGCGCGGCCGGCGCAGCGCGGCGAGGCGCGCGCGGCCGTCGGGGCTGTCGAAGCCGTGCACGTCGACCGTGCTCCAGCAGGGCACCATGCGTGGACCGTGCTCGCCCAGCACGAGGCCCTGCACGCGCTGCCGGCGCACGCCCAGCTCGCGCGCGATCTCCTGACGAAAGCGCAGCGTGTCGAGGTACGCGCCCATGCCGATCACGCGCCTGCGGTCGATGTGGCGTGCACACCACGCGACGCTGGCCTCGACCGGATTGGTCAGCACGAGCAGCAGCTCTTCGCCGTGACCCGTGCGTGCGATGGCGCGCGCGTACGACTCGACGAGTGGGCGGTTGGCGTCGGCCAGTGCGGAGCGCGGCCGCGTGTCACCGCGGCCGACCGCGTCGCCAGCCGCCAAGATGATGATGTCGCCGAGCACCTCCCTGGGCGAAAACGCCAGGTCGATCTCGGGCAGGTCTTCGGCGAATGCATCGGCGAGGTCGACCGCGATGCCAGGCAGGCTCTGCTCGCTCAGCCCGCCCGCACGCCCGACCAGCTGCAGACGCGCGTTGGTGGGCACCAGCCGGTTGCGCACCAGTCCGATTGCGATCTGCCTACCAATCGAGCCCCCCGCACCGATGATCGAGATGTCCATGCCCGGCCGCGAGTGTACCTCGGGTGGCAAAAAACCAGGGCGGACCGTGACCGCCCCGAGCCGCGCTGGCTGCCGTGCTCGCTCACCCCGCACGGGCTCGTGGGCCAGGTTCCTTGTGCTAATGCCCTTCAGATGCAGTGGCCCCCCACGACGCTCCTTCCAGCCAGCGTGGCGCTCGTGCGCCCGAGGGCGCGCTTCGACCCGTGGACCGGCTGGCTGGTGGTCGTGGCCGTCTCGTGCTGCGTGGGCGGGGCGCCAGAGCGCGCGCACGCCCAGGCCGACGCCGCCTACGACGAGGCCACGCAGCGCGCCGTGGTCGAGTTCAACCACGGCAACTGGGAAGAGGCGCAGGCGCTGTTTCGGCGCGCGCACGAGCTCGACCCCAACGCCCGCACCTGGCGCGGCCTCGGCATCTGTGCGTTCGAGCTGCGCCAGTACGTGCAGGCCACGGGCGAGCTCGAGGCCTCGCTGGTCGACCCGCGCAAGCCGCTCACGGCCGAGCAGCGCGCGCAGGTCAAGACGCTGCTCGCGCAGGCGCGCGAGTTCGTGTCCGTCTACCACCTGCGCGTGCGGCCACCCGACGCCGAGGTGTTCGTCGACGGTCGGCTCACCAAGCTCGACGGAGAGCGGCTGCACCTCGATCCGGGCCCCCACTCGGTGGTGGTGCGAGCGCCGGGTTACGAAGAGCGGCGCGCCGAGTTTCGTGCCGGCGCGGGCGTACAGGACGAGCTGAGTATCGAGCTGGCGCTGCACGATCCGGCTGCCCTCGAGCACGCCGACGAGAGCAAGCGCGGCCAGCCGACTTCGCCGCGCGCAGAGCCTCGCAACGGCCACAAGCCGCGTGTCTGGACCTGGACACTGGCCGGCGCCGCGGTCGCCGCCGCCGGCACCGCGGTAGGGCTACGCCTGGCCGCACGCAACGCAGACAGCGAATACGAAGCGTGTACGGCGGCCCAGGGCAACTGCGGCCCCGTCCACGAGTACGGCGACCGCGTGCTGCGTGCGAGCTACGCGACCGCCGCCGTCTCGGGCGCGCTGCTGCTCGGCGCAACGCTCAGCTTCTGGCTCGAGGGCAACGATCACAGCGACGGCCAGAGCGCCGCGCTGATGCTCGGTGCAGACGGTGTCCAGCTGCGCGCTGCGTTCTAGGGGCCACGTCTCGGGTGCCGCGACGACCTTCGCAAGACGCAAGGACCGCTAGCGTTGCAGCGTGAGCAGTCCAAGGCGATAGGGGAGCCTGCCGTAGTCTGTGTTGACGTTCGGGTCGCGGCCCTGGAATACCAGCTGGAGGTTGCACGGGTCGACGGTGAACGTCTCGTCCGGATTGGTGCGGACCAGATCGCCGTGACTGATGTCGTTGGTCCAGTTCGTGGTGAGCGTCACGTTCTTTTTCACCGCGAAGTCATTGCTCAGGAGGGTCCACGGCCCCTCCAAGCTTGTTGCCGTCCAGGCGCGGAAGTAACGTGCGGCCCCCTGCGCTTCGACGATCATCAGGTATTTGTCCGACCCCTTTACCTTGTAGACCTGGACGCCTTCGAACAAGTTCTGCGCGGTGCCGACGATTCCGCTGTCTTGCGCTGCCGGGAACTCGCCGGGGAAGCTCCCAATTGCCATGGATGACTTGTAGATGTGACCGTTGTCGCCCGCGTAGTAGAGGTAACACCTCGAGCTATCGCAGATCACCGTCTGATCGATAGGTCCTGTTCCGCCAGCTGGCAGCGCCGTGTCGTACAGACTCTGTTCCCCGCTCCACGCTTTTGGGTCCGACGGTTCGGAGGAGGTCCTGTAGCTGAACTTGTGAGGGCCCCACTGGTAAGCGAGGACCCAGACCTTCTTCGGGGTGAAGTAGAACAGCGTTGGCGCCACGCCGTAGCTCGTCTTGATCTGAGGCGCCCCGGCGGCATCGGGCCAGTCTTTGAACATCATCATTGCCGAGCCCCAGCTCGACTGAAACGTCGTGAAGTAGACGATGTGCTGCCCGTTGTGGATCACCTGCGTGAAGTCCTTCATCGCGACCGATCCGTTCTTGGGCTGCGCCAGGGGTCCACCACCGGTCCACTTGAACGTCGTCGGCAGTCCGCAGCTCCGCTCGTCCAGTGAGCCGGCGTCGCTACCACCATGGACAGGCACATCCGCTGCGGCGGCATCGATCGACGCATCCCGGTCGTCGGTCGACGCTCCCCGATCGCCACGGTCCATCCAGCCGGCATCCAGACTTCTCGAGGCGGATCCGTCAGGTGGTGTGCTCCCGCCAGTGGAAGGTATCCCTCCCTTGCCTGCGGAGCCGTCGGGCTCGACCAGGCCGCCGTCGCGATCGGCTGGGCTCTTGGTGCTGCCCATGTCGGAGCGGGGCCGCTCGTTGTCTGGCCCGGCGCTGGTGAATGAATCGTTTGCGTCATCCGGGGACGAGCTGCAGCTCACCACCCAAAGCACGAAGAGACAGCTGGCCATGGCCGAGGTCGGGAGTCTACTCATGGTTTTCCTGTGGCGAGCGCAGCAGTGGGCGCGCGGTGCTCACGCCGAAACCACGGCGAGCTCGCCCGTCCCGGAGCCCTGGCCGAAGTTCATGGTCCACTGGGTCTCGGGGCCTTCGCTCGACGACCCGTCGTTCGTCCACTCAGGACGATGGGGGCCGCTTCCCTCGTCGACACATCCGGCGAGTACGCCTGCCAGAATGGACCAGGCCAGACGCAACCTACGCGGCGTTGTCGTCTTCACCGAATCCTCGTTGGGTGGGTCGTGCGCGCTCGTGCCATAGCGAGGCAGTGACACCACGAGGTCCAGTCCGGTCACGAATCGACACAGGCCCGTCTTTTGTTCCTACATCCGCGAACGAGCAGAGCCGCTCGCCCACGCAAGTACGGCTCAGGGCATTCCGTCATGCAAACAGCTCGCGCAGGGCTACGGCTGTGGAACAGTCGACAGGGAGCCGGCATCACAGACTTGTTCGGCGCGTGCCGCACCGGGTGACTGCGCCGGGAGGAGGGCCAGCTCGGCCCGTCCTCTTGGCACGTTCCCGGACAGGCAGAGCGCCTGGGCCTTGGCTGCCCGCCGTTCTTCACGCAGGGCCCCGTTGGGGAATTTTCGCTGATGCTCAGCGAGCGCCCGCAGAGCCTGCGCGGCATGGCCCGCCTGCAGCTGGGCCGTTGCTCGAGACAACAAGGCCACCTCTTGTGCGAGCCGGTCGCGCCGACCGGACGGTGTGGCCGGCTGCGCGGACGGGAGAGCGAGCTTCGTCGTGGCATCCTCGCCCGCAGTCGGGCTCGTGGCGTCGGCCTCTGCATCGGCTTGTTGCCCCGTTGCGCGCGGCGGTAGCTGCGTCGGCGGCGTCTGCGCAGAGCGAGCGGGCGCGGGTGCATCCGCAGCAGGTCGCAGGGCCACGATGGCTGCGCCGACCACGACAGCGACGCCGACCGCGAGCCGGGCCCCGGCCCGCCATCCTGCCGAACGCGCGACGCGTGCGAGGTCCGCGCCGTCAGGCAGCGCGCTCGCCCCCAACTGTGCGCGCAGAGCTGCTTCGATGCGTTCTCTATCCCCGGTGGTCGCGCGGAGCGCACCTCGCCCTGCGACGACGAGCGCACGAGCCTTGGGATTGAGATCATCCATGATGGTTCATCTGCTCTTGCTGCGCGCTTCGTGCCGCGCGAGCGCAGCTTCGAACGCTTGGCGCGCCGCACGGAGCCTGGAGTAGGCGGTGTTCAGGGGTATCTCGAGCGCATCGGCCGCCTCTGGGATGGTCAGCTCCTCCAGCTCGACCAGCGCGAACACCTCGCGCTTGGGTTCGTCCAGCTCTGCCAGCAAGCGCTGGAGCAGCTGCAGCTCCTGGTTGCTCTCGGTCTGCTCGAGCGGCGTCGGCGCCTGCGAGGCCGCGTCGACTGCGGTCTCCCAGCCGGTGGCGCGCGCTCGCCTTGCGCGTCGGTGCGTGCTTACGGTGCGCCTGACCACACCGTAGATCCAGCTGCGCAGCGCCTCTGGCTTCTCCAGTGTGTCGAGCTTGGCGTGAATCACGATGAAGACCTCCTGCACCAGGTCATCGATGGCGTCGAGCTCGACGCCGAGACGGCGTGCCGACGACCACACGAAGCCAAAGTACTGCCGGTACACGGATTGGAACGAAGGCACGTTTGGAGAACCGGACTCCGGGGCGACATTCGCGAGCATGGAACGGCGCGCTGCTTCGCCATCGCGTTCAGACATCATCCTCGTCACACATGCAGTGCCTGCCGAGTGGGTCCCCCGTCAGAGAATCCACTCCGAACCGACGGATATTGTGAACGCAGCGGGCCAAAGCTGTCCAAGGCTGCCCACACCGTCGATGGAGAGCCGCGGACGCGCCGTCTCCAGATGTGCGTCGACGCCGCTAAACACTCGCAACCAATGGCTGAACTGATAGCGAGCCTGCACCCCCAAGCCGACCGCAAGCCAGGTCGCCTGCGCAGTCTGCGCCGCGATGTGCGCGCCCGTGCCGCGGGCCCACATGTGCTGTAAGGCCAAACGCACGCAGGGGGCGACCTCGAAATGGCCAAACACAATCGCCCGACAGCTGCGCACTGCCGCCTCGATGCGGTGCACATCGGCGCCGGAATCTGGGTCGTCCGTCGCCTTCAGCTCTTGTTTCAGCCAGACGCCGGCTTCGCCAAAAAAGCTCCACCGTTGCAGCAGGATGCCGCCAGCGAGTGAGAAGCTGAAGCTGGGCCCCGGCAAGGGTCCAATCCCGACCGACACGATCGGCAGCTGGAGCGCACCGCGCCAGCGACGCGGCGCGGGTGCCTCCTCGCTGTTCAGCGGGGTTGGCTCTGGCTCGGGTTCGGCGCTGTCACCAGGCCGTGCGGGTTCGAGCGTCCGCGTTTGCTCGTCGCCGCCGGTCGAGCCACCCGCTGACGAGCCGTCGAAGAGCTGGTCGGGGCCGGCCTGTCCAGAAGCTTGGAAGTCGTCTCCGCGCAGCGGCTCCGCCGAGCTCAACAACAGCGCGAGCACGACCGCGGTGGCGCCGGCGAGGTCCTCACAGGACCGCCCGTCGATCGCTCGCACTCCGACCAAGCCGCCAACGCGTACGACCAACCGCAGATGAAACCGCCCGCGACCGCCAGGCGCAATCGTCGCTGCGGCGTGCAGCTGTCGTTCGGGCAGGTGTTTCGCTTTGGTAAGCTTGCGAACGCGCGCCAGCACGTCGCCTGCCCCCGAGCAGCCCGCTGGGGCGTTCCATTCCAGCGCGATAGGCTCTGCTTGCGCCCGAGCAGGGGCTGCTGCGAAAACTGCGCACAGCATCACGAGCGCAGCAGTCAGACCTCGCGCGCTTCGCTCGCTGCGCTCAGCGGGTCGCACGGATCGCGACGTCATCCACGTACAAAGTGAAGTCGGGCGGCATCAAACCGGTCGCAAAGTTACCCACGTACCACTGGCCCCAGTCCGTGTCGTCGGTGATCAAGTTCTTCTCTTCGACCAGGCGCTGTCCGTCCTGATAGAGAGCAACCTCGCCGGACCTGTCGGACGCGCGCTTGAGGTGGAACTCGAGGTGGAACCAGGCATTGATGGGCACCGCCACCGGACTCGCGGGACGATACACCGTGCCGTTCAAAAAGTCGTAGACCACGGCCTCGAGCTGACCATCCTTTCCGTTGACCAACGAGATGTCCCATAGCCCGTGCTGCTCGGCTGGGCTGCCTCCCCGGAAATGCACCAGGTTCCAAACTGCGGCGTTCGTGGCGGATTGGGGCAACAAGAACCAGACGCTGTAGAACGCATCTGTCGGCAGGCCACCTTGCCGCACACAACGCGCCTGGTTGCCGTCCGTGCCGACGCTCCTCACGCGAAAGGCGGCGGCGTGGCGCCCGGAGTGAACGGGTGAGGAAACGATCGAGTACGATGCCAAGGGTTCCGTGTAGCAGAAGCCGGCCAGCTGGGTGTAGTCACAAAAGCGCGCCTCGAATCCGCTCGACCAGGGCAGTGCGACGGGCTCGGATGGATCGGGGATCTCCGTCTCAACGCCATTTTCCGCGCACGTCCACTCGCCCACCGTCAGCTCTGGCGCACAGCCAGAAGGCGCGCTCAGTGCAGCGAGGGCAGCGCCAACCCGCAACGTTGACAGCACACGCGCGCGTCGCTCGGCGTGGGAAACGGACAGCCACCGGGGCGCGAACATGCGCGGAGTATTCAACGGAAGCGCAGCAGAGTCCCGATCTGGCGGTAAGACCACAAAACGCGCGGGGTGCTGGCCCGACGAAACCGGTATCGGCGAGGCCGCGGCGCGGGCTATAGATCAGGCGAGCAAGCCTGAGGGGGGCCATGGGAAAGCCGCTCGGTGAGATCGGCAGTGCTCGGCCCGCGGGCAATCTGGCCCGCGCAAGTGCTGTTGCCAAACGGGACGCGGCCGAGAGCGCCGGCGGCAAACGAGCGCGCATCCTGATCGTGGATGACGACGCCACGGCAGTGCACGCGCTGCACCACGCGCTCGCCTCCACCGGCGCACAGATCGCGTTCGCAGCAGACGCAGAGCAAGCGCTGCGTCTCGCGCGCGAGCTGCTTCCAGACGTGGTGCTGCTCGACATTCAGATGCCCGACGTGGACGGGTTCGAGGTGTGCGCACGACTGCGCCTCGTGCCCGAGCTGACGCAGATCCCGATCGTGTTCGTGACACGCCACAGTGACGTCGCACTCGAGGCGCGCGCACTCGAGCTGGGCGCGACCGACTTCATCGCCAAGCCCTACTCGCCCGCCGTGCTCAGGGCCCGTGTGGGCAACGTGTTGCGGCTCCAGGCACAAGCAGACGCCGCACTGCGCGCGGAGCGCGAACACTGGCAGCAAGTCGGCCACGACCGGGTGGCCGACATCGTGAGCTCGGCCTCCGATGCGATCGTCAGCGCCGATGCCCACGGCAACGTGGTGTTGATCAACGAGGCGGCTTGCCAGATGTTCATGGTCGACGCGCGCGCTGCGATAGGTCAGCCGCTCGCGCAGCTGCTCGACACCGCACCGCAGGCCGCAGGCCCTCGCGACCCAGCGTTCGAGACGTTCCGCTGGAACGGTGTGCGGGCAGCGCACCGGATGGTGGTCAGGCTGAGCCAGAACGGCGAGCCTTTTCCGGTCGAGGTCTCGGTCTCCTCGCTCGGCGAGGGCGACGAGCGGCTGACCACCGTCATCTTGCGCGACTTGCGAGAGCGCGAGCGGGCAGAGGCCGCAGAACGCGACCGGCTCGCAGCCGAAGCAGTGAGCCAAGCCAAGACGCTGATGCTCTCGTACATGGCGCACGAGATCGGTAACCCACTCAACGCCATCGTCGGCTTTGGTCAGCTGATGGAAGACGACCTCGAAGCCGTGCTGCCCGCCGAACAACGGATGCGGCTGTCCTACGTGATGAACGCCAGCCGTCACTTGCAGAACCTGATGAGTGACGTGCTCGACCTGCACGGCTTCGAGGCCGGACGCTTTGCGTGTTCGACGGACGCCCTGGACGTCATCAACAGCGTGCGCGACGCGCTGCAGGCGGTGTCGGCGTCGGCAGCGCTCGCGCTGGTCACGCTCTGCTTCGAGCCGCCGGCCGGCCGGCTGACGATCGCCGGAGACGCCACACGCCTCAGGCAGTGTCTCGTCAACCTGCTCGGCAACGCCATCAAGTACAACGTGCGCAACGGACGCGTGGTGGTGACCACTCGCTCGTCGGGCGAGCGCGTCCTGATCGACGTGCGCGACTCGGGCCCTGGCATGACCTCCGAGCAGCTCACCCACCTGTTCGAGCCGTTCAACCGGCTCGGGCGCGCCGGCGAGGGCAGCGGTCTCGGCCTCGCGCTGACGCGACAGCTGGTGGTCAGCATGGGCGGGCAGATCACGGTCAGCAGCGAGATCGGCCAGGGCAGCTGCTTCACTCTGGATCTGCCGGCCCTCCGTGACTGACGTCGAGCTGCGCCGGCGCACCCACCTGAGCACGCTGGGGATGCTGCTGATCAGCCTGTGTTTTGCGAGCGGCGCGGCGTGGCGCCAACACCGACACAACACCACGCTGGTGCACGAGCGCTTCAGCGTGCACGCCCAGCAGCTCGCTGACCGCCTGCTCAACCGCATGCAGATCTACGAGTACGGCCTACGCGCCGCACGTGGCACGGTGATCGTGACCGGCACGGCTGGGCTGAGTCGACGCGCGTTTCGTGACTACGCCAGGTCGCGCGACCTCAGCACGGAGTTTCCCGGAGCCCACTCGTTCGGGGTCGTTCGTCGCGTACCCACCGACGACGAAGCCGCGTTCGTCGCCGCGGCGCAGCGTGACGACTGGCCTGACTTCCGGATCTGGCAGCTCTCGCCACAGCCGGGTGAGCGCTGGGTGGTCACCTACGTCGAACCGAGTCCGCCCAATCGCCGTGCGGTGGGGCTCGACATCGCCTCCGAGGCGCGGCGCCAGCAGGCAGCCGCAGACTCCCTGCGCACGGGTCGAGCCACGCTCACGGCGCCACTCAGCCTGGTGGACGCGACTGATCGAGACGAAGACTCGTTCGTGATGCTGTTGCCGGTGTACCGCCCCGGCCTCGCGGTCGGCACGGCCGAACAGCGCGTGCGCGCCGGCGAGGGCTGGACGTACCTGACCCTGCGCACCCGGGAGCTGTTTCACGAGCTCGAGCAGGCGCACCAGGCGCTCGTGTTCTCGGTGGCCGACCTCGACGGCCAGCGGGGGGAGTTCCGGTTTTTTCGCTCCGCGCCCCCGCCCGCGACGCTGGTGCCCGACCTGGACGAGCGCATCGTGCGCTCCGTGTACGGTCGGCGCTGGGCGCTCGACGTGCGCGCGCGGCAGCAGTTCGTGGACGAGCTGCAGCTGTTGTCCGCACGCGCGGTGCTCGCGCTGGGCGTGTTTACGGCCGGGCTGCTGACTCTGCTCGCGTACGCGTACGCGCTGAGCCGAGAGCGCGGACTGCGCGACCTCGACAATCGCCAGATCGCAGCGCGACAGCTACAGCACTTCGCGGTCCAGCTGGAGCAACAAGTCGGCGAGCGCACCGAGCAGCTCGAGGGCGCGCGACGGAATCTGCAGACCGTGCTCGACGCTCTGCCGTCGCTGGTGGGCTACTGCGACAAGACCCTCGTGCTTCGTTTTGCCAACCTCGCCTTTCGCCGCTGGTACGGCGACGAAGACAGCTCGCTGATCGGGCGCCACGTGCGCGAGCTGATCGGAGACGAAAGACTCGAGCGCAATCGCCCGCTGTTCGAGGCCACCCTGCGCGGAGAGCCACAGACGTTCGAGCGCACCCTCGTGCGCCCCGACGGCAAGGGCCAGGGCCAATTCTTGGCGCACTACATTCCCGACCTCGTCGAGGGCGAGGCGCGCGGGGTGTACCTGCTCGCGCACGACGTCACCGAGCTCACCGAGAGCCGTCAAAAGCTGGCAGCGAGCGAGGCGTTTTTGGAGCGCGCCGGCCGCGTGGCGGGCGTGGGTGGCTGGCAGCTCGAGCTGTCGACCGGCGCGCGCACCTGGACCGCAGAGACGCGACGAATCCTGGAGGTCGATGCAGACTACTATCCGGATCAGGACACCGAGGTCGTGTTCGCTCCCGACGAGACGAGAGCGACACTCGAGCAGCTGATGCTGCGCGCCGTGGAGACGGGTGAGGGCTGGGATATCGAGCTGCCGTTCACGACCGCCAAGGGACGCGCGATCTGGGTGCGCTCGGTGGGCGAGCTCGAGCGCGAGCGCGAGAACGGTCGGCCTGCACGCCTGATCGGGGCCATCCAGGACGTCAGCGAGCGGCGCGCCGCAGACGCGGCGCTGCGTGAGGCAACCGCAGAGGCCCAGGCGGCCAACGCGGCCAAGACCGAGTTCCTCGCCAACATGAGCCACGAGATTCGTACGCCCATGAACGCGGTGATTGGGCTGGCGCACTTGCTGGAACACACGCCGCTGAACGAGCTACAGCGCAGCTACCTGGCCAAGATGCAGCTGGCAAGTCGTGCCTTGCTGGGCGTCATCAACGATGTGCTCGACGTGTCCAAGATCGAGGCCGGGGAGCTCACACTCGAGGACACCACCTTCGATCTGGGCAGTCTGCTCTACGACCTCGAGCAGCTGATGGCGCCGGCGGCGGAGCAAAAGTCGCTCACGCTGATCATCGACCGGGTCCCCGAGCGCCACCGCTGGCTGCAGGGCGACCCCACGCGCCTGCAGCAACTGCTG
>Ga0190271_10001826_pt1 | contig 12448 bp, 9 predicted proteins | sample Popmic356T_FD_133747 | JGI IMG/M metagenome (GOLD analysis project Ga0190271, IMG submission 133747) | Populus adjacent soil microbial communities from riparian zone of Weber River, Utah, USA - 356 T | ecosystem: Environmental > Terrestrial > Soil > Riparian zone | place: USA: Utah | collected...
CCACGGCGCCTTCAGTGTGCCGGACGCGGGCTACGTCGCGGACAATCCTTACGGCGCGCGCAGCAATCGTGAAAAGCGCGCGATCACCGACGGTTTGCCCGTGTATCGCATCTTGGTAGTGCGTCGCGCCTGACAGGCGCGAGCTGCGGTAGTGCGTCGCGCCTGACAGGCGCGAGCTGCGGTAGTGCGTCGCGCCTGACAGGCGCGAGCTGCGGTAGCTCGTGGCGCCTGACAGGCGTGCGCTGCGATCAGCCTGGCGGTGACTGCTCCGCGCGGTCGGCGGTGCCTACGAGGTTCGAGCCGCTATCGTCGTCGTCTTCGCGTTCATGCTGAGGATGCGGGATGCGCCGGTGACAACGAACGCTCTCGGGCTTGTCTTGGCGCGGATTCCACGTGACGTGGGGGACTGGGTCGGCAGCGCTCAAGTGCTCGACTTCGCGAGACGACACGAAGGGCAGGGGATCGCAGTTGCGCCCCTGGTAGATCAGCTCGAAATGCACGTGAGGGCCCATGCTCCGCCCGGTGCTGCCGAGGTCGGCGAGCTGTTGGCCCTGGCGCACGCGTTCGCCCGCTTGGACCAACACGCGCTCGTTGTGACCGTACAGCGTGACCCAGCCGCCCGGATGGACGACCAAGACGACGTTTCCGTAGCCACGTAGCTCGTTGCCGACGTAACCGACGACACCGGGGGCCGCCGCCATGACCTCGGAGCCTTTCGGTCCTTCGATGTCGACGGCGAGGTGATAGCCACCTTCGCCCGAGCCGAAGCCGCGTCCGAAGCGACCACGCTCGACCGGCCAGAGCAACGTGCCGTTGCCGAGATCCCCACCGCGCGCAGCTTCGTCCGCCCACGCCGGTGCGATCACGCCAGTGAGCAGCGCCGACGCAGCCTGTCGCGTGCCGAGTCCCAGCCGCTGCGCGCGCGTGTGTGCTGCGAGCGATTGCAGCTCCGCGCGCGAAGGCCCGGTCCGCGAAGGGCCGAGGCGTTCGAACAGCGACCAGCGCTCGGGGTCGGCATCGAGCCCGAGGTACAGCACATGCTGTCCGGTGAGTCCGTAGCGGCCCTGCATGTGCCAGCCGCAGAAGCCGATGATGCCGAAAACCGTGAGCGCACAGGTGTGCACGACGGAGATGAGCCAGTACGGGATGGAGATGTTGATCGGTGCGCGCGCGCCTGGTCGTAGGATCAGAATCGTCAATTTCCCAGACATTCGCATGCGCATGCGGCTGACTCCTGCTCAAAATTGCGCGGTAAACTCGCCGATTTTCCAGCCAGCCCACAGCACGCAGCTGATGGCTGCAAGCACGCTCACCAGCGCGAGCACGACCCCTGTCGGACCCACCTCTAGATTGCGCGCAGCGCGGCCGTCGTTGGCCAAGATGACGAGGCGTAGCTGCATTTCAGCTCACCGCGGTCGCCGCACGACTGCCCGACGAGGCCAAGCTCGTCGACTCGGCGCTCTCGCCGTCGTCGCGTTCGTCGCCGTGTGCGGTGCTGCCATCGATCACGCCGCCGCGGTCGACTTGCAGGCTGCCGTAACGCATCTCGCCGCGCGCCTTGCCGCCGGGAGCGACGTGCAGGTGACCACGTACGTTGACGCGGCCTTCGACGTTGCCGCCGACGGCGAGCTCTCCCGCGGTCAGTTCGCCGAGGACACTGCCTTCGGGGCCCACGGATACGTGGCCTTCTGCGATCAGCGTGCCGTCAATCTTGCCGTCGATCTGAACACGGCCCGTGATGCGCACGGTGCCTTCGATCACGGTGCCTTTTCCGATAACGGTCGGCTCGGCCGAGTTCACGCTGGTCTTGGACTTAAACATAGAGCCTCCGAGTGCTGTGTCATAGGAATAATACCGTGACAGCGCTCGTCGTGAATAGGCCCCTTGGAATCTTCTCGCGAGTGTGGAGGTGGAACGGTGATGCAGTGTTGCGTTGTCGGTCACACGCGTCGCTCGGCGTGTGCGGTGGCGTGAGGTGAGGTGTGGGCCCGCGCGTCAGGCGCCGAGCTGCTCGAGGGTGCGAGTGACGCGCTCGAGCGCAGGAGACGGGAACGGCTGGAGTGCGGCCTGGGCTTCGCCGAGCGCCGTGCGTGCGCGCGCCCCGCCATCGCGCTCGGCGAGGTGGAATCCGAGCTCGGCACGTGTGCAGGCGGCTTCGTGCAAGTTCCCGCTTTCCTCGAACATGCGGATGGATTCCCGGAAACTACATTCGGCTTCGTCCGCGCTGACGGTGCCTGTGATGCCCGCCGCGCTCGGGTGGTGTGCTTTGCGCGCTTGTACGCGCGCCAGGCCGCGCAGGGCTGCGGCGATCGCGTCGGGACTACCATGCTCACGTGCTGCGCAGAGCGCCGCCGTGAGCTGCTGGGCCGCGCTGAGTGGCTCGGGCTCTAGGGCGAGCGCCACCAGCGCCAGCTTCTGCTGCACCACTGCCAGCGTCTCGTGGTCGGAGAGCTCGTGGGCGAGTATGCGTGCCTTGAGCAAGAGCGTATGCGCCTGGCCGGGCTCGTCCAGAGCGACGTGTATTTCCGCCAAGTGGTGCATGAGCAAGCACTGCGTGCGCCGTGCGTGCATCGCGCGGGCTTTGGTGAGCGCGTGGCTGTACCGATCGCGCGCCTGGCTGAGCTGTCCCTCGTGCTGGGCAAGTCGGCCGAACGCTAGCTCCTTTTGCAGCCACCACTCGCTATCGATCGGCAGGGTCGCCTGGGCGGCGACTTGCAGGTGAGCGCGCGCGGAGCTGAGGTGGCCGCGGTCGAGCTCGATGGAGCCGAGAAGCGTGCAGGCGATCGCTTCGACCTGCGCGTGTGGGCGAGATCCTTGCTGTGCGGGCGCCGTCGGCCTCGCTCGCCGGTCGTCGAGCGCACGGCGCGCGGCTGCGATTGCGGCCTCCGGATCGCCGAGCGCGCGCTGTGCGGCCGCTATGCCCGCATAGGTGAAAGCGATGCCGATGCGATCGGACGCGGACTGAAACAATACCAGCGCTTGTCGCAGATGCTCGAGCGCGCTCACGTGCTCACCGCGACACGCTTGGATGCGCGCGAGCCCTTGCAGCGCCCCACCCCCGAGGGCCGGCACTGCCAGTTGCCACGCGCATTCCACGAGCTCCTTGAAGGCAGACTCCGCGGCTTCGTAGTGCCCAAGCGTCGTGAGCAGCTCGCCCACCTCTTGGAGCGCGCTCATGCGCGTGGCGGGTTCGCTCGCTTCGGTGAGGGAGAGGGCGCGCTGTGCGTAGCGCGCGGCGACGCTCGTTCGCAGGCGCAAGCGCTCGCCCTGCGCGGCATCCAGAAACGCGCGGGCTGCCTGGGCCCTATGGCCGGCGCCGGCGCGCTCGTAGTGATAGCCGAGCGTCGCGTGCATGCGCTCGCGGCGCAGCTGCGGTGTGACGCTGATCCAGCGCGCGACGACCGCATGTCGGTCGCGTCGCACGTCCGCGCTGAGCTCGCGATACAAAAGTTGCCGCACGTGGGCATCTGCGAAGCGATACTCGCGCAGCCCGTTCGACGCGACCTCGGTCCCGGTGACGAGCAAGCCTTTTTCTTCGAGGGCGAGCAGCGTGACTTGGATGCGCGCTTGGTCTTGCTCGGACCTGCGTTGCAGCCACGGCACCAGCTTCGCCTCGGCTCGCTCCGAGCGAGCGAGCGCCAGCAGGGCGCCATCCCAGAAGGCTTCCCCGATCACGCACGCCCATTCCAGGACGGCGCGCTCTAGGAGGCTGAGCGATGCGAGCACGACACTCTGCACGTCCTCGCTACACAGCGAGGTGGTGGCTAGTGAATCGCGTGCATCGTGCCCGTCATCGGCACGATCGAGGTGGGTACGGGCGTCTCGCGGCGTCGGCTGTGCGTCTTGTGCGTGGTACTCGTCCGAGGGCGTGCGGGCATGCAGTGTGCCGGCGCTCTCCAGGGACTGTAGCGGCTGCAGCGCACGCAGCGCTCGCAGGAGCTCGCGCACGGCGCCAGGATTGCCGCGGGCGCGGCTGCAGAGCACTTCGAGCAGCTCGGGCGTGATCGTGCGTCTGGGCAGGAGTGCTCGGATCAGGGCTTCGACCTCCGCATCCGTTAGCGGCTGCAGCGTGACCGCTTCCGTCGGCACGAGCTCCGACAGCTCGGCGAGCTCGGACGCGATGCTGTGGTCGCCGGCGACGACGATCGCCATCGGCCGAGACGCGCCCAACAAGTGCTTGAGCAGGCTGAACGCTTGCGGCTCGGCGCGCTGCATGTCGTCGAGCAGCAAGAGTAGTGGCCGGTTGCGGGCATCGCCTTCGAACAGCGCGGCGAGCGCTTGCGACGCTCGCGTCACCCGTTCGTCGGGCGAGCTCGCCAGCGCGGCTAGCAGGGCGCTATCCGGGAAGGGGACGCCTGCCACGTGGCCGAGTAGGTGCGTGACGCTGCGTATCTCGTGTGCATCGCTCTCGCCGAGCAGCTCGCCCACGCTGCGCAGCATGTCGGCGCGCACTTGGCTCGGCGAAGAGGCGGGCGTCACACCGAAGCGCTCGAGCAGAAAGCGCGAAAACGGTGCGTAAGGTCCACCGTTACTGCTGCGGCACCCTGCATATACGACGCGCGTGTTGAGCCACTGGCGAGCCGCGAGCTCGCTCGTGAGCTCGAGCAGGCGTGTGCGTCCCATGCCCGCCGCACCGTCGATGAAGGTCAGCGTGACTTGCTGTTGCGAGAACGCGCGCTCGAGGTTGCGATGCAGCGCCGCGATCGCCGCGCTGCGGCCGATCAACGGGCGAGCGTCCCCACTGAGCGAGAGCGCTTCGAAAGCCGTGGATGTTTGGGAGCCGCTCCAGCGCGCTTCAGCTTCGTCAGGCTCGCCGCTGGTCGGGTTTGCCTGACTCGTAAGGATGTCGCTCGCGATCGCCGGCGCGGCACGCGTGATCGTTCCGGTCACCGGCGCTTGGCTCCGTCGGTGCTCGACGGCAGGGCCCAGCAGGTGGCCGCAGCGCGCACACGCGACCCAGCGACGAGGATTGTCGAAGCCGCAGTCAATACATTTGGCCACAAGTAGAGCCATAGACCTGCATGTATGAGAATGCGCCGTCACACGTCAATGCTCATCTCGAGCTAATGGCGCATCCACTCGATGTCGGGTGTGTGCTCGCCGTGGCTGCTGCGCCCTCGACCGCGGACGTCGCCACAGCTGCGTGACACTCGTGCTCGGCGCGCAGAGCGGCCTCATGTCTGTTCCGCGCATGAGCCTCGAAGCAACGTTGGGGTATGGCCGTATGATCACGCGTAGCGACTCCGACACGCTCGGTCGTACACGGGCGAGCCCGGCGCACCCTTCGTGGGCGACGCTGTGCGAGTCGGCACGCCCACGAGCGACCGTCAACGCTGTCTCGAGGTATCGAGGCTCGGACCGCCCGTCGCTTGCACTGACTCGGGGCATCGGCTACTTCGCTGCGCGCTCGCCGCACGTGTGACTGGGAATGAGGCAGGCCCGTGCGACGTCTATCGCTCATGCCTTGCGCCGTGAGTGTCTGGAGGGCGTTGCGTGATTGAAGTCGAGAACCTCACCAAGAGATACACCGATCGCACCGCCGTGAAGGGGATCAGTTTTTCCGTCCGCAAAGGTGAAATTATCGGGTTTTTGGGCCCAAACGGCGCTGGCAAGAGCACGACGCTCCGCATGTTGACGGGCTATCTGCAGCCGACGGAGGGCAGCATCCGTGTCGGCGGAGTCGACGCCGTGCGCGACTCTATCGGCGCAAGACGCTTCATCGGCTATTTGCCCGAGTCGGTGCCGCTGTATCGCGAGATGCGGGTGGTCGAGTACCTACGCTACCGCGCGCGTCTCAAGGACGTGCCGCGCTCGCAGGTCGCGTCACGTGTCGATCACGTGCTGGGGCTCGCCAATATCGGGGACGTCAAGCAGCGCATCATCGGGCAGTTGTCGAAGGGGTATCGCTCGCGTGTCGGTCTCGCCGATGCGCTCGTCGCAGATCCGCCACTGCTCGTGCTCGACGAGCCGACCGCGGGACTCGACCCGAATCAGATCCGGCAAGTGCGCGATCTGATCCGCAGTCTCGCCGGTGAAAAGACGATCATGCTGTCCACCCACATCTTGCCCGAGGTGGAATCCACCTGCAGTCGCGTGTTGATCATCAACAAGGGCCAGCTCGTGGGTGAAGGACCGCCTCACGCACTGCGAGGTGCCGAGACGGGTGGGCACATCTTCGTGCTGGAGGTGCGCGGCGAGGCGAGCGCGATCGAGGCGCGTGTGGGCGCGCAGCCCGGCGTGCGCCGTGTGCTCGGCAGCGACACCCTCGAGGCGGGCACAGGGCCGGGCGAAGCGCCGCTGCAGCGTGTGCGGTTCGAGGTCGAGCAGGCGACGGTCGTCGAGGCGCTGTCACTCGAGCTGGCGCGAGCCGGGCACGCATTGCGCGAGCTGCATCGCGAGCAGACGTCTCTCGAGGATGTATTCGCGTCGCTCACCACGCGCGAGCACGTGGAGTCGGCCGAGCCGACTCCTGTCGCGACGGAGGCATCATGAACAGCGTACTCACGATCGCTCGACGCGAGATCTTCTCGTTCTTCGTGTCGCCGATCGCTTATGTCGTCTTGACCGTTTGGCTGCTGTTCTTCGGGATCGTGTTCTACATTTTGGCGCTGGTCTTCGCGCAACAAGCCGGCGCCAGCGAGACCAACCTGCTGACAGCGTTCTTCGGGGGCACGACCTTGTTCTACCTGCCGCTGCTGGTGTTCGCCCCGGTCATGACGATGCGGCTGCTGGCCGAGGAGCGCGCCGCCGGAACCATCGAGCCCCTGCTCACGGCACCGGTCTCCGAGCTGGCGATCGTGTTGGGGAAGTATCTCGCCGCGCTGACTTTCTGGTGTGCGTTGTGGCTGCCTACGCTGCTCTACGTGTGGCTCGTGGCGCGCAGTGGGCAACACGTGGTCGACTGGGGCGCGATCGGCAGCACGTACCTGGGCTTGTTTGCCGTGGGCATGTTGTACATGGCAGTCGGCTTGCTCATGAGTGCGATCGCGCGCAACCAGATCGTCGCGGCGATGTTGACGTTCATGGTGCTGGGCGGCTTGTTCGTGATCGGGCTCGCCGGCTACGCGAACGTCGGGGACGAGATGCGGGCGGTGTTCGAGTACGTCGGGCTGTGGACCCAGATGGCGGCGTTCGCCAAAGGCATCGTCGACACCCGCTATCTCGTGTACGACCTCTCGGTCGTGGTGGTGTCGCTGTTTCTGTCCGTGCAGGCGCTGCAGACGGATCGAGGTGTGTGATGGCAGGCAAGTCCGACACTCGCGCGCGTCGTGCAGGGGAGCAGCGTACGTTCGAGCGCATCACGTCGAGCGCGTCGACGCTGCTGCTCGTGGCGATCGTGGCGATGCTGAACTATCTCGCGTTTCGCCACTACAAGCGCTTCGATTGGACCGCGCAGGGGATCTACACCTTGTCGGCCAAGTCGAAGTCCGTGCTGCGCGACCTGGGCACCGACGTCGACGTCTATCTGTTTTTATCGCGTGGCGAATCGGCCTTCCTCTCGACGGATGAGCTGCTGAAGCGCTACGCGGCTGCCTCGCAACACATCCACCTGCACTACGTCGATCCGGATCGCGAGGCGAGCCAGTTCAAGCTGCTCGCGCAGCGCTTCGGCGTCGCCGCAGGTGTGCTCGAGAATGGCGAGGCGCGCGCCGACGTCGCGGCCGTGGTCGTCCTGGGCGACAAGAACTGGCACATCGATCGCGACGACCTCGTGGCTTCCGAGCTCGGGGCGCCGGGCGCAGACGGCGGCGGCGAAGAGGTGCAGCTGAAGGGCGAGCAAGCGTTGACCGGCGCGATCGTGCAGGTCACCTCGGGCCGCACCACCAAGCTATGCGTCACGCAAGGCCACGGAGAATGGTCGGTCGAGGACGGCGCAGAACGCTCGCTGGGCGGCCTCAAGCGCGGACTGCACCACGACAACCTCGAGTGGCAGGCGCTCGACACGCTCGGGCAAACTCGGGTGCCAGAGGGCTGTGATGCGGTCCTGGTGATAGGCCCTTTGCGCACCTTCAGCGAGCCGGAAGCGCAGCTGCTCTTCGACTACCTGCGCTCCGGCGGCAATCTCCTGCTCTCGCTCGATCCCGTCATCGAGCGCGATCAAGTGGCCAGCAGCGGCTTCGAGGCGCCACTGCGAGCGCTCGGGATACGCGTAGACCCGGTGCTCGTGCTCGAGCTCAACAAAGAGCGCCTACTGACGCGCAATGTCGCGGAGTTCGTAGTCACCGAGTTTGGAGACCACGTGACGACGCGCGCGCTGCAGCACAACGCGCGTGCGTTCTTGACCTTGGCGCGCGGCATCACACCGATCGGCGAGAGCGGCGACGTCGAGATCTTGTTGCGCACCAGCGAGCAGGGCTTCGGCAAGAGCAACATCGCCGACGTCGCGCCAGATACCGAGCCCACCCGTGGCCCGGGCGATCTGGAAGGCCCGGTGAGCCTCGGTGTGGGCACGCAGCTGAAGGAAACGAGCGACAAGAGCCGTGCGCGCGGCGGCCGCTTGATCGTGGTCGGCGACAGCGACTTCCTGAACGATGGGCTCTTGCAGGCGCCGGAGCTGGCGAATTTCCATCTGGCGAGCTCGTTCGTCGGTTGGGTCTCGCAGCGGCCGGCGTTGATCGAGATCCCGCCCAAGAAGATCAAGAGCGGCAACATCGTGTTCTCGCAGGAAGACTTGTGGGCGCTGTTCTTCCGTGTGGCCGTGCTTATTCCGGCGGCGGCGCTCTTGCTCGGTGTCGCCGTGTGGTTGAACCGCAGGGCCTAGGGGTTGATACGCATGCCACGCACGATGATCGTCTTGTTGTCTGTCGCGCTCTGTTTGCTCGGCTTCATCGTGCTCGTCGAGCGTGGCTCGCTCAGCACCACCGAGCGCGAAGGGCGCAAGGGGCGCGTGCTCGCGAAGTTCGTGCGTGATCGCGTCAGCCGCGTCGAACTACAGCGACATGGTGTCACCACCGTGCTGGTGCGCGTTCCGCCGAAGCCCGACGATCCGCTCGACGCGGGCGGTTGGCAGGTCGAGGCTCCCTACAAGGCCAAGGCGGATCACGAGGCCGTGGATGGCTTGCTGTCTGCGCTGGAATGGGCCGAGGCGAGGCGCTCTCTCGGTGACGCCAGCGCCGCAGACCGCAAGCAGTTCGGGCTCGACGCTCCACGCTATCGCGTCAGTTACGTGGCCGGTGCTGCGCGCGACGGCATCGCCGTAGGCCTGCCCGCGAGCAGCGGTGGTGGCTCGTACGTCAAGTCGCTAGGCGAGCCCGCTGTGTACGTGGTCGGCGGAGACTTGCTGGACGAGCTGAACAAGGCGCCGGAAGACTTCCACGACAAGCACCTGCACGACGGTTTGACCGTGTACACGCTCGAGCACTTGACGCTCGTCGACAGCCACGGGGCCGAGACCAAGCTGGCTCGGAATGCGGGGTTCGTCTGGATCGAGAGCCCCTTTCGGGCGCTGGCAGGCATGCCGGAGCTGACCGGCTTGGTCAACGCGGTCGACGGTCTGCGCGCTGCGCGCTACGTGGGCGAGAAGCCGCGCGACGAGCACGGGCTGCAGAGCCCACGCTTCGGGCTGACGCTCGAGAGCTTGGTGTTCGACACGGCTGCGAAAGAGAAGAACAAGCGCGTGCGCGAGGTGCTGGAGCTGCGGGTGGGCGGCAGCTGCGGCGAGCACCGCGAGGAAGCGTACGTGCAGCTCAATCAGGGCGCCGTGTACTGTATCTTGAACAGCGAGCTGCAGAAGCTCGAGCTGAGCGCAGAGGCGCTGCGCGAGACGCGTGTGCTGCCGCTCGACGACAGCGCGATCACGGGAGTCACGCTGCGCGACGGCAACACTGAGCTCACGCTGGAGACGCGCCCCACTGCAGACCAGTCCACCACCTATCGTTTGAAGGAAGGCAGCCGCGATGCACAGAGCGGCACCGCGGACCCGACCGCGTTGCACGACTGGTATGGCGCGCTGCGCGAGCTAAAGATCGAGCGTTTCGACGCCATATCTCAGGTGCAACGCGAGCAGCTGAGCACGGCGGCGCTGGTCGCGACCTTCCAGCGCGGGCGCGGTCAGGAACAGGCGCCGTACACCTTGTCTGTGGCGCGCAGTGGTGAACCCGTGTCGGCCACGCGTCTCGACGAGCCCGTGCGCCTGCAGCTGCCGGCGGCGGCCCGGACGCTGCTGTCACCGGTGGCTGCGCGTTTTCGCAAGCGGCGCGTGCTGGATGAGAACGAAGCGCAGTTCAACGCGCTCACGCTGAAGCGCAACAACACCAAGGGCGCGAGCGAGCGCGTGAACAAGCAGGCCGCTGGCTACGCGTTGACCGAGCCGCTGCAGGGGCCGGCGGAGTCGGTGGTGGTCGACGATATCCTGCGACTGGTGTCGAAGCTCGATGTCCAGAGCTTCGCCGCGGACCGCGCACTTGCAGAGCACGGCTTCGATGCGCCGTACCGCGTGCTCGAGATCGAATACGTGGCCGATGGCAAGGCGGGCGGCCAGCCTAGGCTCCACACGCTGACCCTCGGAAGCAAGAGCGCCGACGGCGGCCGGTATGCGCGTCTCGACGCGGATCCGGCTGTTTTCGTGGTCTCGAAGGCACTGGCAGACAAGCTTTCGGGGTCGCTGATCAAGCGCACGAGCCCCGCGTTGGCACGCGACGAGCTCACCAGCGTCGAGCTCGCGCACGATGGCCAACGGATTGTTCTCGATGTCTCGACGCCGGCGTCGCCGCGTGGCGGCTTACCGAGCGTTGCAGGTGCAGGCCCCGCGAGTCAGGCGCGTGCCGCCCGGTTGCTTGATACCCTCACGCGGCTCAAAGCCGATGCGGTACAGCCAGAGGACGCTCCCGAAGGGCTGATCGCCGCGCAAAAGCCGCTGCTCGAAGTGACTGCGCGCTGGGCGGGCGCAGCGCCGCACCAACGTGTCTGCCGGTTCTATGCGGCGCCGATCCAGGGCGCAGCAGAGCAGCCCGATGCGCCAGTGGAGCTGCGTTGCTCGGACTTTCCGGTCACGTTCTTCGTGAACCGTCGCGTGCTCGACACGCTGCTCGAACGAGCGCCTGTGAAGCCTGCGCCTTGATTACTGATTACTGGATACTGGATACTGAGTCCCGAAGACTGAGCGTTGAGAACCAGCGCGACACAGCCGCTGCCGGGAACCACGCGGTGGTGGGCCCGGCAGCATGGGGGCGTATCGCTGTTGACCGGCCGAGTCGCGGCGCGTTTTGGCGCGCGTTGGCGAGTCTTAGCGGCGTCTGCCAGCGGTCGGTGGAGGCGTGGGAGGAACGCCGGGCTCGAGCGTTTCGTGACCGCCGTAGTCCAAGACACCTTCGCTAGACTGGAAACCGGCGCCGGACATGTACGTGAACCGGCCCTTGAGCTTGAGCTTGGCGCCCGGGAAGAAGTCCGTCGGCACCGGCAGCATGCCCGTCTCTTCGGGCGGCGGAGCGGCCTTCTTGTGCTTCTTCGATTCCTTCAACGCCTCGTCGAGCGCCTTTTGATTCTCGGCGTAGCCGGCGACCAAGAGCAGTTTGGTTGGATCGACTTCCGTCTTGGAATCAGCCAGCCACAAGTGCGGCGCGGGTGGCAGTGGGCACTTCTCCTTGGGCGGGCACTCGGGCGGCACGTACACCTTGGCGATATACGCGGTGACGTTCAGCTCGGTGTTGATCGTGCGGCGGATCGCGCGGCGAAGCCCGTAGACGCTATAGGACTGATCTGGGTACTGCGTCGGATAGGGCGCCGGTGGGATGGTGGGTACAGGTGGTAAGCTCGGTTTTACTTCCGGCAGTTTCTCGACCGGTACCTTGGCTGCGGCTGTCTGTTCGCAGGCAGATAGCGTCTGCAACGATGCGATCGCGCATACACACAGCATAGAAGACAGCACTTTCATAGGAACCTTTCCAGACAAGAAGAGTTGCAGCAGGCACCGCGACGCTAACACGCTGTACGAAGAGAGCACAACGGTCTATGGTGCGGGGGCCTTTTGGCAGCGACCTGCGTTGCCTGCAGCTGCTAGCTGCAAGTCGCGGGCAACTGCAGGGCTCAGTGCATGTTCGCGCGCCCAAGCGCCGGCGTCACCACCAAAAACGCTCAAGGCCTCGAGCGCGTTGTACGCAAGCTCTTGATCCGCGTGCCACGCATTGGGTTGTAACCCGCGCGAGGCGATCGCGCGCAGGGTAGGGATGCCTGCGTGGACACACAGACCTTGGACGAAGGCGATACCTTCGGCGATCACCTCCGGATACTGGTCCTTGTTGTCGAGCAGCGGCTTGATCGCGGGCCACGCGCTCGTCGCGCCTACGCGCCGCAAATTCTGAATCGCGCTCGCTCGTACCACGGGAGCACGATCCGTGAGGGCTGCCTCGAACCAACTGCGTGCAGCCGGTGCATCCGCTAGCTGGTTGAACGCGGCCTTGCGCACGAGGAACCACTCGTCGTCTTTGGCCGCCTTTTCCAGGCCGCCGAG
>Ga0190271_10001827_pt1 | contig 12443 bp, 11 predicted proteins | sample Popmic356T_FD_133747 | JGI IMG/M metagenome (GOLD analysis project Ga0190271, IMG submission 133747) | Populus adjacent soil microbial communities from riparian zone of Weber River, Utah, USA - 356 T | ecosystem: Environmental > Terrestrial > Soil > Riparian zone | place: USA: Utah | collected...
AGGACCCCTTGATTCCGGCGATCGCGTCCCGCGCACGAGGTTCCGGCCATGCGATCACGGGCGCGCGCGGACGCGGTCCGACGTGTTTCTCCACGCACCGATCGACAGGGCCGCGCGCCCGGGAGGGGGCTGCTGGATGAGCAGCGTGGCAACCGCCCGCGCGACGGTCGGCGACCTCCAGGGCCGGGCGCGAGCCGGCATCGTGACCGGCGGCGAGCTCGTCCTCCTCGCCTACGACTCGCTCTACGGAGCAGCCGAGGACATCATCCGGCGCAACTTCTCCTGGCAGGAGTTCTTCTTCCAGGCCTGGTTCATGGTCCGGGTCTCGCTGCTGCCCACGATCCTGGTCGCGATCCCCTTCGGCGTCATCGTCTCCGTCCAGGTCGGCGGCGTCGCCTCGCAGATCGGCGCCACGTCGTTCATCGGCGCCGTCAACGGCATCGGCGTGCTGCGGCAGGGCGCACCGCTCGTGACCTCGCTCATGATCGCCGGCGCGGTGGGATCCGCCATCACCGCGGACCTCGGCGCGCGACAGGTGCGCGAGGAGATCGACGCGATGAAGGTGATGGGGCTGTCGCCCGTACGCCGGCTGGTCGCCCCCCGCGTGGTCGCGGCGATCGTCGTCGCGGCGCTGCTCAGCGCGGTGGTGGCCACGACCGCCATCGTCACGGGGTTCGCCCTCGTGGTCGGCTCCGGCGACGTGAGCTCCGGCACCTACCTCAGCGGCTTCGTCTCCTTCGGCCAGCCGACGGACCTGCTGCTCGCGGAGCTGAAGGCGGTTCTGTTCGGGTTCATCGCCACGATCGTCGCGGCGCACAAGGGCCTCAACGCCAAGGGCGGCCCGAAGGGCGTCGCCGACGCGGTCAACCAGTCCGTGGTCCTCAGCGTCATCCTGCTGGCCATCGTCAACGTGGGGCTCACCCAGGCCTACGTCATGCTCGTCCCGCAGAGGATCGCCTGATGTCCGAGCGACGCAGGGGGATCTCGCGCGCGGTCGGCGGCGCCAAGGACACCACCGTCGGGACCCTCGCCGACATGGGCTCGTTCGCGACGTTCTCCGTGAAGAGCGTCGCAGTCGTCCCGGTGACGCTGAAGCGGTACCGGCTCGAGGTGATGCGCCAGCTCACGGACATCGCGTGGGGCAGCGGCGCGATCATCGTCGGCGGCGGCACGATCGGCGTGATGGTGCTCCTCTCCGTGGCGGCCGGGACCTCGCTCGGCATCGAGGGTTTCAACGGGCTCGAGCTGATCGGTCTGGCGCCGCTCACCGGCTTCATCTCGGCTGCGGTCAGCACCCGCGAGATCGCCCCGCTCATCGCCGCCCTGGCCCTGGCAGCGCAGGTGGGTTGCCGGTTCACCGCCCAGCTCGGCTCGATGCGACAGCACGAGGAGATCGATGCACTCGAGGTGATGGCGGTGCAGCCGATGCGCTTCCTGGTCACCACGCGGGTGATCGCGGCGATGGTCGCCATCCTGCCGCTCTACCTGATCGGGCTCATCGGCTCCTACATCGCGGCCGAGCTGTCCGTGGTCTTCCTCTTCAACCAGTCGGAGGGCACCTACGACCACTACTTCTCTGCCTTCATCTCGGGGCAGGACATCTTCCTGTCCGTGGTGAAGATCGTCGTCTTCGCGTTCGCCGTGTCACTCATCCACTGCTGGTACGGCTTCAACGCCTCCGGCGGACCCCAGGGCGTGGGCGAGGCGACCGGGCGGGCGATCCGCGCGTCGATCGTCACCGTCGTCCTGCTGGACATGGTGCTGACGCTGATCTTCTGGGGCGCCAGCCCCGGGTTCCGGGTGTCCGGGTAGTCGCGATGGGGATCTTCCGTTCCAGTCACCGGGGCCCGACGCAGTCCGAGCTCGCCCTGCGAGGCGTGATGCTCGTCGGGGCGTTCGCGCTCCTGCTCGTCATCATGACCATGAGCGTCCGCGGCGCCTTTGCGGACACGACCTCCGTGAGCGCCGAGCTCGACACCGCAGGCGGCTCGGTCGTCTCCGGCTCCGACGTGAAGATCGACGGCCTCGTCGTCGGATCGGTCAAGGAGATCCGCGGTGACGAGGACGGTGTCGTGCTCGACGTGGAGCTGGACAACGCGGTACTCCCCGAGATTCCACGCTCGGTCAAGGCGCGGGTGCTCCCGGCAACGGTGTTCGGCACCTCGTTCCTCGACCTCACCGTGGCGGGCGAGCGGTCGGGGCCGCATCTCGAGGCCGGCGACGTCGTGCCACAGGACATGAGCACCCCCACCTTGGAGCTGCAGAAGGCACTCGACAGCATCGACCAGCTCGTCGATGCGCTGGGTCCCGCCGAGCTCTCGACGGCGCTCTACAGCATGTCGGCCGCGCTCGACGGTCGCGGTGAGCAGATCGGCCGCACGCTCGACCTGGCGAACAAGTACCTCACCCGGTTGCAGCCGGAGATGCCTCTCGTCCGCGAGAACGTGCGCCTCCTGGCCACCAACGTCGAGACGATCCGTCGTACCGCCCCGGAGCTCCTCGACGCGGTCGACGACGCGCTGTACGTCGGAGGGCACCTCGTCGAGAAGCGCGCCCAGCTGACCTCGCTCCTCAGCGGTGGGCTGTCACTCGTGAAGGACTCCGACAAGTTCCTCACCGAGAACGAGGACGACCTCGTGACCGTCGTGCGACAGGCCGCCGTTGTCACCAGCGCCGTCTACGCCGAGCGCACCGGACTGCGCACTGGGCTTCTCGCCGTCGGTGACGTGACACGCAAGTTCCAGACCCTCGGCGAGGGTCAATGGCTGCGGGTCGACGGCACCGTGGTCGACCCGGTGTGGGACTACTACTCCCGGGCCGACTGTCCCCGCTACCAGGGCCGCCCCGGCGCGAACTGCGGTGGCGCAGGGCGTGCGGCGGTCGGGCGGCTGGTTGCGGGTGGTCTCGATACACCGCTCGCAGGCTCGCGAAACTCGACCAGCGATCGGGGCCGGCGATGAAGGCCACCGTCGTCAAGCTCGGCATCTTCACGCTGGTGTCGTTGCTGTTCATCGTGCTGCTCTTCAACACGATGGCGAACAACGTCGACGGTGGCACCACCGACTACCAGGCGGAGTTCACCGACGTGAGCGGGCTGCGCGCCGGAGACGACGTGCGCGTCGCGGGCGTGAAGGTGGGGAGGGTCCAGTCGATCGAGGTCGCCGGCCGCCGAGCACACGTCGAGTTCGACCTCGCCAAGGACCAGCCACTGCTCTCCACGACCAGGATCGTGATGCGCTACCAGAACCTGCTCGGGCAGCGGTACCTCTCGTTGGTCCAGGGTGACCGCAAGGGCACGCGGCTCGAGGAGGGCGCCACCGTGCCGTTGGCCCGCACCAGCCCTGCCTTCGACCTAACGGCCCTGCTCAACGGGTTCCGTCCCCTGTTCGCCGTGCTCGAGCCTGCCGACGTGAACAAGCTGTCCGAGAGCGTCATCGCCGTGCTGCAGGGCGAGGGTGGCAGCGTCAGCCAGCTGCTGCGGCAGACCGGCGACCTCACCAACTACCTGGCAGACCGGGAACAGGTCTTTGACGAGGTCGTCACCAACCTGACCCCGGTGCTGAACAACTTGTCGGGGCAGGGGACCGAGCTCCAGTCGACCGTGGTCGAGCTCCGCCGGCTCATGACCGGGCTGGCGGACAACCGTGTCGTCATCGGCAAGAGCCTCGACTCCATCAGCTCGCTGGCGCGCACCTCCACAGACCTCCTGCGCGATGCCCGCGCGCCACTGGTGCGTGACGTGAAGGCGCTGCGCACGGTGTCCACCATGTTCGCGAACCAGGGAGACCTGCTCAGCCAGAGCCTCGTGGCATTCGGCAGTGTCCTCGCGACGCTCGCCCGCTCGGTGTCGTACGAGTCGGCGATGAACACGTACTTCTGCACCCTCGACTTCACGATCCTCGGGATCCAGGTCGGGACCACCACGGCGAGCAACAAGCACTCGGCGGTGTGCCGATGAGCCCCGTGAAGCTCCCCTCCGGGCTGGCTCTGCGCCGGGCCTTCACCGACCGGGACCCGTTCCGGATCGGTCTCGTCGCCATCCTCGTCACCGGGCTGCTCGGCCTGCTCGTGGTCGTCATCAGCACCGTGTCCTTCGGCACCAAGGGCTACCACGCTCGACTCGAGCACACCGGCGGGATCCGCGTGGGTGAGTCCGTGCAGGTCGCCGGGGTCGACTCGGGCAAGGTCACCGGCCTCGAGATCAACGGCTCTTCAGTGCTCGTGTCCTTCCGTCTGGACCGCGGCGTCGAGCTCGGACAGGACTCCACGGCTGAGGTGAAGGTCGCGACCCTGCTCGGCACGCACATGCTTGCCGTCGACCCGCGCGGGGGCGGTGAGCTGGAGGACGGCACCATCCCGCTGGCGCAGACGTCGGTGCCGTACAACCTCCAGGACGTCATCGACAAGGGCACGGGCGCGCTCAACGACCTCGACTCGGACCTGCTCGGCCAGGCGCTCAGCACGGTGGCGGACACGCTCCAGGCGAGCGGTCCGGAGGTCCTGCCGGCGCTCCAGGGCGTGGATCGCGTCTCGCGCGTCGTGTCGCGCCGCAGCGACCAGATCGAGCAGCTGCTGACCTCGTCCCGCGAAGTGGCCGACCAGCTGGCCGACAGCAGCGGCGAACTCATCGGCCTGATGCGGCAGACCAATCTCGTCGTGTCCGAGCTCCTGCGTCGTCGCGAGTCGATCCATCAGCTCCTCGTGGACGTGGCCGACCTGTCCCAGGCACTCACGGGGATCGTGCGAGACACCAAGGCCGACGTCGGCCCCACGCTCGACAAGCTCGACCAGGTGCTGAGTGTGCTCAACTCCCGCGACAAGGACATCAGGACGGCGCTGCGCAACCTCGCCGTGGGGGCGCGCTACCTCGCGAACGCCGCCGGGAACGGCCCCTGGGTCGAGCTGTTGGTGGCCGGGCTCCCGGACGACATCTGGTGCACGACCGAGGGCGCCGGCGGGGGTGGGTGCCGATGACCCGGTCGTTCCGGTTGCTGTGCGCCTGTCTCCTCCTCACGTTGACCGCGGCCAGCGGCTGCGGGTTCGTGGGCGGCGGCCCGATGACCATCACCGCCGAGCTCGCCGACTCCGCGGGGCTCTTCACCGGGAACGACGTGGGCGTGCTCGGCGTGCCCGTCGGCACCGTCACCAAGATCGAGCCACAGGGCGACCACGTCCTCGTCACGCTCGAGATCGACGACACCGACGTACCCATCCCTGCGGACGCCGGTGCGGCCGTGGTCGCGCGGAGCGTCGCCACCGATCGGTACGTCGAGCTCACGCCCGTGTACGCGAAGGGTCCCCGGATGGAGGACGGGGCCACGATCCCGTTGGAGCGCACGGTCACCCCCGTCGACTTCGACGAGGTGTTGGCGTCGGTCCAACGCTTCGGCGACGGCCTGGTCGACAATCCGAAGGCCCGCAACGGGGTGAAGAAGCTCGTCTCCATCGCCGCCAAGACGCTCGACGGAAAGGGTGCCCAGTTCAACCGGACGCTGAACTCGCTCGCGGACGCGGTGGGCACCGTGCATGGGCAGCGCGACAACATCTTCGGCACGATGGACTCGCTCGACCGCCTCACGTCCCGGCTCGCGGCCGACCAGAGCACGGTGAATGCGTTCCTGGACAACGTTGCGGCAGCCGGCGACCTGCTGGCCTCCGAACGGCGCGCGCTGCGTCGAGCGCTGGTGACGCTCTCCACTGCCGTCGACGACGTGACGGCGTTCGCCAAGGAGCATCGGAAGGCCATCAAGGGCAGCGTCAAGGACGTCACTGCACTGACTGAGAACCTCCTCGAGGCCCGCCGCGACCTCGAGGAGACCGTGGAGGTCATGCCGCTGGCGGCGGCCAACGTCGCCCGTACGGAGACGCCCCGTGGGAACGTGCGCGTGCGCGCCAACGTGTTCGAGGCCTTCCCGGTCAACGACCAGCTCAACCAGGTCTGCGCACTGCTCGGCACGGCGTGCGACGGGCTCACCTTCCCGCCCAACCTCGAGCAGCTGCTCGACGGAATCTTCGGGAACTCGCCGTGAGGGCCGGGAGGCTCGCCGTGGCCGTCGCCTTGCTTGCGGCGATGTTGAGCGCGTGCAGCAGCGGTCCGGACTACGCCGACCTACCCCTCCCGGGGTCCGGGGTCTCGGGGGAGACCTACCGACTCACGGCAGTCTTCGACGAGGCCCTCAACCTGGCGCAGGGAGCGCCCGTGAAGGTCAACGGCGTGCCGGTCGGGCGGGTGCAGTCCGTCAGCGCCGTGGACTTCAAGGCGAAGGTCACGATGGACATCAAGGCGAACACCGAGCTGCCCCGCGGTTCCCAGGCCCGCCTCCGCTACGACACGCCCCTCGGTGAGCTCTTCGTCCAGCTCACCCCCGGGAAGGGCGGCCCGGTGCTCGAGGACGGCGACGCGCTGGCCCCTCGTGACGTCACCACCGCCCCGACCGTCGAGGACACGCTGTCCGCAGCGTCGCTCCTCGTCAACGGCGGCGGGCTCGGTGAGCTGCAGACGATCACCGACGAGCTCAACAAAGCCCTCGGCGGACGTGAGGAGTCCGTGCGCGACACCCTCGACAAGACCAACGAGTTCCTGCGGACCGCCCGGGCGACCACGGGGGACATCGACCGGCTGCTGCGCTCCCTGTCCGCGACCTCGAAGGTGCTCGAGGCCAGGAAGGGCACGATCAACCGGGCGTTGACCGACGTGCGACCGATCGCCAAGGTTCTGCGGGACAACACCGACGAGGTGGTCCGCCTCCTCACGGCGACCGACGACCTCTCTGTCCGGGCCGGTCGCGTCGTCGGCGCCACGAAGGCGGAGCTCCTGCGCATCCTGCAGCAGATGGGGCCAATCCTCGACGAGGTCATCGCCACCCGTGCCCAGCTGCGTCCCGGCCTCGTCAACCTGGTGAAGGCGGCGGCGTTCTTCGAGCGCACGATCCCGGGCGACTGGATCCCGTTCCACTCGATCATCAAGCTCGACCAGACCGAGCTTCCGGGCGGGATCAACACGCCCGAGGCCCCGGACGGCGGCGACGACGGCGGCGGCATCCTGCCGGACATCCCCGGCCTCCCTGACGTGCCCGACCTTCCCAACACCGGAGACGGGCCCGGGATCCTCGACATTCCCGGCCTCGGCGGTGCGCTGGGCCGGGCTTCGTTCCGCTCGATGGTCACCGACTCCGGTGGGACGGGCGGCGGACGATGAGACGGAAGTACCTGCTGAGCGGGATCGGCATCGCGACGGCTCTCGTGCTCTGCGTCTTCTACATCTTCGCCGCGGTGCTGAAGGCTCCGCTGCTCGAGGACGCCCCGGTCATCACCGTGTCGATGGACAGGAGCGGAGGTCTCTTCGAGGGTTCCCTCGCGACGTACCGCGGCGTGCGCGTCGGCAAGGTGACGTCCCTGGACCTGGAGGGCGACGGGGTAGTGGCCACGGTGCGTCTCAGCCCGGACCAGAAGGTGCCCCGGGACAGCAAGGTTCAGGTGCGCAGCCTCTCGCCCGTGGGGGAGCAGTACCTCGACTTCCGCCCGCGGAGCGAGAAGGGTCCGTACCTCGCGGACGGCGACAACATCCCCGCCTCGGCGATCGACCTCCCCCAGACGCTCGGGGCCATGGCGATCACCCTCAACAAGCTCATAGAGCAGGTCGACCCGGACAAGGTCGAGGTGGTGCTGAACGAGCTGAGCACCGGTTTGGCCGGCACCGAGGACGACCTCGAGGCCCTGGTCGAGGACGGCAGCGAGCTCCTCGCGGACCTCGACGAGCACTGGCCGGTCACTCAACGCCTCCTCCACAACGGGCGCACGATCCTGCGGATCGGCGTCGAGCACGCCCCGGACCTGGTCCGGCTGGCCCGCTCCGCCAAGCTCTTCGCGTGGTGGCTGCGCGCCAACGACCCCCTCCTCTTCCGCACGCTCGAGCGTGCACCCGGTCAGATCGAGGAGCTGCGGGCACTGGTCGAGGACGCGTCCGAGACCCTGCCCCAGCTGCTCGACCCGGCGGTGACCCTGACAGACATCCTGGCCGCGCGGGATCCGCACGTCCGCGAGCTACTGATCCAGTTCCCCCGCGGCTTCCAGACGCTCGCGGGCGCGATCCGCAACGGAACCGCCCACCTGGATGCGATCCTGCAGAGGACCAAGACCTGCACGTACCCGACGTCCCAGCGCGGTCCGCGTGACACCTCGTTCCGCGCGCTCCAGAACCGGGGGCACTGCAGCCGCTCCCTGGCCTACTCCCAGCGAGGTGCTCAATGGGCTCCGCCCCCCCTGAGGTGACTGACACGAACGAGACGGACGCCGCCGTGCCCGTGCAGCGGCACACCGCGCCGCGCGTGCTCGTCGTCGGTCTCGCAGTGGCGCTCGTGGCCGCGCTGGTCGCGCTCGGCATCGTGTGGCAGCACGAGCGGTCCGCATCCGAGCAGGCAGGCCTCCGGGAGGCCGAGACGGCGGCCACCGAGGCTGCCTCCGAGATCGCGGTCGCGATGACGTCGTACGACCACCGGACTGTCGACGAGGACTTCTCCTGGGTGGAGGACGACGGAACGACGGACTTCCAGCAGAAGTACGCGGAGTCGACGGAGCCGATCCGCGAGCTGGTCGAGAAGACCAGGGCGACGGCTGAGGGCACCGTCACCGAGGCCGCCGCCACCGCGGACGACGCGGGTCACGTCACGGTGCTGCTCTTCGTCGACCAGGCGCTCCGCCGGTCCGGCGGGGACCCGTCGATGGACAGCACCAGGGTGGTCATGCACATGGTGCTGCAGGACGGCCAGTGGCTGGTCGACGACGTGGAGCTGCGGTAGGTCTCGATACGCCGCTCCTTCGTCGCGGCTACTCGACCACCGGGTGTCAGAGGAGGGGACGCAGCGGGGCGAGGAACATCTCGACGAGCCGCTTGTAGATCCCGCGGGACGACCACTCGACCAGGGTCAGCTGCTCGCAGTTCTCGAGGTCCTGAGCGAAGATCCGCTCCATCTGCTGGGCCATCGCGCCGTCGATGAACTCGACGTTGACCTCGTAGTTGCCCGTCATCGACAACCGGTCGATGTTGGCGGTGCCCACCGTGCTCCAGGCGCCGTCGATGGTCGCGGTCTTGGCGTGCACCATGGCGTCCTGGAAGCGGAAGATCTTCACCCCAGCGCCGAGGAGCTCGCCGTAGTAGCCCTGCGAGAGCCAGTCGGCGACCACGTGGTTCGACGTCCGGGGGACCAGCACCCGCACGTCCACCCCCCGCCGGGACGCGTCCGTGAGCGCGTCGACGATGTTCTGGTCCGGGATGAAGTACGCCTGGGTCAGGTAGACGTGGCTCGTCGCGCGGTTGATGGCTTCCAGGTACATCGCGCGGATCGGGAACATCCACAACCGGGGCACGTTGCGGTGCACCCGGATCCGTGGTTCCCAGTCGGAGGGGGTCTCGAGCAGGAGCGGACCGGCATGCCGTCCCCTGCGGTGCAGGTTCCACATGTCGGCGAACGCCCGCTTCAGGTCCCAGACCCCGGGTCCGGTGATCCGGACGTGCGTGTCCCGCCACTCGGTGGCAAAGGCGCTGCCGAGGTTGTAGCCGCCGACGAACGCCACCTCGTCGTCCACCACCAGGATCTTCCGGTGGTCGCGCCCGTAGCGGCGCAGGTCGAAGAACGCGAGCCCAGCGGCGTACACGGGGTACCGCAGCACCCGGACCGGGGGCCGGAAGTGCTTGAACCTCGGTGAGACGACGAGGTTCGCGAACCCGTCGTAGATGGCGTAGACCTCGACGCCGCGGTCGGCGGCGTCGTACAGCGCCTGCTTGAAGCGCTCGCCGATCTCGTCGGACTTCCAGATGTAGGACTCGAGCAGCACCTGGCTCTGTGCTCCCGCGATCGCCGCCAGCATGTCCTCGTAGAGGTCGCTGCCGAAGGTGTAGCTCGTCACCACGCCTTCACCGATGCTGACGTCCGACGGCGGGGTCGTGGTGAACGGCTTCGGCTTCTTGCCGCGGCGGCGGTAGGAGTCGACGAGCGTCAGGGACACCGCAAGCAGGATCTGCAGGCCGAACGTGACGAGGACGGTACGCCGGACGACTGAGCGCAGTCTCGTCACCCAGGGCCGGTTCACGGGGTCGAATGTAGCCGGGGACACCGTCGCCGCACGTGTCCTGGCGCGTGGAGATGGGTATCACCTGCCCATGACCAGCACGTCCATCGACCTCGGGCGACCCGTCGCCGGTGACGTCGTCGACCTGATCCTCGACGACCACAGGCGCTTCGAGTCCCTGCTACGCGACCTGCGGGACAGCTCCTCGGACCGTGACGCCGTCCGTCGAGCCTTCTCCGCGCTCCATGTGGCACACGCGCTCGCTGAGGAGCGGCACGTGTACCCGAAGCTGCGCCGGCGGCGGGCCGTGACGGCGCACGACGCCGAGCACGGGGAGGAGGAGCACGCCGAGGGGCACGAAGCGCTGCTGGCGGTCCTCGAGCTCAAGGGAACCGACACCCAGGCCTTCGACGACGCGGTCGAGGAGCTCGCCTCCGCGGTCAACCACCACCTGACCGAGGAGGAGCTCACCATCCTCAACCCGGCTCGCGACGAGGTCGGCGACCCCACCCGGGCGGAGCTCGGCGAAGCCTTCGCGAACGAGCGCAACAAGCTCATCGACGAGGGCTGCGGCACGCTCACGCAGGTCCGGCAGATCGTCGCCGCGGCTCGCCGCGAGGGCCTGCTCGACGAGGACGACGACGACGAGGACTGACCGAGCAAGGCGTTGTCGGAAGCGGCGTCTACGCTCGACGCCATGAGGCCCGTCACCGATCTGCAGCGCAGGGTCGCGCCGTTCCGCGTCGAGTCCGACTTCCAGCCCTCGGGCGACCAGCCGACCGCGATCGACGACCTCGAGCACCGGATCAAGGGCGGGGAGCAGGACGTCGTCCTGCTCGGCGCGACCGGCACCGGCAAGACGGCCACGGTGGCCTGGGCGGTCGAGCGGCTGCAACGGCCCACCCTGGTGATGCAGCCCAACAAGACCCTTGCCGCGCAGTTCGCCAACGAGCTGAGGCAGCTGCTCCCGCACAACGCGATCGAGTACTTCGTCTCGTACTACGACTACTACCAGCCCGAGGCCTACGTCCCGCAGACGGACACCTACATCGAGAAGGACTCGTCGATCAACGAGGAGGTCGAGCGGCTCCGGCACTCGGCGACGAACTCGCTGCTCACCCGGCGGGACGTCATCGTGGTCTCGACGGTGTCGTGCATCTACGGACTCGGCACCCCGCAGGAGTACGTCGACCGCATGGTCCGGCTGCGGGTCGGCGGTGAGATCGACCGCGACCTGCTGCTGCGGCGGCTGGTGGAGATCCAGTACACCCGCAACGACCAGGCCTTCACCCGGGGCACGTTCCGGGTCCGTGGCGACACGCTCGAGATCTTCCCGGTCTACGAGGAGCACGCCGTCCGCGTGGAGCTGTTCGGCGACGAGATCGAGCGGCTGATGACCCTGCACCCGGTCACGGGAGAGGTCGTCACCGAGGACGACGAGCTCTACGTCTTCCCGGCGACCCACTACGTTGCGGGACCGGAGCGGATGGAGCGCGCGATCCAGGGCATCGAGCTGGAGCTCGGGGACCGGCTCGCGGAGTTCGAGCGCCAGGGCAAGCTGTTGGAGGCTCAACGACTGCGGATGCGCACGACGTACGACATCGAGATGATGCGCCAGGTCGGCAGCTGCTCGGGGATCGAGAACTACTCGATGCACATCGACGGACGCACCCGCGGGTCGGCACCGAACTGTCTCCTGGACTACTTCCCTGAGGACTTCCTGCTCGTCGTGGACGAGTCCCATGTCGCGGTGCCCCAGATCGGCGGGATGTACGAAGGCGACATGTCGAGGAAGCGGAACCTCGTCGACCACGGCTTCCGGCTCCCGAGCGCGATGGACAACAGGCCGTTGCGCTGGGAGGAATTCCTGGACCGGATCGGTCAGACGATCTATCTCTCCGCCACGCCCGGCCCGTACGAGATGGACCGGGTCGGCGGCCTCGACAACGTGGTGGAGCAGATCATCCGGCCCACCGGGCTGATCGACCCCGAGGTCGTCGTCAAGGGCACGAAGGGCCAGATCGACGACCTCATCCACGAGATCAAGATGCGTGCCGAGCGCAACGAGCGGGTGCTCGTGACCACGCTCACCAAGAAGATGTCGGAGGACCTCACGGACTACCTCCTGGAGGCGGGCATCAACACGCGCTACCTGCACAGCGAGGTCGACACGCTGCGGCGCATCGAGCTGCTGCGGGAGCTCCGCTTGGGGGAGTACGACGTGCTCGTCGGCATCAACCTGCTGCGCGAGGGTCTCGACCTGCCGGAGGTGTCGCTGGTCGCGATCCTCGACGCCGACAAGGAGGGCTTCCTCCGGTCCGACAAGTCCCTGATCCAGACGATCGGCCGCGCCGCTCGCAACGTGTCGGGGCAGG
>Ga0190271_10001828_pt1 | contig 12439 bp, 9 predicted proteins | sample Popmic356T_FD_133747 | JGI IMG/M metagenome (GOLD analysis project Ga0190271, IMG submission 133747) | Populus adjacent soil microbial communities from riparian zone of Weber River, Utah, USA - 356 T | ecosystem: Environmental > Terrestrial > Soil > Riparian zone | place: USA: Utah | collected...
AACCCCTAACCCTAGGTTTGGCGTATCAGCCGTGACTGCGCAACAGTACGGGGCCTTTCTTCAGCCGCGTACCCCGCTGTTCTGGCACCCCAATGAACCGAACGGCCGCGGCCATCGCCCGCAGTTCGCCCACATGGCGCCAAGGCGCACTGGCTGACGTGCCGTTTCACATCATCGGCGAATCGCCTGCCTTCTGCCACGCGCTGGCCTGCATCGAGCGCGTGGCGCGCAGCGATGCGCCGCTGCTGATCGAAGGCGAAACCGGCAGCGGCAAGGAAGTCGCTGCGCGCGCAGTGCACTACGGCGGCGCGCGCGCGGCCGGGCGCTTCGTCCCGATCAACTGCGGCGCGGTGCCCAATGCGCTGTTCGAATCCGAACTGTTCGGCCATGAACGCGGCGCCTTCACCGATGCACGCGAACGACGCCACGGGCTCATCACCGAAGCCGAAGGCGGCACGCTGTTTCTCGACGAGGTCGATGCGCTGGCGCCGAAATCTCAGGTGGCGCTGCTGCGCTTCCTGCAGGACCTGTGCTTCCGCCCGTTGGGCAGCGTGCGTGAACAGCAAGGTGACGTGCGCCTGGTGGCGGCATCGAACCGGCCGCTGGAGCCGCTGGTGGCCGCGGGCGCGTTCAGGCAGGATCTGCTGTATCGACTGAAGGTGCTGCACGTGACGATGCCGCCGCTGCGCGAGCGCGGCCGCGACGCGGCGCTGCTGGCCGAACATTTCGCCGAGCGCTTCGTGCGCAAGTACGGCGATGCGGCCCGTGCCGTCGATGCGGCGCATTTCGACTGGGTGGTGGCCCAGCCGTGGCCGGGGAACATCCGCGAACTCGAGAACTGGGTGCACCGCGAGGTGCTGGTGGGCGACGGCGCGGCGGTGCTCGATGCGCCGCAGGCGCGCCCGCAACCAGCGTCGGGACCACCGCCGGCCTTGCCCAACTACCGCGAAGCGAAAGCGCGCGCGTTGGCGGCATTCGAAAGCGGCTACCTGAAGCAGGCGTTGCAGCTGGCGCAGGGCAACGTCAGCCGCGCCGCCGCGCTGGCGGGCAAGGAACGCCGAGCCTTCGGCAAGCTGCTGAAGAAGTACGGCATCGCACGTACCTCAGTCTGATCGTCGCTTCCGAAGCGGGTTGAAAAGCACCCGCAGCGGGTCGGTTCGGACCCGGCCGGCGCAGCTTCGCAACCGTCGGGGTCGAGGCAAATCAATCACTTGCGCGCAGCGGTGCGATGGCACACGGTTTGCGTTTGTGGGCGCATGCAGATCGCACTGGCGATGTCAGAACCCCACCCCGCCGATCCTGTCGTACTGGCCTTGCTGGCCTACCTGGCGCGCAACCCGCAGGCCGCGGATTCGCTGGCCGGTGTCGCGCGCTGGTGGGTCGGCGACGACCACAGTGTGAGCCTCGAACGTGTGCGCCAGGCACTCGACCATCTGGTCGCCATCGGCGCCTTGCGCCGTGCCCAACTCGCCGACGGCACCGAGTGGTACGCCGGCACCAGCTCACCGAACCCGCCTTCCACGCCGCCGGGCGGCCGGCGCCTGCACTGATAGCCATCACCCCACCCCAAGGAGCCCACGATGCCCGCAGTCCTCAGCTACCCCGGCGTCTATATCGAAGAGGTGCCCAGCGGCGTGCGCACCATCACCGGCGTGGCGACCTCGATCACCGCGATGGTCGGGCGCACGCGCCGCGGGCCGTTGAACCTGCCGGTGCGCGTGTTCAGCTTCGGCGAGTTCGAACGCACCTTCGGCGGCCTGTGGGACGACGCACCGCTGACCTTCGCCGCGCTGCACTGCTTCCAAAACGGTGGCAGCGACATGCTCGTCGTGCGTGTCGCATTGAACGCCGCCACCTGCACCGTGACCTTGCCGCGTGAGGGCGGCGGCAACCTGGTGCTGGAAGCGGCCACGTCGGTCACCGGCACCTCGGCGGCCGACCCAGGCACCTGGGCCACACAACTGCGCGCGGCGGTCGACTATGCCGGCGCCGGCGGCACCACCTTGGCCGCGCCGCTGTTCAACCTGACGCTGACGAACCTGGCCACCGGCGCACGCGAGTCGTACTTCAACCTGTCGTCGGACAGTGCCAGCCCGCGCTTCATCACCAGCGTGCTGGCCACCGGCAGCCTGCTCGCCCGCGTGGTCAGCGGCGCCGATGCGCGGCCGCAGGAAACGACAGTCGGATCACCCGTGGCGTTCGCCGACGGCTCGGTGGCACCGGCCACTGCCGACGGCGACCCGGTCACCGCCTCCGAAGTCGTCAGCGGCGGCAGCCTGGAGACCAATCGCGCCGGCATCTTCGCGCTCGAACACGCCGACCTGTTCAACATCCTGTGCCTGCCGCCGTATGCGCCGGCCGACGATGTCGATACCGCCGACCTGGCCAATGCGCTGAGCTATTGCGCACAGCGCCGCGCGATGCTGCTCATCGACCCGCCGGCGGCCACCGACACCGTCGCCGATGCGCAGACCTTCGCCAATGCGCTGACGCGCACCGAGAACGCGGCCTTCTACTTTCCGCGCATCCTGGCACCGAACCCGTTGCGCGAGAACCGCATCGAAGCCTATGCACCGTGCGGCGCGGTCGCCGGCATCCTGGCACGCACCGACGCCAGCCGCGGCGTGTGGAAGACGCCGGCCGGGCTGGACGCCACCATCAACGGCAGCACCGGGCTGGCCGCGCGCTTGACCGACATGGAAAACGGCACGCTCAACCCACAGGGCATCAACTGCCTGCGCGAGTTCCCGGTTGCCGGCCGTGTGGTGTGGGGCGGGCGTACCTTGCGCGGCGCCGACCAGCTGGCATCGGAATGGAAGTACCTGGCCGTGCGCCGCACCGCGCTGTTCCTCGAAGAAAGCCTGTACCGCGGCACGCAGTGGGTGGTGTTCGAACCGAACGACGAACCGTTGTGGGCGCAGATCCGGCTCAACATCGGCGCGTTCATGAACAACCTGTTCCGCCAGGGCGCGTTCCAGGGCACCAGCCCTCGCGACGCCTACTTCGTCAAGTGTGACCGCGAGACGACGACGCAGAGCGACATCAACCTGGGCATCGTGAACATCGTCGTCGGCTTCGCGCCGCTGAAGCCGGCCGAGTTCGTGATTGTCAAGCTGCAGCAGATGGCCGGCCAGGTTCAGGGCTGAGCAACCGCAATATCAAGGAGCAACACGATGGCCCAGTTTTCCGTCAACGCGCAGCGCTTCGACCCGTACAAGAACTTCAAATTTAGGGTCAAGTGGGACGGACGCTTCGTCGCCGGCATCGCCAAGGTCGGCGCGCTGAAGCGCAGCACCGAAGTCGTCGAACACCGCGAAGGCGGCGACCCCAGCACCTCGCGCAAGAGCCCCGGTCGCACCAAGTACGAGGCGATCACGCTGGAGCGCGGCGTCACCCACGACACCGAGTTCGAGAAGTGGGCCAACAAGGTCTGGAACTTCGGCTCGGGCCTGGGCGCCGAGGTCAGCCTGAAGGACTTTCGCAAGGACATCATCATCGAGGTCTACAACGAATCGGGGCAGGTGGTCGCCGCCTACAAGGTGTTCCGCTGCTGGGTCAGCGAATACCAGGCGCAGGCCGATCTGGATGCCAACGCCAACGCGGTGCTGATCCAGACCCTGAAGCTCGAGAACGAGGGTTGGGAGCGCGACTACGACGTGCAGGAACCGGCCGAGCCCAGCTTCACCGAGCCGGCGTAGTTGGAGAACGCGCCGATGCCGTTCACCGCCGCCGACCCGCGCGCGCTGCTCGAGTTGTGGGGACGCTCGCTGCCGCTGAACGCTGCGGCGCGCGAAGCCCTGCTGGCAGCCGAAGCCGGCTTCGTGTCGTCGACCTTGGGTGCACAGCGCCGCCACCTGCTGCAGGCGCTGCAGCGTCATGTCGGCAGCATGGTCGCCATGCGTTGCCGCTGCCCGGCCTGCGATGCGACGGTGGCCTTCGACATCTGCCTGGCCGACCTGATCGACGCGCTGCCCGAGGCCGACGCGGTCGGCGAACACCGGCTCGACGACGGCGCCTGGCAACTGCGCTTTCGCCTGCCGGCGCCGGACGATCTGCTGGCGCTGGGCGACGAGCGCGATGACGAGCGCTTTGCGGCATCGCTGCTGCGGCGTTGCCTGATCGACGCGCGACGCGATGGGCAGGTGATCGAGCAGCTGCCGCCGGAATTGAGCGCGCGCTTGTCGGCGCAGATGGAAACCCTTGACCCGGCGGCAAGCCTGGCCTTCGACGTGGCCTGCACCGACTGTGCCCACGTCTGGTCGGCGCCATTCGACCCCGCCCAGGCGCTGCTCACCTTCTTGCAGGACGAAGCGGAGAGCCTGCTGCTCGACGTCGACGCGCTGGCGCGGCGATACGGCTGGAGCGAAGAGCAGATCCTGGCGCTGCCGCCGCTGCGCCGACAAGCCTACCTGCAGTTCGCGCGCGGAGATTGAGCGTATGGATTTCCTGCGCCGACTCCACCCCAGCCATGCCGAAGGCTTTGCAGCTGCTCGGCTCGACCTGCCGCCGCGGTGGGCGGCGGCTGCGCCGGCATCGCCGTTGACGGCGGTGCCGGCGCGAGCGCGCACCTCGCTGTCCGCGGACGACGATCGAAGCGCTGCGAACACCGCTCAGGCGCCTGTCGACCATGGACTCCTCCCGGCCGCTTCGCATGCAGCGCCGCAGACGAGCGGCACAGGGCCAGCGCGCGCCGCGCCGGCCGTCCACATGGCTCCGACCGGCTACGGGATCGAGAGGCCGTCGTCAGGCGCCGAGCTTCGCGGCCCCGTCGAACGCGATGCACCGAGGGTTCGGCCGCAAGCCAGGCAGGCGAAGCCCGAACGCGCGCCGCTCTTGCAGCCGGGCGGCGCGCTGCGGGTGCTGCCGACAACCACCGGCCTAAGCACCGCTGATGGCACAGCGCCAAACCAACGCATCGTGGATCGTGGCCGGCACAAACCACAGGACCCGCTGCGGCCGCCGGTGCTTCAACAGGCTGCGCAGCGCGTTGCGAAGGGCGATGCCGCGCCCGTCGTGCACATCACCATCGACCGCATCGACGTGCGCATCCCGCCGGGACAACCTGACGCCCCACCCGCACGCAAGCCCCGAGCGGCTGCCACAGTCGCGCCACTGGCCGAATACCTGCGCGCCTCCGACAAGGGGGTGCGATGAGTTCGCCGCTGGCCATCGGTGCCGTCAGCGCGGTGCTTCGCAACCTGCTCGACAACGGGATCGTCGACATCAGCAGCGTGATCGGCCCGGTGACGGTGAGCGCGCTCGCGCCCGACCGCATCGACCTCGACGCGGCACCGCCGGTACCGCGGCTGAACCTGTTCATGCACCAGGCGAGCCCGAACGCGGCATGGCGCAACCGCGACCTTCCCACGCGCGGCAGCGGCGGTGAACGCGTCGCCAACACCCCGCTGGCACTCGACCTGCACTACCTCATCACCGCCTACGGCTTCGACGACTTTCAGGCCGAGATCCTGCTCGGCTACGCGATGCACCTGCTGCACGAGCGCACGCTGCTCGACCGCGCGGCGATCCGGCGCGCGCTCGACCCGAGCCCACTCGACGCTTCGTTGCTGCCACCCGCCTTCGCCGCGTTGGCGGCGAGCGACCTTGCCGACCAGATCGAGGCGATCCGCATCACGCCGTCGGCAATGGGCATCGACGAGATGAGCAAGCTGTGGTCGGCGGTGCAGACGCACTACCGGCCGAGCGCCGCCTACCAGGTGAGTGTGGTGCTGATCGAAGGCACCAAGCCCGCGCGCGCGACCCTGCCGGTGCTTGCGCGCGGTGGCATCGATCCGGGCACCGGGCTCGAGCGCGGCGTGCGGGTACAGCCCGACCTGCTGCCGCCCGGGCCGACGCTGATCTCGATGAAGCTGCCTGGCAAGCAGGACGCAGTGCGTCTCGGCGGTACCGTCGAACTCGCCGGCGTGCGGCTCGCTGGCAGTGGCGTGCGCGCGCGGCTGCGCCACCGGCTGCTGGCGGCACCGGTCGAAGTACCCGCGACGGTGTTCGCAGGCGGGCGCAGCGCGAGTTTCCTGTTGCCCAGCGACGCGGCGGCGCAGGCTGCCATGCCGGCGGGCCTCTGGCAGCTGACCCTCGTGCTCACACCGACGGGCGAACCCGTCGAACGCGAAACCAATGCGGTTGCGCTTGCGATCGCACCCGACGCGGTGATCGCCGCCGATGCGGGTCTCGGCCTGCCGGCCATCAGCCTTGTGCGGGGCGGTGCGCCGCTGCGCGTCACGGTGCAGATGGCGAGCCGCCCGCAGGTGCGTCCTGAGCAAACCTCGCTCTTGGCACTGGGCACGCTCACCGCAACCGCTGCTCGACGCACGGCGGCCACGGAAGCGCTGGTGTTCGAGTTTCCGAATTCGCTCGCCGGCGGTGCGCAGCGGTTGCGGCTGCGCGTGGACGGTGTCGACAGCCTGCTCATCGACAAGACCGCAACCCCGCCCGCCTTCGACGCCGGCCAGCAAGCGGTGGTACCGCCATGAACGCACGCGTCGGAGCCGCCAACCGCCTCGATGCGCTCGCCGAGTGGATCACGCTCAACCAGCGCTGGCTGGTCGGCGAGTTGGCGCGGCTTCGCCAGCTGATCGAAGCGCGTCTGGGCAACGCAGGCAGTTGGCCCGACCAGCCCGCGGCGCTGCGCGAGAGCGCCGCGTTCGTGACGTCGGACGGGACGCTGTCATCCACCACCGCGCCGCGCGGTGACTCTGTGGCGAGGCCCATGGCGTGGAACGGCGACGCGGCGATGCCGCCGGCGCTGGAGCGCCTGGCGTGCCTCTTTGCACTCACGCGCTTCGAGCGCGACTTGCTGCTGCTGTTGGCAGGCATCGAGCTCGACCGCGGTCTGCGCAAGTTGCTCACGCATGGCGTGACTTTCGCCGATGCCATGGCATGGCTGCCGGATGCGCACTGGGATGCGCTGTCGCCGCAGTCAGCGCTGCGCCATTGGATGCTGCTCGAGCCGGCGAGCCTGTCGAACCCTGCGCACTCGCCGCTCGTGCTCGACGAACGCGTTCTGCACGCGCTCACCGGCGTGGGTGCGCTCGATGAACGCCTGCGCGGCATCGCGTCGATGGCCACCGCGGCCCCGCACGCCGACGAGGCCAGCGTCGAGAAAATTGCCTCGGCGCTCGAACAGGCCGCGGCCGGCGCGCCGCCGGTGATCGCGCTCGAAGCGCGCAGTGCACAGCCCGATGACGACGTGCTGCGTCGCGACGGCGCGGTGGCCGCCGCCGCACGCTGCGGGCTGCAGGTGCTGGTGGTGTCGATCGACGATCTGCCGGTCGACGCGGTGGAGAGCGAAGCGCTGGCCCGTCGCCTCGACCGCGAGGCCGCCCTCTCGCAGGCGGCGCTGGTGCTGTGGCGCGACAGCGCGGCTGAGCTCGGAGCCGAGGCACAGCGCCGCGCGCTGGTGCTCATCGAGCGGCTGCGCAGTACGGTACTGCTGGCCGCCGCCGTGCCGGGTGCGGCACTGCGCGCGCGGCTCACCCGCCCGTTGCGCGTGCTCACGCTACCGACACCGGCTGCGGCGCGTGATGCGACGGCAAGCGCCTCGCAGCGCCGCGCGTTGCAGCAGTTCCACGTGCCGCCTGCGCTGCTGCGCGCGGCGCTCGCTGAAGCCGCGGAAGCCTCGGTGTCGGCCGAATCCGGCGCTGCCGGCGTGTCCGACGCCAACGACACCGCGCTGTGGTCCGCGCTACGCCGCGCGAGCCGCGGTGGGCTCGGCGAGTTGGCCGAACGTATCGAGAGCCAGACCTGCTTCGAAGACTTGGTGCTGCCCTCGGCGACGCTCGCTCAGCTGCGCGAAATCGCCGCGCAGCTCGCGCACCGCCACACGGTCTACGAGGACTGGGGGTTCGCGCGCCGTGCTCGGCGCGGGCTCGGCATCGCAGCACTGTTCGCAGGCGACTCGGGTACCGGCAAGACCATGGCCGCCGAGGCCGTTGCCAATCACCTGGAACTCGACCTTTACCGCATCGATCTCGCCAGCACCGTCAGCAAGTACATCGGCGAGACGGAGAAGAACCTCAAGCGCTTGTTCGACGCTGCCGAGGCGAGCGGAGCGGTGCTGCTGTTCGACGAGGCCGACGCCCTGTTCGGCAAGCGCAGCGAGGTCAAGGACAGCCACGACCGTTACGCCAACATCGAAGTCGCCTACCTGCTGCAGCGCATCGAAAGCTATCGCGGGCTCGCCATCCTGACCACCAACCTGAAGAACGCGCTCGACAAGTCATTCCTGCGCCGGCTGCGCTTCATCGTGCAGTTTCCGTTTCCCGACGAAGCGGCGCGCGAGACGCTGTGGCGGGCGCAGGTTCCGCCGGACGCGCCTTGTGCGGTGCGCGACTGGCGTGCGCTCGCGCGGGCGCAGCTCGCCGGCGGAAACATCCGCGCCGCCGCACTCAACGCAGCCTTTGCCGCAGCCGCGCGCGCGGTGCCGATCGACGACGCACTGCTGGCGCAGGCGGTGCATGCCGAGTTCGCCAAGCTCGACCGAGCATGGGCGCCGGGGGCCGGGGCATGAAGGTGCAGCTCGGCCGCACGCTGCGGGCTTCGATGGCGACGTCCGCCACGCCGCTGCGCTCGCACATCCCATCGGTCATGTCGGGCGCCATGCCTGCACACGCCTTCTCGGCAGCTGCGGCGCCGGTCACGCACGACGTGCAAGCGCTGCACATCGCACGCATCGTCGTTCATGCGCACCCGGGCACCGACCGCGCGGCGCTCGCTCGCGCGCTTGCGCAGCGCCTGCCGCAGGCGATCGTCGAGCGGCTTCGTGCTGGGGCTTCGGCATCTGGCTCACCGGCGGTCGCGATGCAGCGGACACCGGCGCTCGACCCATCGCTGACGCAGCGCGTTGCCGATGCGGTGGCCCGGCGCGTGCAGGAGCAAGGGCGATGAGTGCGCACGGCCCCCAGGCGCTCGGCCAGAAGCGCGCAGTGCGAAGGGCGGTTCCGTGAGCGTGCTTGCCGCATTGCACGGCAAGGCGGGCGGCGGGCGCAGGATCCAGCGCGCCTGCGCCTGTGCCGGCCCTGCCAGCTGCGAAGGCTGCCGCAAGAAGAAGTTCCTGCAACGCAGCGCCACAGGGGCGCCTGCTGCCTGGTCGATGCGCAGCGGTCCTGCCTTGCAAGGCCTTGAAAGCGGCGGCACACCACTGGCGCCGCGCTGGCGGCGCCAGCTCGAGCCGCTCTTCGGCGCCGACTTCGCCGACGTGCGCGTCCATGCCGATGCAGCCAGCGATGCCGCGGCGCGCGCGCTGCACGCCAACGCCTTCACCCTCGGCCAGCATGTGCATTTCGCGGCTGGGCGCTTTGCCCCCGCGCAGCGCGACGGGCTGCACCTGCTCGCCCATGAGCTTGCGCACACGCTGCAGCAGCGTGGCGCGGGTTCGGCGGCACCGCTGGCTGAATCCTCCACGCTCGACGGCGCCGATGCACCGCTGGAGCGCGCCGCGGACGCGCATGCCGATGCCGTCGTCGCCGGACAGCCCACGCGTGTGGCGATCGGCGTTGCCTCCGGTGGCGCGGCGCGACTGCAGCGCGATGCGGAAGACAGCGTCGAAGTGGACCACCCGAGCAGCAACGGCAACGGCGTGCGCATCCGGCGCACGATCGAGGAACAGCCCTGCACCGGGTCCACGCGCCGCGTGAGGGCGGACACGATCACCACGCCCACCGACCAGATCTTCCGTTGGGACCGGCGGGCGAACGCGATCGCGCTGAACTACTGGCTGTGCAGCGGCAGCGTGCGGCTCGATGCCAAGCACAGCATCAATTACGACCGCGTGCTGCGCGCCGGCGAGCAACTGCTTGACTCGCTGCGCACCAACCCCGCCGCAGGGGCCGACCTGCCCACGCTGGCGCGAACCGCCATCGACCAGGCCCAGCTGTCGATGAGCGGCGACATCTCGCTCACGGTCGACGGCATTCTGCAGGCACGTGTCGGCGCGGAGAGCACGCTGTCGACCGGCGAGCAGCAGGTGCGCGTCACCGGGCGGCTGCAACTGACGCCACGCGGCTGGAGCTTTCGCCTCACCGGCCTCATCGACGCCTCGCGCAGCGCCGAACGCTCGACCACGCAGTACCAGCTCAACCTGCGCATCGGCACGCGCTGGTTCGCGGTCGATGCGGGCGCGCAGCGCACCGACACCAGCACCGCGGGCGCACCGAGCACGAGCGTCGATCGCTGGAGCGTCGGTGCGGAGATCCGCCTGCCCGATGTCGGCCCGCTGCAGGATGCGGCGATCCGCTTCTCCACCACGGTCACGCCGCGCCCGGGGCGCGACGCCGAGGTCACGCCGAACGTCGGCCTCACCATTCCGTTCGGCGGCCCCGACCGCACACCGGGCGTGAGCTGCTACCGCTGCGAGTGCCCGCCGCCGCTGCCGCGCTACCGCTGCACCCCCTACGGCCAGAAGGAAGTCGAGGACCGACCGGCGGACGATCAGCGCGTGACCTTGCTGTACCGGTACGACAGCGATTCGCCGGCCGACGCCGCGCAGTTCGCCACGCGCGCACAGTCGGTGGCCGACATGGCCGCGCGCGGCTACGCGGTGCAGGCGATCCGCGGCTACGCCTCGCCCGAGGGCGCGGTGCCCTACAACCAGAGCCTGTCGCAGCGCCGCGCCGACCATGCCCACGGCCGGATCGCGCAGCTGCTGCCGAGCGGGGCCGGGCCGCTGCCGGCCGCCGAGGGCATGGCCGAATTGAATGGCGGCTCGTCGTCGCGCCCCGGCGCCGAGGCGGCGAACTGGGAACTGACACGCGAGCTGGCCGCTCGGCTGCGTGATGCATCCGAAGAAGAGCGCCTGAACGTGCTCGGTGTCGATGACGCGGTGCGGCGCAACGCGGCGCAGCGGCAGGCGGCGCTCGACGACGTCCAGGCCTTCATCGACGGGCGCGACGCGCGTGGGCGGCGTCTGGTCGGCCGGGCGCGCTGGGAGCGTGTGTTCCCGTTCATGCGCCGTGTCGACGTCGCGCTGCATCTCGAACGCCTCGCGCACCCCGAGCGTGTCGATCATCCCGAGCAGGCGGGCGCCTGCTCCGAGTCCGAGCGCGCCTACATCGACCAGCAGCACCCGATCCCGGCCTCGCGCCGGCTGCCGCGCGAAACATGCTCTCCCCCGCCATCGAGCAGCCGATGAGCCAACGCATCCCCCTCGCCTCCCCCGCACTCGAGCAGCAGGCCGACGCGCTCGCGGCGCGTGCGCTGGCGCCGGCCGCGGGCCGCGGGGGCGCCGTGGCCGCAACGGCGATGGGCGCCCGCGCGCCACGCGCGGTCTCGCAACCCCCGCATGACGAAGCGCTGAGCACCGCCATGGCTCACCCGGGCCAGCCGCTGGAGGCGGCCACGCGCGCACGCTTCGAAGCCGCCTACGGCGTCGAGTTTGCCGACGTGCGGCTGCACGATGACGCGGCTGCCGCGCGTGTGACAAGCGCCGCCGGCGCCCGGGCCGCCACCTGGGGTGAGCACATCTTCTTCGCGCCCGGCCGCCACGCGCCACAGACGGGCGCGGGGCTCGAACTGCTGGCGCACGAACTTGCCCATGTGCGGCAAGCCGCGCTCGGTGCGCCGCCGGCCTTGGCGCTCAAGCCCGATCCGCAGGCATCCGCGGTGGCGACCGAACGCAAGTGGTACCAGGAGGCGAGCGACGCGGTCGAGCTCGACAACCGCCGCATGGACGAGGACCGCAAGCGCGGCGGCTTCGTCCTCCCGCCGCCGTACCACGATTTGAAGAAGGCGATCCTCGAGTTGTGCCAAGCGGTCGACACGAAGGATGCCGAGCAGGCGAAGCAGAGGCTCGCCACGCTGCTGGCCCAGGGCTCGCTGTGGGTGCATCTGCAGATCCTCAGCCGCGCGCTGCTCACCGAGTTGAGCGCGCGGCTGTTCGAAATGGGGCTGGAGGACGAGGCCGCCAAGCTGCGCAAGACCTACGCCGAGCAGAGCCGCGAAGGCCCCTACAACGACGACATGTACGCCGCCCGGCGCAAGGTGGACTACTGGAACCGTCTTGTCACCGGCCTGCCGCTCAAGCCCGACCCCGAGAGCGCGGCCGGCGTGACGGCGGGCATGCACCGCTATGCGCGCGTGTACCTGGTGCTGCGCCGGGCCTACCTCGCGCTCGACTGGGAAGGCATCGCGCGCAACCGTGCCTCCTCGCGCGGCGGCATGGTGTTGCGGCCGTGGATGTCGGCGCTCGAGATGTACGAGGCGGTGCGCGACGCGCTCGAGGCCTGGCACCGCGGTTGGTCGACGCTGGTCGAAAGTGTGATGGGCGCGGCGCGCGCCGACCTCGAATCGGCCAGCCCCCGGGGCAGCGGCGCAGCGCTGCTGAAGGCCTTGCAGCAAGCGATGCTGGGCGAGATCTCGAGCGCGCTCTTCCCGGCCAAGATGGAGGCGAACGAGCCGCTCGACCCGGCATTCGCGATCACCCAGA
>Ga0190271_10001829_pt1 | contig 12439 bp, 6 predicted proteins | sample Popmic356T_FD_133747 | JGI IMG/M metagenome (GOLD analysis project Ga0190271, IMG submission 133747) | Populus adjacent soil microbial communities from riparian zone of Weber River, Utah, USA - 356 T | ecosystem: Environmental > Terrestrial > Soil > Riparian zone | place: USA: Utah | collected...
GCGGAGTCGGTCCCAACACATTCGACACGATCGGTGCACTCGAGGCCTGGCGCGAGAAGGGGACGATGCCAGCGGAGATCACGGCCTTCAATCCTGAAAGCGGACTGAGCCGACCGCTATGCGCGTATCCGCAGTACGCGAAATATAACGGCACGGGGAATATAAAGGACGCGGCGAATTGGAAGTGCGTCGCACCTTAACGACATGAAAAACTCACTCCGCGTTATCGCGGCGCTGGTGGTGGCGTTGCTCGCCACCGTCAGCGCACAATCACCTGAACCGAAGCCCGCATTCGCCGGGCAGACGGATGCACCGAAACCGGCCAAGCCCTCGGCGCCGTTCGCGACGCAGACGATCGCTACAGGGCTGACCGGCGCGTGGGCGATCGCGTTCCTGCCCGATGGCAACATCCTCGTGACGCAGAACTCCGGCACGATGCGCATCGTCAGGCCCGAGGGCGTCGTCTCGGCGCCGCTCGAAGGAGTGCCGGGCGTCAAGTCGGTCGCCGCACAGGGGCTCCACGACGTCGTCCTCGATCCCGACTTCGCGAAGAACCGCACTCTTTACTTCACCTACTTCGCACCGCCGAAGGGCGAGGCGCCAGCGTCGTGGCCGATCGAGTTCTTCTACGAGCGCGTCTGGACGAAGCCGTTTGTCGAACGCCGGACGATGCAACTCGGAGCCGAGCGAGTGGCGCGGGCAAAACTGAGCGCGGACAACACGAGGCTCGAGGATGTCGACGTCCTCGCTGAGGGCGTCGAGCGGCGCATCGTGATCGCGCGCGACGGGACGTTACTGGTTGGCGGCGCCGACCGCTTCCGGTTCTACGATTCGGACCTCGATGGCGTGGAACACACGTTCGCCGACAACCCTGATATTCGCCGCAACTTTACCGGGCGCGTCATTCGTATCAACCGTGATGGTTCGATTCCCAGGGACAATCCCTGGCTCAACCGCGCGACCGTGCTCGCCGAGACGTTCGCGCACGGCTTCAAGGATCCCGAGGGCGCTGCGCTTAATCCGCAGACCGGCGAGCTCTGGATGATCGATCACGGTCCGCAGGGCGGTGACGAAATCAACATCGTCCGCGCAGGCAAGGACTACGGCTGGCCTGACGTGTCGTATGGGCGTCAGTACGACGCGCGACAACTCGATGGCCGCAAGAGTGTTCGCGTCGGCGACGGCGCCACGTCGAGGCCCGACGTCGAAGAGCCGATCTACTACTGGGTGCCCTCGATCGCACCGTCGGGGATGATGTTCTACACGGGCGACATGTTCCCGGAATGGAAAGGGAACCTGTTCATCGGCGCGATGGCCGGTCAGCACCTCGTGCGGCTCGTCCTCAATGGCGAGCGCGTCACTGCCGAGGAACAACTGCTCGTCGATCAGAAGCAGCGCGTCCGCGAAGTGCGTCAAGCACCCGACGGATCGATCTATATCCTGCAGGGAGCGTCGATCGTGCGACTGACGCCCAAGAAGTAACACGAAGTTCACGACGAACGCGAAGTTCACGAAGATTGCTCTTCGTGTTCTTCGCGATCGTCGTGGCCTTCGTGCTTCAAAAATCGAACTGCGCGCTAATCTTTGCGAGCCGCGCCGCCATGATCGACGCCGGATTCAAGTACGTGGGACCGTAGACCGTCTGGTACACGTCGGTCGTGTTCGTGTTGAATGCGTTGAAGAGATCCAGTGCCACCAGCGTCCGCGTGCCGCTGAACCGCAGCAGTTTGCCGAACCGGAAATCGACTTGATTGAGCCGGTCGCCGTACTTGTCTCCCGGTTTGACGAGCCCCAGGACAGTGACGGGCACTCCCCCGGCAAGCGGCCGCCCAAGACTTGGCGCAATCGCGGCGTTCCCTGTTACAGAATTTGCGGGAATGGCCTGCGACGCGACACTGGGAAAGTTCGCTCCCACGTACGGCTTACTCTGAAACGTCCCGCTGACCAGCACGTCGATCTTTGGGACTGTGTAGGTCGCCAGTCCCTTGATGTGCGTGAGATACCCCGACTCACGATGGCAATAGGTCCGCGACCATTGGGCGGTCGATTGGTTAGCCGAGAGCGTGCCGCCGCCGCCTGGCGGAATGTAGATTTCCGGAAGTCTCTCGCCGACCTCACAATCGTCTTCCGTCATGTTGCCGGTGCTGAAGCCGCCCTGTAGCGTCAGCGCGAAGGGGAACCGGGCATTCACGTTCAGGTCGATGCCGTTGAAGTGATAGATCTGCTTGCCGTAGTTGTCCGCGAACGTGATGAAGTTGTCGAACTGTCCGAACTTCGCCGGTTTGACGTCATAGAACTGCAGCGAGTATCCGCCCCCGTCGGGCAGACGCCCGTCCTGCGGCACGGCGATCGTGAACGGGTCGAAGTCGGCCGGCCCGACGGCGCGGTTGTCCGTAACCTGGAAGTTGCCCCACACGCGGCGCGCATAGCTCAACTCCACGGAGACTCGTGGCGCCAGCTGTTGGCTGACTGCCGTGGTCCAATCCCAGCTGTACTCGCGCTTGTTCCAGCCGGTGAGAAGATCGGGATCGTATGTAGTGGTGAAGACCTCTTTCCCAAAGTTCTGGTTCGACCAGGGTCCACACTCGCGATTCAGTGCCGGATTCAGAAGATCGCAGTCGGGCACGAAATTGCGGTTGCTATCGGTCCACGCCCGGTTCGTCATCAATGCCACGCGGCTAACTGGATTCTGACCAGCAGCGTATGCTTCGGTCGAGTTTGTCGGCGTCACGTAGCGGCCGAGAGACATCTTGACTGCCGTCCTTCCGTTGCCGAACAGATCGTATGCGGCGCCCATGCGCGGCATGATGTCCTTGACGCCGACTCCGCTGTCCCGGGCGGAGAACGTGATGCCGATGGGTATCAACAGGTTCGGACCGATCTGTTGATCGGGAAACTCGGCACTCAGGTGTTCGAACCGTACACCGCCCTGGAGAGTGAGCCGGCCCCGCGTCCACTGATCCTGGGCGTACAAGGAGGCCATGCCTTGCGTCACAAGCTGCCGCACGTCATGGTTGCCGTACATCGTTAACTGCGTGGGCGACCCGTTCAAGAACGTGTAGGACAGCTGGCTGTCGTTGTAGAAGTTCACCCCCAGCGAATCGTTGTAGTGGTATCGCCCGCCGAACTTCGCGTTGTGCGAGCCGGTCACATACGACAGCGATCCCTGCGCGACGCGAGTGAGTCCTCGCGGACGCGACCAGAACGCCGCTCGATACGCCAGGTTCGGAATCGAGCCGCCCTGGTCCGTGACCCGTATCAAGGTCTTGTCGTAGGGGTTCTTCTGCAAACCTCCGAACTGGAGGTCCGGCCCGAGTCCGAGACTGGCCTCGAGCAACAGCCGATTCGAGGCGGGCGAAGACCATGTGGCCTGGGCCATTCGCGCCGGGTAGCCCTCGGTCCGGCCGTGCGCTTCGGGCGATTGAATACCGCCGGCGAACACCAGGCCCGTTCGTGAGCCGCCCGCGACGCAGTGCTGACAGACGGTCTGCTCGTCCCACCAGACGTTGAACTTGTTGCGCGGCGTTGCCTGCCAGGTCAGACGCAGCGACCCGTTCTTCCACGTACCGTCGTCGATGGCCTGACGACTCGGATCGGGATCGTAGGTCCACTTCGTGGGATCCCCGGCGTTCCTGTTCTCGAACATGCCGGCGACGAGCTGCCGATTGCCCTGGTGACGGAACGTCCCATAGAACCAGAGACGATCCCGCCTGATCGGACCTCCGAGCGCCGGGTTGACCTCCCACAACTTCTTCAGCTCGTTGCGTCCGGTGAGGCCAGCGTCCCGGATCTCTTGTGTGATGTTGTCTCCCTGCATGGCTCCGTTCGCGCCAGTTACGAACACACTGCCGCTGAACATGTTGCCGCCGGCACGCGGGACGATGTTCATCTGTGGACCACCGGTGGGCGCCTCGCCGAGGCCGCCCGACAGGCTGAAGGTGACCTCCTGGGCGGTGCCTACCTCCGGCACATAGAAGGACACGCCCATGCCTTGGAACCCCATGCTCAGGCCATCGACGAGAACCTGTCCCTCGTTGCGCCGGCCACCATGGATCTGGAACACGCTGAAGATCGGCCCTGATGCGCCGCCGATGTCATTCCCCTGGATGTTGAGCGCTGGCACCAACGTGGTCAGGCCGAAGTACTGACGGCTCGATGGAATCGCGGCGATCACGTCGTCGCTGAGCGTCTGCTGCCTCCTCGCGCTCGTCACGTCCACGATGGGCGCCTCACCGCTCACAGTGACCGTTTCCTCAACGGCTCCAACACGCATGTCGACGCTCACGCTTGCGACGAAATTTCCCGTCAGCTCGATGCCCTCGCGCCTGACGGTGTTGAAGCCGGGCAAGGTGAAGGTCACAGTGTAGGTGCCCGGCCTCAAGTCGACGATCGCGTATTGACCGGTTCCGCTGGTGACGACCGACCGGACCTTCTCGATGAGCGCCGGGCTCGACGCCTCTACCGTGACGCCGGGCAACACCGCACCCGACGAGTCTCGGGCCACGCCCGTGATGGACGCCTGGGCATAGGCTGCCGGCGCCGTAAGGAGAATCACCGCGAGAACGGAGCCGATTCGGACCAGTAGGCGCATGCGCAACTCCTTTCATGGACACGAAGATCACGAAGAGCTCGAAGACCACGAAGAGCTCGAGGGTCCGCCGATTTGAGATCGTGCGCCGAGGAGCGGCCGGATGATGACGACTAACTAGCGGGTAAGCCGCGGCAATATTCGACCCCGCCCAAGGGGGATGTCAAGGGAGAGCCACGAACGTGTCGTGTCGTGGCCCTTCGTGCCATATCAGAAGCTGAACGTCACGTTGAACCGCGCGAAGCGCGGCGGCACGATCGCCATCGGCTGCAGCCACGTGGCGCCGCTCGTCGCGTACGCGAAGTTCGCATCGAACGTGGTCGTATCGTTGGTGTTGAACAGGTTGTAGAGGTCAACGCCGAGGTCTGCCCTTGTCGATCCGAACCTCAGGATCTTGGCAAACCGCATGTCCACCTGGTTGAGGCGGTCATCCGGGTAGAGTTCGCCGGGAAGGAGCAGGTTGACCGTCGTCGTGCCGTTGATCAGCGAACCGGCCGGCAATTGACCGAGCGCCTGCTGCACGACGCTGTTCGGCAGCTGGTAGTTGGCGTTCAGCGACGCGCCGTTGGTCGCGGAACCACCGCCGACCCCGCCGATGTTGTTCGGGTTGAGCGATCTGAGCTGTGCGCTGACGAGGACGTCGATCTTCGGTACGGTGTACGCGGCAAGGGCCCTGAAGGACGTCATCACCGGCTCGGTCACGTGGCACGCTGCAGCTTGTGTCAATTGCGACGTGGCCGTGCCCGTTCCGAGGATTGTCTCTGGAAGGTTCTTGCTCGTGTCACACGTATCTCGCACGCCGCGGCCGGTGCTCGTCCCGCCCTGGAACGTCAGGCCGTTGGCGAGCCGCGCGTTGATGGACACGTTCACGCCATGCCAGTACTGCGTGCGCGCGTCACCGAAATCGGTCTCGAACGTCCGATACGTCTGCGCGCCGATCGCCCGAAGGCGGGAATAGACCGTGACCGGGTATCCGCCGCCGTCTGGCAGATCCGGATGCGGCGGCGCCGTGAACGTCCACGGCGTGTAGTCGGACGGCCCGACGAGTTGGTTGTCATCGACGAAGAAGTTCTTGAACCAGCGCCGGTTGTAGCTGGCATCGAGCGACACCCGCGGGAGCAGTTGCTGCTGAACCGACACGCCAAGCTGCCCGTCGCTGGGACGCACGCCCCATCCGCGCAGAATGTCCGGGTTGATGACCGTCAGGTTGGGATTGACATTCCCGAAGTTCGCGTTGTCCCCGGTCAGCGCACCGCAGTTGTCACCGCCGCTGGCCAGGTTGTTCTGTGCGGCGGGGTTCCTCAGATCGCAATCCACAACGAAGTTCCCGTTGTCCTGCCACGCTCGCGCAGGCGTCAACACATTCCTCTGGATTCGGGCCGCGGGGTTGTTGGCGGTGTAGTTCTCGTCGTTGGTCGCATTCTGCAGGTACCTGCCCCAGTTGGCCTTGAGCGCGGTCCTGCCATTTCCAAAGACGTCCCACGCGGCGCCCAACCGCGTCGTGATGTCGTTGTAGCCGGCCACGCTCACCGTGCGCGGGAAGGTGATGGGCGCGGGATTGAATCGCGAAATCTCCGTCGTGCCATTGCCCTCGGCCGGTGCCCAGCTCGATGCCCGGTCGTAGCGCACCGCACCCTGAAGAGTGACGCGCCCCATCGTCCACTGATCCTGAACGTAAAGCGCGGACGTCGCCGTCCGGTCGTTCTGCTCCCACCTCGAGGCGAGGGTATAGCTGACACCGTTCAGCTGGCGGTTGTTCATCGTGTAACGCAGCAGTGTCGAGTTGGCGTCCCGCCCCAGCAGCGATCGCTGATACGAGCCCTGATACCCGACCTTCAGGTTGTGCGCACCCGTGACGTACGCGATCGACGCGCGCCAGTTGTTCGGGTTCGCATCGTTGTTCGCCCATCCGAAACCGAGCGGATCGAATGTGCCGCGATACGTGAAGTTCGCGCGATGATCGTCGATCGCCTGCGATTCGGTTACCGGAATCAGATTCGTCAGCGAGTCGGGCGGCGCGATGCCAAAACCCGCCCACAGGTACTGGAAGCGCGAGAAGCCGGCCTCGAGAAGCACCCTGTTCGACAGCGGAGACGTCCAAGTCGCCTGCGTCACGTTGTAAGGGAAATCGTGGTAACCCGGCCATGTCTCTGGCGACGCCGTGAGAGTGCCGAGGCCGATCCAGTTGTCGCCGCGCCCGCGGCAGCCCTCGCCGGCGGACGTGATGGTCCCGCCCGAGCAACGGTGCTGATACTCGTGCGAGAAGGTGACGCGGTTCCGCGGGCTCACCTGTGCGGTGAGCTTGATCGAGAAGATGTCCCGACGATTCGTGCCGCGGCCTTCGACGGACTCATCTCGTTCGTAGTTCCAGCGGCTTGCATCGCCAGCGTAGAGGTTCGCGAACACGCCTTCCGTGTACGTAGTGCTTCCAAAGTCGCGCGCCGAGCCGAAGAACCACAGCCGGTCGCGCACGATGGGCCCGCCAAGCGCACCGCTGACGTCGTATTGGTTGAGCAGTGCCGGCGGCCGCGTCAGCCCGATGCTGCTCAGGTATTCGTCGATGTTGTCCGACCGCAGGCTATCGCCCGTGCCGCTGTAGAACGCGGTCCCGTTGAATGAGTTGCCACCCGATCGCGGGATCAGGTTGACGCTCGGCCCGCCAGCTTCGCTCTCACCAAGCCCCCCCGACACGAGGACCTGCATCTCGTCCGTGTTGGCCACGTCATAGATGAACGTGGACACGCCGCCGCCGTTGAACGACGCCGCGACGGGAAGGCCGTTGATCAACATGCGCCCCTCGTTGGCGCGTCCCCCGTTCGACGTGAAGAACGTCATGAACGGTTCGGTCATCGCGCCGCGCGAGGTGTTGTCGGTCGTAATCCCAGGAATGGCGGCCAGCAGCGTTCCATAGCTGCGCGTGACGGGAAGCGTGGCCAGCGATTCAGCGCTGATGACCATCTCACGCCTCGTCGATTGCGTGTCTACGATGGGTGTCTCGCCGGTCACCGTGACGGTTTCCTGGAGGGCGCCAATGCGCATCTCAGCGTTGATCGGGATCACGCCAGACCCGGTCACCTGCACGCCCTGACGCTGAACCCCGTTGAACCCGGCCAGGCTGAAGCTGACGTTGTACGTGCCGGGTGGCAAATCGGTGATGCGGTACTGACCCGTCCCATCGCTGACGGCCCTGCGGGTCTTCTCAATCAGAACTGAGCTCGAGGCCTCGACCGTGACGCCAGGCAGCACGGCGCCTGATGTATCGCGAACCACACCGGCGAGCGATGCTTGAGCGTGGACGAGGGAAGGCACGATCACCTGTATCAGAACGACACAGGCAAAAACCGCGACGATTCTGCCGGATGAACGCATGGACAGACTCCTCCTCTCAGTTGCGAGAACGTGCGCCGGAGGTCCCGTACGAGTGCGTTAGCCGAACGAAACGAAGAGCGACCTAAAGGTGAGGGTTATGAGGTGGGCGAATGGTGAACTCGTCCAACTGAGATGTCAATACGGTTGGTGGTTGGTGGTCGGTGGATGGTGGTGGTTCAGAGTTCGTGTTCAACCACCAACCACTAACCACTAACCACCCACCAGCTAGCGCGGATTGTCGTGATGCGAGCCGTCCTGGATCAGATCGAGGTCGCGATCCTCACAGCGCGGCGACTCTTCGATCTCGCGGTTGGTGAGCCAGAGCGTCTGCGTGCGTTCCTTCCACGGCTCGACCAGCACAGCTGGATCGAATGCAGTCGCTTCGTACTGAACGGTGTCGCCAACACGGCGCAGCCGTTCGATGACTTTCAGGTCCTTCGTGTGGAAGGCGCCGTTGTCGCTGAGCCACGTCTCTTCGTTGAAGTTCACCGTCTCGACCACGAGCGTATCGCCTTCATATCTTCCAATCGCGTCGCCCAGGTAGCTTGCCGGCAGATCCTTTCGATGCGCGCGGCCATCGGTCGGGATAATTCTGAAGAACGACCCATTCACATCGTCGTAGAGGAACAGCACTTCGCGCGCCGTCTGAACGATCTTCGCGGGCGGCCCGATGCGCGGCACGCCGGGCGGCTGGCACTGCAGCGCCGTATCGACCTCGACTTGCCGTTCGCTCAGGTCTTTCACCTTGGCCAGGAACTCCTGCTTGTACTTCGGGAAGTTCGGCGCGGGTGGTGCGGCTGGTGGGCCGCCAGCTCGCGCGCCGGCTCCGCCAGCACGAGCACCAGCTCCGCCCGCGCCCGCTGCTGCCGCCGGCGGGCATCCCACGACGCACACCGATCCATTGTCGAGATTCTGCGGACGCACGAACTCGATGCCGCCAAGGTGATCCCAGGTGCCATTGAGATCCGACTTGCCGTCGGCCAGATGAGGCGTCGTCTTCTTCGCCAGTTCAGCGAGACCATCGGCAGTCATCCGCTGCCCTTGTGCAGCCGCGGGCGAACTCACCGCAACGACCGCAGCTACGACGAGACACCCGATCGGAAATCGGTGAATCATGTCCCTCTCCTCTAGTCCCTGCCGAGTTGAACGTGATGTCCGTCCGCGTAAGTGATCTTGGAAATCCAACCCAGTTTCTTCGTCTCATCTCTCGCCGCGATCGCGTTGATCGTCACGACTTCTCCGGGCTGTCCCTGCAGCGAATCCTTCGTCAAGCCGGCGCGACGCATCATCGCCGTCGGAAGCGTCGAGAGCGTCCACGTGGTGACGGCGCCGTCCTTCTCCTTGACGTCGAGGTGCAGGTAGATGTGCGGATTGATCCAGTCCACCTTCGAGATCACACCGGTCAGGGTCAACGGCCTGGACGCATCGTATTGCCCGGAGACCGAGTGATGTGCGGAGACGGAGCCTGCCACCACCACGAGTGTTGCGGCCACAAGCACGACGGCGCAGCGATGTCGCATCGAGAACCTCCCGGGGTGTGAACGCAGGACGCAAGCGTATGCCCGCCTCCAGCATCGGTCAAGAGACGTCGCTGACGCAGGGAAGATAGATGAGAAACGTCGTGCCGCGCCCGGGCTCGCTCTCGACCTCGATATGGCCGTCGCTCTGCTCGACGATGCCGTGAGCGACGGAGAGTCCGAGGCCGCTGCCCTTTCCGAACTCTTTGGTGGTGAAAAACGGCTCGAAGATTCTGGCCCTCACCTCGGGTGTCATCCCGCGGCCGGTGTCGCTGATCGCGAGCCGCACGTAGCGCCGCGGCGTGAGCCTGGGATGACGGTTCGCATTGGTGCCTCCGAATTCGACGACGCTGGTGGCGAGTGTGAGTCGCCCCCCATCGGGCATCGCCTCACGAGCGTTGACTGCCAGGTTCAGGAGCACCTGCGCGATCTGATTGCGATCGGCTCTCGTCTGCGCACGCGTGCCGTCGCTCTCGACTGAGACCTCGACGTCAGAACCAAGGACACGACGCAGCGTCTTTGCCGATTCGGCGACTTCCACACCAAGATCGAGCACCGTTGGCTGCATGGTCTGCCGGCGCCCGAAGGCCAGGAGCTGACTCGTGAGCGACGCCGCGCGCTGTCCGGCAATGCGTACCTCTTCGAGATCGTGGCGCGTCGTGTCTTCCGCCGTGAACCGGGCCAGCATCAGGTCGGTGTAGCCGTTGATGATCGTCAGCAGGTTGTTGAAGTCGTGCGCGACGCCACCAGCCAGCTGTCCCACGGCCTCCATCTTCTTCGACTGCAGCAACTGCTCCTCGAGCAGCCGCTGCTCCGTGACGTCGACTGCGGAACCGATGTAGCCGGAAAACCGTCCTTCGATGGATCGTGGTACACCTTCGTCGAGTATCCGACGGTACGTGCCGTCGTGATGTCGAAGGCGGTACTCCATGGTGAACGGCTGTCGCGCGTCGAATGCGCGGACGTACGTATCGACGTAGCGTTCTCGATCCTGTGGGTGCACACCCTCGAGCCAGCCATCGCCGAGTTCCTGCTCGAGCGTTCGTCCGGTAAAGGCGAGCCACGCTTCGTTGAACCAGTCGCACCGCTTGTCTGGGCCGGAGCTCCAGATCATTACCGGCGCGGAAGCCACACTGGAGAATCTCTTCTCGCTCTCCTGAAGCTTCACCGTACTCTCACGCAGGCCTTCACGGGCCAGCCACAGATCGTGAATGTCTGTCGTCGTGCCGATCCACTTCATCACCGTGCCATCAGCATCCCGCACCGGAACGACGCGCGACAGCACTCGGCGGTACATGCCGTCGTGGCGCCGAAAGCGGACCTGCACTTCGTGCGGCTCGCCGCGTTGGAGTGGAGTACTGATCGTGGCGATCATGGCCTCGCGATCGTCCGAATGGATCAGATCTCGCCAGCCGTCGGCGTCCACCTCTTTCAGTGTGCGGCCGGTGTACGACACCCACGCGGAATTGACGAAGTCGACGGTGTTGTCGGGCCGCAGCGTCCACACCATGCCGGACTGCGCTTCGGTGAGCAACCGGTAGCGCTCCTCGGTTTCTTCGAGCAGTCTCCGTCCCGCGTGCAGATCCTGTTCCTGCGCCTGCAGACGACGGCCCCGGCGATGACTGATTTCACACACCCAGCTGGTGAGGAGACCGAAGACGAAGAAGAGCGCGATTGCGATGCCGTCGCCGATATCGTTGAACGCGAACCCCGTACGCTCGACGAAGAAGGCCGTAGCGAGCGTGCACAGAATCGTGGCGAAGGCTCCCGGCTTCCATCCGCCAAGCCATCCCGTGAGAAGAATGACCAGGAAGAACGGCCCGAGCGGCCCACGACCGCCGAGATCACCGACGACGTGACGGATCAGCGCTGCCGCGCCGGTTCCGACGAGAGCGACGACGTAGACCGTGGCGCCGGCGGGCAGTCGTTTCACTCAGCAACCATTAGTCCATTCTTCTTGAGGAACTGCTGGATCGTCGAGTAGATCATCGTGCGCTGCTCCGGAGTGAAGTTGCCATGACCGCCTCCCGGGATCGTGATCAACTGGTTGACGACGCCAACCTTGTTGAGCGCCTCGTGCAGCCGGACGCCGTGCTGGTACGGTACGACGCGATCGGCGTCACCGTGGATCGAAAGGATCGGCGGCAGGCCCTTGCGAACGTAATTGAGTGGCGACACCCGGTTCGCAATCTCGGTGCGATTCGGCAGGCTGCCGAGCCACGTCATCGCGGCGTTGGCGCGATTGGGGCCCTCGATGACATCGTTGACGTCCGTGACGCCGAACCAGTTGATTGCAGCGGCCACCGTGGGCACCGGCGTCGCGCCGGCGCATTGACGATCGAGACCCGCGCTCTCCGGAATCATCGCGCTCGTCAGCGCCAGATGTCCTCCGGCTGACTCGCCCATCGTCACGATCTTGTTCACGTCGATGTTGTAGGTCTTGGCTTGCGCCGCGAGGAAGCGCAGCGCGCAGAGGCAGTCTTCAACAGCCGCCGGCGCAGGAGCGACGCGCGCCAGTCGATACTCCACGTTGACGACGTTCCACCCCATCTCCATCCACGGGATGAGCGAGAGCAGCGATCCCTCCTTCGTGCCGGCGGCCCAGAATCCACCGTGGAAGTACACGAGGGTCGGTTGCGGCGTCGTGACGTCGCGCCGCGCGTAGATGTCCAACTTGGATTCGTAGTTGCTGGCCGTGAGGTACGTGACATCGGGCACGACCCGGTACTGATTCGCCGTATGCGCCGCCCAATTGGCGGATGGCGACAGCTGCGCATCGCTCGTCTCCGGAAGGGCAACGCCGAGCGCGATAGCCACAATGAAATATGCGGTTCTCATCCGCGGGAGAATACACTGTTTCGTGGGTTTTTGGCCTCGGGCCACGCGTATGAAAACGTTTCGACTCTTCTTGCTCGTCGGGCTCGCGAGCACATTCGCATCGCCCGCCCTGGCGCAGCGGTATAGC
>Ga0190271_10001830_pt1 | contig 12437 bp, 11 predicted proteins | sample Popmic356T_FD_133747 | JGI IMG/M metagenome (GOLD analysis project Ga0190271, IMG submission 133747) | Populus adjacent soil microbial communities from riparian zone of Weber River, Utah, USA - 356 T | ecosystem: Environmental > Terrestrial > Soil > Riparian zone | place: USA: Utah | collected...
CGTCGCACTCAAGATCGACTCGGGATGGAACTGCACGGCAGTCCAAGGCAGCGCGCGGTGCGCGATGGCCATCGTGGCCTGGTCAGCGCTGGTCGCGAGCGGCTCGAGGCAGTCGGGCAGGCTCGCGCAACGCGCGCTCAGCGAGTGGTAGCGGCCGACCACGAAGCGCGCCGGTAGGCCCGCAAACAGGGCGTGCTCGCGCACGACCGTCAGCTCGCTCGGCTTGCCGTGGCAGGGCACCGGCAGCCGTACCAGCTCGCCTCCTGCGTACTCCACCATCGCTTGCAGTCCGAGGCAGACGCCGAACACAGGCAGTCCTCGCGCGGCGAGGCCGGCCAGCGTCTCGCGCAGTCCAAAGTCGTCCGGACGCATGGGGCCGGGAGAGAGCACCACCAGCTCTGGCTCGAGCTGTTCGTACGCGCGCTCGTCGAAGCCGTGGCGCAGTGTGGTGACCTGACACGCGGCCTGCCGAAAGTAGTCGGCCAGCGTGTGTACGAACGAGTCTCGATGATCGATCAGCAACACGCGCAGGGGCTCGGCGTGGTGTCGTGTGGGCCGAGCTTGGGGCGCCGCCCGCGCACTGACCTGGCGCGCGCCAGCGCGCTCCAGCGCGAGCAGTGCGGCCGAGGCCTTGAGCTCGCTCTCGCGCCGCTCGGCTGCCGGATCGGAGTCGTAGAGCAGCGTTGCTCCCGCGCGCACGTGCGCGGCACCGTCGTGGAGGTGCACGGTGCGCAGCGTCAGGCCGGTGTCGAGCGAACCATCGAAGCGCAGCGCTCCGAGCGCGGCTCCGTAAAACGCGCGCGGCGTGTGTTCGTGGTCCTCGATGAACTGCATGGCGTCCAGCTTGGGCGCGCCGGTGACCGTCACGGCCCACATGTGCGTGAGCAGCGCGTCGATTGCGTCGAAGCCCTCGCGCAGCGTGCCGCGCACGTGATCGACCGTGTGGATCAGGCGCGTGTACAGCTCGATCTGACGCCGACCGAGCACCCGTACGCTGCCCGGCTCGCACACGCGTGCCTTGTCGTTGCGGTCGACGTCGGTGCACATGGTCAGCTCGGCTTCGTCTTTGGCGGAGCAGAGCAGACTACGGATCTGCGCAGCATCGCCCATGGCGTCCGCGCCGCGCGCGATGGTGCCCGCGATGGGGCAGGTCTCGACGGTGCGCCCCGACACGCGCACGAACATCTCCGGCGAGGCACCGACCAGCCACTCGGCGTCGCCCAAGCTGGCGAAAAAGCCGTACGGGGCAGGATTTTCCTCGGTCAGCTCGGCAAACAGCGCGGAGGGCGCGCCCTGGTAGGGTCGGCCGAAGGTCTGGCTGAGCGTCACTTCGAACAGATCGCCGCGCTGGAAGGCAGCCTTGGCGCGCTCGACCGAGCGCTCGAACTCACCCTCTCTGTGATCACAGGTTGCTGGCGGCACGCCGGCGCTCCGAAAAGGGGCCTCCGCGCCGCAGCGCAGAAGCCCGTGCGTGCTGCGCTCGCCCACCGTGAATTCGTAGCGATGGCGAACAGTCGAGCCGCTGGCGTCGTCGCGCACGAGCAGCTCGTCGGGCAGGTAGAGCACCAGCTCGCGGGTGCCGGCTCGCGCACGCTGCGGGCTCTGCCGCAGCGCCTCGAACTGAAACACCAGGTCGTAGCCGAACGCACCGTACAGCCCGAGCACGTCGTCGCGCTGATCGCCACGCTCGTCGCACAGGGCGCGTCGGAGCGCGCGCACCACGCTGAGCACACTGGGACCGAGCGTGCGGGCCTCCTCGCAAGGCGGCAGAGAACCGGCTCTGACGCGGCCCGACAGCTGCTGCTCGGCGCGCTCTTGCAGCAAAAAATGAGGCTTTTCGGCGAGCGCGGGCGACAGCCCGGTGAGCAGCAGTCGACCTCGCTCGTTGAGCGCCGAGAGCCGAAACTCGAGGCCTCGGCTCTCCAGCACCAGCGGTGGATCCACGAAGCCGAGCGCCTGTCGGCGATAGCGTCCGGGGTACTCGAACGTGCTCGTCAGCAGCAGACCACGCCGGTTGTCCAGGCGCTCTGCCAGCGCGCGCAACAGCGGCGTGCCCCAGGGCGGTCGATCGGCCGCACTCGCCTGCGCTACGCACTCGTGGCGTCCGCTCTCGACCAGCTCGCTGGTGCGCTCGATGCAGACGCCAGACGGCGTACGATAGGTAAACGTCTGCAGGCTCTTACTCTCCATGGCTTCCCTCGTGGGCCGCCTCTCGGAGTGTGCTGCAGGGCTAGATGAGCAGAGTGCCTCCGAAAGGGGGCTCGTCTGCTGTTGCTCGAAACACGCGCACGACTGCCTCCCGCTATGTGGGTAGGCACCACCAAAGGGTCGGCTGCGCGAATGAGCTCATCTCTCGACGATTGTCACGGCTGTTTGCCGTCGTCAAGAGCTTCGCTCTTCTCGTCGTCGAGAGCTTCGCTCTTCTCGTCGTCGAGAGCTTCGCTCCAGGAGCCGGTGCGCGCGAGCTGAGCAGCCGGCTGTCCGCGCGCCCACACGAACGGTAAGGCGTGCGGAAAAAGCAGACCCTGCTCGACGCGTACCCGGAGCAGGCGCGCGGCCCCGCGGAAGTGGGTCTGTGCTGCGCCCTGCCACACCATCTCCGTGCTGCCGGTGACGAGCAGCAGGTCGCCGCTGGTGAAGTCTGGGAACAACAGGCCGGCGCGCGGGTAGCGAGCGAGGTTGCCCAGCGTGTTGAACATGTTGTTGCCCGCAAAGTCGGGCATGGTCAGCACGCTTGCGGAGTCGTGCTCGCGCGCCAGCACAAAACCCGGGTTGCCGCCGCGGTGCGACACGTCGACGCCCTCGCGCGTGTCGCCCGTGTGCGCCTGGTCGAGCGCGCTCGAGGACGCGCTCGCGATGAAGCAGGTGTCTGCCCGGGCGATGATCGCGAGGGCGGCCTCCGACAGCGCCGGCCCCTCGGGTCGAGGGGGCGACCGGTCTGCGCGTCTCGGGTCGTCCAGCGGCGTCGGCTCGCGCGCGGTGATGTACTGCGGGCAGTTGCCAAAGCTCTGATCGACACGCACCGAGAACCCGTCGTGGGCGACCTGTGTCAGATGTCCGTTCAGACGATTGCGGCGCCGCGTCTCGAGCTCGATGCCGAGCAGTCCGAGCGCCGCGCCGACGCGCAGCGAGCTCGCGAGCGGGTCGCCAGGCAGCGGCGTCGCGTGCACCACGAGCGTCTCGGGGTCGGGCGACTCCATGAACCCGGCCGCGCCGGCCAGCAGCGAAGCCCAGGGCCGGCCGGAGGCATCGAGGCTGCCCACGAGCACGAGCGGCAGCGCGGCAAAAAAAGCGCGGTGCTCGTCGGTCAGCTCGCGGCGGATCATGCGCCGGGCCGCCATGTCCATGCGGCCTGGCACACCGGCGCGTTGCTGCACCTCGCGCTCCCCGGCGTGAAACGGCGAGGGCTCGTGGTGTGGCTGTGGGCTCATGGCAACTTCCCTCCTTCAGCGAGCCGCGCCGGCCGGCACGGGCAGACGCTGCATGGGCACGAACCGGGGCAGCGCCTCGATGCGGGCGAGCCAGGCGCGCAGCGCGGGGTAGGGCTCGAGCGAGACCCCACCCTCGGGCGCGTGCGCCGTGTACGTGTACAGCGCGAGGTCGGCGATGCTGAGCGTGTCGCCGACCAGGAACGTTTGTTTGCCGAGCGTGTCGTCGAGCATCTGCAGCAGCTGTTTGCAGAGCGCCTCGGGACCCGTGCGGTCGACCGGCGTCCGGAACAGGGCGCTTTTGCGCAGCAGGCCGGGACCCATCGCGAGCTCGCCGGCAGCCAGCGACAACCAGCGCTGCACCCGCGCGATGCCCAGCGGATCGCGCGGATAATAGCGGTGCAGAGGGTCGTGGCGCAGCGCCAGATAGACCATGATGGCGTTGCTGTCGGCGAGCGTGACGTCGCCGTCTTCGATCACGGGCACCTGACCCATGCTGTTTTTGGCCAGGTAGTCGGGCGCCTTGTGCGCGCGCTTGACCAGGTCCACATCGATTGACTCGAACGGCAGCTCGAGGAAGTTGAGCAGCATCTCCACGCGGTGTGCGTGCCCGGACAACGGATGACGGTAGAGCTTGATGGTCTGGGTCATGCGCTGCAGTCTGCAGCCAGCCGCGCGCCCTGTGAACGCCTGCGCTTGACAAGGCATCATTGCAGCCAGTGAAATAATCGCATGGACCGGCTCGAGGCCATGCAGGTGTTCGTGGCGGTCGCCGAGAAGCAGAGCTTTGCTGCGGCCGCACGCAAGCTGTCGCTCTCGCCGGCGCGGGTCACGCGCGCCGTGGCCCTGCTCGAGGAGCGCTGCGCGGCGCTGCTCTTGCACCGCACGACGCGCGTGGTGCGCCTAACCGAGGCCGGCTCCCGCTACCTCGGCGAGTGCAAGCGGATCCTGGGCGAGGTCGAGGAGGCCGAGGCAGGCGCCAGGGACTCGCAGCGCGGCCTGCGCGGGCAGCTGTCGGTGACGGCGCCGGTGCTGTTTGGTCGCCTGCACGTGGCCCCGGTGCTGCTCGCGTTCCTCAAGCTGCACGCACAGCTGTCCGTGCGCGCGCTGTTTCACGATCGCGTGGTCGACCTGCTGGAGCAAAACATCGACGTCGCGATCCGCATCGCCCACCTGCCCAGCTCGAGCCTGCGCGCCATCCGGGTGGGCAGCGTCCGGCACGTGGTGTGCGGCTCGCCCGGCTACCTGCGCGCGCGCGGTACACCGACCAAGCCACGTGACCTGCTCGGTCACGAGCTGATCGCCTTTTCCGGTCTGGGCGAGCCGCGCGCATGGACCTTTTACGTGGCTGGCAAGCCCGAGACGTACCCGCAGCGTCCACGGCTGATCGTCAACAACAGCGACCTCGCGCTCCTGGCCGCTCGAAGCGGACACGGGCTCACCAAGGTGCTCTCGTATCAGGTCGAGGACGACGTCCGGAACAAAAGACTGCGCGTGGTGCTGCCCGAATTCGAGGGGCCCGAGGTACCCGTGCACGTGGTGCACGTCGAGGGGAAACACGCGTCGGCCCGGGTGCGCGCCTTCGTCGACTTCGCGGTCTCGTCACTTCGTGCCGCGCTGACATGAAAGAGTTGGATTCTGGCGCTCTTCCGACCATGCTTCCGCGCATGCGTGAGCTGGCCGCACCCTCCGTCCTGTCGAGCTGGACCCGGGTCATCATCGACGCGCTCGAGGCACTTGCGATCGACCCGGTGCCGGTGCTGCTCGACGCGGGGTTCGAGCTCGAAGCCTTTCGTGATCCCAACGCGCGCCTGTCCGCGCTGGCCACGGCCAAGCTCTGGCGCAGCGCCTCGGCGCGCGCGGGCGATCCGGCGTTTGGTCTGTTCGCATCGCGGTTCGTGAAACCAACGACGTTTCATGCGCTCGGCTACGCGGTGTTCGCCAGCGCGACGCTTCGTGACGCAATGCAGCGTCTGCTGCGTTATAGCCACCTGGTCAGCGACGCTGGCGAGCTGGCATTCACCTCGAGCGAGCGCGCCGCGCGGCTCGAGTTCGTGCTGCGCACGGAAGACAACCCCAGCGCGCTGGGCGTGGTGTCCGAGTCGACCGCGGCCGCGCCGGTGCCCTGTGCGCCGAGCCCGGTGACCAGCACGCAGGCGCTCGACGCAGTGATGTCCCTGATCGTGCGCACCTGTCGCACCATGACCGATCGTTCGTTCAGCTTGCTGCACATGGAGCAGAGCCGGCCGGCGCCGCGCGACACGCAGCCGTACGAGCGCTTCTTTCGCTGCGACGTCAGCTTTGGCGCAACAGCCGACGCGCTCACATTCGACCCCGCCGCGCTCGATCGGCCACTGCCCACGGCCAACGCCGAGCTGGCCAGCCACAACGACGATCTGGTCCGCCGTTACCTCGCGGACATGCGCGAGGGCACCATCGTCGACCGGGTGCGCCGCGCCCTGGCCGAACAGCTGCCCGGTGATGCCTCGCCCAGCAAGGTCGCCAGTCTGCTGGCGATGAGCAGCCGCAGTCTGCAGCGGCGCCTGCAGGAGCACGGGACCTCGTACGTCGAAGTGCTGCGCGACACCCGCCGCGAGCTGGCCATCAGCCACCTGCGTCAGCCGCAGTGCAGCATCACCGAGATCGCATTCCTGCTGGGGTTCGAGGATGCGAGCGCGTTCGCGCGGGCGTTTCGCAGCTGGACTGGTGTGTCTCCTTCCGCCTTCCGCCACCAGAGCTGATAGCTAGCTTGCAGATGCGGCGCGCATTGGATGAATTCGCACTGCCCCTTCGTGAGCGTTCAGGACAGCAGGTTGAGGTTTCGTCGCCTTGCGCACCCGGTGGCGCACGGCGCACGATCTTTGGCGCGGCTCGCCGAGCAGGTGAGGCAGCGGTGACCTAAGAACCTGCTGTGACGAGCAAGCGAGAAAACCCTGCAGAAAGAGCGCGAAAGCCGATGTCAGGCACCACTATTCTCGGCTCCGGTCGCTATCTTCCAGGCAAGCCCGTTCGCAACGAGGCGCTTGCTCGCGTGATGGACACCAATGCCGACTGGATCCACCAGCGCACCGGCATTGAGCAGCGCCACTTCGCGGGCGAGAACCAGGGCGCGAGCGACCTCGCACTGCCCGCCGCGCAGGCTGCGATCAGCAACGCCAACCTGCACGCCGAAGACATCGACTACATCCTGTTCAACACGATGACGCCCGACTACGTGTTCCCGGGCTCGGGCGCGCTGCTCGGTGCAAAGCTGGGCATCCCGGGTGTGCCCGCGCTCGACCTGCGTCAGCAGTGTGCCGCGATGCCGTACAGCTTCCAGGTGGCCGACGCGCTGGTGGCGAGCGGGGCGGCGCGGCACGTACTGGTCATCGGCGCCGAGGCGCACGCCGGCTTCATGCCCTGGCAAGACTGGGCCCTGCTCGAAGGTGACGAGGACGGGGTCGCGGCCGAAGAGCAGTTCCGCGCCTCCACCGAGCACCGCGGCATGTCCATCCTGTTCGGCGACGGCGCGGGCGCCCTGGTGATGGGACGCCGCGAGCCGTACGACGAGGGCTCCGGCCTGATCGGCGCCCAGGTGCACTCCGATGGTCGCCTGCACAGCGCGCTGCGCGTCGAGGCCGGCGGCTTCCGACACCGTCCGTTCATGGATCACGCGATGCTCGAGCGCGGCGATCACATCCCCAAGATGAACGGTCGCGAGCTGTTCAAGAGCGCGGTGCAGCGCCTGCCCCAGGTGGTGCGCGAGCTGTGCCAGACACACGGCGTGTCGCTGGACAGCATCGACTGGTTCATCGCGCACCAAGCCAACGACCGCATCAACGGTGCCGTGCGCGAGGCGCTCAACCTGCCCGTGGAGAAGGTGCCGTCCAACATCGCGCGCTACGGCAACACCTCCAGTGGGACCATTCCCATCCTGATGGACGAGTTGCTGCGCGGTGGCCAGGTCAAGCGTGGCCAGCTCTTGTGCTTCATGGCTCTCGGCGCCGGCCTGAACTGGGGCGCGGCACTGATGCGTCTCTGATTCGCGACAGACAGCCAGACTCACACACCACAACCAAGCTACGACGCCGCGCTCGCTCGTGGGCGCGCGCCGTCTGATTTCGAACGAAGGAGATACCAACGTGCCAGAGCGCATCCAGGTCACCCAGAAAGTGCGAGCCATCATCTCCGAGCAGCTCGGCGTCGCCGCCGACGGCTTCAAGGACGACGCTTCGTTCATCGACGATCTCGGCGCCGACTCGCTGGCCGTCGTGGAGCTCGTGCTTGCGCTCGAAGAACAGTTCAAGATCGACATTCCCGACACCGAGACCGAGAAGATCAAGACCGTCGCGGACGCAGTGTCGTATATCGAGCAGCACGCCGCCTGAGGGCGCGCGCGAGGTGGAACGATGAGAAGGGTAGTCATCACGGGTGTGGGTGCGGTCAGTCCTTGCGGACTCGATGCCGAGAGCAGCTTTCGCTCGGCGGTCGAGGGCAAGAGCGGCATCGCTCCAATCACGCTGTTCGACTCCACGGGCTTCGCCTGCACCATCGCAGGCGAGTGCAAGGGCTTCGACCCCGAGCGCCACATCCCGCGCAAAGACGTGCGCACGATGGACCGCTTCATCCACCTCGCCATGGGAGCGGCCGACGAGACGCTGCGCAGCGCCGCCTTCGCCGACTTCGACGAGGCGAAAAAGGAGCTCACGGGCACCATTCTCGGCGTCGGCATCGGGGGACTCGGCACCATCGAGGCGACCGCCAAGGTGTTGGCCGAGAAGGGACCGAGCCGGATCTCGCCGTACTTCATCCCGGCCACCATCTGTAACCTGGCGCCGGGGCAGATCTCGCTCAAGCACGGGCTCAAGGGCACCAGCTACGCGGTGACCAGCGCCTGTGCATCGGGGGCCCACGCGATCGGCGAGGCGTTTCGCTCGATCGCGCGCGGCGAGCTCGACGCGTGCCTGGCCGGCGGTACCGAGGCGGCAGTCACGCCGCTTGGTGTGGGCGGCTTTGCGGCCATGCGTGCGCTCACACGTCGCAACGATGCGCCGCAGCAGGCCAGCCGTCCGTGGGACCAGGGTCGCGATGGCTTCATCATCGCCGAGGGTGCGGGTCTGCTCTTTCTCGAGGAGTACGAGCAGGCCAAGGCGCGCGGCGCCACCATCTACGCCGAGGTCGTGGGCTACGGCGCGAGCGCCGACGCGTACCATCTCACCCAGCCCGCGCCCGAGGGCGAGGGCGCCCAGCGCGCGATGCGTGCCGCCCTGCGCGACGCCAAGCTCGCGCCCGACCAGATCGACTACATCAATGCGCACGGCACGTCGACGCCGGTGGGCGACGTGCTCGAGCTGCAGGCCGCGCGCTCGGTGTTTGGTGCGCGCGCCACGGACGGGCTCTGGATCTCGAGCACCAAGAGCTGTACCGGGCACTTGCTCGGCGCCGCCGGCGGACTCGAGGCGGTGTTCAGCGTGCTGGCGATTCGGCAGGGCATCGTGCCGCCGACCATCAACCTCAACGACCCGGTGCCCGAGTCGGTGGGCCTGGACCTCGTGCCGCACGAGGCGCGCAGCCGCTCGCTGACGCGCGTGCTGTCCAACTCGTTCGGTTTCGGCGGCACCAACGCCGCGCTCATCTTCGCCAAAGTCTGAGCTCCCGGCGCGGGTTGGCGCAGCTGGCCGAGGGGCCGAGGGGACGGTGTTCGGTTTTTCGGTTTCGGCAGCGGAAACCGAAAAACCGAACACCGTCCCCTCTCTCGCCCTTACGTGAGCCTGGCTGCCCACGCTGCTTCGTCGAAGCCGGCGAGCGCTAGCTGTTTGCCCAGCACCAGGGGGCGCTTGATCAGCTTGCCGTCCGCGGCGAGGGCGGCCAGCGCCTCGGCCTCGCTCAGCTTGGGCAAGCGCTCCTTGAAGTTGCCGTCTCGGTAGGACTGGCCCGAGGTGTTGAACAGCGACCTCAGCGGAAGCGGACCCCGGGCGAGCGCCGTGGCCAGCTCGGCCTGGCTCGGCGGCGCCGCCACGATATCAACGCGCTGGTGGGCGACCCCGTTGGCGTCGAGCCACTTGAGGGCCTTCTTGCAGGTGCTGCAGTTTGGGTAGTGGTAGACGGTGATCGTCATCGGGCGGTCGTCTACCTCACGCTGCGCCTCGCCGCCACACTGCCACCGCGCCGCGATGACGGGTTACGCGTTACGCCTGTTGCGCTGACGGGGACTGCGTCCAGGGGTGCGCGCAGACCTCTGCTCGCTGGCTTGCGTCAGTCCGTGCCAACCCGAGCGGGACCGAGCCGGCGTTGTCATCGCCCCGAACGCATCTGTGTCCGCTGTGGCGGCAGTGCGCGCACCCCTGCGGGGCAGAATGGCCAGTGGTCGGGGCGAGAGGTGCCGGCTCTCGCGCGCCTCGTCCCAAATCGGGCGGGAAAACCGCGGTCGGGGCTTGGCCTGCTTCTTGATATAGGCGGGTAGTATGTCCCTCGAGCAAACGGAGACCGCCATGGACCTCGCCCCCGCCACCTGCCCCTGCGCGCACGACGCGCTGGAAGCTGCCTCGACGAGCCACCATCACGACGAAGTCTGCCCGCTGTGCTTCGCGCGCTACGCGTCGGCGCTCGAGTGTGTGTGCATCGTCTGCGAGGCCCCGTCCTGCCCGGACTGCGCCGAGCCGCTCCCAGGTACGCGCGACGTGCTGTGTTTTGCGTGCCCCTCACCGACCAAGCACTGAGTCGCGCGATGTGCGCGCGCCCGTACACGATCTCCTGCGCTCGCGGAAGATCGTGTACGGGCACGGACACGGGCACGCGTGCGTGGAGAGTGTTAGTGGTTCCTGGGGGGTGAATGGGACGGGGATCGCCCCAGTCCCACCGGCACCTTCGCAGGAGGATCCGAGTGCAGCCCAAGTTTCAGCGCCTGTTAGAGATCGCCACCATCGCCCTCGCGCTCGCCGCCAGCGGCTGTGCAATGCACCACCCGCGCGCGCATCACGGCGGCTCCGCCGAGGGAACCGGCCTGAGTGTCGTCGGCAGCGGTGAAGCCAAGGGGGCACCCGACATCGCGCGCGCCAGCATCGGCATCGAAGTACGCGCCGACGCTGCCGAGGCCGCGACCCAACAAGCCAACGAGCGGATGAGCGCGGTGCTGGCCGCGATCAAGGCAGCCGGCGTGCCCGAGACCGATCTGCGCACGCACGACTTCTCCGTGTCGTTCGAGCGCGACTACACGCCGCCTCAGCCGGTGGTGAGCGCGCCCGCGCCTGCCGCGCCGAGCAAGGGCGCGCGCACCGCAGCCACCACTGCGGTAGCGCCCGAGGCACCGCCAGCGTCGGCTGTTCCGCGCGGCAGCTACCGCGTCAGCAACACAGTCGAGGTCACGGTGCGCGACGTCAGCAAGGTGAGCGCCGTGCTGAGCGCGGCGACCAGCGCGGGTGCGAACAACGTGTGGGGAATCAACTTCGACGTCAGCGATCGCGAGCCCCTGCACAGCAAGGCGCGCGAGCTGGCCATCGCGCGCGCCAAGCAGAGCGCAGCGCAGCTCGCGCAGCTCACCGGGGTCACACTCGGCCGCATCATCACCATCGACGACCAGGCCGACGTCGGTCAGATCCAGCCGCGCATGTACGCCGCTGCGAGGATGTCCGAGAGCGCCAACGCAGCAGACGTACCCGTACAAGGCGGCGAGCTGACCATCACGCACCAGGTGCGCCTGGTTTACGACCTCGCAACGAAGTGAGCGCGCTGTTTACACGAGGGCTTCGAGGCGGGGTATCAAGCTCTTGAACTCGAGCTCCTCGAACAGGGCGCGCGTGGCCAGCACGGACTCGGGCGTCAGCGCTCTGTGACGTGGGCTCGCGGGCAGGGGCACGTCGGCGCGCAGCCGAATCAGCAGCTCGCTCGCGCGCAGCTGCTCGGCGTGGGCGACGACGCTGGCGCGCAGCTTCGCGTTGTCGATCTGGTCTGTGTGCGTGAGCAGGCTCGCGACGTCGGCAAACTGCAGGCAAAGCTTCTGCGCGGCGACCGGACCGATGCCCTTGACCTTGGGGATGTTGTCGGAGCTGTCGCCAACCAGCGCCGCGTACACGGGCAGACGCGCGGGTGGGATGCCGAAACGAGCCACCACCTTGGCCTCGTCGTAGAGCGTGGCGGGCTTGCCGCGCTGGCCCATGAACAGCACCTGCACCAGCGGTGACACCAGCTGCAGCATGTCGCGATCGCCGGTCGCGATCAGGGTGGACGCACCCGCGAGGCTCAGCTCGCGCGCGAGCGTGGCGAGCACGTCGTCGGCCTCGAAGCCGCGCACGCTGAAGCGCGGAAAGGCCAGCGCGTCGAGCAGACGCTCGAGTGTCTTGAACTGACGCGCGAGCTCGCTGGGCACCGCGTCGCGCGTGCCCTTGTAGGCAGCGTAGGCCTCGTGGCGGAACGTGGGCTCGGGTCGATCGATCGCGAACGCGACGCCAGTCGGCTTTTGTTCGCGCAGCAGCTTGAGTAGCAGCGAACTAAAACCGTACAGCGCGGAGGTGGGCTCGCCCGCGCGCGTGTTCATCGCCGGAAGTGCGTAAAAAGCGCGGAAAAATAGCGAGTATGTGTCGACGATCAGGACACTCAAGGGTCAACCTTGTGGCGCTCGGCCCAGTCGAGCGCCTGGCGCATGCGGTCCTGGCCCCAGAACAGCTCGCGGCCGACCACGAAGGTGGGCGCGCCGAAGACGCCGAGCGCCTGGGCGCGCTCGGTCTGCGTCTTGAGGCGGGTACGGTTTTCGGCGGACAGCGCGCGCGTCAGCACGTCGTCTGCAGACAGTCCGAGCTCGCTCAGCAGCTGACGCAGGGCTGGCTCGTCCTCGATGTCCCGGTCGTGCACGAAGTTGAGCTGAAAGACGCGCCGCGAGAACTCAGCACCCCAGCCGTCATCGACACCGATCAGCGCGATGCGCGCGGCCAGCACGCCCTTCCTGGGAAACACCGTGGGCTTGTGCCAGGGCAGGCCGAGCTCCTCGCACAGGCGCTCGAGATCGCGCCACACGTACGCACCCTTGGTGGCGAA
>Ga0190271_10001831_pt1 | contig 12435 bp, 8 predicted proteins | sample Popmic356T_FD_133747 | JGI IMG/M metagenome (GOLD analysis project Ga0190271, IMG submission 133747) | Populus adjacent soil microbial communities from riparian zone of Weber River, Utah, USA - 356 T | ecosystem: Environmental > Terrestrial > Soil > Riparian zone | place: USA: Utah | collected...
CCAGTTGAACGTCGCGTAGTCGTGGAGGATGTGCCTGATGCCACCGCCGAAGTCGGTGAACAGCTGCTGAATCTGCTTTTTGCCGGTTGCCAGTCCCCACTTCGGAAAGAAAACCTGCGCATCGTCGGCGAACAGATCGAGGATGCTGCCGCCGTTCGACGTCACCCCTCTGTTATCGAAGGCCTTCAGGTATTCGAGCGCGACCGACTTGCGCTGCTCGTCGGTCATCGCCCCCCGGGTAATCGCCATCGTGGGCTCCTTTGAGGCTGCCGCAAAGGCGGCAAGTCTAACAGCGGGAGAACCTGACTCGGGGCATCAACCAAAGGGCATCAGTGCGGCGACCGGAAGCCTGAAGTCTCCGCATCCAGACCTTTTAGACGCCCAGGATTTTGAGCGTTCGACAAAACACTAAAGAAAGTGTGCAAGGTCAGCCGCGTCACGTTGGGCGTCCCTTTTGCACAACTCTACCGCAGCTACCCCGGGCGCGTTGAAGTTGGTCCAAGCGGCCGGACGAAGAACAGACAGACCGTAATAGGAGAGTTGATGAAAGCGTTCATTCGATCCTTGGCCGTTGTCGCAATCGTTTTGTCGGCGTCGAGCGCGTACGCGATCCCCATCACGACGGTAGGCGGCATTGACACGATCATCGCTCAGGCCAACCTTTCAAACAGTAATGGGAGTCCAACCGGAACAGAGGCGACTTGGATAGCGAGTGTCCTTGGTGTGAACGTCAACACCATCGGCTACCAGCAGCTCTCCAGTTCGGGGGGGAGCGCATGGCAGCAGGTGACAGGCGGCGCGGCCGGCCTGTGGGCCTTCGACTTCGCCGCCGCAGGCATTACGAACCCGCTGGTGTTTCTGGTCAAGTTCGGCAACGCGACGTACTCGCACGTCCTTTACCAGAACAATCCCTCTTCTCAGTACGGCGTCATCAACCTCGGAGCCATCAATCCGCGTCGGGGCAATATCACCATCACGTCGGTGAGCCACGTCGGCACGGCCGGGACGATCCCGCAGGTGCCCGAGCCGAGCTCACTGCTGCTGCTCAGTGGCGGCCTGTTCGGAATTGCCGGCTTGATCCGCCGCCGCAAGTAGCGTTCGCTCAGGACAGTCCTCGTTGAACATTAAGGCGGGAGGCGCAAACCTCCCGCCTTTCTCTTGTACGGCCTCGAAGGCGCGAGCCTTGCACAAATCAGCGGCGGAGGCCTGTTCATGACTCAGCGTCTTGCGCCCGGGTGCATCGCCATCGCACTGACGATTGCATCGTTCGTGCTCCTGGCTGGCTGCAACGGGGGCGGAGCGGTCCGTCGTCCTATTAACACTCCCGGTGCGACGCCGCCGGCGACAGCGCCTGGCGTTTCAACCACCTCCGTGCAGGGGCTGTACGAATCAGGCCGCTACCAGGACGTCGTCAACAGCGTCAACGCCGGGGAGCGAAGCGCCCAGGCGATCTGGTTCGCCGCACAAAGCAGCCTGAGGCTCGGTCAGCGCGCAGAAGCCTCCAGTCATTTTGCGCAGCTCCCACCGGCCGGTGGAAGTCCCGCGTGGCAAGTAGTCGCGGACCTCGCACTCGCCCTCCTCCGAGACGATGCCGGCGAGATCGATCGGGCACGTGAGGCTGCGGCCGCATTCCCCGGTGACCCGTTTGTGCAGTACGAACTGGGCCTCGCACACGCTCGCAGGAACGACATGGCGGCAGCAGCAGAAGCCTTCGATCGCGTCACGCAGGCCGACCCGCGATTCGCGTACGGTTATTACAACGGCGGGCTCGCGTACGACAGGCTCAATCGCGCGGACCTCGCAATCACCCGGCTCGAGATGTTCGTGCGACTGGCACCTGACGCACCGGAACGGCCGGAGGTGACGTCGATTCTTCAAACGGTTCGTGCGAGATGAATCAGATTGGGGGCCTTGGGTTTTCTAGCGATTGGTGGACTTTTGTTCGAGCGTCGCGGGACTACGTGTGCAACGGAACTCGATTCCCTTCTGAATAGGCCTATTCCGCGCGATCAATGAATATTGGCGACAACCTTGCTCCCGCTGAGCTAGATGCATTCCGTCCTCTTCGACCCGAAACTCGATGACGCTGACCGCCGAACACAGATCTACGACGGCCAACTGGTGATCTACTCGCCTACACCGAGCTCGCTGGCCCTCGTGAAGCTGGCGCGCACGTTGATCGAGGACGCATTCGGCAAGCTCGATCCCGAAACGGCGCAGTACCAAATGGCGGTCGAGGAGTATGCGACGCTCCTGGCGAAGTTGAAGCCGGCGTTCATCCACCATCCCCAGGCCAAGAGTTGCATCCAGGGCATCCTTCGCGAGCTGGCGTTCGACGTCGGAGAGACCTACTTCGACGTGCCGCGGATGCGAACGGCCACGAGCGACGACTACCTCACGAGCGGCATCGCATACGCCTTTCATCCTCATCGCGATACCTGGTACTCGGCGCCCCAGTGTCAGATGAATTGGTGGATGCCGATCTACGAGATCGAGACCGGGCGCTCGATGGCGTTTCACCCGCGCTACTGGAGGCAGCCGGTTGCCAACAGCTCGCGCACCTACAACTACGCCGAGTGGAATCGCACCAGTCGATTTGCAGCGGCAACGCAAATCGGCAAGGACACGCGCGTCCAGCCACGTGCCGAAGAGCCGATGGAAGTCGACCCTCAGTTGCGCGTCATCTGCCCGGTGGGCGGCATCGTGTTGTTCTCCGCTGCGCAGATGCATTCGACCGTGCCGAACAGCACGGGCCGCACGCGCTTCAGCATCGACTTCCGGACCGTTGACCTCCGCGATGCGCGCGCGGGCCGTGGCGCACCCAACATCGACTCTGCGTGCACAGGCACCACGATGAACGACTATCTGCGCGGAACCGACCTCTCGCATCTGCCCGCTGACGTCATCGAGATCTACGACACGGCCCCGCACGAGGCAACCGTCTAAGTCAGCCTGCCACGGGACTTTGCTGTCCGCCGCGGCCCTATCGGCCGATACGGCGGACATGGAAGCCACGGGAAGCCCCGTGCTCGAACGGCCCTGCGTTGCGCTGGCGATCGTCGGCGTGGTTCTCGTCTGGACGACGTCGATCGCAGGGTCTGGGTTCAGCCTGCTCTCGCTTCCCTTCGCGCTCTGGTCCACTGTTCCCTATGCAGTTCTGTGGATCGTCCGACGCCGGCTGCAGAGTCCGTGGCTCGCGCTCGGCGCGGGCACCAGTGCCATCGCGGCAGATCTGGGCATCCGCGCGTCAGTCTTTCTCTGGCCGCGCGGGTCGACCGCGGCGATCGCGCTCGTCTTCTCGCCTGCGTATATCACCGCCATCGTCATGCCGATCGGTGCGACGGTCGGATGGCTGTGCGGACGGATGTGGCGATGGCACGTTGCGGGACGGCTCATTGTCACCACGGTGGGCCCGATCGCGCTTGGCCTGCTGACACTCGGCCTGGCGCGGCCGGAGCTCTTTCCGACAGCGGTCGTGAAACGACGTGCGTTGCTCGAACGCATTGGCCAGCCACGCGTGGTAGTCGGCGCGGAGACCTTCGAGTCGATTCCGGTCTCGACGAAAGCCGCCTGGTTTGTCGTCGGCAATCTCGACGTCCAGCCCGGCGACGAGCTCGCCATCGTCGACCATGCAGGCGCAGATGTGATCGATAGCGCGTCGCGCGACGTCAAGCGCCACATCACGTTTGGTGGGGAGCCCGGACGACTCTGGGGCTCGTTTTCGACGCTGGTGCGCATGCCCGACGATCGTCTGGTCGTCGTGCAGACCGGGGGCGGATTCTCGCGCACGCTTGTCCAGGATCTGAATGGTCAGCAGTTGTGGGAGTACCGTCCAAATCTGAGACTCGCGCCAGACACGCTTCGCCCGGCGGACCTCGATGGCGATGGCCGCGTAGAGTTCTACGCCTCTTCGATCGACAGCATCGCGCGTCTCGATTCAGATGGACGCGAGGTCTGGCGGCGTCCGACGACGAACACGGCCCTCCTGGAGATATTGCAGCGAACAAGCGACAGCCCCGCATGGATCGTCACCAGCGACTACGGAGGCCAGGTGGTCGTGTGGGATGAAAACGGGCGACAGCTGACGGAGCTCTCAGTCTCAGCGGAAAACTCGCCGGTCGCCGTGGTGGACAGCTTCGCCGGACGAAGCTTCATCCATGGAGGCAAATCTGCGCGCGCGTTCGATCTTCAGGGCAAGGCGCTGTTCGACGTGCCGCTTGGCGAGTTCACGCTCTCGACGGCTGCGGCGGTGCGCTCCTCAGCGGGTGAGAAGCCCTATCTCGCGCTCGTGGGCTCGACCGATCGCGACACCAGCCGCTATCGGCTTCTGATCGTGGACTCGACGCGTCGCGCGGTCTACGACGAGATATTCGATGACTATCCGCGAGTGCTGGTGGCAAAACAGGCAGACGGTTCGGACACGCTATTCATTAGCGACGCAAGCGGGCTACGGCAGCTTCATCGCCGCTAAGTCAACTCCCAACCTCCAACTCCCAACCTCCAAAGAGCGCCGGTGTGTAGCGGCGGGGCTTCAGACCCGCCGTGAGTTGGGAATTGGAAGTTGACCTGCGTCAGAAGAGGTACTGCATCCCAATCTGCATCGTCCGATTGCCGACGAGCGAAGTGATGTAGCCGAAATCCGACAGGCTCGGGTTGGTGACCGCATTACCGAGACGCGTTCGGTTGAGGATGTTGAACATCTCGACACGCAGATCGAAGCGGTGGGGCGTGCCGGCAACGTTGAAGCCCTTCCGGAACGACATGTTGATGTCCCAGAACCCGGGCTGCCGCAGCGAATTCTTCTCCTGCGTCGTCGCGAAGGTGCCAGCGGCCGCCGGGCGGAACGCATTGCGGTCGAACCAGACCGCGCGAGACAGCGCCGGATCCCAATCGGTTCTCGCCGCTAAGGGATCGTCCAGGATCTGATCGTAGAACTGGTTGCCGCTGCCAGGCCCGACGCCTGCGACGTCCACGCCAGCGGGCGTGCGAATGTCGAACGGAGCGCCCGACTGTGCCTGGAAGATCCCCGAGACATCCCAGTTGCCAAGCACCCATCGCAGCGGCGCAACCGACGACTCGAGATCCGGGAACCGGTAGCGGACCTGCGACACGAGCACGTGCGGGCGATCGAGATCCGAGATGCCGTAGTACCCGCTGTCGTCGTAAGCATCCGGCAGGATGTCACCACGGCCGCTGCCGTTGTCCGTGGTCCGCGAGAACGTATATGCGACGCTGAAGCCAACGCCGCGCGTCGAGCGCCGCTCGACCTGCGTCTGAAGGCTGTTGTACTTCGACCTGCCGGTCGTCTCGTACAGCGTGATGCTGCCGTAGCCGAGATACGGACGGAGTGCGTTCGAGTTCACCCCGGGATTGCGCTGAATCGTTCCGGCCTGCAACTGGTTGATGTTGCGCGCACGCTCCAGATTGGACGCGGAGCGGCCGACATACGAGAGCGTACCGCGCATCGCCCATGGCAGTTCGCGATCGACCGTCGTATTCCACGCCCATGACGTCGGGTTGGTGAAATCAGGCGATTGCATGGCGCCAACCAGCGGGAAGTTGCGCGTGGACGCGCCACCGGGGGTGTCCACGATTCCATTGATCACCGTCTGCATCTCGGAGAGCGGTGCGTTGAAGCCATACGCCGCGGTGGTGTTGATCTGGACGCGATTCAGGAAGCGACCGGCGCCGGCGCGGAACGTTGTTCGATCGTTGATCGCGTACGCGAGTCCGACTCGTGGCTGGAAACCGTCCTTCGGCGTTTCCGAGAAGCCATTCGGCACGCCGTGATAGAGGCGCTGCATATTGGCGAGCTGCGGGAACTCCGCCAACGCATCGTCACTCGGGCTGTCGCCAGGCAGTGTCATGCCGTTGAAACGATCGCCACTGACGACGAAGCCGCCCGCGCGATCGATGACCGGTGCCGTCGCCGGATCGTAGAACTGCGACTGGAACGACGCCATCGCCTCATTTCTGACGCCCCATGGCTGCCAGAGCGAGTAGCGAAGACCAAGTTCGAGCGTGAGGTCGCGCGTCGGCTTCCAGCTGTCCTGCGCGTACATGTCGTAGGCCATCGCCAGCCATCTCGTGTTCGGCTTGTCGCCGAACTCGGTGTAGTCATCGAACAGCCCCAGCGCGACATTCGCCAGCGCAACGCCGGTGCCATTGGCGCGGGCATCGGTAAATCGGAACGATCCGTTCTGATTCGTCGTGGCCGGCGCCTGGGCAAAGCTCAATTGGATCCGATCGTTCATACCGGAGCGCTCGATGCTTACACCGGCTTTGAACGTGTGATTGCCGGTGATCTTCGTGACGTTGTCCGCCCACAGGAACACGAAGTCGTTCCACGCCCCTGGATACGCGGCGTTGTTGATCGAGGTGAGTCCAGTCACCGTCACATTGGGAATCTTGTCTGGATCGAGCTTCGTTCCCGGAAAGAGGTACGGGTAGTTGATGCCGACCTCGCTCTGCGTGGGATAGAGAAACGCCGTCGTGCCGCCCGGGCAATAGTCGCAGTTGCGCTGCCCGAAGTACTTCGACGGGCTCGTCGAGCCCCAGGAGAACGAGAACTCGTTGATCAGTGACGACGAGAGCGTGCTTGTCAGCGTCGCTGCCAGTGTGCGGCCCGGGTAGTCCCAGATCGTCGAGTACACAGCCATCGGCTCGGGATCGTTCCAGACGTTCGGCGCCCACGTGTGACGCACCGCGACGCGGTGATTCGACGTCGGTACCCAGTCGATCTTGATGCTGTCCTTGCGCTGGTTGTTGAAGACCGAAGGGTTGCCGATCCAGTTGTTCGCGCCTTGCGAGAATCCCGGCGTCGGCTGCGGGTAGGCATTCAGGAGCGCCTGACCCTGCGGGCTGATTCGATTGCGCGGAATGACGTTGCCGGGAAACGGCAGCCCGGTCAGCGGATCGCGAATGGGGCGAGCCGACGCGCTGAAGTCACCGTTTCGCATGGCGGCCGTCGGGACGATCGCCTGCTGTTCCTCGACAGTGCGATCGCGCTGCCACTCCTGTCCCCAGAAGAAGAACAGCTGCTGACGACTCTCATTGAACGCGCCCGGGATGTAGATTGGACCGCCGAGTGTGAAGCCGTACGCGTTGTACTTGTGCGGAGACTTCTCGAGGCCGGCGCGCTTGCGCGTCCACGTATTGGCGTCGAGCGCGTCGTTCTGATGGCTCCAGAACACATTGCCGCGGAAGCTCTGGGTGCCGCTCTTCGTGACCAGCCGCAACTGTCCGGCAGAAGACCGCCCGTACTCGGCCTGATAGTTCGTCGTGAGGACCTGAACCTCTGCGACGGTGTCGAAGTTCTGCGCGCCCATCATGAAGCCGCCTGCTGCGCGGACGCGGATCGACGGCGCGCCATCGATTGTCGTCATGAACTCGTCGGCGCGTCCGCCGTTGATCGACGTGACGCCGGTCGCGAACGTGCCGGTTCCCGTCGGTACGGAGCCGCCCATGTTGCCGCCCACCACGCCTGGAGCAAGCTGCGCGACCTGCGATGCCCGTCGTCCACTGAGAGGCGTTTCTGCGATCTGCTCGGCGCGCACAGTGCGACCGATTGCCGAGGTGTCGACAAGCGTCGTCGCTGCTTCGACCTGAATCGTTTCTGTCAGCGCGCCGACCTCGAGTGAGACGTCCACCCTGATATTGAGGCCCGCGCTTACCTGCACGTTCGACTTGCTGATCGGCTTGAAGCCCGAGAGCATCGCGTTGATGCGGTATTCGCCGACCGGCACGTTCGGGAAGGTGTAGAGACCGGCTTCGTTGGTGACCGTCTGCCGCTCATTGCGCGTGCCGACATTGACGAGCGTGACGTCCACGCCGGGCAACACAGCTCCAGTGGAGTCCTGCACTACGCCGGAGATCTGTGCCGAGTCGAACTGTGCGTGCGCGGATGAGGCGCAGAGCACGATGACGCCGGTGGCGACTACAACGCGCCAATTCATAGCTCCTCCAGTCATCAGGGACCGTCGAACGTGGACTGATATGTCTCTGGCGGACGCCTTAATAACAATAGGCGGGTTCTTCGTCAAGCAGATGCGGCTGTACTTGCACAGATCGGCGAGCTTGAAGACTCGCCGCTACATGCAGAGGCGGGTCTTTAGACCCGCCTGAGTCGCGCCGATAGACGAAGAGAACAACCAGTTGTATGAGCAGTACGAAATGCCACGCATGCGGCGTGATCAACTTCGCCAACAGCGACGCCTGCCGGCGATGTGGCACAGAACTGCAGCCCGCAGGGTTCGATATTGTTCAGGCGAGCTCAGTTCCGATCGACGAGGGACGCGGCTTCGGCCGCTGGGTGCTGTGGATTCTTGGCATGACCGCGACGATCCTGATCAGCTGCTACATGTCTCTCATCGCGAGCTCTGACGGCATCAGTGCCGATGAACGGCAAGCCGTCACTCGCGCGATCGACGAGCTCGAGCGCGCCGGTTTCTCACGCGAGTCGTTCGCGCTGCGTCATGTGGTCAGCTACCGTAGCACCGACAACTGGTGGAACAACTACGTCGGACATCAGACGGCCTACGCCGCCACGAATTTCCCCTTCGCCGTCGTCACCCTCTATCCAGCGTTCTTCAAGTACCCGGTGGACGACATCGAACGCGCGACCATCCTGCTGCACGAGTCGTATCACCTCCTCGGCGGAGATGAACAGGAGGCGCTGCAGAGCGTCTGGATTGAGAAGAGCAAGCTGGGGTGGACGTCCGCCCGGTACAGCCACACGCGTGTATGGAAGAACACACGCGAGTGGACCGCAGGCAGTGTGCCGGTCCTGTTCCGCTGCGGCCAGGATGGGCAGTCGGATTGTCTTGAGTGACTCGTAACGGCGGGTCTGAAGACCCGCCGCTACTGGTCAGACTGTGAATTACACGTTCGCTGATTTGAGAGCGGCGAGTACGCGCGCGCTTCGGAACGGCACGCGACGCAGCCGTACGCCCGTCGCATCGAAGATCGCATTCCCGATCAACGCCATCATCGGCTTGATCATCGTTTCACCCGCGCCGTAATGCGGAAGATCAGAGCGCTTCGGATTCGGATCGCCGTTCACGATGATGACCTCGAGCGATTCCGGCGTGTCCGCGTGGCTCAGCGTCGGAGACGAGACCCAGTCGACGCTCGTCACCTTCTCGGTATCGAAACGTACTTCTTCGTGGAGCGCACGGCTCAGACCATAGAGCGTGCCGGCTTCAATCACGCGACGCAGCGTCTCCGGGTTAATCACCAGGCCGCAGTCGTGCGCGCAGACGATGCGCTTCACCCAGACGCGACCGGTGCGACGATTGACCTCGACCTCGGCCATCTGGGCAACGACGGTCTGGCTCCTGAACGTGTAGGCGACACCGCGACCGGTGAGGATCTCGCCGCTGCTCACTCGCTTCGGTGACGGACGCGGATCCCACTTGAACGCTTCCGCCGCCGCCTTCAGCACGGCGATTGAGCGCGCACGCTTGAATCCGCTGTCTTCCTCGGTGCTCGCGTTGAGGAGCTTGAGGCGGAACTCGAGCGGGTCCGCATTGGCCGCTGCGGCGAGCTCGTCGATGAACGACTCTGATGCGAACGTGGCCTGCGGACCATTCGGGTCGCGCAGATTTCCTGTTCGAAGCGGCGTCTCCCAGATCAACGGCAGGCTAACCACTGACGAGGTCATTCGCCGGCTGGGGATGCCGTACTTCTCATCCGGCATGGCCGCACTGCCGCGCGCGGGCATCGCGCGACGGTTCCCCATCAACTGCGAAATCAGCACGGTGTCGTGTTCGTTGTATCCGAGATGGTTGAAGTCCGCGGCACGGGCGTCGTAGTCGAACGCCACGAGATTGCCCTGCGCATCGAGCGCTCCGCGCACCTTCACGGCGAACGCTGGCCCTTTCGTGTCCCAGGCCGTTTCTTCGTTCCGCATCCACTGGATACGAACGGGTCGGCCGATCTCTTTCGCGAGAAACGCTGCCTCGAACCCCGCATCATCAGCTGCGGTGCGCCCGTATGCCTGCGGACCTTCCATCCAGACGACACGCACGCGGTCGCGAGGCATCTTCAGGAACTCGGCGACGCCATCACGCAGGCCGTACGACTTCATGTCGTTGGAATAAATCGTCAGCTGATCGTTCGAGGGATCGGCCATCGCATGCGCGGGACCGATCGAGGTGTGCCCCTGGAACGGGATGTCATAGTCCGCTTCGAGGACCTTGGCCGCGCCCTTCATCGACGCATCCACGTTGCCGACGACGATCGGCGGCGTACTCGAAGTCGTCGCCGCCGCACGCATGAACGTGAAGAGATCCTCTGACGCGGGGAACGGCGCAGACGCAGGCTTCTGCCAGGTCACCTTCAACTGCCGCGCGGCCTGAATCGCCTGCTCCTCTCGCTCGCAGACGACAGCAACGTAGTTGCCTTTGCTGACCACCCTGATCAACCCCGGCACGTCTTTGACCGACGATGCGTCTATGCTCACCAGCTTCGCGCCCGCGAACGCCGGCTTCACGTTGCGCGCGTGCACCATGCCGGGCACCTTCGCATCTACTGCCCACTTGAGTGAGCCATCGACCTTGGCCGGGATGTCGTATCGCGGCGGCGACGTGCCGACGATCTTGAACTGCTGCACGTCCTTGAGCTTCGCGACGCCGGTGGTCGCGTTGATGTTGTTACCGGTCAGCGTGACGTTGAAGCGCTTGCCGCCGATCAACTCGCCGTACGTGACCTTCTTCGATGGATCCGCGGCGACAGACACAACGCTGTCGCTGACGACGAGCTGTGCGACCGGCACACCAAGTCGCGCCGACGCCATCTCCAGCAACACGCGTCGCCCTTCGGCGGCCACGCGGCGCATCGGATAGCCGTCGGTCTGGAGCGCGTCGGATCCGCCGGAGCCACCCTGATCGACGGTGACGTCGGTGTTGCCCATGACGCAGCTGGTCTTGTCGTACGGCATGTCGAGCTCGTCGGCCATGATCTGGCGGAACGCGGTTCCCGTTCCCTGACCAAGGTCCGTCTTGCCGACGAAGAACGTCGCGGTGTTGTCCTGACGAATGACGATCCACGAGTCGAGCTGGCGGAAATCGACGTCGGGATACGGACCGGCGCCGAGACCCTGCGCGAGAGACAGATCGCCAGCGACACTGACGCCGACAACGAGGAAGCCCGAGGTCTTGATGAAATCGCGTCGGGAAGTCGTCATGCGATCACCTCGCTGCCTGATTCGTTGCTGGCCGATGCGATCGTCTTCGACGCGCGCTTGATGGCGGCGTTGATGCGGTAGTAGGTCATGCAACGGCACAACGTGTTGGCCATGCCCTGTCGAATCTGCGCGTCAGTCGGCGCCGGGGTCTTATCGAGCAGCGCCTTCGCGGTCATGATCTGGCCGTTCTGGCAGAAGCCACAGGCCGGCACCTGCTCGTCGATCCATGCCTGCTGGAGCGGGTGCAGCTTGCCGTCCTTTGACAACCCCTCGAGCGTGGTGATCTCGGCGCCCTGCACCGTCGAGATCGGCCGGATGCAGGAACGAACGGCTTCGCCCTTGATGATGACGGTGCACGCCCCGCACTGACCCAGCCCGCAGCCGAACCGAGGTCCGTGCAGATCGAGATCGTTGCGCAGCACATACAAAAGAGGAGTCGCGGGGTCGACGTCAACGCTGTGCGCCTTCCCATTGACCCGAAGATTGATGTTGGCCATGCCCGTATCTTACGGCAGACGGGAGACTTCATTTACCGGGAGTTGTCCAGCGTAGAAGCCGGTCTTTAGACCCGCCTGATCGACGGGCCTGAAAGGCCGCCGCTACGTAGACATCGCCACCGAACTGCTGCGCTCAGCCAATGGAACCCACCGGCGGTCACGTGGTCCGGTGTACTCCGATTGCGGACGAATGATACGGTTGGCCCGCTGCTGCTCGAGCGCGTGCGCGATCCAGCCGCTGACCCGGCTGATGGCGAACGTCGGCGTGAAGAGCGGCACCTCCAACCCGAGGCCGTGCAGAAGCAGCGCGGTATAGAACTCCACGTTCGTCTGCAGCCGTCGTCCTGGTTTGTACTCTTCGAGCAGCCGAATCGCCGTCGTCTCGACGTTGCGCGCGAGCGTGTAGAGCGACATGTCGCCGGCGCGCGTGTACATCCGCTCCGCGGCCTTCGCAAGGACATCCGCACGCGGGTCTCGCACCTTGTAGACGCGGTGGCCGAATCCCATCAGCTTCTCGCCCGCTTCGATCTTCTTCCGGAGAAACGCCTCGGCGCGCGACGCGTCACCGATCTCGAACACCATGTCGAGTGCCGGGCCAGGCGCTCCGCCGTGCAGCGGCCCCTTGAGCGCGCCGATTGCGCCGACGACAGCCGACACCAGATCCGATCCTGTCGACGTGATGACCCGCGCGGTGAAGGTTGACGCATTCAACCCGTGATCGACGACGGTGTTGAGATACGTCTCGAGCCCGCG
>Ga0190271_10001832_pt1 | contig 12435 bp, 10 predicted proteins | sample Popmic356T_FD_133747 | JGI IMG/M metagenome (GOLD analysis project Ga0190271, IMG submission 133747) | Populus adjacent soil microbial communities from riparian zone of Weber River, Utah, USA - 356 T | ecosystem: Environmental > Terrestrial > Soil > Riparian zone | place: USA: Utah | collected...
CCCCTGACATCGTCATTGTACGTCGGCCAAGATCGTAGATCGTAGTCGTCACCATGAACGGTTGATCGAAAGCGGCGCCCCTACGGCGCTGCCGATCTGGATGGAAGTCATGAAGGCCGCGCTCAAGGACCGGCCCGCGGTGGACTTCCCCCGTGCCACCAGGCATCGTGGTCCTCAAGATCGATCCGAAGAGCGGCAAACTCGCGTACGACAACCAGCCCGATGCCATCGATGAAGTCTTCATGGATGGCACCACCCCCAGTGAAGTCGCGACGCCGCCCGACGAGCTCGCCGGCTGAGCAGGAGTGAGTGCAGCCCGAGGGCTCTCCGCTCTCACGAGCGCTGCTCACCGCAAGCATGCACAAGCAATGCGCGCGGGGTCAGGGGCTCCACTTGCGTCGGCCTCGAAATTTGGACTCGGTGAGTCCAGCCAGTAGGCGACACCATCGGCCCACACGTGGCAACCGAGTCCAACGTCGTCGCGCATGGATGGAGCGCTTGGCCCGCGGTGCCCCAAAGCCGCCATGACGACCGCGCACGCTCGCAGCGTACCGCCCTGCCTAGACGTGCCTACGTGACGCACTGCGCGAAAATCAAATCCACCATGGTTCGCGCAGGCTTGATTGCAGCTCCAACTCGGCGGGCCCAGGTACCAGCACAGCCCGAGCTCGCTCGTGCCATCGCATGCGGAGCTCCCCGTCGAAGAGGGACCGCCGGCGTCGACAACGCCACTCGATGCATCCGAGAGCGAGCCGGCATCGCCCATGACCATCGCGGCATCAGCGAGCAACTGACCACCGCCTGCCGTCGGCTGCATGCCACGGCTGGGCACTGATGCGTCCGCGCGGTCAACCTTCCCGCCGTCCAAGACATACACGCCCAGCCCGGCGTCCTCGCGCGCGGCGTTCCGGCCCCCCTCGTCGGCAGAGTGTTGCGGCGGAGTGTCGGCCGGCTCGATCGAAGTCGGAGCGAGCGTAACAACCTGGGATGCGTCCAGTTTTGAGTCGCTGTTAGTATCTGACGACGGCGGCCCAAACTGGGGCTCTGTATGGAACGTACAATCAACCGCCGCTGCCAACATGGCCAGACAAACGCATCGAACCTCCGGCTTGAAACGCAATCGCTTCACTGGTGCCCTCAGCGGACGCGCGGACAAGACGTGTCCCCCTGTCTCGAGCCGTCATCATCATCAGGCTCGGCTCATCGGCCCGCACTGTGACAGAACACTCTGGCCTGAGCTACACGTGAGCACGCATTTTCCGCTCGCCTGCGCGACCTCGCACTGCGCGCTCGACTAACGGGTGGTCCTAGCGACGAACTCGCACTCACATTACCCGGGATGTGATAGCTACCTCGAACCACGCGGAAGCGACGCGCGCTACCGGGGGATGATCACGTACGTTCGCAGGCGCTCGTGTACGAGTTCAATGCCCAGACGCGCCTGCTGCCGGCCGCGGCAGTGCAGCGGCGTGCAGCAATCCCCGGAAACCCGGAAGACGGTTTTGCAACCTGCGGAGCGACTGTGAAATCATTCACGCACGCCCCGGGGCTCACTTGCGCAGCCGCGGTCCCACGGGTCGCAGCTACGTGGCCATCTTGAACACAATCATGCAGAGCATCATCATTCACCCTCAAAAGCCTGAGTTCAGTCCCGTGATCGTCCGCATGCGTGCGCATGCCTCCGATCGCAACTGCAGAACCGGACACTGGGCTTGGCGGCGGAGCGTCCAAAGTCGAAGCTTGGACCAACACACCGAGCGCGTGCCCGACGGCGAACTAACAAAACCAGCCACGCCTCACGCGCAAGCAAGTGCACTGATCCGACAGTAGCCATCGAGCGCAGCGCACTGCTGGTCAGCCACCAGCGCGCTGCGTGGTGAGCACGTGCTGCGCGCCGCGCGCTTGCGCCGCGTCCCCCATTGCACCGAGGACACGGCCCGCGTAGCTCGATCAGAAGCGACGGCCAGCCAGCAGCGTCCCTCGCAGTGCAAAGCCAGCCGCGAGCACAGAGGGGTCGCTGCGCTCGTGTTGCAGGGAGATGAAGTGTGTCTCTGCCGCGGCGTCCAGTCCTGCATACCAGCCGGCTGGAAAGTCGACACCCACTGCAGCCCCTAGCGTCAGAAACGGCGCGATACTGGTGCGCGGTGGTGCGACATTGCGCGTGACGAAGCGCTCATTCCAGAGCGAAGTGCCGCCTCCCAGACTCAGCTCAAACCACAGAGCAGATACATCCCAAACATGGTGCAACCGCAGCTCAAGGTCATAAGCGTGGAGCTCGGCTTTCAGCGCGGCGTTGTGGAGGGTTGTCCGGCACCAGGCGAGACGCGCGCGGACGCCCAGCTGAGCGAAGTCCATGCCGTAGCCCAAGAAGCCGCCCAAGCAAGGCTGCATGCTTCCTGGCAGCGGGGTACGCGCGCGGAGTCCAGCTTCGAGGCTGTGAGCCACGATGTGCTCGGAGCGCCCTTTTCGTACTAGCTTCGCGTAGTCGACGCGCGCAAGGCTTTCGACTGACACCTCGGTCACCCGTGCAGCCGGCGCTTCCAGCAGCCCTTCGTACATGACCGCTTGGCCGCGCCCGCGCACAAAGTAGCGCCCGGCCAGCAAGCTCAACTTGCGGGTGCTTGCACGCTCGGAGAGCTCTGCGACAACCAGGCCGTCCGCGGCATCGCGCATGATCAAGAATCCGAGGTCGTTCGGAAAGTGGAGCTCAGCGCGCTCACGCGCGTAGCGCTGCGGCCAGGTGAGGATCACGTGACCTGCGCCGCGCAGATCGTAGGCGTACGTAGGGTGCTGCGTACCACTGCGAGTGCGACTTGTGGCACGCAAGGTAGCCTGATAGGCGTGCCGATAAGCCTCGTCCAGCGCAATCGCGCCATCGCCGTCGGCGTCGGCGACACCGAGCAGTCCGGAGACGAATGCGTGGGTAAAGAACGAGCCGCGCAGCTCATCGGACTCTTGTGCGTCCTCGCTGGCGGCGCTCGCCGTCAGAAACACTTCGCCGGTGCCCAGCTCACGCTCGGGCGGCAGCACGAACGCGGCCCCGACTCGCCCTCCCTTCACGCGCGTCAGAGCACCCGACTGGCAGGCATCCAGCACCACCATTCGCACGCTCGCAGTCGCCGTGTGCGCGAACTGCTCCAACTCGCTCAGTGCGAAGCTGCTGTCACGCATGTGCAGCGCCTTGGCATCCGCGTGACCAGAGTAATAGACCAAGATCAGGCTCGACTTGACCGGGTCGTCGCCCGCACCTTGTGTGCGCGCTTGGAGCGCGGCCAACGTCTGCCTCAGGCTCTCGGCAGGCTCGTCGCGCAGGAGCACCACGTCAGACGGGAGAAAGCCCCCGATCTCACGCAGCACACTGTAGACGCGCTCTCCATCGGCGACTGCATAGCGCAGTGGCTCATCGCTGGAAAGGCCGCGATTGTTCGCGACGATGACGGCGAAGCGTTGCGCTTGCGCCTGCGCTGGCGCTTGCCACCACGCGTTGGCGAGCAGCCAGTACAAAAGCGCGCAAGACAGCCCCCGCATGCTTACGGGCTTGCCAGCTTATTCAGCTCGATCTCAACGCGCCGACATGAGGCGAGCGCAGCTGGAAGCGGCGCAGCTGTGATCAGGGCGCCACGCGCGAGCGCGACTTCGAAAGGCTCCGGGCAAAACCATGCGATCACGAGCTCCCGGCCGGGCGTGTCGTCGAGCTCGACGCTGAAGTTTAGCGCCACGTCTTGGCCGGCGTGGGCAAGCACCGCCCGCGTATCGCTCGGGTAGTAAACGCTCGTCGAGTGCGCATCGACGCCCATCAGGGCAACGTAGTAGGGGCGGTCCGTGCTGTAGACAAACCGCAGCAAGTCCCCCGGCCGTACGCTTGCGCCGCTCGCCATGCGCTCGGTGGAACCGCCGCGTTTCAGAAAGAAGCTGAGACGAGGCGCGCCCTTTGCACGGGTCTCAGTGTCCAGCCCGGGCGCGGCGGGTTTGTCTCGTGTCACGACGAATGCCAAGAGCGCCGCGCAAGCCACTGCCAACGGCGCTGCCAGATGATGGCGTAGCCGAGTGGCCTTCGACGCGCCGGCATAGCGGCGAGGTGCGCGTGCCTCCACGAGCGTGCTGAGCACCTCGAAGCTCGGCGCCCCTTCGTGGAAGGCGGCGGAGGTCTGCTCGATCGTGAGCTTGCGTTGCCGGCATGAGGCGCAATGCCGCGAGTGCTCGTGGCAGCGCAGCTCGTCCGGCACAGCGAGCTCTCCGGCCAGCCACTCATCCAGCTCGAGATCAGACAGGCAGTCGTGGTCGGTGGCGACTAACTCGGGCATATCGCTGGTTCCGGCTGTTGCACCCAGGTTTCGAGGCGCGTCAGTAGCTCCACTACCTGCCGGATCGAACACCCCACAACGCGGGCGATGTCACGGTGTGAAAGTGAGTCAAAGTGTCGATACACGGCGACCTGCGCCAGCTGCTCGGGCATCCGTAAGAGCAGCCCACGTAGCTCTGCGCTGTGCTCGGCCTCGGCGCGAGCGCCAGGCTCCATCCATAGCACCGAGCCGTGCTCCTGCAGCAATCGCGTGCGGTTGTTCTGGTTACGCAGGTGGTTCAGGCAGGCGTGCGTGATGGCGCTGTATAGGAAAGTCGTAAAAGCGCTGCGACCCGCGTATTGCTCTGGCCGCTCGAACAGGGAGAGGAACACGTCATGAACGATCTCGTGCGCGTCCGCCGCGTTGCCAAGGATACGCTGCGCGCGGCGGAACGCGCCGCCGGCATGTCGTCGATAGAGCGCCTCAAACGAAGGCTCGGAGCGTTTCATGGTGCTCCAGCCGCGCTCTGCAGACTTGCGTTCGCGTTCGCGCTCAGCCCGTCCCACGTGGGCGGCGTGATGTCGCCGATACGCACATTGATTGTCTCATGCGCGGGAGTGTCGGCGAGTGAAACGTCCATCGCGAGTGCCAGGCAGCTCCGGTCGACCTCGGCTTGCGAAAGCGCCTGACGCAGCTCGTTGGCGAACGCGCCACTCGGGACTTCCAGGTCCGTGCACCCTGGCGCGTCGTAGAGGACGCAGTCCAACACTTGGCGATCGAGGTGGCTGCCGGTTTGGCTGTTGAACTGACCGATCACTGCAGCGTGCGCCTCTGCAACACACGCGCGCTCAGCGTCTAGGGCCTCAGCGCTCGGGTCCTTCAGAGCTGCCAAGTGATAGCCTGCATCGAGCCCTTGCGGAGCCCCGAGACGCAGCGCCGGCCAGGACTGAGGCAGCATCGCGTCGGGCACATACAACACCACGTACTCCTGTGCAATGCCCCAGTCGCGCGGGTCAAGCAGCGGCGATCTGCCTTTGCTCCTGTCGTCACAATCGTCTCCTCGACAAACCTGCACTGCAGAAGGGGCACAAGTGCCCTCACACGACTCCGACGGCGTGGTCTCTCCTGGGAGCCGATCGCAACTCCCGTCCTTACAGTTTTGAGGCGATCGAACGACGGGTGGAGCCAGATCGATCGGAGAACCAAGCGCACGCTTGGGCACGGCAACGACGTACTCGATCGCCACCCGTACACCAGGCGCCCGCGCTGGGTCGAGTAAGGTCAGCTCACCGCGTGGCGCCTCGTACACGTTGAGGTGAAAGGCTGCTGGGAACTCTCCTGTTGCCTGAGCCGCACTAAAACGCAGAACGCTGCCGTCGAGGTACGTGAGCGCTGGCACGAGCGGCTCGCGACTTGGGCTCGCGCCGTTCTCGACGCGTAGGTTGAGAGTCAGCCGCGATTCACCCTGATAGTCAGGAAACGCGAGTGCGTCGCAGCCTGACAAGACGGCTCCGCAAACTGCTGTCGCCAAAGTGGGCAAACACACCGCTTTGTTGCGAATCGTCATCGTGCCGAGCTCTGAAGAAATGACTGAATGCCCTGACCGACGCGCTCTGCTCCCAGCCCGCGCCAGTCCGGCCTGCAGGCGACAGGCGAATGGCCTTCCCGTCGCTACGTATTGCGGTAGCGTGCCTGTCGTGCAAGCGGAAAGTTGAGGGCGACAGACCCCACAAGCTCGCCATCAACTCAGTGCACTGTAGCTCGATTCAGCGCAACCCATGCTCTTTACTCCCGGAACATCCAACCCTATCAAGTGGCAGCTCTTGACCCTTGCCTTCTATAGCGGCTGCGCGCAGAGCGGAGCCGATCGAATCGAGGACCAGGCCGGGCCCACTGATTCGTCGGAGGCGACGTACGAGCACCCGCATGTGCAAGTGCGGCTCCTCGAGTACTCCGGGAGCCTGTGCCCCGAGGATTCGTTGGCGTTCTCGGCCAATGACGGAACGGTCACCATCGTTTTGTCGCGGGAGCACGAGACGCAACAGCGTTGCCGCATCGTCTCCGAGCTCACTGTTCCCCCGGGGGGGTTCTTCGACCACCCGCGATTCTACGCCGGGGGCATTGCCCTAGAGCTGGAAGAGAATGCTGCGCCTTCGACCGCGACGCTGACATACAGCAGCGGCGCGTACACCGACACTTCGATTCACACCATCCCTGGCTTGCCGTTGGACTCGGACGCGTCGGACTCCTTTTTGCTCCTGGACACTCCCGAGCTGCACCTGCCAGTGTGTGAGGCTCCCTCCCTGCCGACTGTGGTCGAGCTGGTGGTTGAGCTCAGTGTGGAGATCCCCGAAGGCAACTACTTGCAGATCTTCGCGCTGGATTGGAACTTCGACGATATACCGTGGGCGCGCTGTGAGGCAACACCGGGCCGATAGCCACCTGTTAAGCTACGCGACGATATACGTATGGGGCGCGAGTCTGTCCGCCCAAGGCGGGCGCGCTCAGTCGTTTCTGCGAATTGCCAGCACGTGCAACTTTCTCTCCAGCGTCCGCAGTGGAAGCTGCAGCAGGCTCGCCGCTTGCCTTTGGTTGCCGTTGGTGCGGCGCAGCGCCGCTTCGATGAGACAGATCTCCTGCCGGCGCAGAAGCGCCCGTAGGCTCAGCGTGCCTCCGGCACCGGACTCAATCGCCACGATGGGAGGTGCAGCAGGCTCAGCATCGGAGCCGGTCGGCGATTGCCTCGACAGCAGCGACGATTCCAAGAGCTGCGGCGGCAAATCATCTTCGCAGATGAACGCGCCTTCACAGAGCGCGACGGCGCGCTCGATCACGTTGCGCAGCTCGCGCACATTGCCCGGCCACTCGTACGCAACGAGTCGAGCGCAGACCTCTTCGGAGAGCCGCACGACAGAGGTCCCGCTCTGAAAGCGTGCCAAGAAACCCTCGCTCAGGGGCACGATCTCTTCCTTCCGCTCGCGCAACGGCGGCACTCTCAGCACCACGCTGTTGAGACGATGGAACAGATCACAGCGAAAAGTCCCCTGTGCAGCCATCTCCGCGAGATTGCGATGGGTTGCCGCGATCACGCGGACATCCACGGTAGTCTCACGCCTGCCGCCCACCGGACAGACGTGCTGGGTATCGAGCACGCGCAGCAGCGCAGCCTGTGCCTCGGCCGAAAGCTCGCCTACCTCATCAAGAAAGACCGTCCCACCGTGGGCGCGCACGAACACCCCGTCGTGATCGCGGTCGGCACCAGTAAACGCACCTCGTGCGTGCCCAAACAGCACGCTGGTGGTGAGGTGCTGGGGAATCGCCCCGCAATTGACAACCTGGAGCGGCCCCTGGCTGCGATCGCTCTTGTCGTGCAGCTCGCGCGCGATCACGTCTTTGCCGGTACCAGTCTCCCCCTGCACCAGGACAGTGATCTTCCGCGGCGCGAGCCGGTCCACGATGCGTCCAAGCTCCAGCATTTGGGGGCTGCAGCGTATCACCAGTGGGGTGCTTGAGCCGTGCAGCGAGCTAGCGGGCGTCAATTGCCCTATGGTCCCCCGGTCGGGGTAACTTACGTTTGGATTACGTTGCGCATCCGTGATGCACAGCGTGGCATGCCTACTCAAGCGCGTATCGCTCCCTGTTTTCATCCTGCCCTCGGTTCACCTGTAGAGTGGCTCTGCACTGCCTACACCGTTTGGACCGTGAGCCAGCGCTGTTGATCCGCGGACAAGGGCGATCAACCCACGGCCGTGAAGAAAGGTATGCGCCTGAGTCTCCGAGCGCGCCGCCGCAACGCATTGCGGGTCCATACCGTCGAGATCAGCGTGCCCAGACGGCGCGAGTTGCGGGATGCAGCCCGTCAGTTTGCGGGACCGCGCGCCCAGCAGCGTTTGAGTCGCGCGCGACAGCGCTCCTGCCTATTTCGGCTGAGCGGCATGGTGCGTGCTCTAGCGATGCGTTCTCGCGTGTAGCGCGCGAGTCACCCACATGGAGAACCACTCATGCAAAGCGATCGCTTCGCAACCATACGACCCATGCATCGCAAACTTCTCTCTTTCATCACAGCGCTCGGCGCATGCACCAGCGGAACCGCACTCGCCCAACAACTTCCGCGTGATCCCGAAGTCATGACGGTCGACGGGTCCTACTCCGGCACGCTGTGCGCGCCCGGCACGTTCGACATCCAAACTGGCCCGGGCGTGTCCGTGTTCGGCAGTTCCTCGTTGGATCCAAGCGAGGGCTCCGCGTTCTGCGACATGACGATCGATCTCGAGATCCCTGCCGGATACAGCGTCACGAGCCCGCAGCTGTGCTTCGACTATCTCGTCTTGAGCAGGGACGAGGAATTCGACTCGCAGGCGGCGACCCTGACGCTCTCGTACGCGTTCGACGGAAGCTCCGAAGTGAGCACGCACGACCTGGTAGCGGACGGCTTACGAGAGACAGGAAGCGAGTGCTTCACGCCGGCGCTTTGGTCGACGTGCTCGGGTACCGGCACGGAGACTCTGCGCTTGCGCGTCGACGCACGAGCGCCACAGGGGCTCGACGTCAGTTGGTCTTCGATCCGGCTCGCATTCCCGAAGGATCTGGGCAGCTGGCGTTCGTGTAACGGCGAGCCAGTGAATCCCGAGCTCTCGGGCAGGTACGCTGATTGCCGTGCGCAGTCGGGTCGACCGTGCGCCGAAGGCCTCGTCTGCGAGGGTCGCATCTCGGCGACTGGCGCGCAGCTCGAGGTCTGCAAGCTACCGGGCGAAGCGCCGGCTGCAGCGGGCGAGGATTGCGAAGCGGAACATCAGTGCGCCGACCGCTTGTACTGCGCCGGCGTGTCGAACGAAGACGGCTCGTCTCGCTACGTCTGCATGACCGCCGATGAGCTCTTCAACGGGTGCAGCGAGACGCGCAGCTGCCCGTCCGGCCTGGCCTGCTGGGAGGGAAGCTGCATCGAACCGGGCGTATTCGCAGCGCATTGCGACGAGCAGCTGCCCTGCAACGAGGGCCTGCACTGCGATCCCGACCAGCACTATTGCCGCTACGACGAGGGCGCGCTCGGCGACGCGTGCGGGCCTGAGCTCGCGTGCGAGTATCGACTGACCTGCGACGCAGACACGCAAACTTGCCGTGAAAGTCGCGGTGGGCTCGGCGACTATTGCCTGCAGGGCTTCGCATGCAACGCTAGCTTGCAGTGCGTAATGGCGAAGTGCCGGCCAGTCGACTTACCGAGTGGAGCCGCGTGCATCTACAATCCCGAATGCGCGAGCGGATCGTGCAGCGATAGCACCTGCGACTGAGTGTGTCGGGACCGCGCGACGCGCTCACTCGCGCGTCGCGCGCTCTGAACAAAACGGCACCAGAACACACGAACCGACCCAAATTGGCGCCGCTGCGAGCTGCAGGCAGCGGCGCACGAGCGATAGGTGAGCGTGGCTGGCCCAACAGGGCGATGCTAGCGCCTATGAACCACCACGAACGAGACCGGTCTTGACCTCGATCTTCGAGGGACCGAACTCGACGTACGTGTCATTGTCCGGCGTGTACGGTGTCCATTCCAGGTCTGCGCTTTGCCCTCGCAATCGTGCTTGGGCTGTTGGCACTTGGGTGCTAGAGCTTTGAGCTTCGCCGTCGCTGCGTTGCTGTCAGATTCGCAGACGATGTAGCCGCGGCTAGCAGGCGGGGAGCCACCATGCTCAGGTTCTATAAGTTGCTCGTAGTTTTGGCACCGTCGCTGGTTACACACGGAACGGGTTGCACTGATTCTGATCAGGGACGCGGTCATCAAGGCGAGGTCACTGGCGTGGTCGCCGGCTCGGGTGTGTCCAACCAGGCTGGTATGCCGAGCGTTGCTGAAGCTCTGCCACGCAGCGGCAGTTCGGGCCCAGTCAGCGCCGCTCAAGGTGGGCAGATGCCGATGGACTTGCCCGACAGCTCGACCACGGGCTCGCCAAGTCAGTCGACGCCCGTCGATGCATCGCCCGCACCCGAAAATACGATGAGCGCTGCGTCTGGCACTGGCGCGATGGACGCTGGCCAAGCTGAGAGCGAAGCTGGCCCACGTAAGGTGGTGGACAACCTCTCTGACAAATCACTCGCCATGTGGGGCTCTTCCGTTTGCGATGGGTTCAGCGTCCCAAGCGGTACCGGCTGGCCATGGACGGTGGAGAAGAGATTTGCTGAGATCAAAGGGCCGAAGGTCTTGCACGTGAGCACGCCCGGGCACGCCACGGACAGCAAAGAGTCGACGCTGGAGCGCAACAAGCTCAAGTCGGCCGACTTCGTCGTCGTCTGTCTGTCACTTGGGAATCAGGGGTTGGGAAGCGCCACGACCGAAGCGAGCGCACAAGCGGTTGTGGACTCCTATTTGGACGACATCTTGACTGACGACAGTGACAGCGACGGAGACCCAATGAGCCTGGTCAACTACATCAAGTCTCTGGGTGCGCACCCTATCGTCACGCTGGTGTATCCGATGGCTGAGTACAACACCCTGCACTGTCAGCACGTCGTGAAGGCGAACATCCTGCAACAAGCGTCCGGCATACCTACTGTCAACCACTTGGGCCCGACCAACGCGGGCAATGGCTTCGGGGAAGGCGATTGTACCTGGGCCAACGGACGCAACGCTCCTATCAACGTGCAGAGCGACGTGCGCCATCCCAACACGCTTGGGCAGGATGAGATGTTCTACGCGTTCCCACCCGATCTTCCGTTTGCGCTTGCGTCCGAGATCCCATTTCCACAACGTCCGCTAACCACCGACTATATTTCGCTCTCCCAAAGCATGGGCCCCGAACCAATCCGCTACACACCGGAGCACGCCATACACAGCTACACGATGCAGTTCGCTTTCAAGGCATCGAGTGATGGCACCCTAGCTGCCATCGATTTGGGAATGACCAGGTTTCTGACGATCGAGGTAAACACTGGAGCGATCCGCTTGGTCACCGATGCCGGGGCCGATGCCCTTCACAGCGCGGCACCGGTCACTGACAATGCTTGGCACGATGTGGCCGTCACATACAGTTACGTTCGGCAGAAGCTTGCGTTGTACCTCGATGGGGCATTGGTCGGAGAGCACGACGCGCGCGAAGGAAATAGTGTGCGCGAGCTCTTTCCGCGAGGTTTCATCCTCGGCGGTCCCGGAGCCAGCGGGCGCCCGGCTGCGCCCTCGATCGTGCAGGCACGAGACCTCTTTATCAATCGCACCTCGCTTCACGCCATGGAGGTACAGGAGCGCGCTAAAACCGCTTGGGTTGGCGCGGGCAGCCTCGACGTCTACGCGCCGCTGCGCGCCATAGCGCCAGCAGAGAACCGAGCCCAGACGTTGCAGATGATCAAGGTCCAGCAGTGAACCGCCGCTCGGCTGGGCTCTCGGGGTCTCGATTTAATGTCGCCGCAGAGGCTTTCAGCACGGCCTGCTGCAGCGAGACGCATGGCCCAGGCTTACCCAAGCGGCCGAGATCCTTTCCGAGCTCCCGATCCTGGTCGATGATCGCGCCCGGCTCACGGTCAATGAGCTGCGTGCCGGCGCTGGGCGCCTCGTGTCGCAAGGGTTGGCGCTGGTTGTCGTCGACTACTTGCAGCTCATACGCCCCGCGTTTCGCGGAGACACCCGCCCGCCCCCTCGGAGGGCGCAGCCCGCTGCACGTCGCCTCGAACGGGAAGGCCGTCCTCGCATCCATGAGCGCGACCGAGCAGGAGGCCTACCTCACGCGGCCGCTCAAGCCCAGCACGCGGCACACGATCACAGATCCGGAGGCCCTGCGGGCGGAGCTCGAACGCATTCGCAAGCTCGGGTATGCGGTGAGTCTTGGGGAGCTCGACGAAGGCGTCCGGGCCGTGGCCGCGCCTATCCTCGGGGTCGACGCTGCGCCCATCGGGTCGATCTCCATCTCGTGTCCGGCGCCGCGCTTGCCGGACGAGCTCATTCCTAGCTATGGCGGGTGGGTGCGCTCGGCAGCGAAGGAGATCAGCCAGCTCGCGCAAGCCTGGGTGTGACCGCTGCCCGGGCGGCGTGACTGCGCGGCTGTTTTTGAACGCATGAGCGCCCGTGTGGTGTCGCACGGTGTCGCTTTGCGGGCACCGCAGCATGGTGGCCCGGCCCGCCCTGGACGCGGTGTCATACACCACGAGCACCGGCTGCAGCGCTCCTCAGCGC
>Ga0190271_10001833_pt1 | contig 12434 bp, 11 predicted proteins | sample Popmic356T_FD_133747 | JGI IMG/M metagenome (GOLD analysis project Ga0190271, IMG submission 133747) | Populus adjacent soil microbial communities from riparian zone of Weber River, Utah, USA - 356 T | ecosystem: Environmental > Terrestrial > Soil > Riparian zone | place: USA: Utah | collected...
CGGCTCGGGTCGCGATCAACAAGAGCAGCTGAAACACACCTTGCATGCGCTCCCACCCGGCCTCGAGGCGGTGTGTGGGCACGAGCGAGAGCAGACCCGCATCGGCGGCGACCAGGGCGCCCAGCGCGTGCGCCAGGGAGTCGGGCGCGTGCGAGGTGTCGGCGTCCGTGAACAGCAGGTAGCTGCCGCGGGCCGCGTTGGCGCCGGCCCAGCAGGCCCACGGCTTGCCGACGAAGTGCGCGGGGCGTGCGCCAGGCACGACCACGATCGCGCCGTGCGCCCGGGCGACCTCGGCCGTGCCGTCGCTGGATTGATCGTCCACCACCACGACCTCCAGCGGAGGCGGCTCGAGCGCACGCAGCGAGCGCAGCAGCGTTGGCAGGTTGTGTGCCTCGTTGCGGGCGGGCACCACGATGGAGACCGCTCCACAGGGGGCCGCCGCGCTGCTGGAGCTGACACGCCGCACGTTGCGCAGGCGCCAGCTGAACACGAGCATGCCCACCAGCGAACAGCAGAGAGCGATCCAGGTTCCCATCTGCTTCCCCCTCGCCCGCCACGCGGCATTCAACCTTCGTACAATGTTTGAGGGAAGCTCGCCATGGCTTCGACGGTGTCTACCGGCTCACACTTTTGTGACCGCAGCTGGGTAGGAGACGCCGTTGGACACGGCGAAGGGGGGCTCTATACAATGCTTGTACAGCGGTTGTGCAAACGAAGGAGCCATCCGTGACAGGCGTAGGCCGCTACCGAATCCACGCTGTTGCCGAGCTTACCGGTGTCCCGGAGGCGACCTTGCGGGCGTGGGAGCGGCGCTACGCCGTGCCCATCCCGGTTCGCACACCGTCGGGGTATCGGCTCTACAGCCCCAAGGACGTCGAGCTGGTCAAGCGCATGCGCGAGCTGTGCGCGGCAGGCATGGCGCCCGTCGACGCAGCCAAGCTGGTGGCCGAGTCCGGCCGCCCCGGACCCGTCAACACCCAGCCGACCAGCGATCCGTACGAGGCGCTGGCGCACCGGATCGCGGACGCCACGCGGCGCATGGACCCGACCGCGATCGAAGCGGAGGTGCGCATCGCGATGACCCTGGGCGACGCGGCGACCGTGGTAGAGCGCGCGTTTTGCCCGGCTTTGGTGGAGATCGGGCGCGACTGGGAGAGCGGCGCGAGCAGCGTGGGTCACGAGCACCTGGCGTCCGAGATCCTCACCATCGCGACGCGCGACCTGCTGCGGCTGCTCGGGCCGTCGCGTCCCCTGGGCGAGGTCGTGCTCGCCTGCTTCGCCGAAGAAGAGCACGCGCTCCCGCTGTACGCCGCGGCCTTCCGTTTCGTGGAGTGGGGCTACCGTCCGCACGTGCTCGGCGCGCGCACTCCGCCGGCTGGTCTGGGCGCCGCCGTGCGCGAGCTCGAGCCGTCGTTCGTGGGCCTCTCCCTGACCATCGCACCCCCGCAACAGCAGGCGCGCGAGCTGGTCGACCAGTACGCAGCCGAGCTGCTGGGACGCGCCTGGGGCGTGGGCGGCGCGGGCGCGGCCGACGTTCGTAGCTTGGTCGAGTCCAAAGGCGGGCACGTGCTGAGCGGCACGCCGGACGAGCAGCGTGAGCAGCTCGGCAAGCTCCTCACCCGGGGACGAGGCCCGTAGCCTTCCGCACACCAACTATAAACAAACCATGGACAGACCCTGTGCAGAGCGGTACATGCTTTGTACGGAGGATGAACATGGACATGGTTCGACTTGGTTTTCGTGGTGCCGTGGGCATCGTGCTCACGCTGGCTCTGGCTCCCGCCTGCGGGGACGACTCGAGCACCGACGATGGTGAGCCCGTCGTGGACGCGGGCCCTCGAGCGGACGCCGGCGGACCGCCCGCTGACGCGGGAACAACGCCCGCCGTAGACGCGGGTACGACTCCCGCCGTCGACGCGGGCAGGAGCGATGCGGGCGCGACGACAGCGCCAGACGCAGCCACGGCCGACGCGGCAGCGGCGACGGCCAAGACGATCGTCGAGCTGGCGGTGGCCGATGGCCGGTTCAAGACGCTGGCCAAGGCGCTCACCGACACCAACCTGGTGGGCACGCTGTCGGGCGCCGGGCCGTTCACGGTGTTTGCGCCCACCGACGCGGCTTTTGCCGCGCTGCCGGCCGGCACGCTCGAGGCTCTCACCAACGACCAGCTGGCGACCATTCTCAAGTACCACGTGATCGGCAAGGAGCTGCCGTCCACGGCGCTCACCGCCGGACCCGCGAAGACGGTGGCGGAGCTCTCGGCGTTCGTCGCGATCGCCGGAAGCACGGTGAAGGTCAACGACGCGACCGTCACCACCGCCAACATCGACGCCAGCAACGGCGTAATCCACGTGATCGACAAGGTGCTGCTGCCGCCCAACCTGGTGGAGGCCGCGGGTTATGCGGGCTTCACCAAGCTGCTCGCCGCCGCGACCAAGGCCAACCTCGCCAGCACGCTGTCCGCACCGACCGCCAACCTGACGGTGTTCGCACCGACCGACGCTGCGTTTACCACGCTTGGCCAGGCGACCGTCGACGGACTCAGCGCGACCCAGCTCGCTGACGTGCTCAAGTACCACGTGGTCTCGGGCAAGGTGCTCTCGACCGCACTCACTGCGGGCGCCGTACCCAGCCTGCTCACGGGCAAAAACCTGACGATCTCGCTCACGGGCGGCGTCAAGGTCAACGACGCCAACGTGGTGATCGCCGACGTGGTGACCACCAATGGCGTCATCCACGTGATCGACAAGGTGCTGTTGCCGCCCAGCTGACGCTACAGAGACCCGTGCGAGCCCTGCTGCTTTTCCTGGGGGCGCTCGAACGGGTCTTTGTGCGCGCGCTCGCGCAGGTAGCTGAGCGCACGCCAGACGGGAGGCTTTTGCACCATGCGCTGAATGAGCGCGTGTTTGCCCGGGATGTCCATCAGCGTGACCGCCAGCAGCACCAACAACAGGCCCTGACCCGGCAGCACCAGCAGCAGCAGGCCGACCACGAGCAGCAGCGCGCCGAGCAGGTTGCGCGCGACCTTGGCCAGCAGCCCGAGCCCGCCGTGCTGGGGGCTCGCGGGGCGCACGAAGTAGTCGCTCGGCGCCCTGGCGACGAGCCAGGGGATCAGCAGCAGTGAGCCCACGAACATCGCGGCCGACAGGCACGAGATCCAGGTCCACAGGCTGCGGTGCGCCGAGAGGTTGTCGAGGATCGCACTCATCCTCTACACAGTAGACGCTGGAGCGCGGCGTGCCGCGCTGCCTACATGGAGATCGAGCCTTTTCGGAACTCGCTCTTGTCGAGATGGATGTTTACCAGCACGGGTGTGCCTGCGCGGGCAATCGCCTTGGCCTCGCGCAACGCCGCTGGCAGGTCGGCTTGCCGCTCGACCAGGATGCCGCGTGCGCCAAACCCCTCGGCGACCTTGTGGTAGTCGGTGCGCGCCAGCACCGTGCCCACGTCGTCCTCGAGCAGCACCACCTGGTCGCGCGCGATCTGCGTCCAGCCCGCGTCGTTGCCCACCACCGCGATCACCGCCAGCTTGTGCCGCACGAAGGTGTCAAACTCGCTGATCGTGAAGCCGACCGAGCCGTCGCCGTAGATGATCCAGACCTCGCTCTCGGGTCGCGCGACCTTGGCGCCGGCCGCAAAGCCTGCACCCACACCGAGCGTGCCGAACACGCCGGGGTCGAGCCACGACAGAGGGCCGCGCGGCGCGACGATGTACGAAGCCGTGGCCACGAAGTCGCCGCCATCGGCAACCAGCACGCTGTCTTGGTCGAGCACTTCTTCGATCGCGCGGCAGGCGAACAGCGGGTTGATCAGCGTGGCAGGCTCGCGCGCCTGATCGGTGATCTTGAGCTCGCGCGCGTCGTCGCGCGAGCGCAGCACGTTGTGGTGATCGGCCCAGCGGCCCTCGAACTCGCCGACCGCGGCATCCGAAAGCGCCCACAAAAAGCTCGACGGGTCACACACCGCAGCCAGCTCGGGGCGGCGGTTTTTGCGCGCCTCGTCCTCGCTCAGGTTGACCGTGACCAGCTTGGCGCGACGGTTGATCTGCAGGCCGTAGTTGAGCCGGAAGTCGTTGGGCACGCCGCCGAGCAGCACAAAATCAGCTTGTTTGAGGGCCTCGCCGCGACTGTGTCGGTACCACAGCGGGTGCTTGCGACCGAGCAGACCGCGCGCCATCCCCGACAGGTACACGGGCACGCCCAGGCTCTCGATGGCCGCGACGGTACGGGCCAGCTCCTGGGTGCGCAGGGTGGTCTGCGAGCCGAGCACGAACACCGGCTTGTTGGCGCGCTTGAGCAGGGCGCGCGCACGCTCGACGTCTTTGGGGTCGGGCGCGGGCGGGCTGACGCGGATGCGGCCCTCGGGTTTGTGGCTGCTCGAGCCGCCGAACACGCGCAAGAGGTGCATGCGCAGGTAGCCCTGGATCGCGAGGTCCGGCACGCTCTTGACGTCGCTGGCCGCCTTGGCGCCGTACATCTCGCGCACGGTCGACTCGTCGTACAGCAGGTCGACCGGTAGCTCGACGAACACCGGCCCGGGCAGGCCCTCGAGCGCGACCCGAAACGCCTTCTCGAGCACCGGCACCAGATCGCGCACACGCGTGACCGAGACGGCCCACTTGACGTGCGGCGAGATCAGCGCGAGCTGATCGATGTCTTGCAGCGCGCCGCGATTGCGCAGCACGGTGGCGGTGGCGCCGCCCAACAAGATCAGCGGGCTGTGCGCCAGCTGCGCGTTCTTGATGGCGGTGATGGTGTTGGTGACGCCGGGCCCGGCAGTGACCGCAGCGACACCGGGAACGCCCGTCAGGCGCGCCGTCGCGTCCGCGGCAAACACCGCGTTTTTTTCGTCGCGCACGTCGACGACCCGAATGCCGCGCTTGTTGGCACCCACCAAGATCGGCGAGATGTGCCCGCCACACAGCGTGAACAGCGTGCGCACACCCTGTCTGTGCAGCACGTCTGCGATGCGCTCGCCGCCGTTCACTGGGCACCTCCGGAGCGCGCGGCCAGCACGTGCTGGGCAGGTACAAAACACACGAAGGTGCCCTCGAACACGCGCTCTTCGCGGCGATTCACCTGCACCTCGACGCGGTGACGTTTGCCCTCGACGGCGAGCAGGCGCGCCGTCGCGTGCAGGCGCTCGCCCACGGCCACCGGCGCGAGAAAGCGCAGCTCGGCGCTGCCTAGCACCACGTTGGGCTCGTTGATGGCCAGCATGGCCGCGTGATCCGCCAGGCCAAACACGAAGCCCCCGTGCACTAGCCCGGAGTCGTCGGCGCGCATCTCGTCGACCGTCTCGAGCTCGACTTCGGCGCCGCCCTTCGCGAGCAAGATCGGCGTGCCGCACAGACGCGCGCTCAAGGCGCGGTGGGTGTTAGCTGTATGCATCGCGCGGCAGTCTACTCGGGTGCGCGAGGCGCTCAATCGCGCGCACGCTTTATGCCGTTCAGTGCTGTTCCTGCGCGTGCTCCAGCGCGCTGCGGATCAGGTCGACCACGTGGTGATCGGCCAGCGTGTAGTAGACGTGTTTGCCGACTCGCCGGCGCCGCAGCAGGCGCTCGCTGCGCAGGGTGCGCAGGCGCTGCGAGATGGTGCTCAGCCCCTCGCCGGTCGCCTCGGCGAGCTCGGTCACGCAGTACTCGCCACCGGCCAGCCGCTCGAGCAGAGACAGGCGTGCCGTGTCGCCGAGCGCGCGAAACAGCGCGGCGGCGCGCTCGACCACGATCGGCGGGCTGGCCTCGCGCGCAGGCCGGGGCGCATGTGGCTCGTGCGCACAGGCCGGCTCCAGGGGCGACGCTGGCTCGGCGTGCGCTGGCTCGGCGTCATCGCGCACGCGGCGTCAGCCCTTGGCGCGCAGCGGCTGCAGGATGCGGGCGCGCTCGTGCTGGGTGTAGAGGTCGGCCCGTCCGCTCACCGTGTCGCGCCAGCTGGCCAGCGTGGCGTCGTACTTCTCCAGCCGCGAAGCCGTCACCTTGCGCAAGGACTCCAGCGCCGGGCGCTCGACCGGGGCCGCCTCGGCCAGGGCAGCGTCGATCAGCTGCACTGCCTGGCGCGCCCGCGACACCGCCTCGAACGGCGTATCGCGTGCGAACACCTGGGCTTGCGACAGCATCTTCCGAACCGTCTCCGTCAGCTCGCTCATCGGCTCCTCTTCATCACGATCGTTGGCCAGCTCGTACGTAAGGTAGGCAACTTGTCAACGCGCCGGCTCCGCAAACGCTGATTTCGCACAACCGGCGCACGAAAGCAGGCATTTGCTCGAGATTACGCTACAAGCACGGCCTGGCGCGATTCCATGAACTACGACGTTGCGCAGACAACAGTCGTGGCCTAGATTTGCCCGCCCTCACAGGAGTCCTCATGGCTACGCAGGCGAAGATCGCGACGAACGAGAAGCGGAAGAAGTTGTCGGCCAAGTACGCAACCAAGCGTGCCGCCCTGAAATTCATCGTTTCGAGCCCCAAGTCGTCCGACGCTGAGAAGCTCGCGGCAGCCAACAAGCTCAACGCTCTGCCCCGCAACTCGAACAAGATTCGGGTCCGCAACCGCTGCGTCCTCACCGGCCGCCCGCGCGGTTTCTACCGCAAGTTCGGCCTGTCGCGCATCGCGATCCGCGAAAAGGGCCTGGCGGGCGAGATCCCCGGCCTCACCAAGTCCAGCTGGTAAGCCGCTGCCCGCTCTCTTGAGCGGGACGCTACCAGGTTAGGCATACCAGGCTGCGCCCCAGGGGGGACGCGGCCTGAGTGCGTTTAAGGTCCCACTGGCGCCGCCGGGCTTGTGGGTCGGGCGTTTGCCGGCACGTCAACGTTTTCCGGCCGCGTCGCCGTCGCCGTCGCCGATCACGTTGCCGTCAACGACAACGACCACGACCACGTCAACGCTCACGACCACGTCGACGCCCAACCTGGTCGTGGTCGTGGTCGTGAGCGCAGACGTGAGCGGCGACGGCGACGGCGACGGCGACGTGGCCGAAGACGTGAGCGGCCCGTCGAGCCACCAAGTCCCTCCACTCACCTCCACGCCATTAACGACAAAAGCCGCTCCACCTCGCGGTGAAACGGCTCCTGTCTCCGCCGACCCGAAAGGTCAGCGCTGCCGATCAAAGACCGAACAGCGGATCGTTGTTGTCGGTCTCGACCATCGCGCCGCCTTCGGCCTTTTTGCCCTTGGCGGCCTTGGCGATCTTCTCGGGCTTGGGCGCCTTCTCGGCCTTGGGGGCGCGCTCGGCCTTGGGGGCGCGCTCGGCCTTTGCGACCTTCTCGGGCTTGCTGTGCGACGAGCTGGCCTTGGCGTGCGACTCGCTCTTCTTGGCGGCACGTGCGGCGTGACGCTCTTCCCGCTCGCGGGCCTTTTTCTGGGCCTTGGTCTCGGTGGCGGCCGCCGCGGCTGCCTCGCCTGCGGCCGCTGCTGCGGCCTCGTCAGCGCGCTTGAGGGCTGCCTCGCTGGCGGCACGCTGCTCGGCCTCGGCCTTGGCTCGCGCCGCCTCGGCAGCTGCCTGCTCCTCGATCACCTTCTGCTGGCGCGCCTGCAGCTCGGCCAGCGCAGCCGTGCGCACGGCCTCCTGACGGGGGACCAACACGAACTGGTAGCCGGCTCCGCCGAGCGCCAGCACGCCGATCAGCGCACTGACGACGACCGTGCCCCAGCGTGAGCGCCCACGCGTGGGCGTGTCGAGCTCGAGTGCGTGCGCCGGCGCTGCCGTGTGCGCGGCCTGACCCGACCAGCCCTGCTGATCGAAGCTGCTGGCCGACTGCGGTGCAAAGGCGTGCTGCTGCACCTGGCCATACGCAGCGACCTGACCGAACGCATCTTGCGTGGGCTGCTGGAAGCCGCCCTGCGCGTACTGCTGATGCTGCGCGTACTGCTGCGCATCCTGCTGGTACTGCGCGTCCTGCTGGTACTGCGCAGACTCGAAGTGCGCCTGCGGGTAGTGCTCCGACTGCGCGAACTGGTGGTGCTGCGCTTGCTGGCCGTACGCGGGCTCCGCCTCGTCTTCGGCGTCAGCCTGCTCAGCCTGCTCGCCGTCGCCCTCGTCGCTGTCGTCCTCGTACTGGCCTGCCTGCTGCGCCGCGAGCGCCTGCTGCTCTTCGTAGTGCGCCTGCTCGGCCTCGCGGGCCTCCTGGCGATAGCGCTCGTACGGATCGACCTCTGCGGTCTCGATGTCTTCGCCGTCGAGGCTGTCTTCGCTCTCGATGCTGTCTTCGCTCTCGAGCTCGTCGCCGAAGGCCTCGAAGGTCTCTTCGACCTGGCCCTGCGCGTTGCGGTAACCGCTGTAGCGCGGCGCCGGCTGGCTCTCGGGCGCCTCGGGCACGCCGCTACGACGACTGGCTTCGGAACGAAGACGCTCCCACAGCTCCGAGTCGGTCTCTTCTTCGTCCGCGTGGGAGTTACGCATTCGGTCCGAACTAAGCATCGTCATCACCTCGACTTCAGGAAAAAACTAACGGCCCGTGCCTCTTGCGACGTGACTCTGGTGCTCGCCTTGCGGACGCCTGTGCGAACTTGCGACGAACACGCAGCGGGGGGCCGTCTGCGGAACGCACCCACCATAGCGAGAGCTGCGGACAAAAATAAAGGCCTAGAAGCTGATGGATCCACAGAAAGTCCGCCATCCGGCCATTTTATTCCGCCGCTTTTGGGCTATTTTCCGTCGACACTGTCCGGGAGTAGCCGGTCGGGCCCGCGCTGTGACAGCTCTGCCTCCATGACCTCACGGGCCAGCTTGTGGCAGGTGTCGAGAAACTCGAAGCCCACCTGCAGCGTGACCCCGTAACCGACCATGGCCGCGATGGTCTGCCCGACCAGCGGGATGAACTTGCCGACCTGGCGCTGCATGGTCTGGCTCGCGAACCGGCGCAGCAGGCGAAACAGCCCCTCGCGCGTGGCGTACTGCAGCAGCTTGTCGACCACGAGCTTGGCGGCGGGGACGACCTGCAGGTAGCGCTCGAGTCGTTTGTCGCTCAGTCCGTAGTGACCACGGATGCGCACCAGCAGTCCCGCCAGGGTGGAGATATCGATGGCGAGGTCGGCGCCCGGGACGGGGTTGAAGCCGTTGGCGGCCGACAGCGCAGCGCACACGTAGACTTCGCGCTCGATGACCTTGCGCTTGCGATCGAGCCACTCTTCCGAGTACGCGGCGACCGCGCGCTCCCAGCGCTCGCGCTTGGCCTCGGGCAAGTGTGCCCAGATCGAGCGCTCGAGCTCGTCGAGTCCCTCGCGCGTACGGCAGCTGGTGAACACCAGCGGCGCCACGTGCGGCGCGATGCGCTGATTGAGCTCGCCCGTGAGCTCCTCTTTCACTTGTTCGAGCGTCTTGCTGCTGGACCACAGCGTGTCGAGCTTGTTGTGCACGAAGATGCACACCTTGCCGCGCTTCCACAGCTCGTCGAAGAACAGCTTGTCGTCCTCGAGCGTGAACTTGCCGTCCTTGACGCAGAGCAACAGGTCGTGGTCGCTGATCTGGAAACGTTCCCAGTATGTGTCGGCCGGAAAGCGAGTCGTACCGAAGCCCGGCAGGTCGGTGTATTCGACCCCGTCGTGATGGTAGCGTTGCGCGACGATCGTGGTGTCGGTGCGCTCGCCGGCCTCGGCCACGTCGCGCCCGATCAGCGCGTTGATGAGAGACGACTTGCCGGCACCGGGCTGGCCGAACAACGCGACGCGCACCTTGACCCCGTCGAGCTTTTCGAGTTCCAGCCGCAGTCGCTCGGTCTCTTCGCGTAAGTTCATGCAGGGGCCTGTTTGGCGGTGCAAAAAGGCGGCACCGGCTCGGCCTATGCTGCCACCGTTTCCAGAGCCCGGCTACGTCTGGCTGTACCTGGCCGCGGTGAGCTCGCACACTGATGCAAGCGCAACAAAGAACATGGTGCGCACGCGCCTCGGGGGCATCGTGCGCACTTCAAGACGCCGAGCACATCGCTCGGGGGCCCGCCCCCATGACGCTCTCAAGACAGCCCCGGACGGGCGAAGGACGGAGTCATGAACCACGAAACGAGCGCGGCCAGAGCGAGCGCAAAGTGGGTGGCGCTGCGTGCGCCGGACGAGCCGACCGAGTCCGCAGTCTATCGAGGCTCGCGTTTTGCCGACGTGTGGCGCGCCGTCAGCGCCGACCCGTACGATGCACTGCCGGACAAGCGGCTGGGCCTGGCCAGCTTGCCCGAGCTGATCTCCAAGGGCATCTACCGCGCGGCGCGGCGCACGCTCACGACGCGCGCCGACCTGCTGGCGCCGTTCGACAAGCTGGTGCACCCGGTCGGCATCTGCCTGCGCGGCACCTGGCTGATCGACGACAGCACGCGCTACACCGGTCTGTTCAAGACGGGCAGCAAGGCGCTGATCATCGCGCGCGCGTCGGATGCCCTGGGTGAGCAGCGGCCGGGCAAGCTGCGCTTCCTGGGCATGGCGGGCAAGCTGTGGCCGAGCGACGACCCCAACCACGCGACACCGCTGCCTACCGGCAACTTTTTCACGCTGGAAAACCTGTCCGGCACGCACAGTCAACACTTCGTCGACGCGACGCTGTCGAGCGACCTGTTGCCCGTGCAGCCGCGGGCAGGCATCGTCGCCAAGCTGCCGCTCGGTGCGCTGGCCGGACCTGCCTTCATGTTGGCTGACCACGCGCGCAGCCCCACGCAGGCGATGATCCGTCAGCTGTACCCGATCGCCGAGCTCGGCGAGTGGGAGCGCAGCGATGCCGTCGCGCCGGCGGTGATGCGCCTCGTGCCCTCCCCGCGCTGCCGGCGCGCGTCGACGCCGGACCTGCGCGAAGAGCTGCGCATGGAGCACCATCCGGACGGCATCCGCTACGACATCGAGGTCGCCGATCGGCGCTCGTGGCTGCTCGCGCGCGGCTTTCGGCGCATCGGCGAGATCCACTTCACCGAGTCAGTGGCCTCGTACAGCGGCGATCACCGCCTGCACTTCGCCCACCCGCCGAAACAGTGACGCCTGGAGCCGGATCCGCGGCGCGAGCGCTTCCGACGTAGCGGTTAGGCTCCGCTCAGGACTGGACGCGCACGCTGCGCGCGAGGCTGGTCAGGCGCTCCTGCGAGGCGTGCAGCGCGTGCGAGAGCGCTGGGTCCGCGACCGGCAAAAGGCGGGCTGCGTCGAGCGCACAGCGGTAGAAGTACGCGGCGTCGCGGTACGCCCCGCCCTCTTCGCACAGCTCGGCGGCGCGCTCGAGCCAGGCGATCGCGCGCTGCGGATCGGCATCGGGCAGCGCGAGGTACAGGTGGTGCGCCACGTCGCGCACGCCCTCGGCGCCGAGCCAGGCGATGCGCTCCTCGAGCGCGGCCGCGATGCTGAGGTGGAGCCGCCGTCGCTCGCGCGTCTGCAGATCGCTGTACAGGGTGTCGCGCACCAGGTCGTGCGCAAAACGATAGGCGTCGACGCGACCGGGCACGGGCACGATCACGCGGTGCGCAAGCGCGGCGTCGATCGCATCGGTACACGTCTCGTGCGAGAGCGTGGTCGCGCGCTCGACCAGCGCAGCGTCCCAGGTTGGTCCCACCACGGCGCACGCCTCGAGCAGCCGCTGCGCAGCCGTGCCCAGGCGCACCACGCGCCGGCGCAGGACGTGCCGCACCAGCTCCGACGGCGCGAGGTTGGGCCCTTCGCGCAGCGCCGCCGCATCGGTGCGACCGCGCACGTCGAGCCAATCGACCAGCTCGCGCACGAACAGCGGATTGCCGCCGGTCTTGTCGTGCAGCGCGCGCGCGAGCTCGTCGCTCACCGGCGCGGCGAGCTGCAGCGCGGCGAGCTCTCCCACCTGCGCCACCTCGAGGCCGCGCACCAAAAAGCGATGACAGTGCGGCGTGCGCTGCAGCAGGTCGAGGTTGCGCTGCACGGGCAGCACCACGGTCAGGTCGTCGCGGCTGCGCACGGTCACGACCACCAGCACGGCTGCGCGCTCGAGGTGTGGCGCGAGCAAGCGCAAGAGCTGCCACGACGCCTCGTCGGCGCGATGCATGTCTTCGAGCCAGAGCAGGCGCGGGCGCATGCGACTGGCCTGGGACACCACGCGCGTGACCGCGTCGTACACACGAAAGCTCTCCTGATCTTGCGGCGCGCCGAGCAGGCGCACCTCGCGCGAGTCGGCCAGCAGCGGCAGCAGGCTGCCCAGCTCCTGGGCCAGTGGTCCAAGCCAGCGGCGCAGCGTCTCCGGACCCTCGCTCTGCAGCGCGCTGCGTAGCACCTGCTGAAACACCCACAGCGGCGGCGAGTCGCGCCCCTCTTCGCAGGTACCGAGCCAGACGTCGGCGCCGTGCGCACGCGCGAGCTCTGCGAGCTGATGAGCCACGCGCGTCTTGCCGATGCCGGCCTCGCCGCTGAGCACGCAGATCTGTCCCTGGTCGGCCAGTGCCAGCGCGAGCAACTTGCGCAGCTTCTCGAGCAGCGGCTGTTGTCCCACGATGGGCTCACTCGCATCGCTCA
>Ga0190271_10001834_pt1 | contig 12433 bp, 19 predicted proteins | sample Popmic356T_FD_133747 | JGI IMG/M metagenome (GOLD analysis project Ga0190271, IMG submission 133747) | Populus adjacent soil microbial communities from riparian zone of Weber River, Utah, USA - 356 T | ecosystem: Environmental > Terrestrial > Soil > Riparian zone | place: USA: Utah | collected...
CATCTATCGGCGGCAGGTGCTCGCCGCCGGCGTGGACAGGAACGGTGTGGTCTACGCTGGGCCGGCGCGCTGAGCGCGGCGGCGCGTCCATATCGAAGGCGCCACCGCACAGCTCGCAACAGCCACCCGAGCGCGCCAACAGCTCAGGCATAAGCCGCGCGATATGCGCCCGCCACGGTCGACCGTGAGCCTTAGCCATAGCGACCGAAGATTAGCGCGAGCATGGGCTGGGCAACAGTAAGCGCCAACGATCGAAAGGTGGAAACGCATGACAGACCGCGAGACAGAGACACACACCGAAACGGTGACCACCGAGGAAGTGACGCCGAAGCAGCCAGGCGAGCCTGGCTACGAACAGCAGCAGGAAGCCGAGCGCGAAGCGATCGAACACCAGACCGAACGCAAGGAACACGAGCGCCAGACCGAGCGCTAGGCGCTCAGCGTAGGAAGCGCACCGCGTCCCGCAACCGGCGGGCGCGGTGCGCGCGGTAGCGCGGCAGACAGCGCGAGCACAGACGCCGATAGACGCGCTCGCCGGCGACCCATTCGGTGTGAGCGCGCCGGCGACAGCCGGCGCTTGAACAGGCGCGAACGCTGAACCAGAGCCGGCGCGTGGTGAAGTAATCCATGCCGACATTTTACCAGCCGCCTTTTCCTGGCCAGTGAGCGCGAGCGTAAGCGAGCACCGTTCTAGCCTTTCAGGACATTCGGCGCCGTTTCTGTGGACTACGCTTGACGCTCCGCGCGAAACGGCGAAGACCTGAAGCCAAACGTGCGTTACGCTCGCGGTAAAGCGAAACGTAATCCGGCGCGCAAAGCGCCGCGCAAAGCTATGGTGCGGTGAAGGTTCCTTTATCCCGATGGACTCGCGTACCAATCTCAGACAAAGGCCGGCCTAATCCTGCTTCCGCTTTAGTCCTTTCGGTCGCGCTCCAGTAGAGCGGTAACACGCGCCTGGAATTCAGCCTCTAGTTCCTGTTCGAACTGGGCCCATTTGTCCAGCGCTTCACCGTTGTGATTCCAGCCTGAGCCGTAGTGAACCGTCAGCGCGGTTTCGGTTTCGCGCCGGCGTTGGATGACATAGCAGGCAGGACAGGCGCGCGGGTCATGCTCAGGCGCGAGCGGGCGCCCATGACGGCGCGCCGACGCGAGCACCAGCGGCAGCTCAGGCCCGCCGAGCGCGACAGCGTGAGCCACCACCCAGTCAGCCGGCGGCCCGCCGTCAGGCTCAGCTTCGCGGTCAAAGCGCTCGTGGAGCGCCCGCGTTTCCTGACGGTGAAGCGCCAGGCGTTCGACCACGGCGCCGATCGGTGGACGCTTCCCCGTCGTGTCTTCCTGGATCAGCTCCAGTAGCGCCCGCTCCAGCGCCAGCGGGTCATCGGTGCGCGCGGCGCGATCGCGCCCATTCGGATAAATCAGCGCCTGCATATAGCCGGCGAGCGCGTCAGGCGCGATCCGAGTAGCAGCCGGCCACGTCTTTATCAGCGCTTCCACGCGCGCCCAGTCGTGGTGCTCGTAAATGTCGCTCACGCGGCCAGCTCAGCGCCGGCGCCGGCGCCGGCGTCCGACGAGCCCCGATGATCGACGCTCTCGCGCGCCACACCAGCCAGACCCGTAGGGACGAGAGCGCCGGCGCCGGCCGCGCTCACGGCTCGCGGTAGAGCTGGACGAAGACCGTTCTTTTCGGTTTCGACCAGACGCGGTAAAACGGTGGATCGCCTTGCGGGTCTATGCCGGCGGCTTCCAGCTCCACCGCGGGAATGAAGACCCAGGCGCCGCGCTCGCGGCCCTTTCGGACGGCTCGCCGGCGCTTCGCTGAATCGTAGATGGCCATAGCGCCAGAGTGTATACCCTACGGCGCGCCTGGCGGCGGCTGGAGCGCGAGCGGGCGCGAACCTAGGCGACCATGCCAGGGTCATGCCAGGCCGCGCTCGCGGGCGCTCAGCACCGCACAGAGCCAGTTCGGTGATTCGGTGCGCGCGATCGTGGCGGCGCGGATCGTTCGGACGGTGGCCGGCGAAATTCCGAGCGCGAGCGCGGTCTGGCCGACTGTCTGGCCTGACGCGGCGCAGGCGACCACCTGGCGCATCCGCGGCGTCAGCTCGCCGGCGTCGGTGGCGTAGCTACGGCTCACGTACTCGCAGGAACATGGCCGGCGAGCCGGTGCGCGTCCGACGCATGACCTGGCCACCGTTCGAATTGTTTTCTACGCTCGTGTTTCCTTCGATCGCCACGAAGGTGGCGGTGGCGCGGTTCTCCCAGCGCTCGAAAATTCCTACGTGGTCTGGATCGTTATTTAGTTCCCAGTCATAGGCCACCAGGTCACCGGGTTTCGGGTCATCGGTGAAGCTGAGTCCGTTTCGGCCCGCCGCGGCGTCGGCGGTCATATAGGGCACGTAGGCGAAGCGGGCGCCGCGCACGAAGGTGGCGCTGGGCCGGCCGCCTTTCTGATCGCAGTAGGTGCAGAAGATCGCGCACCACGGCTGGCCGTTCATGCCGTACCAATCACCGAATTTCTGCTTATTTGAGCCGGCCGGCGATTCCTTCAGACCGATATGGCGCTTTGCTTCCGCCAGCCGCGCGGCGGCAGAGCTGGACGCCGGCGGGATTTCTTGGCCCTGGAATAAATCCCAGGCATCCACGAGCAAAGACTGGGCGGTGGCGTCCATGGCGTACTGGCCGGCGTTCGGCAGCCCTTCAGGCACGAGCACCGACCGCAACAGGTTGAACGTGTCGCGGCCAATCCAGCCGCTGTCAGGTTCCATCCGGGCCTGGCGCTGGACGCCGGCCACGCCCGAGTCTTTGACCATGCCGCCGGCTTTGCCGTGACTGAAGCCGTTACTGAAGGCGTCGTCAAAGTTGCCCCAGGGCCAGCGGCCCAGGCGGCTCACGGTGCGTTTGTAGGCCAGCACGTCCGGCCCGTCGATCGAAGCCGGATAGGCGGCGGGCGCATCGGGCGGGTAGAGCGAGCGCGGGAAGCCGGGAAGGTCGACCATGGGCGCGCCGCGGTAGGGTTCGTCATGCCAGGCCATTCAGACCAGCTCCAGCTCTAGTTGCACGAGGCCGGCGGCGATCGCCGCCGCGTCCAGAGCGAGCTGGGCGGCGGTGCCGGCAGGATCGTGGACGCCATGCAGGCGCAGGAATTCGGCGCCCGACATTCGGCCGGCGCGCGGCAGCCCGAGCACCTGAACGATCCGGCCGGCGCCGACCTTCGCGAGCTGGGCGGCGGCGCCGGCGCTGTTTTTCGTGTTCGCGCCGGTGCAGAATTCGAAGCCGCCGTGGCGGGTCAGCACGTCAGGTTCACCAGGCCGGCCGACGCGCCCGCCTACAGCGTCGGCGTAGGCGCGTTCGAGCGCGTGACCGAACTTCGTCTGGAAGGTCACCACGCGGTCATACTGGGCGACAGCTTCCAGGCCCAGGACAGCGAGCGCGGCGCCGCGAGCAGAGACAGGCGGCAGCACCGCCACTAGGGCCGGCACGTCCAATGCCGCCAGCTCGTGCCGCCACGGCTCAGCCGGTAGGCAATCCGAGCGTTATAGAGCGGGTCAAATAGCCGCTGTTCGTTCAGCCAGCCGAAATGAACCGGATGGATCTGGAATAGGCCGCGCTCGCCGGCGGCGCCGAGCGCGTAGGTGTAGAACCGCAGGCGCTCACCTGGCCGCCAGCCGGCCGACTCGCAGGCGGCGACACGAAGCGCCGGCGCGCAGGGCCGGAACACCTGGCATATCGCGGCTCGCGGTGTCAGCGGCGCGCTTTCAGCGGCGCTCGCGAGCGCCAGCACGACCACGAGCGCCGCCAACAGCACCACGCCGTCAGACAGGCGCCGGCCAGGCCGGTGCGGAATGACGCGCGAGCCAGACCAGCGGCGGCGGCGACGACGGGGAACCGGCGGGAAAGCGGCGAAACCGCCGGCGGGCGCGCCGCCGCCGCGCTTCAGTATCTCACGCTGAGCCCTTTTCACCGCTGGAAGCCGCCGTAACCGTCTAGGTCAGGCTTATCGACGTCCCGCCAGGAAGCCAGGCGGTCGACGTCGGCGGCGACACGTTCGGCGTGGTCACGATCGCCGCCGCTGGCGCGTTCGAGCCGTTCGAGCCGTTCGAGCCTGGCGGCGGCTTTCAGCCCCGCCGTCACGAGCGCTAGACGAATCTGGCCGGCTATCTGTTCCATAGGGCACCCCTTGGATTCGAAGGAAACCGGGACAGTAACAGGCTCACCGGCCAGACCGCCGGCCGCCGTTCAGGCGCTCCACGATTCCTTCCAGCCGCGCCACCCGTTCGGCCAGCCTGAACACGAGCCGCAACAGCCCGACCACGACCACCGCCACGATCGCGGAAGCCACTTCCACGATCGGTGAAGGCCAAAGGCCCGCCAGCATTCAGGCCACCCGAACCGGGCGCGCTTCCAGCCAGCGCTTTTCAAGCTGGCACGTAGACGCCGCCGAAACCCAATACTGAAGCTTCACCACGTCGGCGGCGGCGAGCGCGCGGCGCATCGCGCGAGCCACGCTAATCCAGTCGCCGGCGCGCGCCCGCATAAACGCGCCGTCGTTTGAAGACGTCGCCGCGGCGCCCAGCTTCGGCGCGGTGTAGCTCCAGACGTCGTTTGTGCCGTTGTAAAGCGCGGCGCCAAACGCTAGGTCATAAAGGCCGGCGCGCGGAACAGTCACGCTAGGCCCAGGCGTCGTCGGATCGGCCGGCGTGGTGGATGCCGTGGATTCGCTGTTGAGCAGTTCGGCGCGCAGCGGCGAGCCACCGATATAGACCCATTTATTCGCGTCCGAGATACCGGCCAGGTAGCAAAGCCGCCAGGCATAGGTTGGCGCGGTCAGTGAGTCGACCAGCACGAATTCTTGGCCGTTTACCGGTGACGCCGGCAGCGTCGTGCCGATGCCGTGGCGGCGGTCGACGTCTTCGGCCAGCGCCTGAATCGCGGCGGCGCCCTGAGCCACCGCGTCAGTCGCCGCGGGATAGGTGAATCCAAACGTGGTGTCAGGCATTCGCTTGCATCCTTTCGGTAGTTGTGAGCGCGCCCAGCGCCGTGGCTTCCGCCCAGGAGCAGCCAGGGTCTACTTCGTTCCAGGCGAGATCGGCCGGCGTGGTTGTCCAGAGCAGCGCGACACCGGAAAGCAGCGGGTCGGTTACCGCCAGCTCACACAGCCACAGGTCACCGTCAATCGTGTCAGTCCAGCCTTCCAGCACCGGTGACCAGTCTTCGTAGGGTGACGCCGGCGGAAAGCCTGTCAGGTCGACCACCTGGCCAACAGTCAGGGACGGGTAGCCGCGCAACAGCGGCACCGAACGGATGACCCAGCGCGGGAAGGCGCGCCGCGTGACTCGTTCGCTGGCGCGCTGAGTCGCGTCGGCCAGGCCGGCGAGCTGCGTAGTGATTCCGCCTGGCCGTTCGCCGTAGAGCGCCACCGACGCCGGCTCAGCCGCCGTCACGCTCAGGTCATCGCCGTAGCCGACTTCCGACAGGTTCTCTACTTCGTCCACCATTTCCCAGACCGGAACGTAGAGAACATCAGCCGGGTCAACCACGACGTGAGGCCGGCCGGCGGCAGGGTCTAGGTCTTCCTGCGCGTCGGCGTCTTCCCAGGCCAGGCCAGGGTCTACTTCGTTCCAGGCGACACCGGCCGGCGCTGTTGCCCAGGTCAGCGTGGACAGCTTCAGGCGCGCGTTCAGCGCCTGCACCAGCACCTTTCCGTCCGGCGTGTCAGCGATCGCGGCGCCCACGTCGGTGGCGAGCGTTTGCAGGTAGGCGTAGAGCGACACCGGCTCAGGCGGTTCTTCCACGGTGCCGCGAGCGATCAGAACAGGGTCAAAGTCATCGTCATATTGGAGCACCAGAAGGTCAGTCAGGCCGGCTTCAGCGAAGGCGCGCTGAACACGCGCCGACCACTGTTCAGCCGGCCACGGCGCCGCACCGATCGGGTAGCGCGAAAGCGTGGCCAGGACGCCCACGCCGATCGCCGTCAGCACGTCATCGTCCAGGCTCGCATCGGTGACCAGGCCGGTGAAGCGGCGAACGCCGTCGGCGTCGACGGTGAGCGGAACGCCCACGCGGAAGTCACCGGTGAACGGTCGCGTCATGTTCCGCAGGCGAAGCTGGATCGTGGACGCGGTAGGCCCGTCGTCAATCGTGGCGCGGCCGTGGCGAATCGTGACGTCGGCCAGGATGCCGTCCAGCTCCAGCGCCAGGCCGTCCAGCGTGACCGCGGTAATCCACACTTAGAGCCGTCCCTGGCGCCGATTGTGGCCGCGCAGGACGCGCTCTATCGCGCGCGCGGTTCCTTCCGGGTCGATCGCGCCCGTCACGTTTATGACGATGGCCGGCGCGGCTGAGCTCGTGCTGGCGCCAGCTCGAGGATTCGCGCTCAGGCCGGCGATCGCCGGCACCGACGCCGTAAACGGGTTCAGGTCAGGCAGGTGCGGAATCTTGATCCGGGAGATAGCGCCTAGCAGGCGCTCCACCGCCGAAATCACCGATTCGACCGCGGAAGCCACGCCGCGGATCGCGCCGGCCATGACGTCGGCCGCCTGGCCGGCGGCGGCGCGCACCTTGTCCCAGTTGGATGCCAGCAGCGCGATCGCCGCACCGATCGGCCCGAGCGCGAACAGGCCCAGCTTCCAGTGGTCGGTTACCCAGTTGAACGCAGACTGGGCGGCGCCGAGCACCGACTGGAAGGCGCCGGCGAGCGCCTGCGCGGCGCCTTTGACCGCGTTCAAACCAGCCTGAACGATGTTGCGGAACGTTTCCGATTTCTGGTAGGCGATCACGAGCGCGACACCTAGCGCGGTGACCGCGAGAATCACCAGCCCGATCGGATTCATGCTCATGGCCAGGTTCAAAGCGCGCTGAGCGACAGTCATGCCGTTCGTCTGAGTCACGAACAGCATCTGGAAGACCGCGTAAGCCTTCAGGACACCGTTTGCGACCAGAATTCCCGCGCTCAAAGCCGCCACCGCCACCACCAGCACTTTCACCACGCCGGTATTTTCGGCAGCGAGGGTGCCCAGCCTCTGAAGCAGCGGCAGCAGCGCGTCAATCACCGGCAGCAGCGCGGCGCCCAAGGTTTCCTGAAGTTCGGCCATCTGAAGCTGGAAAATCTTGAATTGGCCGGCGGCGGTGCCGGCGGATTCGGCGGCGGCGCCGCCGGTTAGGGTCGCCAGCTCGCCCATGATCACGTTCATATCGTCCGATTTCTTGGCGGCTTCGCTCAGCCCAGGGATCATCTTCTCCAGCGCGGCGGTCTGGCCGGTGTAACCCTTCGCGATCGCCACCGAAACGGCGTCCACCGATTTACCGCTGGCGGCGGCAATGTCCAGCGCGCTCCCCATCAGCCCCTGCGCCTTCGTGACGTCACCGGTGGCGGTCACGATCTTTTCCAGCGCCGGCCGTAGTTCGTCATCGGCCACGCCGGTGGCCAGCGCCGTCTTCGAAATCCAGTCTTCGGTGGCGGCTACCTGCGCGTCAGTGGCGCCGGCGGCGCGCTCCAGGACGCCGGCCAGGTGTTCTTGGGCGGCGGCGTCTTCCATGGCGGCTTTGGCGGCGCCGACGCCGGCCACGGCGATCGCGCCGAGCGCCGCCGCCGCGGGCAGCGCGGCTTTCCGCAAGCCGGCGCCCATCTTTTCGCTCGTGGTCATCGTGTCGCCTAGCGACTGATTGACCTTGCCCATTTCGGAAATGGCCTGGCCGGCTTCGGCGCCGATCCGAATCAGAATGTTCCCAGGGCCGGCCACTAGATCAGCCCATGCCGTTTCTGAAGGTCGACTATGGCGCGCTTATAGATCGTGACCGCTTCGTCACGCTGGAACGCCTGAACCGTCGGCTGAATCCAGTAGGAACCGCCGGCCGCGGCGGCGAAATTGTGGCCGCCGTGTTCGCTTCCCCAAAGCAGCGCCGACGCGGGCGCGCCACGGCGGCCGACACGCTTAGAACCGCCGATCTGCACCGCCGGAATCCGATCGTTCTTGACTTTGATAGAGCCGGCCACGCGCGGCGCCACCGGAACACCTGAGCCGGCGGCGGCGAGCTGGAGCTGGCCGACCAGGACGCCGGCGGCCTGGCGCGCCGCCGTTCGCAGCTCAGAATTCGCTTCCGCGCGTAGATCGGCGTCCAGCGCTTTGAACGCCGCCAGCGTTTCCACCAGCCCTTCCACTTCCACGCCTTTAGCCACGCCGCGCCGCCCGCTCGTTCAGCAGGTCGACCAGCGTGGCCAGCTCGCGATCGTCCAGCGCTTCGATCGCTTCCAGTGACCAGCCGAGCGCCAGCGCCAGCTCCAGGCGCATTCTCAGGACGGTTCCGGCAGGGTAGGAGGGACGGCGCCCGTCCCGTTTTCGCCGCCGGCGTTCAGCTCCACGCCGGAAACCTTCGCCCGCCAGGTATCGAAGCCTTCAGCCTTCCCGAGCGCGTGATGGGCAACCACGAGCGAAGACAGCATCGGCGGTGCCGCGGTGCCGATCGGATAGCCGTGGCGAAGCGCGTACAGCTCATAGGCCGCGAGCGCCGCCGAACCGGTTTCGAAATCCTCCGCGGTGCCGTCTTCGTATTCGACCGTCCCAGTCAGCCGAATCACGCGGCCACCTTTTCGCGCTTCGCCTTCGTGGTCATGCCGGTGGCGCCGTCGGTGCGCGTCGGCTCACCGACCAGCGGCAGCTCCACGCTCGTGACCACCTGGACGCCGACGTCACCGCCGATTTCCATGGGCACGATCTGGACGGTGCCGGCGTAGCTCGTGCCGTCGGTGGTGAGCGGCGTCCAGGTAAACGCCACTTCGCTCAGCGCGTTATCCATGAGGAAGTTCACGATGCCGGTGGCGTTCTCCCAGTCCTGGATCGCGTCGATATTCAGCGCCCAGGCCACGCTTGAATTCGGCGCCGGATCAGGAACCGCCAGCGTCGGCGTACCGTCTTCCGAGTCAATCGACGGTGTGAGCCGAACCGCCGCCGCCTGAGTGTTGAATTCGTTTGAGTCCAGCGTCAGGGTTCCGACGCCCTGGCGCGAGTCTGCGAATGGCATAGATCAGTCCTCCAGTTCGGTGACGGTGGCGGTAACAGTCAATTCGATCGCCGGCAGCGGTTCGGCGTTCACGCTGGAGCGCCACGAGCTGGGCCGGTAGGTGTCGGTGGCGAGCGCTCGCGCGCATTCGTCGGCGAGTGTGTAGAGCCGATCGGTGGCCAGGTCTGAATTCAGCGGGTCGCCTGACACGACCAGCACCGGGATTTCGTAGGTGCGAGAGAACAGGCCGCGGCCAGTCAGCGCCGGCAGCCCGACCAGGACACCGAACGGCTGCGGAAAGAACGCGCCGACGTCGCGCGTGGCTTCGATCTGTTCGGCCTGGAGCATCGCCAGCACCGCTGAGCGGGCGCGGATCGCCGGCGAAAAGGGCTCAGTGACGCTCACGCCTGCACCGGCCGGCGCCAGCCGATCATTCGCATGACTTCCGCGCGGCGCGCGCCCAGCGAATCGTAGACGGTGGTTTCGTCGCCGTAGCCGGCGAAGCCGCTGGGCGCGTTGCGGGTCTGGTAGATCAGGCCAGCCCATATAACGGCGCCGCCTTTGACGTCGGCGGGCACCGTCAGCGAATCGGTGAAGTCCAGGTCTGAGCGCCGGCGCTCCACCGCGGCTTTGACCGCCGCGGTGGAAAGCGCCAGATTGTCATCGGTCGCCACGTTCGCTTCGATCAGGTCGAGATAGGCGCCGACGTCTTCAGGTGTAAGCCAGTCAGACACGCTCTAGCTGTTGTCCTTCGCCTTCGCGCGAGCCTTCGCGGCAGCCGACGCGGCCATGACGCCGCCCGCCAGCTTCAGGACTTCGGACGGGTAATCGACGTCAAACAGCGCTTCACCGACCACCGCCAGTTCCACGTTCAGAGCGCCGATCGCGTTCGCGGTCAGCCGCACCGGCTCAGTGGTGCGAACGTCCAGCGCCCGCTTCGTGGCCAGGTACTGCGAATCGGCGGCGAGCGCGCCCGACGCGACGATAGGAAGACCGGCGTAGCTGGACGTCAGCCCGTCGGTGTCCACGTTGACGCCGCCGGCGGCCACGTAGTTGTCCAGCGCGCCGGCGTCGGCCAGGTCGCCCCAGACGTCCGGTGAGACCACGATGACTTCCGGGTTTCGGCTGTTCGCGCTGAAAAAGTCAGCGATGCCGCCGCCGATCGTTGAGGCGCCGCCGGCCGCGGTCAGGCTGAGCAAGCCCGCGATCCGTTCCTCCACGTCACCGTAGAAGTCCTGCACCGCCGCCGAATAAATCTCGTCCACAATCGACGGGTCAGAGCGCTGAACCACGACCCAGGAAATCGCGCCGGCCCAGTCCCACCGTTCGATCGAAGCCGAATCGGCACCGATGACCACCTTGGACGTCGTGGCGTCGGCGTCGACGGTCGCGGCCCAGGTGCCATCCGGCGGCGTCGTCCACTTCGGCTTGTTGATAAGCAGCCCGACGCCGGGAAGCGGCCGGCCGCGGAACGTGGTGTAAAGCGGGCGCGGCGTGTCCTTCGCGCCCATCACCGAACGTTCGTACTGCGGCGGCAGGAGGCCGGTGACGTCGGTGGAAATCGTTTCCGCCAGCGCGGCTTCCAGGAAGCGCAGCGCTTCGCGGTCGCCATGCTGGGCCTGAATCATCTTCGTGACCAGCTCGCCGGCGTTCAGGTTCACCGGCTGGCGATCGTGCGCGGCCAGAATCATCGGCGGCGCGGTGGCTTCCACGTTCATGGCGTCCTTTCGTTCGGTGTCTTCGGTTTCGTCTTCGTCCAGCGCGAGCTGGCCATGGGCCGGATCAGCCGCCGGCTCAGCGTCTTCGTCTTCGTCTTCGTCTTCGTCCGGTGCCGGCTCAGCGTCGGGCGGAATCGGCGGCCCGAGCGGGTCAGGCGGCGGGTCAGCTTCGGCGGCCACGCTGAGCACCTGCGCGGAATCGAACGCGCCCATGCTGAGCAGAGACACTTCACAGACCACGCTTTCGGTGACTTCCACGATGCCGCCGGCGGCTTCCGCGGCCTGCACCACTTCGGCGCCGATGCTGAAGGCGCCGCGCGAGCCTGACGCCGCCTGGAGTAGCGCTTCGTCGCCGGCCGGCGTGGCGTCCACGCGGAACCGCCCGAGCGCACCAGCGGGGGAGTCGGTGAGCTGGGCCAGGACGCCAACAGGCCGGCCGCGATCGTGGTCAAGTAGCAGCGGAACGCGGGCGCGAGGCCGAATCGAACCAGCGGCGAAGCGGTAATTGACGCCGTTGATTCGGCCCGTTTCGCCGTAAGGGACGATGACGCCTTCGATCGTGCGCGTCACAACGTCGGCGGCGGTCACGTCCATTTCGAAACGCAGCATGGTTTTTCAGCCTCCAGGTGTCAGGTCAGCCGCCGGCGGCGGTGCCGATGGAATTCCGAGCAGCGCCCGCGCTTCGCCGCGGCTAATCACGTCGGCGCCTAGCAGCCCGATCGCATAATCTGCGGCGGCTTGCGGGTCAGAGCGTAGGAAGGTCTGAACGTCAAAGGCCACGCTAGTGCCGCGCGGGTAGGCGTTCGTCAAAGTCTGTTCGATCGTGACCAGGTGCGGCGCTACCGCGCTCGAAACCAGAATGGCGAGCTGTTGAGACAGGTTCGAATAGAGCAGAGCGCTGGCGTTGCCTGAAGGGCTGGCGCCGATCATCGCCACCGGAACATTGAACAGCCGCGCCACTTCGGTGGCGATCGAATCCGTCATTTCCAGTAGTTGCAGGTCAGCCGGCGAAAGCTGTTCGCGCGCGTACTTCAGCCCCTGGAGGAAGGCCACGCCGTTTTCACGGCGCGCCGCCTGGAATTCGGCCAGGACTTCGGCGGCTTCGTCCGGCCCCAGCTCCGCGCCTTCGTTTGTGAGTGTGCCGGCGGGCAGCTCCACGCCGGCGAAGCGGCGTTGCGCGGCGTAGGTTTCCAGGGCGCCCGCCAGCGTTCGGCCGCCGACGTCCAACACGCCAGGAATAGGCGAATCGAAGCGGATGACGTCACCATGCGGCACAAGGTCATCCACGCCGGCGATTCGGTAGCCGCGCAGCGCAGAGTAGGAACCGCCGCTGGACGACATTTCCGGCGTGACGTCAGAAACCGGCGTCCAGCGAGCGCGGCGCGGGAAGCCTTCGCTGTCACGGTCGAGCACGAGCCAGTAGGCGCAGCCATAGAAAACCAGGTCATCGGTGGTGCCGCCGATCGTGGCCGGCAGCGTCGTGGACGGGTCGGGCTGCGTTAGCAGGAAATCGGACGGTAGGCGATCGCCGCCGCGGTAGCGGAACAGGTCGAGCTGGACGACGGTGCCCACGATCAGGTTTCGACAGGCGGCCACGGCGGGAATGCTCAGCGCCGTTTCGCGCGAAACGCCTTCACCGATCCAGGCCAGTTCCGCCACTTCCAGCGCCGTCCCTGATCGGACGCGGGGAACAGTAGGCAGCGGTGACCTTCGCGGCG
>Ga0190271_10001835_pt1 | contig 12429 bp, 6 predicted proteins | sample Popmic356T_FD_133747 | JGI IMG/M metagenome (GOLD analysis project Ga0190271, IMG submission 133747) | Populus adjacent soil microbial communities from riparian zone of Weber River, Utah, USA - 356 T | ecosystem: Environmental > Terrestrial > Soil > Riparian zone | place: USA: Utah | collected...
AAGGCGATCCGGTCGGACCCGCGCTTCGCGGATCTTCCGATCATCGCCATGACGGCGCACGCCACCATGGAGGAACGGCAGAAGTGTCTGGACGCGGGCATGAACGGTCACGTGTCGAAGCCGATCGATCCCGCGGCGCTCTTCGAGACCGTGGAGCGCTTCGCCGCCGCGAGGGCGCGAGGTCCCGCCGTGCCGGCTGCGAAGCCGGCACCCGCTGCGGTCCCTACCCGGGACGAGCTGCCGGCGGCGCCTGGACTCGACGTGGCCGGCGGTCTCGGACGGGTGGCCGGCAACACGAAGTTGTACAGACAACTGCTGCGCCGCTTTGCCGCCACTCAGGCCGATGCCTTTGGACGGATGCGTTCGGCGCTGGCCGAGGGGCGCCGGCCGGACGCCGAGCGCCATGCGCACACACTGAAGGGCGTCGCGGGGAGCCTTGGCGCGCATCAACTCCAACGCGAAGCCGGTGAGGTGGAAACGGCACTCCACGGTGGCGCCGTGCTCCCGGAACTCGCAGCCGTGCTCGAACCTGCGGAGCGAACGCTCGACGCGCTCGTTGCCGCACTCGATGCCGCGCTGCCTCCAGAAGCAGAAGCAACGACAGCGGGCGCCGTGGATCCCCGCGCGCTCCGCGACGCGGTTCAACGCCTCGAAGAGTTGCTCGCGCAGGATGCGCTGGAGGCCATCGACGTGTTCGAGGCGGCGGCGCCGATGCTCAGGACGGCGTTCGGCGATCGTGCCGACCAGATCGGCCAGCTGGTGAAGGACTATCGTTTCGAGGACGCGCTCGTCGCGCTGCGCGCGTCAGCGTCAGCCCGAAGAGCGACCTAGCGCCGGAAGGCGTCACCGCGTGAGCCCGACCCGTCGCACCAGATCCGCGAACCGCGGGTCCGAGCGCAGCGGATCGAACCCCGGCTCGACGCCAAGGTATTGCAGCTGGGTGTCCCGGTCTCGATAGGCGACTTCGAGCGACGCGAACGCCTGCTCCCGCTCGCCCAGCGCCGTCAGCAGGAGCGCCAGTTCGGCTGCGGAACCGCGATCCTTGCTCGATCGCAGGCGCTCGAGGATCGCCTGCGCGCGCGCGCGGTCACCCGCCTTCGCGGCGGCGGCGCCAAGAAAGGCCTGCGTGGCGGGGGTGTCGAGGCCGAGCGCCATCGCTTGCGTGTACGCCGCCACGGCCTCCGCGTGCTTGCCCTGAGCGCCATAGGTGTGTCCGAGAAACAGATGCGTATAGGGATACGTTCGGTCCAGCTCGATGGTCTTGTTCAGGGCGTCGATCGCCTGATCGTATCGACGGACGGACGACAGCACGTACCCGACGGTCGCGTTGACTCCGGGTGAGAGCGGATCGAGTTCCCTGGCGCGTGTGATCGCGCTTATGGCTTCCTCGCCGCGTCCCATGAACCGCAGATACGTGGCATACCACCGGTGCGCCAGCGCGAGGTTCGGGTTCAGTTCGATCGCACGCTTGTATTCACGCTCGGCGTCGGCCCACTCCCACGAATACGACATGAGGTTGGCCAGCACGTAGTGCCCATCGGCAAGGCCGTCGTCCAGTTCGAGGGCCTTCTGCGCCGCCTCCCTGGCTTTGGGCAGATACACCTTCGGGTCGAGCAGTCCGCTGTTGGCGAGGCTCCGATAGATATCCGACAGATCGGCATGGGCGAGCGCGTATCCCGGATCGGCGGCGATGGCTCGCACGAAGAATTCGCTCGCTTTCTGCCGGTCCTCCAACCCTCCCTTGGCGCGATGAAAATGTCCCTTGAGCAGCAGTTCGTATGCTTCCGGGTTCCGTACCTGGCGCGTGGCGGGATCTGGTGAAGCACCAGCCCCTGGGCCGATCCCCAGCTTCTTCGCCACGTCACGAGAGATGTCCTCCGACACGTGGGACAGGTCGGCCGTCTTCCGCACGTATTGGTCGCCCCATACCTGCGTCCGGTCGCGCCCGTCGATCAGCTCGATGCTGATCGACAGACTGTCGCCCCGCTGCGAGACCCGGCCGGCCAGGATGCCCGCGACATTCAGTGCCTGCGCCACGACCTGCGGATCCGCGTCCTGCCCCTTGAATCGCGATGACGAGCTGTTGGCGACGACCTTCAGCTCCGGCACCTGCGACAGACGGTTGACGAGCGCTTCGCTGATGCCGTCCGACAGGTAGTCCTGCTCGCGATCGGTGCTGCTGTTCCTCAGCGGCAGGACGGCGAGCGACCTGATGCCCGCAGGCCCACTGGCCGCGTACCTGGCGTACGCGAAATAGCCGCCTGCGAGGATCGTCACGACGATCAGGATCGCGGCCAGCGAGGCGCCAGCAGTCCACCGTCGCGGCCTGGGCGATCCGACGGCTCCTGGCTCCACGCGTCCGCCGTGCAGCGCGGTCACGACGTCAGCGGCGGTGGCGAAGCGATCCTCGGGCCGACGGGCCAGGCACCGCAGAATCGTGTCTTCCCAGAGCGGGTCGATGTCCGCGACGTGGACGCGCGGGCTCGCCGGCGGATCGTGCAGGCGTGCCGTGGCCATCTTGATCGGTGTTTCCCCGACGAACGGCCACGCCCCGGTCACGAGCTCGTAGAGCACGACGCCGAGCGCGTAGACATCCGCCGCTGGCGTCACCGGGCCGCCCTCGACCTGCTCGGGGGCCATGTACGCCGGGGTGCCGCAGATTTCGAACTCCGTCGACATCGACAGCGCCAGCGCCGTGCTCTCGTGCTGGGCGCTCCGAAACGCCAGACCGAAATCCGTGATGACGGCGCGCGTCTCCCCGTCCGCCCGCGGCTTGACGAGCATGACGTTGTCGCTCTTGAAGTCCCGGTGCACGACCCCAGCCTGGTGCGCGGCGGTCAAACCGGCGGCCATCTGATCGACGAGCGGCAGGATCTCCGCCGGGGAGAGCGGCCCATCCCGCCGGATCCTGGCGGCCAGCGTCTCGCCGTGCAGCAACTCCATCGCGAGCACGACGACGTCGGCGGCGGGCGTGCCGGTGTTCCGGGCCGCGTCCTTGTGGCGGAAGACGTCGTAGATGCGACAGACGTTCGGGTGGGTCACCTGTCTCGCCAGGTGCACCTCGCGCTTGAACCGCGCGATGGCGCGCTCGTCACTCGCGATGTGCGGCAGGATCGTCTTGAGCGCGACGCGCTCCTGCAATTCGAGATCCTCCGCTTCGTAGAGCTCGCCCATGCCGCCCAACGCCAGGAACCGCACGATGCGGAAGCGGAAGGCCACGATGTCGCCGGTACGAAACACGGCGGACCGAGGCGTCGGGGGCCCGAGCGCCGGGGCGACGAGCGCGTCGCCCTCGGGCGCGGCTGTCATGGCGGCCGGTGCCCCCGCTTCCACCTGGTGCTGGAGCAGGCGCTGGATCCTGAGATGCGCGTTGACGCGCGCGATGACCTCTTCCGGCTGGACGGGCTTCGAGATGAAATCCACCGCGCCCGCTTCGAACCCCTTGACGCGCTCCTTCGGGTCGGTGAGGGCAGACACGAAGATCACGGCCGAGTCGCGGGTCTCCGGAGCGGCCTTGAGGCGGCGGCATGTCTCATAGCCGTCGATGCCGGGCATGACGACATCGAGCAGGACGATCAAGGGTCTGGCGCGCGCGGCGACCCGCAACGCATCCTCGCCACTGCGGGCCACGAACAAGCGGTAGTCCGGACCGCCGAGCGCTTCGCGCAGGATGTCCAGATTCGTGGGCTCGTCATCGACCAGGAGCACCCGGCCCGCGTCACCCCCGGCCGCTGGTGTGAGTTGATCGCTCATCGTTTCTCATCTTCGGCGAGAGCGCGGCCGCTGAGCTCATCGAGGATCTGCTTGCGACTCATCCGGATCGTAGCCCCTGCTTCCAGGAGTTGCGCCCGCACCATCGCCGCGCCGCGCCTGTGGGACGCCGGCCCGGGCGCGGCTGAGAGCCGTGGAGCCAGAGCGCCGAAGATCGCTGACGGCAGGACCACCTCGAGATATTCGAGCGCGGTACCTCGCAGGTGCACGTCGGCGGAGTCGAACGCCATCGCCGCAATCTGTACCGGCTCGCGCTCCAGCACGAGCGAGAGGAGATTGAAGACGTGCTCGCGGACGACGCTGTCATCGCTGGCGCGCGTGAGCTCGCGTTCGACGGCCTCATAGACGGCAGTCGGCGACAGCGCCAGCTCGGGATGTTTGTCCGTCAGGGCCAGGAGCGCCCGTTCACAGCGCAGCCGGACGTCGGCGCTGGACCCGGCGAGCGCCTGCAGCAGGCCATCGCGTGCGCGGATCGACACGCAGGACTTCAGCACGAACGGCAGCCGGCGGCGAACGATCTCCGGCGTCGCCGAGTCGAGCAGGGCGTCCACGAGCTGGCCGGCGGCCCGCGGACCGTACGCCGACAAGGCCTTGACGACCGGCTCGAGCAGTTCCTTGTTCGCGAGCAGTGGAACGAGCGCCCCGACGATCAGCGGGTCGGTCGGCGGAGCACGGAGCAGCTGCCGGATCCGCAGGAGATCGCTCGAACGCAGAGTGGCGATCGCCGCGACAACGGGATCATCGTGCGCAGCCTCGGCGACCTTGCGCTCGGACACGTCGTCCAACGCGCGCCGGATCGAGACGGCGTCGATGCCCGCCATGCTGACAGCGAGGGTGAAGTCGACGGGCGCCGCCTGGTTGAGGTCTTCGCCCCGGCGCTTGAGTCCTCCCTCGAGCGCGCGCACATACTGGGCCCGCAGTCGACGGGCCACGTTGAATTCCAACCCGGCGGTGAGCACACCAGCGATGTTCACAGCCACGAACGTGTACATGGGGTCGAGGCGGGTGAGCAGCACGATCAGCGCGGCGCCGGCGCCCTTCCCGACACAGTCGGCGCTCACGTCCACCACCGACTTGGCCGCTCGCTTGGCTGCCTCGGGCAGCGGCGTGTAGAAGAGCTCGTAGCCGGCCCGGAAGATTGACGCGCGCAGCGTCACATCGAGACCGCGTGGCAGGATGCCGCGCCAGGGCGCCGGGGCCACGAAGCCCACCAGGCTGGCCGCCCCCACCAGCAGCGGGTGGCTGGTCACCGAGCCTCCGAGCCCGATCCGAGTGAGGATCTGGCGTCCGAGCAGCGCCTGCAGCAGGAACGCGGCGAGGGCCGTCCCGGCATAGAAGAAGCCGAAGAAACGTACCAACGGCTCGCCCTTGCCCAGCCAGTTGACCACTTCCACTTTGAGCGCATAGTCGACCAGTGCCGCGAGCGCCGCAGCGAGTGCGACCACCAGCGCGAGGTCGCGAAGCAGTGGCACGCGCCGGATCTCGGCCCATCCGCTCCGCCGGCCTTCCTTCGCCGCTGGTCGTGCCGTCCGCACGACCATTCCGCGACCGATGAACATGGAACCCGCCGCGCACGCGGCGCCCGACAGTCCCAGCGCACCCAACACGGCCCCCTGAGACAGGAGGGCCGTCACGCGCTCCGCGCCGACGCCTCCAGCCAGGCCGCCAAAGGCACCCGCCGCGGCGACTCGCGCCATCAGCGCCTTGGCCGTGTGCGGGTCGAAGCGCTCGTTCAGCAGCGACCAGAACGTCGAGATGCCGATGGCGCCAAGCACACTGGCGTGAAAGTAGACCAGCACCGACACCACGCGCGGGTATCCGCCGACCAGACTCCACTCCACCAGAAACAGTGCTGAGCCGACGGCGAGGATGAGCGGGACGCAGCGAGCCGGGCCGAAACGGGCCAGGAGACGGCCGGATGACTCCGCCGCCGGGATCGCCAGCACCGCCCCGGCAGCCATGAAGTACGGAAGCGTCGTGACCTGAAACCACGTGAGGAACAGCGCGTCGCGCAGCGCATTGGACGCGACTTGCTGAGCGATCAGCGCCGCGGCGGTCAAAGGCGCCAGGAGAAGGGCCCAATTCCTCTGCTCACCAGCAGTGGATGCCGCCCGTGGTGTCACGAAGAGACTCGTCCTTTCCCTGCTCGCGGATATTGCTGAGGTTAGGTGACCTCGAACTGTAGAGGGGCAGCGTCCGCGAGAGTATGGGCCTTAGGGGCTATCCGACGTAGTCTAACCTCCGTTCCTGTAACCTCGTCCGGCGGCTCACGTGCGCGGCAGCAGCCGCGCACGGTGATGAACGGGCGCACCTGCCTGACGCCCGCTCATCGCGAGGGCGTCCTCTGGACGACGGTCAATCTCGACGCCGATCGAACGCCCGCCCGTGCGGCGTACGCGTCAAGCTTCGGATCGACGTGCTCGATTCGAGTGCGAGACCGGCTACTTGACCGGCGCGACTTCGAGCAGCAGCGCCCGGGTGTAGGTGATGTCCACCGTATCGCCCGCCTTGACCGCCTCGAGGTACTTCGGGTTTTCGACGCGCATGCTGATTTCGGAGCCGTCTTTCCGCTTGACGCTCACCGACTGGCGCGCCTTGTCGACGGCGAGGACGGTGACGGTGATCGTGTCCCGCGCGGCGGCGGTTGCGCCAGGCGTGCCCGTCGATGGCGTGACACCGGAGCTGGACGCTGGTGCGGGCTGACCGGGCTGACGCACGCTGACGGCCACTGATTCCGTGTAGGTCGCGCTCACCTTGTCGCCGACCTTCAGCTCGTTGAAGCGCTTGATCTCTTCCCCGACCTGGACGGCGACGACGTTACCCTTCTCGCCTTTGAGCATGACGAGTCGTGCGGACTTGTCGATGGCCTCGATCGTGGCGGTGATGGTGACCTTCTCGGTCACCGGCTGGGGCATCTGCGCCACGAGACTGGTCGCGGCGGCCAGGACTGTTGCTGCGGTGAATGCGAACTGGCAAATACGTCTCATCATCAACCTCGGTGCGGAATGGCCCGCGGCACGATCGAGAGGATCGTCGGGCGCCAATCCTCCATTGACATGAACTCTCCACTGGCAAGCGCGCTGCCAGGACGGACCGCCTTGCGGCCGGCCGCCGAAGGTTACGTGGCGGGCCACGATTTCGCAAGGACGTCGCCGGCCTTTACTGACCAGTTGGGTCCAATCGACACGTCCACGCGATCGCGACATCCAAGCAGCACCGCAAGGCCGTCGTGGACTGTTCCAGGACGCAGGGAGGACTCATGATCGACAGACACCGCGTGGAACCGTTGCGGGCCGCCCTCGCCGGGGAGGTGATCCTGCCCGCGGATGCCGGCTACGAGGAGGGCCGCAAGATCTTCAATGCCATGCACGACAAGCGACCGGCGGTCATCGCGCGCTGCCGCAATACGGCCGACGTCGTGGCGGCGGTCGACTTCGCCCGCAAGTACGGGCTGCTCGTCGCGGTGCGATCGGGTGGCCACAGCGTCGCGGGCCTGAGCATCTGCGCCGACGGGATCCTGATCGACTTGGGCGGCCTGAACACGATCGAGGTCGATGCCGCCGCGAGAACCGCCCGTGCGGGCGGCGGCGTCCTCTGGGGCGAATTCGACGCCGCCACACAGCAGCACGGATTGCACACGCCGGGCGGGCGCGTGACGACCACCGGCGTCGGCGGGTTCACCACCGGCGGCGGCTACGGCTGGACGTCCTCGAAGTACGGCCTGACCTGCGACAACCTGCTTTCCGCCGAGGTCGTGCTGGCGGACGGTCGCGTCGTCAGAGCCAGCGAGCACGAGAACGCGGATCTCTTCTGGGGCATCCGCGGCGGCGGCGGCAACTTCGGCATCATCACCGAGTTCGAGTACCGGCTCCATCCGCTCGGACCGATCGTCCTGGCCGGCCTGGCCCTGTGGCCGATCGAGCGCGCTCCCGAAGTCGTGCGCGCGTGGCGCGACTACGTGGACGGCGCTCCGGACGAGCTGTCGACGGCCTGCGTCGTCATGACCGCTCCGCCCGAGCCGTTCGTGCCCGAATACATGCGAGGGCGAGTGGCGCTCGGCATGGTGGGCATGTACGTCGGCGATCCCGACGCGGGCGCGAAGGTCATGCAGCCGCTCAAGGACCTTCGACCTGCGGTCGATCTCATCCAGCCGATGCCGTACACGGCATTCCAGGCGATGATCGATCCGATGGCCCCCAAGGGCTTTCGCAGCTACTGGCGGGGCGAGTACCTCCAGAGCCTGTCGGATGAGGCGATCGACACGTTCGTCCAGCATGCGCCGGCGCTGACCGCAGCCGGAGCGCCCCTCACGCAAAGCGTCATCTTCCGCATCGGACAAGGCGTGACCGCCGTACCGGACGAGTCGACGGCGTTCTCCCACCGCGACGCCCAGTACCTGTTCCATCCGATCGCGATGTGGCAGGCCCAGGCCGACGACGAACGCCTCATCGCCGCGACTCGCACGTTCTGCGAGGCGATGCGACCGTTTTCCACCGGCGCCGAGTATCTGAACTTCACGCCGGAGGACCGCGTTCACGACGCTTACGGTGCTGGAAAGTACCAGCGGCTGGTTGACATCAAGGACCGATACGACCCGGGCAACCTGTTCCGGTTGAACGCGAACATCGCGCCAAGCCTGGCCGCCGGCGCGCCGGCGCTCGCCTGAACGGCGGGCACGGCCGCGCCCAGGTCCGGCACCTTCGACCAGCGATCGTCGGATTTCCGACGCAAAGGCGGCTATACTGCACACACTCCCCTTGACCGTGTGTGTAGCCCCGGGCGGTGCTGATTTCCCGCGCGAGGCCGCCCGATCCGCGTTGTGCGTCGCGGGGCCGCGTCGGTCCTCCGGCGACCGGTGCCTATGGCGACGAACGCTGTCCTCGACGGTCCGTCACGGTTGTCATATCGCGGACCGTCCCCGATCCTGATCGGGAAGGGGCTCGGCGCGGTCGTCGCCCTCGTCGGCGTCGTCGTGCTGGCCGGCTGGCTTCTCGACGCCCTCGCCCTGGTCAGCCTGGCGCCCGGCTGGCTGTCGATGAAGGCCAGCACGGCCCTCGGCTTCCTGCTGAGCGGCATCGCGTTGGCGCTGGCAGCGGCCGAAACGGCGATCTGGGCGAAACCGGCGCGCCTGGCGCTCGGCGCCGCCGTGCTCGCACTCGCCGCCGCGATGCTGGCGATCGACGGGCCTGACCGCCCCTCCCTGGTCGCCAGCATCAACTTCGCGCTCGTGGGGCTGGCTCTGCTGGCGCTCGATGCCGGAAACAGCTGGCGGATCCGCCCGACCGAGTCGCTGTCGCTGGCGATGGGACTGCTCGCGTTCGTGGGCCTCGAGGGCTACGTCTTCGGCAAGGCGTCGCTCTACCTCGTCCCCGCGTTCTCCACCCTGGCGCTGCACACCGCGCTCTGCTTCGTCGCGCTGGCCATCGGCGTCTTCGTCATCCGCCCCACCGTCGGCCTGATGCGGCACATCACCGCGGACGGGATTGGGGGCGCGACACTACGCCGCCTGTTGCCGATCTCGCTGATCCTGCCGCTGGCGATCGGGTGGGCGCGGCTGCAGGGCGAGCGCGCCGGCTATTTCGACGCGGTGACGGGGCTCGCCATCGTCGTGGCGGCGATGGCGGCGAGCCTGATGCTGCTTGCCTTCGTGACGGTCGCGCCCCTCGCGTCGGTGGAAGCCCGGAACCGCGCGGTCGAGGAGGTCGCGACGGAGCGGATCCGCCGGCTGAACCGCGTCTACGCCGTCCTCAGCAGCATCAACCACGTCATCGTCCGCGAGCGGAACCTGGCGACGGTCTTCGAGCGGACGTGCCGCATCGCCGTCGACCAGGGCGGCTTCTCCGCCGCCTGGGTCGCCCTGCCGCCGGCGACACCGGGGGCGCCGCTGACGATCGCCGCCGACGCGGGCGAACCCGCGCATGGTCGGGCGCTGCGGGCCTCGATCACCGATCCGGCGTTCGTAACCAGTGCCCCCGCCCGCGCGCTGGCGGAGGGACGGCTGGTCATCGCCAACGGCGGCGACGCCGGCGGCTGCCGCCTCGCCGACTGCCCGCCGCTCGCGGCGCTCGCCTCCGCCCATGGCTACCGTTCGGTGGCGTGCTTCCCGCTGCGCTCGGGCGACGACGCCATCGGCGGCGTGCTCGTCCTGAGCTCGCCGGACGCCGCCTGGTTCGACGCGGACGAGGTGCGGCTCCTCGACGAGATGGCCATGGACGTCGGCTTCGCCATGGACGTCAGCCGCCGCGAGGCCGAACGGACGCGGGCGACGGCGGACCTCCGCGAGTCGCAGGCGCGGCTCGAGCGCGCGGTCCGGGCCGGCAACGTCGGACTCTGGGAGTGGAGCCTCGTCTCGGACACGGTCTACTACTCGTCGCAATGGAAGCGGCAGCTCGGCTGCGAGGACGCCGAGGTCGCGGCGGACTTCGAGGCGTGGCGCAGCCGCGTCCATCCCGACGACGTCGACCGCGCCATCGCCGCCATCGGCGAGTACCTGGGCGGCCAGGCGCCGCACCTCGAGATCGAATACCGCTGCCGGCACAAGGACGGCACCTACCGCTACATGCTGGCGCATGCCACGGTCCTGCTCGACGATCGCGGCACGCAGGTGGCGCTGCTCGGCGCGCACGTCGACGTCACCCACCACACCGAGCTGCAGGCGCAGTTCCTCCAGGCGCAGAAGATGGAGAGCCTGGGGCGCCTCGCCGGCGGCATCGCCCACGACTTCAACAACCTGCTGACGATCATCAACGGCACCGCCGATCTGGCGCTGCAGCAGCCGGGCGCGGACGGCGAGCGCGACGACGACTGGCGCGGCGTCCGCGAGGCCGGCGAGCGCGCGGCGACGTTGACGCGGCAGCTCCTCGCCATCAGCCGCAAGCAGGTGCAGCAGGTCGAGGTCCTCGATCCGAACGAGGTGCTGGCTGGAATCGAAGGGCTGCTGCGGCGCCTGATCGGCGAGGACGTGCTCCTCGAGGTCTCGCTCGCCCCGGACGCCGGCCGGGTCAGGGCCGACGCCGGCCAGATCGAGCAGGTCGTGGTCAACCTAGCGGTCAACGCCCGCGACGCGATGCCGGGCGGCGGCATGCTGACGATCGAGACGCGCGCCGCCGAGGTCGTCGGCACGATGCTGGCCGCGGAGCGATCGCCGATCGGGCCGGGCCGCTACGCCGTCGTCTCGGTCACGGATACCGGCGAGGGCATGGACGAAGGGACGAAGGCGCGCGCCTTCGAGCCGTTCTTCACGACCAAGGCGCCGGGCAAGGGCACCGGACTCGGCCTCTCGACCGTGTTCGGGATCGTCCGCCAGTGCGGCGGCGCCATCCGCGTGCGCTCGGAGCTCGGCGCCGGAACGACCTTCGAGGTCTACCTCCCGAGCGTCGGCGACGCCGCACGTCGGACCCGCAGCGGACCGCACCTGACGGTGGCCCGCGGCACCGAAACCGTCCTCGTCGTCGAGGACGAGCCGGCGTTGCGGCTGGTCGCGCGCAAGATCCTCGAGAGCGCCGGCTACACCGTGCTGGTGGCGTCGAACGGCGACGAGGCGCTCACCTGCTTCCACCGCACGGTCACGCCGGTCCACCTGCTGCTGACCGACGTCGTGATGCCCGGCATGAGCGGGCCGGCGCTGGTCGCGCGCCTGCGTGAGGAAGGCGGGCGCACCACCGTCCTCTACACCTCGGGCTACGCCGACGAGGCGCTCACCGGCGATGGCGCGCGCGACGAGCACATCCACTTCCTGGCGAAGCCGTACACCGGCACGACGCTGCTGCGGAAAGTGCGCGAGGTGCTGGACGCCAGGCCAGCGACGGCGGGCGGCTCACCGAACTGAGCGGCGTCTCACAGGCCGCTTCGCGGCCCGCTGGGCGACGGCGACGGCCTCGCGGGCCCAGACCACCAGCGCGTCGGCGTCCTCGAGGATCGACGCCGGGACCGCGTAATACGACATCGACGGGATGCCGTCCGGTGCGAAGGGTTTCAGCCGGCGCCGCGTGTAGCGCGCCCGCGTCGTGTCGTCGACCTTCAAGTAGAGGATGCCGTCGTCGATCAGGCCGAAGAATGCGTCGCCGCAGTACAGGCCGACGCCGCCGAACATCCGCCGCGACCGCAGCTTGCCCAGCCCGGCGAGCTGATCCAGCACGAACGCGAGATGGCCCTCGCTCACCGCCATCGTGGCCTCCGCTCCCGCCTCGAACCGGGCGCGCTAGTCGCTGCTGCTGCCCTTGAACTGATCGGCCTCGTCGGCGAACAGGACGTTGAAGCTGGTGAGCGAGCCGTAGCACCCGGTGATGTAGCCCTGGAGCTTGACCTTCTGCTCGGCGTCGATCTCGAGCGCGTTGACCTGCTGCTCGAGCGTGCGCAGGCGGTTGCGGATCATCACGACCTTGTTGAAGAAGGTCTCGATCGGCCAGGTCTTCTCCTGGAGCGCGGGGTTGCCCGGCTTGATGGCCAGGGTGCCGCCGCGCCAGCGATCGGCCGGCGTGACCGGCGTCAGCCCGGTCTCTTCGCGGATGATGCGGCGGAGCAGCGATTCGAGCTCGACGGGACCGTGCATGGGCACCTCGACGATCAGGGCGGGGTCGGCGCACTCGCGCTCGGCGACGACCGGAAAGGGATCGCGGACGCGCGATGCCGGCAGCTCGCTGGCCCGCGGCGCCGCCG
>Ga0190271_10001836_pt1 | contig 12429 bp, 13 predicted proteins | sample Popmic356T_FD_133747 | JGI IMG/M metagenome (GOLD analysis project Ga0190271, IMG submission 133747) | Populus adjacent soil microbial communities from riparian zone of Weber River, Utah, USA - 356 T | ecosystem: Environmental > Terrestrial > Soil > Riparian zone | place: USA: Utah | collected...
CGCGTTGTCGATGCGAATGTCGTTATCGGGCAGGCGGCCGACGGTATAGCGTTCCTTGGTCATGTTGTATTCCGCCAAGGTCTGGCCGTCCAAGCTGAGAATCAAGCGTGCCATGGTAGTCGTCCCAATTGCCGATAGTTATTCGTGACCAGAGCCTACGACCCGAATAGACCGCGGAACTTGCTGAGCAGCCCGCCTTCTGCAGGGAACGCATCAGCGACTCGCACGAGGACGACCGAGACGTTGTCGCGGCCGCCGTTGTCGTTCGTCAGCTTGATGAGCTGCTCGCCGACCGTGCGGACGTCGTTGCTGAATGTGCTGATCGTGAGATGAATGTCCTCGTCCTCGACCATGTCGGGCAGGCCGTCCGAGCACATCAAGAAATAGTCGCCTTTCTGAACCTCGATCTCTTGGACCTCGACCTCGACGTTCGCTTCCACGCCGAGCGCGCGCGTCACGTAGTTTCGGTTGGTCGATCGTTGCGCTTCCTCCTGCGAGTAGAAGCCGCGGTCGACGAGCTCCTGAAGCAGCGAGTGATCCATCGTGATCTGCTCGAAGCGATTGCCGCGCAAACGGTACATGCGCGAATCGCCGACGTGCGCGATGGAGACGCGATTGTCGTAGAACAAGCTTGCAACGAGTGTCGTCCCCATGCCTTCGCACTGGGGTTGTGACTGCGCCGTCTGGTTGATGACCTTGTTCGCGCGGTGGATTGCGTCGCGCAGCACGATCGTTTGCCGCATGTAACCGGTGCCGGACTCGATCTCGGCGCGCTTCTCTTTCTTGCAGGCTTGCGTCACGAGATCGAGGATCGTCTTGACGGCAATGCCACTCGCAACTTCGCCGGCGTTGTAGCCGCCCATGCCGTCGGCGAGCACCCACAAGCCGATCTCCGGTTGCGCCCCGATCGCGTCCTCGTTGTGATCGCGAACCTTGCCGACGTCCGTAACCTCGACGTGCGCTAGTTTCCCTTTGAGACTCATGCGTGGTGCGGGGCTTGTTCGACTCGAGGCTCAAGCCGCACGCCGTAGGGAGGCCGCCATATCGGCGGCCGATTCGAATCGGTCTGCCGGGTTCTTGGCCAACGCCCTGTCCACGATCTCGTCGAGCCGTTTCGGCAGGTCGGCACGCAACGAGGTAACAGACTGATGCGGTTCGTTCGCAATCACGAACATAAGGTTGGTCATCGAGACTCCGCGGAAGGGCAACTGGCCGGTCAGTAACTGGTAAAGGCTAACACCGAGCGCGAATAAGTCAGTGTGCCCGTTCACGTTTTTCCCTTCGAGCTGCTCGGGTGACATGAACGCGGGGGTCCCTAGGACGATTCCGGTCCGGGTCCTGTTGGCGTCGATCAACTTGGCTATTCCGAAGTCCGTAATCTTCACGTTGTTCGAAAGAGAATCATACATAATATTGGCCGGCTTGATATCCCTGTGCACGACGCTGCGCCGGTGTGCGTAGTCAAGAGCGTCGGCGGCGCGAGCGATCAAATCGAGCACCGTATCGATCGGCAGCAGCCGATCGGGCGCGGCGAACTCGCTCAGGTGATGTCCGCGCACATACTCCATCGCGATGTAGGCGAGACCGGCCGATTCGCCGACGTCGAAGATCGTCACGATGTTCGGGTGGCTGAGGCCGCCAGCGATCGCGGCTTCGCGTAGGAAGCTCTCTGTCGTGCTCGGGGCATCCGGATTGTCGTAGCCGACCGAGAGATCGATGGCCTTCAACGCCAGGATGCGATTGATCAGGGGGTCGCGGCCGAGATACACGTTGCCCATCGCGCCGCGGCCGATGGGCTCGAGGAGTTGATAACGCCCGATCGACGGCGGCATCTGCACGCCATCGTCGTCCGGCCGCACGTGGTTTGCGCGCACGAGCCGGTGCGCGACATCCCGGAATTCCCCGTCGACTTCCGCGATGCGGTGAAAAAGATCGGCGGCTTCGTCGGCTGCGCCATGGGCGGCGAGGGCTGAAGCGAGGTCGTAGATCTCCGGAAACAGGGCCGGCGTCGGCGGCAACTGCCGGTACAACGCCCACGCTTCCTTGAGCCGGCCGTCGTCGGCGGCGCGCCGCGCGCTCGCGAGCGCTTCGCCGCTGGAAGATGCGGCACGAGGCTGCGCTTTCGTCCGCAAGCCCTGGCGTGCGGCATCGACGAGCTTGCGAGCCAGACTACGAAGCCAACCCATGATTTTGCGTGCCCTCGGCGGCGCGCAGTATGCCACGCGCAACCGCGCGCCTCGTGTGATGCGCTACCCGTTTCGACGGCGCTTCGGGCCGCGCCCGGGACCGGCGCAGTTCGGCTATTCTCGCCGCATGGCGAAGGCGAAGCCGATCTACACCTGCGGAAGTTGCGGCGGTCAGCAGCCGAAGTGGCAAGGCCAGTGTCCCGACTGCGGCGCATGGAACACGCTGACCGAGTCGGCGGTGCTGCCGAAGCGCTCCGAGCGGGCGCAGTACGCGGGCAGAGTCGAGCTCACGCGGCTCGATCGCGTCGACGTCAGCACCGTCGATCGGCTCACGACCGGCCTCGGCGAGTTTGACCGCGTGCTCGGCGGCGGTCTCGTGCCGGGCGGCGTCGTCTTGATCGGCGGCGATCCCGGCATCGGCAAGTCCACGCTCTTGCTGAAGGCCCTCGCGAATCTCGCGCCGCGGGTTCCGACGTGCTACGTCACCGGCGAGGAGTCGCTCGAGCAGATCGGCTTACGCGCGCAACGCCTCGCCGTCGGAGCCGTGCCGCTCGACATGCTCGCCGAGACTTGCGTCGAAGCCGTGCTGGCGAGTGTCGCGGCGCAGGACAAGCTCGGCGTGCTCGCGATCGATTCGATCCAAACGCTGTTCAGCGAGGAACTGCAGTCGGCGCCAGGCTCCGTGAGTCAGGTGCGCGAGTGCGCGGCGCAGCTGACGCGGTTCGCAAAGTCGCGCAACGTCGCAACGCTGCTGATCGGCCACGTGACGAAGGAGGGCACGCTCGCGGGGCCGCGCGTGCTCGAGCACATGGTCGACACGGTCTTGTACTTCGAGAGCGACGTCGGCAGCCGCTTTCGTATCGTGCGCGCCGTCAAGAATCGGTTTGGCGCCGCGAACGAGATGGGCTTCTTCGTCATGAGCGAGGAGGGCTTTCGCGAGGTCAAGAACCCGTCCGCGATCTTCCTCGCGCGCCATGGCGCTGCTGTTGCGGGTAGCGTCACGCTCGTGACGAGAGAGGGTACCCGACCCGTGCTCGTCGAGGTCCAGGCGCTCGTTGACCCATGTCAAGGCCAATCGCCGCGCCGGCTCGCGCAAGGCTTCGATACGCAGCGGCTGGGCCTCTTACTTGCGGTACTACATCGGCATTGCGGTCTCGCGTCCGGCGACAGCGACGTGTTCGCGAACATCGTCGGGGGGCTGCGTGTCGGCGAGACCGCTGCCGACTTGGCCGTCGCGCTCGCGGTCGTGTCGAGCCTCACGGAGCGTCCCGTCTCGCACGATCTCGTGGTGTTCGGGGAGATCGGCCTGACCGGCGAGATTCGCCCCGTGCCGTTCGGCGAAGAGCGCCTCGCCGAAGCGGAGAAACACGGCTTCAAGCGCGCGCTCGTGCCGCGAGCCAACGCGCCGCGGCGGCCGATGCGAATCGAGGTGGTGCTCGTCGACCGCTTGAGCGACGCGCTCGCGGTCGCGCACGCGAGCTAGCCTTCAGGCGGCGGCTTTTGGGGGCGGCGCAGACCCGGGGGCGAAGACACGCACGCGCTTGATGCCGTGCTCGCTCGCCTCGAGGATCTCGATCGGATAGTCGGCCACCGTGACGCCCGTGCCGGATTCCGGAATCGTTTCGAGCTGCTCCACGATGAGCCCGTTCAGCGTCTTCGGACCGTCCGTCGGCAGATTCCAGTTCATGACGCGGTTCAGCTGCCGCACGTTCGCGCTTCCGTCCACGACGTAGCTGCGATCGCTTTCTTTCGTGACGCCGAGGTCGATGGCACTCGAGTCGTGGTCGAGCTCGCCGACGAGCTCGTTCACGATGTCCTGTGTCGTGATAAGACCCTGCACGTCGCCGTATTCGTCGACGACGAACGCGGAGTGGCGGCGGTGCTGCTGGAAGTTCAAGAGCTGCTTCGTGAGCGGCGTGCCCTCGGGCACGAAGTACGCGTCGCGGATCCGTTCGAGCAGGAGCGATTGCGTCAGCTCGCCGCGTGCGAGCTCCGGCAACAGATCGCGCACTCGAGTGACGCCAATGATGTTGTCGATGTACTCGCGATAGACGGGCAGACGGTTGTGCAAGCTCGTTTGGATGACGCCCAGGTTTTCTTCCCAGGCGCGGTCGAGGTCGAGCCCGACGATCTCCTGCCGCGGCACCATGATGTCCTCGACGGTCACGGCATCGAGATCGAGGATGCTGAGCAGCATGCGCTGGTGGCGGCGCGGGACCATGACGCCGGCCTCGGCGACGACCGTGCGCAGCTCTTCGGCGCTCAACGAGTGCGACGCAATTTGATCCGGGCGAACGCCGAGCAGCCGCAGTAAGCCGTTGACGACCAGGTTCAACACCCAGACAACTGGATAGACCACCTTGAGCAGCGGGTAATAGATCAACGCAGCGGGCATCGCGATTCGCGCCGGGTTCAACGCGGCAAGCGTTTTCGGTGCAACCTCGCAAAAGACCAGGACGACGATCGTGAGGGCGAAGGTGGCCGGCAGCACGGCACCTTGGCCGCCCAAACGTTGGGCGAGCACCGTCACCAGCGCGGCCGCCGTGAGATTCACGAGGGTGTTGCCTAGCAGAATGAGGCCGATCAGGCGGTCCGGCCGCTGGAGGAGCCACTCGGCGAGACGCGCGCCGCGATGGCCGGAGCGAGCCTGGTGCCGCAGCCGATAACGATTGATGCTCATCAGCGCCGTCTCGGTGGCCGAAAAGAACGCCGACAGCACGAGCAGGACGATGATCAGGATGACCAACAGGGTAGGGTCACTCAAGGGTTCCGGGGGCCTCCGACGGGCTCGAGCCGAATTTCAGATTGGCGGAACCGGAAACCTGGGTCAAGGAAGCCCACGGAGCCCCCGCGCCCGCGGCACGGCGCGGCCAAGGGATGCGCGATGCGTGCGCGTGCTAGGCTTTCCGTCGCCCCCGATTTTGGCCAACCAAAGAGCTTACGAATGTTCGATCAGTTGACGGCTCGCCTCACTGAGGCGATCCAACGCGTGACCGGCCGCGGCCGCATCACCGAAGACAACGTCCGCGACACGATGCGCACGATTCGCATGGCGTTGCTCGAAGCCGACGTCGCGCTGCCCGTTGCGAAGGCGCTCGTCGAGCGAGTCCGCGACCGCGCGCTCGGCGAGGAAGTCGCGCGCAGCCTCAATCCGGGCCAAGCGTTCGTCAAGATCGTCAACGACGAGCTGGTCAAGGTGCTCGGCGGCGATGCGAGCCCACTTCAGCCACACGGCCACCCCGCCGTCATCATGCTCGTGGGCCTGCAAGGCGCAGGCAAAACGACGACGGCCGCGAAGCTCGCGCGGCATCTCACGACGACACGCGGCGGAGCCGTGTTGCTCGCCAGCACGGACGTGTATCGGCCGGCGGCGCGAGACCAGCTCGCGACGTTGGCAAGCGAGCTCGGCGTCGGTTTCTTCAGCAGCGAGAGCAACGCGCCCGCGGAAATCGCGCGCGACGCGCTCGCGGCCGCCCAGCGCGGCGGGCAGCGCTGGCTGATTCTCGACACCGCAGGCCGCCTCCACGTCGACGCGGACATGATGAACGAGGCGCGCGAGCTCCATGCGCTCGTGAGCCCGAGCGAGACCTTGTTCGTCGTCGACTCCATGGCCGGGCAGGACGCGGTGAACTCCGCGCGGGCGTTCCACGAGGCGTTGCCGTTGACGGGCGTCATCTTGACCAAGACCGACGGCGATGCACGCGGCGGCGTCGCGTTGTCGGTTCGCGAGATCACGGGCCTGCCTATCAAGCTCGTGGGTACCGGCGAGAAGGTGGACGCCCTGGAGCCGTTCGTGCCGGCGCGGTTCGCGTCGCGGATCCTCGGCATGGGCGACGTCGTCGGCCTCGTCGAGCAAGTGCAGAAGACCGTCGACCGCGAGGAGATGGAAAAGCTCGCCGGCAAGGTCAAACAGGGCAAGGGCATCAGCCTCGAGGACTACCGGGAGCAGCTGCGGCAGATGCTCAACATGGGCGGGCTCGAGCAGATCCTGGACAAGCTGCCGGGCTTGAAGCCCGAGCAGCTGGCGGCCGCCAAGTTCGACCCCAAGGTCTTCAGGCGCCAGATCGGCATCATCGACTCGATGACGCCCAAGGAACGGCGGCAGCCCGACCTCATCGACGGGTCGCGGAAGCGGCGCATCGCGGCCGGAGCAGGGCTTCCGGTCCAGGACGTCAGCCGGCTCCTGAAGCAGCACAAGCAGCTTACGATGACCATGAAGCAGCTGGCGAAGGGCGGCGGCATGCAGCGCCTCTTGGGTGCCATGCGCAAAGGGGGGGGTGGGCCCCCCGTGTTTCGCGGCCGGCGCTGAGCTACCTCAAGGGCTTACACTCGGCTCCCGAACTGAGTAGAATTGCGCGCCTTAAAGGGCGGTCCGTCGGGCCGCCTTGGCGTTTTTAGGAACTCTTAAGGTCTCTCGCTATGGTAGTCATTCGGCTGGCACGCGGCGGCACGGTCAAGCGTCCTTTCTATCACGTCGTGGTGGCGGATCGCCGCCGTGCCCGCGGCGGGAAATACATCGAGCGCATCGGGTTCTTCAATCCGATTGCGACGGGCGGTGAAGAACGGCTGCGCCTCGATCTCGGTCGCGTCGATCACTGGGTCGGGCAAGGGGCCCAACCGTCAGAGCGGGTCACGGACCTGCTCAAGCAACACCGCGCGACCGCCACCAAAGCGGCGTAGCGGTTCGGCGCGCCCTGCGACTCCGCAGTGAGCGCGAAGCCAACAAAGTGGGTCACCCTCGGCCGCGTCAGCGGCGTGTTCGGCGTGAAGGGATGGCTCAAAGTTCAGTCTTACACCGAGCCCCGCGGCAACATCGCGCAGCTCGGCGTGTGGCTGCTGCGCATGAACGGCGTCGACAGCCCGTTCGACGTGGAGGACGGGCGTAGCCAGGGCGGCAGCGTGGTCGCAAAGTTGCGAGGCTTGGACGATCGAGATCGCGCCCTCGAATGGGTAGGCGCCGAGATCGTCGTCGAGCGTGAGGGGCTTCCGGCCTTAGCGGCGAACGAGTTTTACTGGACGGACTTAGAAGGGCTCGAGGTTCGTACCACGGCGGGCGAGGTGCTTGGCAAGGTCGATCATCTGCTCGCCACCGGGGCGAATGACGTCCTGGTGATCGGCGGTTCGCCGCAGCATTTGATTCCGTTCATCGTGGGTCCGGTCGTCAAGCAGGTGGACCTCGCGGCTCGGCTGATCGTCGTCGACTGGTCGACGGACTACTGAGAGCGCGGATGTATCGGTTCGGAGTCGTCTCGTTGTTTCCGGAGCTGGTGGCGCCCGTGATGGACTTCGGGGTCGTCGGCCGCGCCGCGGAACGCGGGCTGGTCGCGCTCGAGCAAGTGAGCCCACGGGAGTTCACGACCGACCGCCATCGCACGGTCGACGACCGGCCCTACGGCGGCGGGCCGGGGATGGTGTTGAAGTACGAGCCGCTGCGCGATGCGGTGCGTGCACTTCGGGCGCGCTTGCCACAGGGTTGCCGCGAGTTCGTGCTCACGGCGCAGGGTAGGCGGTTCGAGCAAAGTTTGGCGCGCGAGCTCGCCGAAGCGCCGGGGTTGCTGCTCGTGTGCGGACGTTACGAGGGAATCGACGAGCGGTTTACCGAGGGCGAGGTCCCTGCCGAGCTGTCGCTGGGTGATTACGTGCTCTCCGGCGGCGAGCTTGCCGCGGCGGTCGTGATCGACGCTGTAACGCGGCTTCTGCCGGGCGTGCTTGGCGATGAAAGCTCGCATGTCGAGGACTCGTTTACGGAGGGGTTGCTCGACTGCCCGCAGTACACGCGGCCGGAGGTGGCCGACGAGCGGCAGGTGCCGGAGGTCTTGCTCGGCGGCGACCATGAGGCGATCAGGCGCTGGCGGTTGAAGCAGGCGCTCGGGCGCACCTGGCTCAGGCGGCCCGAATTGCTGGCGAAGCGGGAGCTATCGGACGAGGAGCGGCAACTGCTCACAGAGTTCACAGCCGCGCGGAGTGAGCTGAACTCACGCGGGTAGATGCGTAGAATAGTGTGATTTCGCGCAACGGCCACCGAACGGGAAAGGCAGAGGATGTCAGGTATGTCCAGGGTTATCGACCAAATAGAACAGCAACAGCTCAAGCAAGATGTTCCGGACTTTGCGCCGGGCGACACCGTGGTTGTGCAAGTGCGCGTGACGGAAGGTGACCGCGAGCGGCTACAAGCCTACGAAGGCATTGTGATCGCGAAACGGAACCGGGGGCTCAACTCTTCGTTTACGGTCAGGAAGGTTTCTCACGGCGAGGGTGTAGAGCGCGTATTCCAGACGCACAGCCCCGCTGTCGCTGAAATCAAGGTGAAACGACGTGGTGATGTCCGCCGGGCCAAGCTCTACTACTTGCGCGACCTCAGCGGCAAGGCCGCTCGCATCAAAGAGAAGGTCTGACGCACACGGGGCAACCCGTGCGCGCGCGAGAGCGATCGTCCGTAGACTCGCGTGCGCTTGCGTCGCCGCGTTCGCAACGGCGAGTTGCTCGAGCCTGATCGGCGGGAAGGCCGCGGACACGCTCGCCGCCGCGATCCTGAATCAGGATGACCCGGCGCTCGTCGAGAGCGGCGTGCCGGCTTATCTGCTGCTGATCGACGGCCTCATCTCGCAGAGCCCCGACAACGTCGCGCTCCTCTCGGCGGGCGCGCAACTGTTCGCGCTCTATGGGTCGCGCTTCGCGACGCCCGACCGCGCCGTCACGTTGACCAGCAAAGCTCGCCGCTACGGCGAGCGGGCCATCTGCCTAGCGCATGAGCCTGCCTGCCGGTGGGCCGGTGCCGACTACGCGCGGTTCGCGACCGAGCTCGAGGCCGTCGGCAAGAAGGATCTCGACCCGCTCTATTCGTATGCCGTGAGCTGGCTCAGCCAACTCGACGCGACGAGCGAGGACTGGACGGCTGTCGCGGAGTTGCCGTGGGTCGAAGCGGTGCTCGAGCGAGCGTTGGCGCTCGACGAAACCTACGAGAACGGCGCGCTGCACGGTTACCTCGGCATTCTGAATTCCCTGCGGCCGCCGGCGCTCGGCGGCAAGCCCGAGGTCGCGCGTGAGCATTTCGAACGGGCCATCGAGCTCACGGGCGGCCGCGACCTCTCGATCAAGGTAGAATACGCACGCCGTTACGCGCGCCTCGTGTTCGATCAGGAGCTGCACGACCGCCTGCTGACGGAGGTGCTCGACGCCCCCGTCGACGCACCGCGGATGACGCTGTTCAACGTGTTGGCGAAACAGGAAGCGCAGACTTTGCTCGCGTCCTCAAGGGAGTACTTCTGATGCGCGATCGCAGAGCAGCAGCAAATACGCCGCCTCGTTTCTTGGCGCGGCTCCTGCTGGGTACGTTGCTCGCCGCGGTGATGGCGACGGCGAATGCCGCCGACATCAAGATTGCGTCCGTGGCACCCGACGGCTCGCGCTGGATGCAGCAAATGCGCGCCGGGGCGGAAGAGGTCAGCGCCCGCACCGGCGGCCGCGTCGTCATCAAGTTCTATCCGGGCGGCGTCATGGGCAATGACGCGCAGGTGCTGCGCAAGATCCGCATCGGTCAGTTGCAAGGCGGCGCGTTCACGGCCGGTGGGCTCGGCGAGCGGTACGGCGCCCTGAACCTGTATGGGATACCGCTGCTGTTCCGTTCGCTCGACGAGATCGATGCGGTGCGGGCACAGTTCGATCCCGAGATCGCGGCAGGTCTCGAGCGGGCGGGGTTCGTGACCTTCGGCTTCATCGAAGGCGGGTTCGCGAATCTGTTGTCGAACGAGCCGATCCACAGTGTCGAGGAAATGCGGCGCAAGAAGGTGTGGGTGCCGGAGGGCGACGCCATCAGCTTCCTGGCCATGGAGGCGATGGGCCTTTCGCCGTCCGTGCTGCCCGTGACCGATGTCCTCACGGGGCTTCAGACGGGGCTGATCGACATCACGTTCGCCTCGCCCGTTGCGGCGCTCGTGCTGCAATGGCACACGAAGGTCAAATACATCACCGATCTGCCGGTTTCGTACTCGATGGGCGTGTTCGCAATCGAGAAGGGCGCCTACGCGGCGCTCAGCGCCGAGGACCAGCAAGTCGTTCGCGACGTCATGGGCCGCTATATCCAGGGGCTCGATCGAGAAGCGCGTGACGACAACCGCAAGGCGGCGGAGGTTCTCGCGAGATCCGGGCTGCAGACCGTGACGGTCAACGACGCGGACATCGAGGGTTGGCGCAAGACGATCGAGAGCATCCATCCGCAGCTGCGCGCGCGCCCCGACATCGACGCCGCCATGTTCGACCGTATGCTCGGCGCGCTGGCCGAGTACAGGCGAACACATCCGTGAGCTGCGCTTAGCCGCCATTGAGCGACGCCGCACAGAACCGCTGGTGGGCTCGAGTCGACCGGGTTGCCCGCGGTCTCGAAACGTGGCTCATCGTCATCATCCTCGGCGGCCTCATCCTGCTCGGCGCCGCACAGATCGTGCTGCGCAACTTCTTCTCGATCGGTTTCGCGTGGGGTGACGGCCTCGCGCGGCTCGCCGTGCTGTGGCTCGGCCTGCTCGGCGCGCTCGCGGCAAGCCGCGACGGGCGCCACATCACCATGGGTGCCCTCGCGCGCTGGCTTCCGCCGCGGCTGCGCGTCGCCGCGGGCGTATGTGCCGACGTGTTCGGCGCCGCGGTGAGCGGCGCGCTCGCCTGGTACGCGTGGGCATTCGTCAGCGACTCGCGCGAGTTCGGCGACACCTTGCTCGGCGACGTCCCGGCGTGGTGGCTGCAATCGATCATGCCGGTCGCATTCGCGCTGATGGCGTGGCAGTTCGTCGTGCAGGCCGTCAAGCGCCTGCGCGGCGGGCCGATCGCCGAGGCCCCGCCACTGTGAGCGGCGTCGTTGCGATCGTTCTGATCGTCGTCACGCTGCTCGGCGCGCCGTTGTTCGCCGTCATCGGTGCCGGCGCGTTGGTCGGGTTCGAGCGCGAGGGAACCGATCTGTCGGTCGTGGCGATCGAGTTCTTCGGCCTGTCCGAAACGCCCGTGCTCGTCGCGATTCCTCTTTTCACGTTCGCCGGTTTCCTGTTGAGCGCCGGGCAGGCGCCGGCTCGGTTGGTGCGCCTGTCGCAGGCGCTCCTCGGTTGGTTGCCGGGCGGCCTTGCCATGATCTCGCTGGTCGCCTGCGCGATATTCACGGCCTTCACGGGGGCGTCGGGCGTCACGATCATCGCGCTCGGCGCGCTCTTGTATCCGGCGCTGTCTCAAGCCGGCTACGACCAGCGCTTCAATCTCGGGCTGATCACGGCCTCCGGGAGCCTCGGCCTGCTGTTCGCGCCGTCGTTGCCGTTGATCTTGTACGGGATCGTCGCCGAAGCGCCGATCGACGATCTTTTCATGGCCGGCCTCTTGCCGGGCATCTTGATGATCGTCGTGCTCTCGGCTTACTGCTACTGGCGCAATCGCCGTCTGCGCTACGTCGTAACCGAACGGTCGTGGCGCGCGGCGCGGGAAGCCATCTGGGCGGCGCGCTGGGACTTGCCGCTGCCGATCGTCGTCTTGGGGGGAATCTACAGCGGCTTTTTCGCAGTGTCGGAAGCGGCCGCCGTGACCGCGCTCTACGTCGTGCTGATCGAGCTCGTGGTCTTGCGCGAGGTGCCGTGGCGCGAATTGCCGCGCATCATGAGGGAGTCGACGGTGCTCGTCGGCGCGATCCTCGCGATTCTCGGCGTGTCGCTCGCCTCGACGAACCTGATGATTTCCACCGAGGTGCCGCAGCGCCTATTCACGTTCGTCGGCGCGTACATCACGGGTCCGACGACCTTCATGATCGCGCTGCTCCTGTTTCTGCTGATCCTCGGCACGATTCTCGACATCTTTTCTGCGACGGTGCTCATCGTGCCGCTGCTGCTGCCGCTCGCAGCCCAGTACGGCATCGACCCGATTCACCTCGGTATCGTTTTTCTGGCGGCCATGGAGCTCGGCTATCTGACGCCGCCCGTCGGGCTGAACTTGTTCATCGCGAGCCACCGATTCGACAAAGACATCACGGAAATCTACTCGGCAACGCAGCCTTTTCTGATCGTATCGTTGCTCGCCGTGGTTATCATTGCCTTCTGGCCCGATCTGTCGTTGCTGCTGCTGGATCGGTAGGGCTTTTTTAGGGAAGAGACATGGACAGGGACAATCGCTCGTGGCCGCTGCGAATCGTGTCGGGCATCTGGCGCGGCCTCGATCGGTTGCGGCGCGTGCTGCACCTGGTCCTGTTGCTGGGCTTGTTCCTGCTCCTCATCGTCAG
>Ga0190271_10001837_pt1 | contig 12426 bp, 10 predicted proteins | sample Popmic356T_FD_133747 | JGI IMG/M metagenome (GOLD analysis project Ga0190271, IMG submission 133747) | Populus adjacent soil microbial communities from riparian zone of Weber River, Utah, USA - 356 T | ecosystem: Environmental > Terrestrial > Soil > Riparian zone | place: USA: Utah | collected...
CGCGACGGCCCGCATCGCCGACGAATTGAGCAAGCAGTACTTCCTCGGGTACACCAGCTCGGTCGACAAGGATGGCCGGTGGCACTCGATCCGGGTGACGGTGCGCGACCGCAATCTGAATGTCCGCGCGCGCCGCGGATACGTCGCGTCGTAGATCTCCGCACAAGAGACCTCCAAGCAGCGGCCCGTAATATGATGGCTCGTTGTGTCGACGTACCTTATCGCGCTGGGCCTGAGTCTCTTGGGCGGGCTCGGCGGCCTCCTGGTAGCTTCCGGCGTTCTCCTCTTTAACGATTCCGCACGCGCTCGACTCGTTCCGTGGCTGGTGAGTTACGCCGTCGGTGCGCTGCTTGGCGTCTCGACGCTTGCCATCCTGCCGTCGGCGCTCGAACAGCTTCCAGCAACACGGGTGCTCGGCACGTTGTTGCTCGGCATCCTGCTGTTCTTCTTCCTCGAGAAGCTCGTTCTGTGGCGGCACTGTCACACGCACGACTGCGAAGTCCATGACGGCTCGGTCCTGCCAGTTCTCGTCGGTGATGCGTTCCACAACTTCGTCGATGGTGCTGTCGTAGCCGCAGCCGTGCTCACGTCTGTGCCTCTTGGTATCAGCACCGCGCTCGCGGTTGCCGCTCACGAGATCCCACAGGAGGTCGGTGACTTTGCCATCCTGCTTCACGCCGGTTACTCACGACGCAAGGCGCTGATGCTGAACGTCCTGTCTGCTGGCGCGAGCGGGCTCGGGGCGATCGCGGCGTGCGTCTCATTCGACTACGTGCCGAAGATGCTTCCGTATTTCCTCGCACTCGCTGCAGCGAGCTTTCTCTACGTCGCGATGGCAGACCTGATTCCAGGACTGCACAGAGGACGTACTGATGCCAGCTCTTTGCGCCAGATCTTGCTGATTGGCGCGGGAATCGCGTCGATGCTCGTCCTGGAGTAACGAACCGCTGTCCGCGCCAAGAGACGCGCGGCTGAGTTCTCATCGTCAATTCCCGAAGGATTTCAGCGATCCCGCACTCAGCAAGGCTGGCAAAGCATTTGCCTTAGAACTGGCTGGTAGTGCGAAGGGAGTTTCCGATGTTAGCCAAATTGATGACCGCCGCTGTAGTCGCGCTCCTGATGTTCAGTGCGCCAGCCAGCGCGGCAGACAGCGAAAACCTGCAGCTGTTCCGTGACGTGCAGCGGCAGGTGCTGCGGTATCCACACTTCACGATCTTCGACAGCGTCCACGCCAACGTGAACAACGGGCACGTGACGCTCGTTGGGAAAGTCACGATGCCGTACAAGAAGAACGACATCGAGAAACGTATTGCCAAGGTGGCGGCGATCACCAGCATCGACAATCAAATCGAGGTGCTGCCCGTATCGCAGTTCGACAACGAGCTCCGCTTCCGGATTGCGCGGGCAATCTACAGCAACCACAACTTCCGCCCGTATGCCTCGATGGTGAATCCCCCGATTCACATCATCGTCGACCGCGGTCGAGTGACGCTCGAGGGAGTCGTGAACAGCCAGGTGGACCGGATGCTGGCGCGCTCAATCGCGAGTTCGTTCCTCGCGTTCGACGTGAAGAACGAGCTGCAGACCGAGGCCGAGGTCAAGGCCGCGCTCGAAAAGCTCTGAGCCTCAGGGCGACTACGTGGGCCGGGTGCTCGTATGTGGGCCCGGCCCCACGTCCTCACGACCGTGTCGGGCGACCCGCCAGATCACCACACCAAACACCGCCGCCGCCAGAAGGATCGTCGAGCCAAAGAGCAACAGCGTCGTGTAGAGGATCGAGTCGGGTTCCATGTTGACCTCGACCTGAACCGGCACGCTTTTCAGACGCTCGACCAGCGGCTGTTCCCACTCGAGGATGTTGCCGCGCCGCACCTGCTTCGACGGCGCGTTGTGATACGCGATCACGCTGGGAATGTGCATCCGGAACGCGACGAGCTCGTTGCCGTTCCATCCCACATCACCAACGGCCTTCCCCACCGCCGTTCCAACCACTTGCTGGTATTCGAGCACGTCGCCGCGGCGCCGAAACTGGTACGACGACCACGAGAACGGAGCGACACGCGACAGTTGCCGAATGTCGGTCACGTCCACGCGGACGTGAACGAACCGGCGTCCGTCGCGACGTGATACGCGAACCGACCTGACATCGACACCCGGTCCCTGGAACAGCGTCCGGACTTTGTCGCGGTCCACGTCGAGATCCGGGTTGGGATCGAGATCGAACCCGCGCAGCGCCACGAGCGCGGCGATCGACGAGCTCAGATCCATCCGCGCAGAACCGTCGACATACAGGCGGAGCTCTTCTTCGTATTCGTATTCCTTTCCGAGGATTCCGCCACCGCTACCACCACAGGCGGCTCCGAGGATCGAACACGCGGCGAGAAGCGTCAGAAGACCGCGGGGCAACGAAAGCATCGAAAGAATATTATCGTTGGTCGAATGGCTCATCCGACGTTGTTTCTCATCGACGGCAGCTCACAGATGTATCGCGCCTACCACGCATTCCGCGGGCGCGGGCTGTCGAATCAGGAGGGCCAATCCACGCACGCCGTCTACGTCTTCGTGACGATGCTGCGGAAATTGTTTGCCGACCACAATCCAGCGTACATCGCCGCGTCGTTCGATCTGGCCGGCCCGACCTTTCGTGACGCGATCGCGGCCGACTACAAGGCCAATCGCACGCAGATGCCAGACGATCTAGTCGAGCAGATCAACTGGGTCCACGAGGCCTGCGAGGCTCTGGGCGTTCCAATCATCACCAAGCCAGGCTATGAGGCCGACGATGTGATCGGAACGATGGCGACGTGGGCGGTAGAAGCGGGCCATCAGGTCGCGATCGTGTCGATCGACAAAGACTTCTTTCAGCTCGTGCACGACGGATCGATCCGTGTCTACGACCCGCGCGAGGACGGCGCCTGGTTCGACGAACAGGGAGTCATCGAGAAGTTCGGCGTGAAGCCATCACAGGTCGTTGACGTGCTCGCACTGGTCGGCGATACGAGTGACAACGTCGCCGGAGTACCTGGCATCGGCAAGAAGGGCGCGATTGACCTGATCACGCAGTTCGGCAGCCTCGATGGCCTGCTGGCGCATACGGCCGACCTCAAACCGAAGCAGCGGGAGGCACTCGAAGCGAATCGTGAACAGGCGCTGCAGAGCCGTCAGCTCGTGACGATTCGGACCGACACGCCCATTGAATTCGAGCTCGAGTCGCTGCGCTATCGCGGCGCGTCGCGCGAGCGCTGCTTCGAGCTCTTCACGCGGCTCGCGTTCAGAACGCTGGTCAACGACTACGCGCCCACCGCAGACTCGGTCCAGAGCGACTATGCGCTGGTCACAACCGAATCCCAGCTCACGTCGCTCGTCACGGAATTGCGTACGGCCGGCAAGTTCACGATCTACTTGATCACCGACCAGCCCAGCGCGATGCGCTCGTCGATCGTTGGGATCGCTGTGTCCACCGCGGACCGGCAGGGGCGATACATCCCGGTCGGTCATCGAAGCGAGGACGATCGGAACGATTTGCTGGCGAGCGCAGCGGCACCGACGCAGCTCGATACGAATCTGGTTCTTCGTACGCTCAAGCCGCTGCTGGAAGACGAAGCGATCGGCAAGCGCGGTCACGATCTCAAGACCATGGCGCTCGTGCTGGCGCGGCACGACATCGCACTCCGCGGGCTGGATTTCGATTCGATCCTCGCAAGCTATCTGCTGGACGCAAACAGATCCAATCATGTGCTCGAGGAAGTGGCGCTCGAGCACCTGGGCTATCGCGCACGCAGCGAAGATGACGTCCGTGGCAAAGGCGCCAAGGCAGTGCCGTTTCAGAACCTGTCGCCCGAGGCGGTTTGCGGCTTCGCCGCCGAGCGCGCGGACCTCGCCTGGCAACTGTCCGGCAAGCTGGCACCCCTGATCGTGAGCGAGCAGTTGGAGTCGGTTTACCGGGACCTCGAGATGCCGCTCATACCGGTGCTCATGGACATCGAGCGCGCGGGGGTGCTGGTCGATCGGCCACTGCTCGCGTCGCAGTCGCGACATCTGGAAGAGCAGCTCGCGTCATTCACCGCGCGCATCTACGAGCTCGCGCAGGAGGAGTTCAACATCAACTCGCCGCAGCAACTCGGGCGAATCCTGTTCGAGAAGCTGGCCATGCCCGTCGCGAAGAAGACGGGCAAGACGCGATCGTTCTCGACGGCCGCTGAAGTGCTCGAGGAGCTGGCGCTCGTTCATGAGCTCCCGAAACTCGTTCTCGAATGGCGCGTGCTCCAGAAGTTTAAAAGCACCTACATCCATGCGCTCCCGCTGATGGTGCACCCTGTCACGGGTCGCGTGCACACGAGCTTCAACCAGGCGATCGCCGCTACGGGACGCCTGAGCAGCTCCGAGCCGAACCTGCAGAACATTCCGATCCGCACGGAGCTCGGTCGCAACATCCGTCGCGCGTTCGTTGCCGCTCCGGGATCGGTGCTGATCTCCGCCGACTACTCGCAGATTGAATTGAGAGTCCTCGCCCACCTGGCTGAAGAAGAAGCGCTCATCGATGCCTTTCGAACGGGCGAAGACATCCACGATCGCACGGCGGCGAAGCTGTTCGGACCCAATCCCGGCCTGAGCCGGCATGAGCTGCGCAGTCGATCGAAGATGGTCAATTACGCCGTGCTCTACGGCAAGACATCCTTCACGCTCGCCAAGGACATCAACGTGCCGCAAGATGCGGCGCAGGAGTTCATCAACGCGTACTTCACCGGCTTTCCACAGGTGCGGGCGTTCATCGATCGCACACTGGAAGAAGCCCGTCAGTCAGGAGTGGTGAAAACGATGTTTGGCCGTCGGCGCCTGATGCCGAACCTGACGAGCCGGAACTACCAGATGCGTAGTCAGGCCGAGCGCGAGGCGGTCAACATGCCGATCCAGGGCACAGCCGCGGACATCCTGAAGAGGGCGATGATCGATCTCCACATTGCTCTTCCAAAGACCGGACTCAAAGCGCAGATGATCCTGACCGTGCACGACGAGTTGTTGTTCGAGTGCGCACGCGACGATGCCGAAGCGATGTCCGCCTTCGTGCGCGAACGCATGGAAGGCGCGGCCTCACTCAACGTGCCATTAACTGTCGATGTGGGGATCGCCGAGAACTGGAGGGACGCCAAGCACTGAGCGGCGTCCGGTCACTTCCACTGCTGTTTGATCAGCTCCCACTCGGTCTTCAAGGCCGACACTGCGTCCTGGGGTTCTCTCGCAGCCAGCGTGCGTGACCGTTCCGGGATCAATGCCTGCGTCACGAGGCGATCGAGGTCATCGCGCAGCGTCGAGGTCGTATCCGGCGAGAGCGTCGAACGAACCCACGCGGCAATCGCGGAATTCCAGGCGCCATCGATGTCACCGGCGCCTCGCGCGGACACGGCGAGCCAGTAGTTGGCCACAGAGTTGCCGGGGTCGCGCTGAATCTCTTCGTTCATTCGCACGGAGATGCGCTCGAACACGCGCGCTCGACGATCAGCCGGACGACTCTGCGCCTCGCGATCCAGCGCCGTCGCCCACCAGTCGAGCAGCAGCAACCGATCGCGCGGCGCGAGCAGCGCCGCACGGCTCAGCGCCGTATCGAACAGCTCCGCGGCGGCTCCATAAATCTCGCTCAGATAGAGCGACTGCCCGAGACCGACAATCAGGTCCACCTGATCGCGCGGCATAAGCGACCCGGCACGCACGGCGCCGAGAGCCGCGCGCGCGGCCGACAGATCCTCGGCGTCCGCCCGGGTCCGGTACAACTCGAGGTGCGAGCGCGCCACGACCAGGGCTGCCGCGTCGGCCCACTCCTCGTCCTTGCGCGCCACCGACGCTGCATCGATTGCGCCCTCAAAGTCGCCGGCGTTGTAGAGGGTCCGCGCCTTGGCAAGCGCAGGAGGCTCGTTCGCCCACGCCGTCGACCCGGCGCTGGTCAAAATCAGCGCGACGACGATGAGAACGGAGGTTCGCATAGCCGGATCGTAGCGCATTCCCCTACAATCTGAAGGCGATGGGTGACCCGGTCATTGTGGAGCGAGCCGCACACTCGCTCTCCCGATCGCAGATCGATCCTGACGCGCTCAAAGTTCTCTATCGCCTCCATCAGAACAGCTACGTCGCGTATCTCGTGGGCGGGAGCGTAAGGGACCTGCTGCTCGGCCGGCGCCCGAAGGACTTCGACATCGGCACATCGGCGCATCCATACCAAGTCAAGCGCCTCTTCAAGAACTGCTGGGTCATCGGCCGGCGCTTCCGCTTGGCGCACGTGCGGTTCGGGATGAAGACGATCGAGGTCGCGACGTTCCGCCGCAAGGTGACGGCGGAAGAACTGGCGGCCGCGGAAGAGGCCGCCGCCGAACAGCGCGAAGCCCCCGAGGAAAGTAGCGCAGGTCCCGGTCTCATCCACCGCGAGAACACGTTTGGCACGCCGGAAGAGGATGCGTTCCGGCGCGACTTCACCATCAACGCGCTGTTTTACGACATCGGGACCTTCTCGATCATCGACTACACCGGCGGACTCGAGGATCTGCGCGCGGGCATCGTCCGCTCGATTGGCGACCCGGCCGAGCGCTTTCATGAGGACCCGGTGCGGATGCTACGCGCGATCGCCATGGCCGCGCGGCTCGGGTTCACGATCGACGCCCCGATAGACGCTGCGATCGCGAGCAGCCGGGCAGAGATCGCTCACAGCGCCCCGGCGAGACTGATCGAAGAGTTCTACAAGCTACTTCGATCGGGTGCGTCTGAACGGGCGTTCCGCATGATGGCCGAGCGCAAGTTGCTCGAGTCGATTGCTCACGACATGCAGAAGGGCGCGACCGAGCGACTGTGGCAGTCGCTGGCAGCGCTGGACGCCTACCGCAAGCGACACGAGGACGCCCCCGACACGCTGAGCAATGCCGTCCTGCTCGGCTCGCTGCTCGTGCCGCTCGGCATGACTGGCCATCCGCGTCAATCGGCCGGCACTGACGAGAAGGAACCGAGACTCACGCTCGGGATGTTGCCGCTCGCACGACGTGACGTCGAGCGCTTCCGCCAGATCATGGGGCTGCAACGCCGCCTGCTCGATTCACGACTTTCACCACGAGCGCGGCTCGCGCTGATGCACCGCGGTCCGTTTCGTGAGGCGCTCGCGTGGCTCGAGATTCATGGCCAGGCGCCCGAGGCTGTCGAGCACTGGCGCGGGTTCATCGAAGCCTCTGGCGTGAAGTCGAGCGAGCAGGAAGGCGCCGAGGAGGGTCCGCGCCCACGACGCCGGCGCCGGCGTCGAAGGCGATCGCTCAGGCCGGCTACGAATTAGTCCTTGGTGCTTGGTCCCTTGGTCCCTGGTCCAGGCTGCATGGGACCATGGACTAAGGACAAAGAACAAAGGACCAAGGACTAGCCATGCGTGCGCTCGAACTCGCGCATGAAATCCACCAGCCCCGCTACGCCCTCTTCGGGAAACGCGTTGTAGACCGAGGCTCGCAAGCCGCCGACCGATCGATGCCCTTTGAGGCCATCGAATCCAGCCGCGGAGGCCTGCCTGTCGAAGGTCTTTTCCAGTTCCTCGCTCGGCAGGCGGAACGTGATGTTCATCATTGAACGGCTCTCGACCTGGGCGGTGCCGCGATAGAAGCCGGTTCGATCGATTTCCGAGTACAGCATCGCCGCCTTGCGCTGATTCAGCCGGGCGATCGCGGCGAGCCCTCCCAGAGATTTCAGCCACTGCATCACGAGACCGAAGATGTACACGCCGAAGGTGTTCGGCGTGTTGTAGAGCGAGTTGTTCTCCGCCTGCACCTTGTAGCTCAACATCGTCGGCAGGTTCTTGTCCGATTGTTCGAGCAGATCCTCTCGAATGATCACGAGCGTCACCCCGGACGGCCCAAGGTTTTTCTGCGCACCTGCGTAGATGACGCCGAAGCGGGAAACGTCGATGGGGGCGCTCAGGATATCGGACGACGCGTCGGCCACGAGCGGCACGTTGCCCACGTCTGGCATGGCCTTCCACTCAGTGCCCTCGATCGTGTTGTTCGATGTGAGGTGCACGTAGGACGCGCCGGGCGTCAGATGCAGTTCGGACTGTGCGGGAATACGCGTGTACTTATCCGCTTTTGTCGAGCCCGTCACGTTGACCGTGCCGACCCGCCTGGCCTCTTCGATGGCTTTTACGGCCCACGTCCCGGTGTCGATGTAGTCCGCCGCTGTTCCTGCCTTGAGCAGGTTCATCGGCACCATCGAAAACTGCAGGCTCGCTCCACCCTGAAGAAACAGGATTCGGTAGTTCAAAGGCACGCCCGCCAGCTCACGAAGGTTGGCGATTGCGCCCGCAAGCAGATCCTCGAAGACCTTCGACCGATGGCTGATCTCCATCACGGACATTCCGACACCCGGGAGCGCTACGAGATCGCGCTGCGCCTGCTCGAGCACGGGAACGGGGAGAACGGCTGGACCTGCGGAGAAATTGAAAACACGTGTGGTTGTCGGCATGACAATGTCTCTGGTTGCTTCCTCGATCGTAACGCGGGGTTAGACCAGGTGCGATAACAACCCGTCGCGGAGCTTGGGCTCGAACCAGGTTGACTTCGGCGGCATGATCCCGCCGGCGTCGGTGATGGCCATCAAATCCTGGACATCAACCGGATACAACGAGAACGCGACAGCCGCTGCACCTGAGCGGACGCGCGATTCCAACTCCGCCGTGCCTCGAGCGCCGCCGACGAAGTCGATGCGTTTGTCAGTACGCGGATCCCCGATTTTCAGTATTGGTCCCAGGACAGCGTCCTGAAGTCGCATCACATCCAGGCGATCCGCGGACCTCGCTCCAACCTGGGCATCGCCCAGGGCAATCGTGTACCAGCGACCATCCAGGAACATCGCTACTTCGCCCTTCCGCGCGGGCGATGCTGGACCATCCGTGACCGTGAATCGCTTCCGCAGCGTGTCCATGAAGGCGCTGGGCGTTATTCCAGCCAGATCCTGGACGAGGCGGTTATACGGCAGGATCTGAACCTGGCCGTCCGGGAAGGCCACTGCCAGGAACGTATCCCACTCGCCTTGCTTGCCCGCCTCACCAGCAAGCTGCTTTCGCGCACGGGCGGCGCTGGCCGCACGATGATGACCGTCCGCGATGTAGAGCGCGGGGACAGCATCGAACGCCACGACAAGCTGATGCTCTTCGGCAGGTTCGACGATCCAGATCGTGTGCTGCACACCGTCAACGGCCGTGAAGTCGTAGAGCGGTTTCCCAGCCGTGATTCGTTCGACCAGTCCATCGATCGCCGGCCGCGCTCGATAGGTGAGGAACACCGGCCCTGTTTGCGCCCTCAGCTCGAGCAGATGACGGGTGCGGTCGTCTTCCTTGTCGCGCCGCGTGTGCTCGTGTTTGCGAATGACGTCGCGGTCGTAGTCGTCGATGGAAAAGCAACCAGCCAGACCAATCTGGACATGAGCGCCCATCCGCAGTCGATAGACGTACAGTCGCGGAGCTTCCTCGACAACAAGCGGCGCCTCGCCCTTCAACCGCTCAAAGTTCTTCACCGCCGTCGCGTAGACATCGTCTCCGTAGAGGTCTGTTCCAGGCGGAAGATCGATCTCCGGCCGAGACACGTGGAGAAAGCTCAATGGATTCCCGGCGGCCAGTGCGCGCGCTTCTTCCGTGTTGACGACATCGTAGGGAACAGCCGCGACGCGCGCGGCTGCGGACACGGAAGGACGAAGCGCTCGGAACGGAGCGAGACCGGCCATTGAGATCTGAAATTATATCGAGTGGCTATTGCGCGAGTATTGCAGGGGAAGATGAGCTGCTGGAACTCGAGAAGATCGCCAGCGCCTTCTCCCGTTCGACTGAAAAGCTTTCGAGCTCCGAGGCGGGCACCGGATCGCCGGGAGGCATGTTCCGATGCTCGCGCAGCGGATTGACGAACGCGCCGTTCTTCGTCAGCCCGTAGTGCAAGTGCGGTCCAGTCGCCAGACCGCTCGCGCCGACGCGTCCGACCGTCTGCCCCTGCTCAATCCCGGCACCCGCGCGAATTCCTGCAGCAAACGCTGATAAGTGAAGATAGTGCGAGACGTACCCAGACAAGTGCCTCACGCGGACCATTCGGCCGTTCGTCGCATCCGACGTGACCGAGAGCACTCGCCCGGACGCCACAGAGACGACCTCAGAGCCCATCGGCGCACCGTAATCGACGCCCCGATGCGCGCGAGCCGTGTGGAGCACCGGGTGCATGCGTCGCGACGAAAAGCCTGACGTCACTCGCGGCTCGAACTTGAGCGGAGATCTTAGGAAAAAACGCCGCAGCGAACGTCCCTCGAGATCGTAGTAACCGGGTTGGCCGCCCTGAGGAATGAACCGGACGGCGCGGACGACACGTCCGTCATTCTGAAACTCCGCTGCCGTGATGGCGCCGTACGACGAGCGCCGCCCCTCGCGCTCGAGTCGCTCGAACGCCACGGTGTAGCGATCCCCAGGCTGCAGCTCGGTGTTGAAGTCGATCTCGCCGCCGAAGATCTGAGCCATCGCAATGGCCAGATCCGGTTGCTCTCCAGCGGCCTCGATCGACTGAAACAGCGATGGTGCGTCGTCGTCGATCGAACCAGCAACTGAGGTGGGCACGACGGTCGTCGGTATCGGCACGACCTCGGCGTGGAGGCCCTCACCGGTTTCGCTCGTCGGCCTGACGCGAAGGAATGAGCTCGTGTCGATTTCGTACTCGAAGAGCCGCAACGCTCCGTCGAGCGACTGCTCCAGCGAGAACGGCTGCAGAGATCGCAGTCGACGCGGATCGAACACCGTTTTCACGGTGTCGATGACGTTGTGAACGACCTCGGTCTGAAGACCCTGCTCGAGCAGCATCGCCTCGAGCGTACTGTCGCGCGGGACGACACCCTTCGACACCCTCGTGTCGGGTGCCAGGTTGATGTCTGGTCGAGTCACCCGTGGGGGTGGTGGAGAGGAGCGCTCACACCCCTGGAGCAACACAACGAGTGTTAAGAGAATCGCTAGTCGGCCCATGCCTCGCGCCCAAGGCATGAGCACCTCAGGTTGGCGGGCATGGTATCAAGCGATTGACGAGTTCGAAAGCTCAAGAATTGAGTGAGAATGGACTATCGATCTTCTGACTGCTTTCATCATCGCCGCTGTCACTGCTCTCGTCGTCTTCCTGGTGATGCGCAGCATCGCCGCGCGACAAGTGGCCGAGACGCGAGCGGCATCGATCGCCGAGCTTGCCGCCGCGAAACAGGATCTCAAGTGGGTTCGCGAGGACGCCGAACGCAAGACGCAGGCGCTCGCCTCCGCTCAGACTCTGCTCGATAATGCCGAAAAACGGTTGCGCGACACGTTTCAGGCGCTGGCGGCCGACGCGTTGAAGGACAACCGCGCCTCGTTTCTGGATCTCGCCAAGACGTCCTTCCAGAATTATCAGCAACCGATCGCCGAGTCGCTGAGCCGCGTGGATCAGCGTCTCAAAGAGGCCGAGCGCGAGCGCGTCGAAGCGTATTCGCGTCTGTCCGAACAGGTTGTCGCACTGGGATCGACTGCCAACATGTTGTCGCGCGCGCTTCGCACGCCGGCAGTGCGCGGGCGCTGGGGAGAGATGCAGCTTCGACGGGTCGTCGAGATCGCCGGAATGCTGCAACGGTGCGACTTCGACGAGCAGCCCGGTGTCCCCTCTGACAATGGACGGCTGCGGCCGGATCTGATCGTCCACCTCCCCGGCGGCAAACAGATCGTCGTCGATGCCAAGACGCCGCTCGAAGCATTCCTCGAGGCACAGGAGTGCATTGACGATGAGCGGAGGGCGGGTCGGTTGCAGGCGCACGCGCGCCAGGTGCGCGATCACATGGACCGTCTGGGCAACAAGGCGTACTGGGAGCAATTGCCGAACTCGCCGGAATTGGTCGTGATGTTCCTTCCGGGCGAGACGCTCTTCAGCACGGCACTGCAGCAGGATCTGACGCTGATCGAGCACGGACTCGAGCAGAAGGTTCTGCTCGCAAGCCCCATCACATTGATCGCGCTGCTCACCACGGTTGCCCACTCGTGGCGTCACGAGGCGCTGACCGAGAACTATCGGGAGGTCGCGCGCCTGGGCAAGGAGTTCTACGAACGCCTCGCGACCTTTGCCGACCGCTTCGATGATGTGAGAAAGCGGCTGGACGGCGTCGTGCAGGCCTACAACGACGCAGCGGGCTCGTTCGAGTCTCGCGTGCTCGTCAGTGCACGACGGCTGCGCGAGCTGGACGTCACGTCTGCTCCTGAACTTCCTTTCGCAGACCCGATCGAGCGCGTCCCTCGCGTCCTCAAGCAGGCCGGCCTCATGGGCCTGCCCGAGGGCGCAACCACGGACGACGACGACCTGACGGACAGTCAGTAGCGACTAAGCTAAAATCGTTGATCCCTGAATGGCTGAACCGCCCTCGACTGTCGAACCC
>Ga0190271_10001838_pt1 | contig 12424 bp, 9 predicted proteins | sample Popmic356T_FD_133747 | JGI IMG/M metagenome (GOLD analysis project Ga0190271, IMG submission 133747) | Populus adjacent soil microbial communities from riparian zone of Weber River, Utah, USA - 356 T | ecosystem: Environmental > Terrestrial > Soil > Riparian zone | place: USA: Utah | collected...
ACGACATCCATTTCGGCGATCGCGAAGTCAGCTCCGACGCACCGCCGTGCCCCGCCGCCGAACGCCAGCCATGTTGGTGCCGCCGCCTTGCTGCCATGGAAGCGATACGGATCGAAACGTTCGGGGTGAGGGAAGATTTCCGGATTCTCGTGCAGATCGGCAATCCTCACGAGCACCGTGTGATTGCGCGGGATCCGCCACTCACCGAGGTCGAAGTTCGGCGCCCTGACCCGGCGGCCGGCCACATCGATGACGGTGCGTACTCGCAGCACCTCCAGGATCGTGGCCCGACGGAAGGCGCTGCCTCCCTCGTCCACCTCGCTGACCAGTTCGGCCAGCACGTTGGGGTGGCGCCGCAACCGCTCAAATGCCCAGCCCAGCGCTGCTGCCGTGGTTTCGTGACCCGCACAGATAAGGGTCAACAGTTCGTCGTAGACGTCCTGCGGCGCCATCCCCGTTCCCTCGTCGTGCCGATTGCGCAGTAAAAATGCCAGAATGTCGTTCCGGCCACCGAGACTCGGATCGGCCTCGGCGCGAGCGATCAGCGTGCACACGATCCGGTCGAATGCCTTGCGGAGCTCCTCGAGCCTGCCCCACGGGCTGTGGCGCCCGGTCGGGAATGGCGGCGTCGGCAAGAATGCCACGAGCTGCCCGAGTTTCATGTAGGGCGGGACGATCTCGCTGAGTTGTTCTATTTCGCCTTCCGACCCATCAGCGCCGAAGATGGTCCGCAAGATCACGTTCAAGGTGATCCTGTTCATTGAGTCGAGCATCCGGAATTCTTTGTCCTCAGGCCAATTCGCGCTCTCTCGCAGTGTCTCGTCTACGATTAGCTTCTCGTAGTTCTTGATGCTCTGGCCGTGAAATGCCGGTGCGAGCAGCCGGCGCCGATCGCGATGCCGACTGTCGTCAAGCCCGAACGTTGACCCAGGCCCGAACCAGTTGCCGAGATTCGGCTGCACGTTCATCAGCTGTTCGGTGCTCGCAGTGCACACCGCCCTCACCAGAGCCGGGTCGGAAACGACAACGGATCGGCCAAAAATTGGGACGTTGATTTCGAAAATGCGCCCGTACCGCTTGATCCAATTCCGCATCGCTTTGCGGCGGAAGAACGCGAATCCAATACCCTGCACGAGCTTGGGCGAGCGCACTGCCGGCGGGTTCACACCCTCCGGCGTCGGGTTTTCCCGCGGCCGGGCCCTGGCAGGATCGGTCACGCGTCCTCCAAATTGCATGTCCCTCGGCACCAACGCAGATCCAGCGCGACGGCTCGCATCACCGAACCACGCGGCAGGGGAATCGTCGCCCCGCAGGCGGTGGGTCGCGCTGGGTAGTGCACTACTGCAATCTCGTCCGGTTCAGCGCAGCAGTACTGAGTCGCGATGTCGAGCCTGGGAGGTCGACGGACAGCAGCAGCTCACCGACGACGTGAAGAAACCACCTTCGAAGAGTCGAGTAGCCCATTACTCACTTCGGCGGCCTCGCGCGGAGCGACACTGCTCCTACGCCGGCAATACGCGTCACCCCATTGTTGGGATCGGTAGCCACCCCGGCCGCCTTTAGTGGTCCCCATCGATGACGCCACCGCGCGGACTACGAAGACGACCGACAAGGGACGCAATATGAAAACCACTCACACCGTGAAGCGCATCGTCGCCGGCGCACTGCTGTCAGCCGGCGTCGTCTTGACAGGCTCGGGCGTAGGCGCAGGTATTGCCGGCGCCGAGTCGCCCGGCTACACATGGTGCCCAGGCCAACCGTTGCCGTCGCACGGTTTGGGGTGGGACATGAATGCCTGCCACACCTTCTGGACCGTCCCGTTCGGGACGGGCAATGTTCCGATGTTCGACGTCAACGGAAATCCGCTGGACAGCTATATGTGGGCGGATTCTCCACCCCCGCCCCCCGGTCCGCCCCCGCCACTGCCGCCTCGCCCGGCGCACTGCCCGCCCTGGAACGTCATCCTCGGACCGTCGGAGTGCGGTGGCCTTTGAGTAGGGCCGGTCCGCCGGTTCGCCGGGACCCTGATTTCCAGCCGTGGCTCAATCGTGTCCAACTCGTTGCCGACAGGGTCGGGATCGTCGGCGCATGGCTCGGCGATGGCATTGCCGCGGCGGTCGCGCTCTACGAGAAGGCGCTGGAAAGCCACGATTGGCAAACAGCAGAAGGGTTTGCTGACCGCCGAGCAACCCGCGAAAATCCTTATGGTCACGGTAACGATGTGAAAGTTATGACGATTTAACTCTTTGCTCGCCACCCCTTGGCCGATGCGTTTGAATAGCCCCGACGACGGGGGTCGGACACGGCTGGACTGAAGGGGTTTTATGGGTGCCGCAACGAACGTCGGTCGGGTCGGCGGGCTAGCCGTCGCGCTGGGCGTCGGATCAGCAGTCTTCACAGGCCAGGGCGTGGCTTGGGCCGACGAGGCCGATTCGTCGCCGTCGAAGTCGTCGACCTCGGCACCCTCGGACGGTGACAAGACCGACAGCACCGACAAGACCGAGAAGAACGAGACGTCTGACGACGCCGGCGCTGACAAGGCATCAGGGGACACCGAGAACGAGGCGGACCCGGAGGCCGAGACCGAGACCGAAAAACCCGACGAGCCGGCCGCGGCGACTACGTCGACGCCGCGCAAGAAGAAGACGCCCTCGAACGGGACGGCCAAGAAATCCGCGACCGAGAAATCCACACCCAAGACGACGAGAACCACGACAACCAAGACCTCCACGACGACCGACACGTCCGCCGATCCTGCGACATTGCCGCAGGTACCGAAGAAGGTCGCGGTGTTCGCCACCGCGGGCACGCTCGCCGCGTCGAGCCCGGCCGCGGTGTCCCCGAAGGTCACGGCTCCGCGCTCCACCGCGTCGACCCCGAGGCCGAAGCTGATCACCGCGGTCGTGAACATCGTCAACAGCACGCGCGACTGGGCGCACCAGAAGGCCGACGCCATTCCGGACGATCCCGCACAGCCCCCGTTCCTGTTGGCGCTGCTGTCGTTCGCCCGGCGCGAACTCGAGAACCTGTCCGTGTCACGCGCCACCACCATCGCCGCACGGACCACCGTCGCGGCACCGACAAGCCTGGCCCTCACCGAAGAGGAACCCGCCGCCGCCGCGGCGCTGGTGTCCTCGTCGCCCTGGCTGAACCCCCAAGTCAGCCCGTCGACGAACTTTGTCAGCTGGGTGACGGGCAACAAGGTCTACGGCGACAAGACGCTGGCCAACACGCTGGCCCGCTTCGGCGTCCACGGCACGGACGTCGGCGTCATGTGGGACAACGGCATGGTCGACGATCCCAGCACGCCCCTGATCAACGAGCACCAGGTGCTCATCGCCGTCGGCGACACCTTCGGCGCCAAGGACATGACTGGAAGGTGGATCTACAACACGCTGTTCCGCAGCTCCGACGACGACCTGTCCGACGGCATGACCATCCCCAAGGGAGAATGGTTCAACGGCAACATGTTCGGCGGGGCCCCACTGTCCAGCCCGACCACTGCGCGGCCGATCATCAACCGCCCTTCGTGGCTGCCCAACTCGGTGACCCTCATCCCGACTGCCGGCGTCTCGTTGCCCACCGAGGTCACCGAGGACACCCCCTTCGGCACCATTCAGTACGTCAGCTTCATGTCGGTCTCGAAGTGGGGCTCGCCGGGCCGGTGGACCACCAACTACTCGGCCATCGCATACTCCACCGACAACGGCGAGAACTTCACCATTGCGCCTCAAAGCGTGCGCTACAACTCAATGCTCAGCAGCAACAAGAACTTCCAGCAGTCTGCGTTCCTCAAGGGGGACGACGGGTATGTCTACATGTACGGCACGCCCAACGGCCGCCAGGGCGCGGCCTACCTCGCGCGGGTCGACCCCGACGACATCCTCACCGTGTCCAAGTACGAGTACTACAAGAAGGGTTCGTCCGGCTGGCTCGGCAGCACGCCGGCCAGGTGGGTGCCGGGCAGCCCGTCGTCGGCGTCGGCGATCATCGGCAAGTCCGGAGGGTCCTCGGGCGTCACGAAACCCGGCTACACCGTCAGCGAGATGTCGGTGCAGTACAACGAGTACCTGCAGAAGTACGTGGTGCTCTACGGCGATCAGTCCAACAACATCGTGATGCGAACCGCCGATACGCCAGAGGGCAGCTGGTCGGATGCGACGGTGCTGATGGGTCAGCAGCCAGGAGGCATCTACGCGCCCATGATGCATCCGTGGTCACCGTCGACGGTGGGAACCGGATCCGATCTCTACTGGAACCTGTCGCTGTGGTCGGAGTACAACGTCATGCTGATGCACACCGACCTCACCAAGCTCTAACCGACAGGAACATCGAGAATCGGCCGTTCCACCGCGGCTCCGGGACCATCGAAATGCCACCACTCGCCCGAGTACACCGTCAAGCCACCGGCAGTCATCGCGTCGCGCAGGCGCGCCCTGTGGGCCTGCGCCGTCACACTCACCCCCTCGGTCGCATCGGCATGACTGCGGGGCGAGAAGTCGTCGAATCCCGTCCCCATGTCCACCAGTCCGCCCGGGCCCGCCAGCGTCACATCCACCGACCGGCCCGCCTCATGGCTGCGCGCGTAGGGCCCGGGGCGCGCGACCCAGGCCGGGTTGGGCACCGCCTCGAACATCGCCACCTGAACGTCGTGCGGGCGATAGCAGTCCCAGAAGACGAGCCGTTCCCCAGCCTGCCGCAACAGGTTCGCGGCGGTGACAAGCGCTGGCGCCAGCGACTCGTGCACGAGGCAGCGGGCACCGGCGGGATACAGCGCTACGCCGACGAAGTTGTCCGGCGTGGCGTAGCGCAGGTCGATCACCGCGTCGGGGACCACGGTGCGCACGTCGACGAACCCCGCCGTGCGCGCCTGGTCGGATACCGGCGGGACGGGTGACGCCGAGGACACCGCGTCTGTTCCGGCAGCGACCCCAATGACCAAGCAGCACAACGCGACAATCCGGCGATCAGCACCCATTGGTGCACTGTAGAGGTCGCCGACACCGGTGTGGGCCGCTGAGCGGGCATACACTGCGCTCGTGCGCGACGTCCTCGACGAGTTGCTGGCGGTCTGGCGGGCCGGCGGCACCGCGGGCCTGTCCACCGTGGTCCGCACGATGAAGTCCGCACCCCGTCCTCCCGGAGCCGCGATGATGGTCGCCCCCGACGGCAGCGTGGCGGGGTCGGTGTCGGGTGGATGCGTCGAGGCCGCCGTCTACGAGGTCGCCAACGGCGTGGTGGCGACCGGTCAGCCCGAGCTGCAGAGCTACGGGGTCAGCGACGACGACGCCTTCTCGGTCGGGTTGACGTGCGGCGGCACCATCGAGGTGTTCACCGAACCGGTGTCGCGCAATACTTTTCCGCAACTGCAGACCATCGCCGACGACATCGCCGCCCATCGCGCGATCGCCGTCGCGACGATCATCACCCACCCCGACCCCCACCGGCTGGGCCTGCGGCTGGTCGTCGGGGTGGATACGACGCAGGGATCTCTGGGGTCGGCCCGCGCCGACGACGCGGTCGCCGACGACGCCAGGGGCCTGCTCGCCGCGGGCCGCTCGACCGTCCTGTCGTACGGACCGGACGGCCAGCGACAGGACGCAGGCATGGAGGTGTTCGTCGCCAGCCATGCACCGCGACCGCGGATGCTGGTGTTCGGCGCCATCGACTTCGGCTCGGCACTCGCCCAGCAGGCGGCATTCCTGGGATACCGGGTCACCGTGTGTGACGCTCGGCCGGTGTTCGCGACCGCCGCCCGCTTCCCCGCCGCCGAAGAGGTCGTCGTCGACTGGCCGGACCGCTACCTGGCGGCCCAGGCCGAACTGGGCGCGATCGACGCCCGGACGGCGATCTGCGTCCTGACCCACGATCCCAAGTTCGACGTACCCGTCCTCGAGGTGGCCTTGCGCCTGCCCGAGGTCGGCTACATCGGCGTGATGGGCTCGCGCCGCACCCACCAGGACCGGCTGGGCAGATTGCGGGACGCGGGCCTGACGGACGCCGCCCTGGCCCGGCTCGCCAGCCCCATCGGCCTCGACCTCGGCGCCCGCACACCCGAGGAGACCGCGGTCTCGATCGCCGCCGAGATCATCGCGCGCCGCTGGGGCGGGGGCGGTAGGCCCCTCATGGAGACGGACGGACGCATCCATCACGAAGCGTGAGACAACCACCGCCGCGATGCAGTGAGACAACTTTGGTGGAAATGTCGCTCTCGGATGCGATAACGTCACTCTTCAAGGCCTCAGGAGAGTGATTCGACGTGAGCGACACCGCGCAATCCGTCACGACCCGCTACGCGGGCGCCCGAGTTCCTCGTGTCGAGGACAGCCGCCTTCTCACTGGTCATGGCACGTTCGTCGACGATATTCAGCGTCCCGGCATGCTGCACGCCTGCTTCGTGCGCAGCCCGTTCGCCCGCGCCACCATCAACGGCATCGACGCCACAGCGGCCCTCGCCCTGCCCGGCGTACACGGGGTGTTCACGGCCGCCGATCTCAATCCTGATGTCAGGGAGGCGTGGCACGCCGTCACCGGCAAGGACATCGCCGACACTCCTCGGCCGCCGCTGGCCGAGGACGAGGTGAAGTTCGTCGGCGACCCCGTCGCCCTCGTCGTCGCCGACAGCCGGTACGTCGCCGAGGACGCGGTCGATCTCGTCGAGGTCGACTACACATCGCTGCCTGCGCTCGCGGACTTCCGCGAGGCTGTCCGAGGCTCTGCCTCCGATGTTCCAGTCGTCCACGCGGCCTACCCCGACAATGTCGCGGGTGGGCTGGGCGGCGCGCCGCCCGACGAAGAGCTGTTCGCCACCGCGGCCCATGTCGTCGAGGAACACATCTATCAGCAGATGTACGTCCCGGTGCCGATGGAGACGCGCGGCATGGTCGTCGAGTGGAGGGCCACCACCGAAGAACTCACCGTCTGGGCGTCCACACAGACCCCGCACGAGCTGCGTGCGTTCGCCGCCCGCCTGCTCGGAATCCCCGCACAGGGGGTCCGGGTGATCATGCGCGACACCGGCGGCGCCTTCGGCCAGAAAGTGGTGCCGATGCGTGAGGACATGTGCATTCTGCTGGCCGCCCGCAAGGTGCCGTCCGCGCTGAAGTGGATCGAAGACCGCCGGGAGAACCTGATGTCGGCCGGGCAGTCCCGGCACGTCGACGGCAAGGTGCGGATGGCGTTCGACGCCGACGGCACGATCCTGGCCGCCGACATCGACTTCATCCAGGACGTCGGCTCCTATCCGACGCCGTACCCGGTGCTCACCACCGCCGCGATCGGCATGTTCTTCCCCGGGCCGTACCGGGTGCCGAAGGCGAGCTTCAACTACAAGACGGTGTTCTCCAACACCCCGGGCCTGCATGCCTACCGGGGACCCTGGCAGTACGAAACCCTCACCCGCGAAATGCTTCTCGACTGCGCCGCGCGGAAAATCGGGATGGATCCCGTCGAACTGCGACGCATCAACATCCTGCGTGGCGACGAGATGCCGTACTTCAACGCCAACGGCATGCCCTACGACAACTGCGCCCCCGCCGACACGTTCGAGCAGGCCGTGAAGATCCTCGACCACGAGGGCTTCCGCAAGGAGCAGGCCGACGCCCTGGCTGAGGGGCGCTACCTCGGGCTCGGCTTCTCGGCCTACATCGAACCCACCGGGGCAGCGACCGGACACCTCGCGACCGAGGGCGCCACCGTGCGGATGGAATCCACGGGCAAGATCAACGTCTACGTCAACGGCGGGTCGGCCGGCAACAGCATCGAGACCACCGTGGTGCAGCTCACCGCGGATGCGTTGGGCGCCAGCATCGATGACGTATCGACCATCCAGGGCGACACCGCCGTCACGCCGTACGGTGCGGGCACCCAAGGTAGCCGCAGCGGGCCGATGACGGCAGGCGCCGTCCACGAGGCAGGCACCATCCTGCGCAACCAGATCGTCGCGATCGCCGCTCAGCTGCTGGGCGTCGCGGAGTCCGATGTCGAACTCGCGTACTCGCGAGCCACCGTGCGCGACGATCCTGCGAAAGGCGTGAGCTTCGCCGACATCGCCTACCGCTCCTACTACGAACCTGCCCAGCTGGGAGGCGTCTCGCCCACGCTGGAAGCCACCGCGCGGTTCAACTCGCAGGCGATGATCCACTGGGCCAACGCAACTCACGTATGCACCTGCGAGGTGGACATCGAGACCGGACACGTGACGCTGACCCGCTACATCGTCAGCGAGGACGTCGGGCCGATGATCAACCCGAACGTGGTCGAGGGACAGGTCGCAGGCGGCACCGTCCAGGGCATCGGCGGCGCCCTGCTGGAGCACCTCGCCTACGACGATGCGGGCAACCCGGTGGCGTCGACGTTCGTCGACTACCTGCTACCGACCGCTACCGAGGTGCCGACCATCGAATTCGGCCACGTCGAGATCCCCGGCCCCGGCGTCGGCGGCTACAAAGGCGCCGGCGAAGGTGGGGCCATCGGCTCGCCTCCCGCGGTCATCAACGCGATCAACGACGCACTGGCCCCCCTCGGCGTCACGGTCACCCAACTGCCGGCAACGCCGGCCACGATCGTCGATCTCATCGAGAAGGGTTCCGGAGGGCAAGAGCGAAGCGACCCGGGAATCGACAGAAGAAAGGACCACTGAACGTGGAACTGAACAATGAATTCCGGGTAGCGGTCCCCGCCGCGCAGGTCTGGGAGGTGTTCACCGACGTCGAACGCGTCGCCCCCTGTCTGCCCGGCGCCACCCTGCTGTCGGTGGACGGCGACGCGTTCAATGGCGCGGTCAAGGTCAAGGTCGGCCCGATCACGGTGTCCTACAAGGGTGTTGCGTCCTATCAGGAGAAGGACGCAGCGGCGCGGCGGATCGTGCTGAAGGCCGAAGGCAAGGAGACCCGGGGTAACGGTACCGCCGCCGCGACGGTCACCGCGCAGCTGAAGGACGAGGGCGACTCGACCTACGTGGGGATCACCACCGACCTGGCCATCTCGGGTAAGGCGGCACAGTTCGGGCGCGGGGTGCTGGCCGACGTGTCGGGCAATCTGATCGCGCAGTTCGCCCGGAGCCTGGAGGCCGAACTGCTCGGCGGATCGGTAGGGGCCGCCGGCCAACCCGCCAAGGCCTCCGAGAACGGCTCGGCCGCAGCCACTTCCGTCACCGCCGCCGCGGATGCCGGCGACTCCGTCGACCTGCTCAAAGTGGTCGCCGTACCGATGGCCAAACGGTTTGCGCCGGTGCTGGCCGCGGTCGCCGCCGCAGGCGCCGTCGGCTTCCTGCTGGGCCGCCGAAAGCGCCGCGGCCCGGCCGCAGTGCTCGCCGACGACCTGCAGGCCGCGCTGGTGCGGCTGCTGTCGTGAAGGCTCACTCGTGAAAGCGGCGCCGTTCGCCTATCACCGGCCCGACACGGTCGCCGATGCGGTGGCGCTGCTCGGTGAGTACGGAGACGACGCGAAGATCCTCGCCGGCGGACAGAGCCTGGTGCCGATGCTTGCGATGCGTCTGACGCATTTTGAGAACCTGGTGGACATCTCGCGGGTCGACGAACTTCGGAACATCGACCTCCGTCGCGACGGCCGGGAAAGCAGGGAAAACACGGTGTGGATCGGCGCGGGAACGCCGCATGCACTGGTGGGCATGGACGACGAAGTGGCCGAATCGGTGCCGCTGCTGAACCTGTCCACGCCACATATCGGGCACTTCCAGATCCGCACCCGGGGAACGCTGGGAGGCGCGATCGCGCATGCCGATCCCGCCGCGGAATACGCTGCGGTGGCGCTCGCCCTGGACGCCACAATCGAGGCCGTCTCGCCCCAGGGGCGAAGGCAGATCCCGGCTTCGGGGTTCTTCACCGGGCTGTGGGAGACCGCGCTGGCTGTCGACGAGATCCTGACCGCCGTCGGCTTCCCGGTGTGGTCGGGCCGCTGCGGCTTCGCGGTGCAGGAGTTCACGCGGCGGCACGGCGACTTCGCGATCGCGGGCGCCACCGTCGCGGTCGAACTCGACGATCAGGACATGGTGACCCGCTGCGGAATCGGTCTGCTCGGCCTGGGCTCGACGCCGGAGCGAGGCACTCCGGCGGAGGAGGCCATCGTGGGCAGGCCGGTCACCGACATCACGGCCGAGGAGTTGGGCAGGTTGGCCCTGTCGGGTCTCCAATACGTACCCGCCGACCTGCAGGGCACGGCGTTCTATCGCACTCGAGTCGGCGCCACGATGGTCGCGCGGGCTTGGACCGAGGCAACCACGGAGGCCCTCCATGCATGAGCTACCCGTCCAGGTCTCGGTCAACGGGCGGCGTTACGGCGCCACCGTTGAACCGCGGCTGACCCTCGCCGACTACCTGCGCGAGAAGTGCGGCCTGACGGGTACGCACCTCGGCTGCGAACACGGCGCGTGCGGCGCCTGCACCGTGCTGCTGGACGGTCAGGCGGTGCGGTCGTGCCTGATCTTCGCCGTGCAGGCCGACGGCCAGGACGTCACGACCGTCGAAGGCATCGCGGACAGCGATGGCGCGCTCTCCGTGGTGCAGGCCGCGATGCGCGACTGCCACGGCCTGCAATGTGGTTTCTGCACACCGGGATTCGTCACGAGCATCACCGCGCTGCTGCGGGACAACCCGACACCCACCGACGAGGAGATCCGCGAGGGTCTCTCGGGTAACTTCTGTCGGTGCACCGGCTACCAGGGCATCGTCAACGCGGTGAAGAAGGCGGCCGAGTCGCTGCGCTGACCATGTGACGGCTCGATATGTGGGAGTCAGACGATGGTGGGGGGTGCGATGGCTTTGACGCAGATACGTTCTACCGGCCGAGGTGTAGGCGACGTAACCGTCGTCGCCGGGTCCGACGTTTCGGTCCAACGGTCGCCTTGCGAACGAGCACCGTGGATTTGGCGAAGCCGGCCACGTCGGCCGCGTTGGTGCATTGGCTGTCTTTCACGTGGGCTTGGCCGCCCGGTGACGCGCAGCTCGTCGACGAAGACCCGGCCACGTTCACCCACTCAGGTGCGGTGCCGAAGCGACCGCGGCAGGGGATTCCCACATGGGTTAACAACCTACGGCGATGGCTGCTGTGGGGCATCGTGGTGGTCATGAGAATTGGGTTCATAGGTCTGGGCAACATGGGCTCGGGCATGGCCGCCAACTTGTTGTCCGCCGGCCACCAGGTCACGGCATACAACAGATCCCCCGACAAAGTCGCCGCGCTCGCCGAGCGCGGTGCGACACCTGCGCCGACGGTCGCGGCGGCCTGCGATGGCGACGTCGTCATCTCGATGCTCGCCGACGACGCGGCCGTGGAGGCGGTGACGTTCGGCGACTCCGGCTCGCCCGGCATCGTGGCGTCGCTGCGGCCCGGCGCCATCCACGTCTCGTCGAGCACGGTCAGCGTCGCGCTGGCGGCGCGTTTGACCGACGCGCACGCCGAAGCCGGACAGCGGTTCGTATCGGCGCCGGTGTTCGGCAGACCCGAAGCCGCCGCTGTGGCAAAGCTGTTCGTCGTCGCGGCCGGAGCCGACGAAGCGCTGGCGCAGCTGGGGCCGGTGTTCGACGCGATCGGTCAGCGCACCTTCGTGGTGTCGGAGGAGCCGAACGTCGCCAATCTGGTCAAGCTGTCCGGCAACTTCCTGATCGCCTCGGTGATCGAATCACTGGGCGAGGCAATGGCTCTGGTGGGTAAGTCAGGCGTCGACAAGCAGTCTTACCTGGACATCCTGACGTCGACGTTGTTCGACGCGCCGGTGTACAAGACCTATGGCGGGCTGCTCGCGCGGGACGAGTTCGTGCCCGCTGGCTTCGCGGCGCACCTCGGGCTCAAGGACGTCCGCCTGGTGCTGGCCGCCGCTGAGCAACTCGAGGTGGCGCTTCCGATCGCCAGCCTGCTGCGCGACCGCTTCCTCACCCTGCTCGCGGGTGGCGGCGCCGAGCTGGACTGGTCGGCGGTCGGTGCCCTCGCGGCGTGGGAGGCAGGCGGCACTCGGCCTGGAAGTGGCGATCCGGCACCTTGACGCCATACTTCATCCCTCAGAAGGGTGGCGGGTCGTCGCCGTAGTCGGGCTGGTAGCCGGGTGGGTGGAATAAGCCGTCGAGATAGTCGGGCGGTGTTGGCTGCTGTTCGTTCGCCCGGTGGCCCTTCTGGCGGCGGGCTCGGCGTTCGGCGGCCGCGGCTTGGGCTGCGGCATAATCGAGTTCGCGTTGGATCGCGTTGAGCCGGCGCTCCCGGGTGATGCGATTTTCGCGGGCCTGCTCGCGGCTGCGGGTGCGGGTGGGCATCTTCATACCCCGCCACGGGCTGGCGGGCGGTGGCCGCTGTCTCTGTCTGTCCTCTGGTGGTGCGGTGGTGGTGTTCCAGCCAGGAAACAGCAGCGTCGCGAAGGGCTTGGTGGTGTAGGTCCGCCCGGTCGGGGTGGTGATGTGCACGGTGCCGTCAG
>Ga0190271_10001839_pt1 | contig 12422 bp, 11 predicted proteins | sample Popmic356T_FD_133747 | JGI IMG/M metagenome (GOLD analysis project Ga0190271, IMG submission 133747) | Populus adjacent soil microbial communities from riparian zone of Weber River, Utah, USA - 356 T | ecosystem: Environmental > Terrestrial > Soil > Riparian zone | place: USA: Utah | collected...
GGAGATCCGCGACGCGCTCGTGGCACGCGGCGGCGGAGCTCCCCCGACCGCCTGAGCGCAGCCGCGTCAGTCGCCGTGGTGCGGCGGCACGTTGCCCCGCAGCCAGCGCTCGCGGTCGGTGTCGTCGGCCGCTCCCTCCGGGTCGCGGTCGTCCGTCGTCCCCTCCGGGAGCACCTCGCCGAAGACGCGCGCCCGGCGCTTGGCCTTCGCGCGCTCGGCCTCGTCATCGGGTCGCTCGTCGTCAGGCCGCTCGTCAGGCCGCTCGTCATCGCGCCGCTCGTCGTCGGGCCGAGGGTCGCGACCCTCGCGATTCACTGCCCGACGACCTCGAGTCGTGCCGCCTCGAACCACGACGTGTCGAAGACGTCGCGATGCGGCTCCCATCCGGTCGTGTCGCCGAAGTGTCGCGACGTGGCGCGCACCGATCGGGCGAGGGGCTCCAGGCGAGGGCCGCCCAACCGAGCCAGGAGCGGTCCGACGAACACGGCGCGGTCGCGGCCCACTGCATGGGCGAAACCGGTGGCCAGGTCGGCCCGGAGGACCGGCGTGGCTCCGACGTTGTAGACACCCGAGGGCGCGTCCAGTGCGGCCAGCACGGCGTCGCCGACGTCGTCGCTGTGGATCACGTGCGCGTACCCCTCGGGGCTGCCCGAGCACACCGGGCGACCGACGGCCGCGGAGCGGAGCGACCACCGTGTCCGTCCGGAGTCGCCGATCACGGTCCCCATCCGGAGCACGACCCCGACCCGGCAGGCCGACCCGTAGTCCTGCACGGCGATCTCACCCACGGACGTCGGCTCGGTCGCCTCGGTCACGCACACCGGGGACCGCTCGCTCACCCAGTGACTCCCCTGGTCGGCGTAGACGAACGACGAGGACAGGTGCACGACCCGTCGGATCCCTGCAGCGTCGGCCGCGGCGACCAAGGCACGGGTGCCCTCGGAGCGGAGCATGTCGAAGGCACGCCAGGCGCGACGGTGCGTCACGCCGAACCCCACCGGCAGCTGAGCGGCGAGGTTCACGAGGGCGTCGTACCCGTCGAGGGAGGACGCGAGGGCGTCGGAGGAGACGAGCGCGGCGTCCGCGGAGTCGACCTCCACGACCTCGTGACCCGCGCGGCCGAGGGCCCGTCGTGCGCTGCGACCCACCACGGACAGCGCACCGGCGACTGCGACTCTCACGCCCGGAAGACCCCTTTCGTCCACCCTGCCCCGCCCGACAGTCTCGGATAACGGATGAATACCGGCAAGGGTCCGGGCCGGTTCAGTCGAACGTCCTTCGAGATCCTTCCCCGGGCTGGCGGAGATTTAACTTTGTCGGCGCCTCCGGACCGGAAGGGTCCCTGGCGACGCCAGGCAGGGATGAGAGCAGGGATCAGAGCAGGGAGCGGTACAGCTCGACGGTGCGCGCCGCGACCGCCTCCCAGCCGAACTCCGTGACCGCCCGGGCCCGACCCGCCTGGCCCATCGCCTGTGCGCGAGCCGGGTCCGCAGCGAGCAGGTTGACCGCGTCAGCGAACCGCCGCTCGAAGTCGGCCGGGTCCTCCGGGTCGAGGTCGACGAGCAACCCGGTCTGGCCGTCCGCGACGACCTCGGGGATGCCACCGACCCGGCTCGCGACGACGGCGGTCTCACAGGCCATCGCCTCGAGGTTGACGATGCCGAGCGGCTCGTAGACCGAGGGGCAGCAGAACGCGAGCGCGTGCGTCAGCACCTGCCGCACCTCGGGCACGGGGAGGTGCTCGGATACCACGAAGATGCCGTCCCGCTCGCTGCGCAGCGCGGTGATGGCCTCATCGGTCTCGGCCTTGAGCTCCGGCGTGTCCGCGGCGCCGGCCAGCAGCACCATCTGCACCGACGGGTCGAGCAGCAGGCCGGCGCGGAGCAGGTGCGGCACGCCCTTCTGCCGGGTGATGCGTCCGACGAACGAGATGTAGGGGCGGGCGAGATCGACGCCGAGCCGCTCGAGGACGTCGACGTCGGGGTCCGGCGCGTAGAGGCTGGTGTCGATGCCGTTGTGGATTACGTGCACCCGCGCCGGGTCGAGGGCCGGGTACGACGCGAGGATGTCGTGCCCCATGCCGGCGCTGACCGCGACGACCGCGTCGGCGCCCTCGAACCCGGTCCGCTCGGCCCAGGACGACACCCGGTAGCCGCCGCCGAGCTGCTCGGCCTTCCACGGTCGTTGCGGCTCCAGGGAGTGGGCCGTGACGACGTGGGGGACGTCGTACAGCAGCTTGGCGAGGTGCCCGCCCATGTTGGCGTACCAGGTGTGCGAGTGCACCAGGTCGGCACCGGCGGCGCCGTGTGTCATCGCCAGGTCCGCGGAGAGGATCCGGAGCGCGGCGTTCGCGTCGGCCAGCCGGGGGTCGTGCTCGGAGTGTGCGACCGCTCCCTCCCGCGGCTCGCCCATGCAGTGCACGTCCACCTCGATGAGCTTGCGCAGCTCGCGGACGAGGAACTCGACGTGCACACCTGCCCCGCCGTACACGTCGGGGGGGTACTCACGGGTGAGGATCGCGGCTCGCATGGTGTCGAACCTAGTCATTGCGGCTACTGTCGGGCCATGGCGAGGGTCCTCAGCATCGTGATGGCCGGAGGCGAGGGGAAGCGGCTGATGCCGCTCACCGTCGACCGGGCGAAGCCCGCCGTCCCGTTCGGCGGCTCCTACAGACTCATCGACTTCGCGCTGTCGAACCTCGTCAACGCCGGCTACACCAGTGTCGCGGTGCTCACCCAGTACAAGTCGCACTCCCTGGACCGGCACATCTCGCAGAGCTGGCGGCTCTCGTCGATGCTCGGGCAGTACGTCGCACCGGTGCCCGCCCAGCAACGTCGCGGTCCGCGCTGGTACACCGGCAGCGCCGACGCGATCTACCAGTCCATGAACCTCATCATCGACGAGCGACCGGAGTACGTCGTCGTGTTCGGCGCCGACCACGTGTACCGGATGGACGCCTCCCAGATGGTCGCGGCGCACATCGAGTCCGGGGCCGGGACCACCGTCGCGGGCATCCGGGTGCCGCGCAAGGAGGCGTGGCAGTTCGGTGTGATCAAGACCGCCGAGGACGGCGTCACGATCGACGAGTTCCTCGAGAAGCCGGCGGACCCGCCCGGGCTCGTGGACTCCCCCGACGAGTCGTTCGCGTCGATGGGCAACTACGTCTTCACCACGAAGGCGCTCGTCGAGGCGCTCGAGGCGGACGCGGCCGACACGTCCTCGCGCCACGACATGGGCGGCGACATCATCCCGATGATGGTGGACGCCGGCCAGGCGGCGGTCTACGACTTCAAGCGCAACATCGTCCCCGGCACCAACGACGACGACCGCGACTACTGGCGTGACGTCGGGACGCTCGACAGCTACCACGAGGCGCATCTCGACCTGGTCTCGGCGCTGCCGCAGTTCAACCTCTACAACGACGCGTGGCCGATCTTCACCTCGCACCACCAGCTGCCCGGCGCCAAGTTCGTGGACGGCGCCACCGTGCGGGACTCCATCGTGTGCGCCGGCTCGATCGTCTCCGGAGCATCGGTGGACAGCACCGTGATCGGCGTGCACGCGCGGGTCCAGAGCAGCGCGACGATCCAGCGGTCGGTGCTCCTGGACAACGTCACCGTCGGCGAGGGCGCGGTCATCCGCAACGCCATCCTCGACAAGAACGTCGAGGTCCCGGCAGGCACCCTCATCGGGGTCGACCACGAGGAGGACCGGCGCCGCGGGTTCACCGTCAGCGAGGGCGGGGTGGTCGCGATCGGCAAGGGCCACCGCATCGGCTGACGTCCCGACCAGCACAATGGGCGCCATGGGCCCGACGCATCTCTGGATCCGCCACGAGGCGCGCGAGACCGAGCGCCGCACCCCCGTCGTACCGGCCGACGTCCGCCGACTACGTGACGTCGGCTTCGCCGTGACCGTCGAGGAGTCGCCGCAGCGCGTGTTCCCGATCGGGGAGTACGGCGCTGCCGGAGCCACGGTCGCAGGCAAGGGCAGCTGGGTCGACGCCCCCGACGACGCCGTCGTGATCGGGATCAAGGAGCTGCCCGAGGAGCCGGACTCGCTCCGGCACACCCACGTCTACTTCGCACACTCGTTCAAGGGACAGAACGAGGCGGTCGCGGTGCTCGAGCGCTTCCGGCGCGGCGGTGGCCGGCTGCTCGACATCGAGTACCTCACCGACGAGAACGGCAAGAGGGTCGTCGCCTTCGGATACTGGGCCGGGTACGTCGGAGCCGGACTCGGGGTGCTCCACCTGGTCGGCCGGTTGTCCCCGCCCCTGGTGCCGATGGAGAAGGCCGACCTCGACGAGCGCCTCGTGGCTGCCGGCAAGGACGGCGCCGACCAGCTGCTGGCCCTGGTCACCGGGGCCCGCGGCCGCTCCGGCCGGGGAGCCCAGCGCGCCCTCGCGGTCGCCGGGCTGCCGATCACGCGGTGGGACCGGCAGGAGACTCGGGACCTCCACAAGCAGGTGCTGCTCGGTCACGACCTGCTCGTCAACTGCGTGGTCACGCATGTGCCGTCGACGCCGTTCGTGGTCACCGACGACCTCGACCACGAACGCCGGATGTGGGTGATCGCCGACGTCACCTGCGACGTCACCTCGGCCACGAACATGCTGCCCGTGAACACCGCCGTCACGACCTGGGACGCTCCCGCCCGCCGGCTCAGCGAGGGCCGCCCCCAGGACGGCTCCGGACCACTCGACATCATCGCGATCGACAACCTCCCGTCCTTGCTCCCGAAGGAGGCGAGCGAGAGCTTCTCGGCCGACCTCACCGACCAGCTCCTCGGCCTCGACCCCACCCACCTCGAGGGCCCCTGGGCCGTCGCCGGCCACGCCTTCGACCAGGCCCTGCGGGCGCTGCCGTCCTGAAAGTGCGGTCGATGCCTGGTCACCCTTCAAGCAGCAACGAGGAGGGAGCGGGTGCCGGGTGCGATCCCTGCCCCGGTGCGGCCTCCCCTTGGCGTTAGGTGGTTGATCGTGCGCAGCATGTGCACACGATCAACCGGCTAAGCCTGGAACCGGGTGTCAGCGGCCGGCAGACCTCGGGATCCAGACCGGGACGCCGGGCTCGCCGACGTGGACGTCGAGGATCGCGTGGTGGTCGGTGTTGCCCGCGAAGCTCTGGTTGGCCACGAGGACGCGATGGCCGACGAAGGTCGCGTTCGAGGGGGTGTCGAACGGGATCTCGGAGCCGTTCTCGCCGGTGAGCGGGAGCTCCGGGAAGCGCTCGATCTCCTGGCCGTCAGGTGAGAGCACCACGAGCTGGTTCGAGAGACCCGCGTTGGCGACGTAGATCCGCCCGGAACGGGCGATGCCGAACCCGTCGGGCAGGTCGCCGGGCAGGCTCGTCCAGAGCGCGCGCAGCCCTCCGGGACGGCCGTCGGAACGGATGCTCAGCCGGTAGAGCTTGCCCTGCGTCGCCTGGGGTCCGTCGATCGACGACTGCTGGGTGAGCAGCAGCGCTCGGTGTCCCGGGGCCATCTGGAGGCCGGCGGTGCCGAACTCCGTCCCGTCGAGCCGCGGATCGGCGAACCACGCCTCCGCCTTGCCCCCACCCGGTGGGACCCGCCAGACGACCGCCTGTCCGTAGTCGGTCACGTAGAGCACCCCACCCCTGCCCCACGCCGCGTAGTTCGGGATCGCCGGCCCGTCGATCACGTTGGGCGTGCAGGTGCCGTCGGGCCGGGCCCCCGGCGCACAGGTCGGGAGATCGGGGATCGTGGCGTACGTCGAGAAGCGGCCGGTCCGCGTGTCGAGCATGAGGACCCGGGACCTCGACTTCTCCAGGACGACGAGGCGGCCACGCGCGTCGCTGGTCGCGACCTGGACCCCCTGCTCGCCCGCCAGGTCCTGGCCGGGGACGGTCCAGGACCGGACCAGGGTGCCGGCGCGGGTCCACTCGAAGACTCGCGACCGGATCGAGTCGCCGAGCAGGTTGCTGTAGGTCCCGCCGTACACACGGCCGTTGGGGTGCGCGTGGACGAACGCCGGGTAGCCGGGGCTCTGCACCGTGGCGAGCACGCGGGTGTCCCAACGTTCCCGCTCGGCCGCAGCCGTCGCAGCACCGCCGGACGGCAACAGCGCCGCCACCAGCACACCGAGCAGCATCGCTCTCACCCTTGCGCCCGTCGCAACCACGACGTGAGAGCGCGGGCCGTTCAAAGGCTTTCCAGCACTTCGGTCGCAGCCCGCTTGCCGGCGCGGACGGCGCCGTCCATGTAGCCCGCCCAGTACGTCGAGGTCTCGGTGCCCGCCCAGTGCACGCGCCCGAAGGGCTCCCGGATGCTGTTGCCGTACGCCGTGATCGCGCCGGGCACCTGGAGAGCGACGGGGCTGCCCTGGGTCCAGCGCTCCTCGGTCCAGTCGTGCTCGACGTACTGGATCGGGTCGAGTGCCTTCTCCCCCACGATCGCCGCGAACCCCTCGAGGACGGCCCGGCGACGCTGCTTCAACGTCCTCAGGCCGTACTCGCGCCAGGTGGAGCCACCGACGAAGGAGAGCAGCACGCCGACCGAGCCGTCGGGCGGCGAGTTGTCGAACGACGTCCGCACCGCGCCGGTCGTGTTCAGACCGGAGCCGGACAGGCCCTCCTCGCGCCAGAAGGGCGTCTCGTACACCGCGTCGACCTTCATGAGGGCGCCCATGGGCATCCGCTGGAGGAGCTGGTTGCGTCGTTGGGGCAGCAGCGGCTGCCAGTCGATGCCGAGCGCCGTGACCGGCGGGCAGGCGACGACCACGCGCTTGGCCCGGACCTTCCCCCGGTCGGTGTGCACGTCCACGTGGTTGCCGGCCTGCACGATCCGGCGTACGGCGGCGTTCAACGCGACCCGGTTGCCGAGCTGGCGGGCCAGCCGCAGCGGCACGAGCTGGGAGCCGCCGACGAAGCGGCTGTCCTGGGCGGCGTTGGCGGTGCCCGACGAGCGGTCGAAGGTGCCGACGTGCGTCTCGTCACCCGCCGTGGCGACGTACCAGACCAGGAACAGCAGCGACATGTCCTCGCCGTCGCTGCCGAAGGCCGCCTGCGTGTAGCAGAGCAGCAAGGTACGGACGTCGGGGTTGACGGTGTTCTGCCGCACCCAGGTGGCGACCGACGTCTCGTCCCACTCCTTGGCCTTCGGGTGCGACCACGGCGCGTCGACGGCGATCTCCGAGGCCATCTGGTCGATGCGGGTCTGCAGCAGCGCGGCGTCGGCGAGGATGGTCGGGTCGGGCGGGATGGTGCCGGTGTAGGGGATCGACAGCGGCCCCTTGACGTAGATGTTGTTGCCCTCGACGTAGGTCTTGAACGTCTGCACGTTCAGCTCCTCGGCCAGGTCGAGGATGTGGTTCTGGGTCGGCCCGACGAAGGCGCCGCCGGACTCGATCACGGAGCCGTCGTGGAGCTCGTGGTTGAGCAGCCGGCCGCCGACCCGGTCGCGTGCCTCGACGACGAGCACCGAGGCGCCGCCGGCGCGGAGGCGGCGTGCGGCCACCAGTCCGGACAGACCACCTCCCACGACGACCACGTCCACGCCGCCCGCGAGGGAGCCACGGGTCGTCGCCGCCTCGGCCGGGCTCCAGAGCTGCCCGGTCGCGGTCAGCGCTCCGAGTGCTCCGGCACCGCCAAGCACCGAGCGGCGGGTCACCGCGCTGACGCTGCTGGTCCGTCGGGACGGACGCGTCGCGTCGGCCATGAGAGCTCCTCACCAGGTCGGGAGACGGCGGCGGAGTGCCGTCACAGGGGTGAACGATCGGCAGGTTTCTCGGTCACGCGGGAGCGGGGCGTGCCGGACATCACCGCTGTGCCTGTGGGCGGACGGTACGTGAACCCGTTTCATGTTCCTGAATTGTCGGTATCCTCCCCTCATGCCGGACACGCCCACGCAGCGCAAGCGGAGGATCCCGCAGCAGTCGCGCAGCCGCGAGCGCGTGGAGCGGATCCTCGACACCGCCGCCCACCTCGTCGTGCGGGACGGCGTCGACCAGCTCAGCACGCGGCACATCGCGGAGACGGCTCGCGTCCCGGTGGCGTCGCTCTACCAGTACTTCGCCGACAAGGACGACATCCTCCTCGCCCTGGTCGAGCGCGACATCGAGGAGATGGACCGCCGGGTCGCCGCCGACCTCGGGGCCGTCGACCGCCTCAGCGTCGGTTCGATCGTCGCCACCACGATGAGCGCCTTCGTCGCGGTCTACCGCCAGCGGCCCGCCTTCGTGGAGATCTGGCTGCGCGGCCGCACCAACCAGGCGATCAAGGTGTACGGCCGGGAGCACAACAAGCGCATCGCCCACGAGCTGTTCGCGTTCGCGCAGGGCCTGGGGCTCGTCACCTCTGCGGGCGACCAGCAGATCGCCGAGATCGCCGTGGAGATGGGTGACCGCCTCTTCCAGCTCGCCTTCGAGAGCGACATCGACGGTGACGCGACCGTCCTCCAGGAGGCGGTCAAGGTGGTCACCACCTACCTCGAGCTCTACGCCACCGACGCCGGCATCAGCGGCGTCCCGGCATGAGTGCGCAGGACGTCACCGATCTGCGTAGCTCGGTCGTCGAGGTGTGCCGCCGGGCTTCGGCACAGGGCCTCGTCGTCGGCACCGCCGGCAACGTCAGCGCCCGGGAGGGCCGGTCGGTCGCGGTCACCGCGACCGGCGCTGACTTCGCGAGCATCGACCTCGAGCACGTCGTCGTGGTCGACCCCGAGGGCCGGCTCGTCGAGGGCGAGCTGGAACCGACCTCCGAGCTCGGGCTGCACCTGGACCTGCACCGAGCCGCGGCCACCGAGCCGCGCGGCGCGGTCGTGCACACCCACGCACCGGTCAGCACGGCGATGTCGACGGTGCTCCGTGAGCTGCCGTGCATCCACTACCAGCAGCTGCTGCTCGGCGGAACGGTCCGCGTCGCGCCGTACGCCACCTTCGGTACGCCGGAGCTCGCCGCGCACGTGGCCACCGCGCTCGAGGGACGCCAGGCAGCCCTCATGGCCAACCACGGATCCGTCGCCGTCGGACCCACGCCGGTGGCGGCGCTCGAGCACGCGTTGCTGCTCGAGTGGCTCTGCACCGTCTACCGCGACGCTTCGGTCGTCGGCACGCCCGCAGTGCTCGACGACGAGCAGCAGGAAGCCGTCGTCCGGGCTGCCGTCGAACGGCGTTACGGCACCACCCGTCCCGCCCAGGAGGCGCCATGACCGCCCAGGACTCCGGCGCCCCCGCCACGGCCGAGCCAACTGTCGTCACCCTGGGCGTGCACGTGCTCGACGTCCATGTCCGGCACGTCGAGTCGATCCCGTCGGGCTCGGACGGGCAGCTCGTCGACCAGATCCGGCTGTCCCCCGCGGGAACCGCCGGTGGCACCGCAGTCGTCCTCGCCAAGCTGGGCGCTCGCGTGTCGAGCATGGGTGCGACCGGCGCCGACCCCCTCGCACAGGTGCTGCGTGGCCTGCTTGCCGACCACGGGGTCGACGTGACCGGGCTGGTGACCCGTGAGGACGTCCAGACCTCGGCCAGCGTGCTCCCCGTGCGGCCCGACGGCAGCCGTCCGGCCTGGCACTGCATCGGCGCGAACGGCAGCTACACCGTGGCCGACGTGGACCTCGAGAGGGTGGCCGCGGCGGACGTGCTCCACCTCGGCGGCCCCGAGTTCCTCGGCGGCGACGCCGCCGTCACGGTGCTGCGGCACGCTCGCGACAACAGCACCGTCACCGCGGCCGACCTCCTCGCACCGGGCGAGCCGGACATGCTCGAGTGGGTCGCCCCGGCGCTGCCCTACGTCGACTACTTCCTGCCCAACGACGAGCAGCTGCTCGGCCTCACCGGTGAGTCGACCCTCGAGGCGGCCGCCGCGCACCTGATCGATCGAGGCGTGGGCTGCGTCGCTGTCACCTGCGGCGCCGACGGCGCGCTGGTCGCGACCAGCGACGGTGTCACCCGGGTCCCCGCCTTCAAGGTGGACGTGGTGGACACCACCGGGTGCGGTGACGCGTTCAGCGCCGGCTTCCTGCGCGGCATCGCCGCAGGTCGTACGCCGGAGCAGGCGGCCGTGCTGGGCAATGCCAGCGCTGCCCAGGTCGTCCAGGGCGTGGGGTCGGACCACGGCGACTTCGACCTCGCGTCGGTCGACGCGTTCGCCGAGACCACCCCGACGGCCTGAGCCTCAGGCGCAGAGGCCGTTGGCAGCCGCCTCGGCGGTCTGCGAGGGGCGCGGCTGGTTCGGATCGTCGCCGTCACCCTTGCCGCCGCCGCCGGCCTCGCCCTCGGAGGCCTTCGCGGCCTCCTGCGTGAACTGCCGGCTCAGCACCTTGTCCTCGCGGAGCTCCTTCCAGAGCTGGTCGGCCGACGGTGCGAGTGCGAGCCGGTTCGGGTCGGGCGCGTAGGGCTCGAACGGGACCGTGAAGAACTGCACGTTGTCGAGGCCGATGCCACGGACCTGCTGGGACAGCGACACCAGCTCCCTGAGCTTGGACATGCCCGGGTCGGTGGTCAGCGACTTGGTGCCGGCGTCGAGGAACTTCACCAGCCTGACCGGGTTGAACAGGGTGCCTGCCGAGACCGCCTTGCCGACCATCGACGCCAGGAAGGCCTGCTGACGCTTCATCCGGCCGATGTCGCCGGTGTCCGTGGTGCCGATCGAGTGCCGGACCCGCACGTAGTTGAGCGCCTGGTTGCCGGTCACCTCGTAGCTGCCGGCCGGGAGGTAGATGCGTCCGATCGGGTCGTCGACCTCCTGCGGCACGCAGACGGGCACACCGCCGAGTGCGTCGACCATGTCCTTGAACCCGTTGAAGTCGACCACGACGAAGTGGTCGACCCGGAGGTCGGACATCTTCTCGAACTGCGCGATGGTGCACGCCTCGCCGCCGAGCGCGAAGGCGGCGTTCCACTGGGCCTCGGGCTCCGCCTGGATCGTGTCGCCGTTGCTGGCGTTGCACTCCGGCCGAGGAGTGATGAGGTCACGCGGGATGCTGACGCCGTACGCGCGCTCGCGGTCGGCGGACAGGTGGAGCAGGATCGTCGTGTCCGACAGCCCGGGCGCGCTGCCCGCCACGTCATGCTGCCCCGCGCGGCTGTCGGAGCCCATGACGAGGACGTTCAGGGGCTCCTGCGGGCCTTCCACGTCGACCGACTCCGGGCGCGGCTCGGTGATCCGATCGAACGCGTCGGACACCGTGATGTTGCCCTCGAGGTGTCGGTAGGTCAGGAAGACGGTCCCGGCAAGGACGGCCAGCACCGCTGCCGTGGAGAGGGCGACAGCCTTGAGGACGTGGTGCTTCGAACCTGGAGCCAGGTGCTTGCCGTGGTAAGCCAAGATGGGATCGTTCCTGTACGTCGGGGGTCGTGCGAACTGCAGGCCGGCGTCAGGCCGTCGCTCATCCTGTCGTCCATGATGGCGGGCGTACCCAAGATTTGCGAAATCGGCCTCCCCCGACCACTATTCTTCCCCGCTCCTAGCACCTTGATGCCGGACGTCTTCCGGCGCAAGAGCCCGTGCCAAGATGGGCGCCGGCCCCAGTAGCTCAGTGGATAGAGCAGCCGCCTCCTAAGCGAAAGGTCGTAGGTTCGACTCCTACCTGGGGCACCCCTCCTGCGGTGTGCTCCTCGAGGTCAGGCGGGAGGGCTGCGGTGAAGCTGCCCATGCTGGTCTGGGTCCGCTCGTACGACCGGAGCTACCTGCGCGGCGACCTCATCGCCGGCGTCACCGTGGCAGCGCTGATCGTGCCCAAGAACCTGGGCTACGCCGGCATCGCAGGAATCCCCCTGCAGAACGGGTTGTACGCCGCGGCCGCGGGGGCGATCCTCTACGCGATCTTCGGCACCAGCCGCCAGATCTCGATGGGCCCCAGCTCGGGCCTCGCCGCGGTGGCGGCCAGCGCTGTCCTCGCAGCCGGCCTCACCGCGGAGCAGGACATCGCCACGTTCGTGGCAGGGATCACCCTGGCCTCCGGGGTGCTCTTCCTCATGCTGGCAGTGCTGCGGATGGGCTGGATCGCCCAGTTCCTCTCGCGTGCGGTGGTCACCGGATTCCTGTTCGGCGCCGCGATCGACGTCGTCATCGGGGAGCTGCCGAAGCTGACCGGGACGGACACGACCGGCTCGAACTCCTTCCAGGAGCTGCGGTCCTGGCTGACCACCTGGGACGAGCGTCAGCAGACCACGGTGCTCGTCGGCGCCGCGGCCCTGCTCGTCGTGTTCGGGCTCAGGCGCGTCGCCCCTCGGGTCCCGGGAGCACTGGTCCTGGTCGTGGGTGGGCTCGCGGCTTCCTGGGCGTCGATCACCGTGCCGGACGGGTCGCTGATGTGGGACAACGCAGCGACCATGGCGACCGCGGCGGTCGCGCTGGTGCTGATCGGCTTCTCCCAGACAGCAGGTGCCGCGCGGGCGTTCGCGGCCAAGCACGACTATCAGATCGACCTCAACCAGGAGTCGGTGGCACAGTCCGCGACGA
>Ga0190271_10001840_pt1 | contig 12418 bp, 3 predicted proteins | sample Popmic356T_FD_133747 | JGI IMG/M metagenome (GOLD analysis project Ga0190271, IMG submission 133747) | Populus adjacent soil microbial communities from riparian zone of Weber River, Utah, USA - 356 T | ecosystem: Environmental > Terrestrial > Soil > Riparian zone | place: USA: Utah | collected...
CCGGCTGCAGCAGGTCACCGCGCCCGGTGACCGGGTTGCGATCCTGTGCCCGCAGAACCTCGAGTACCTCATCGCCTTCTTCGGCACGCTGTACTCCGGGCGCATCGCGGTGCCGCTGTTCGATCCGTCCGAACCCGGCCACGTCGGCCGCCTGCACGCGGTGCTCGACGACTGCCGGCCGACCGCGATCCTGACCACCACCGAGGCGGCCGAAGGGGTGCGGAAGTTCTTCCGGAGCCGTCCGGCCAACGAACGCCCGCGCGTCATCGCCGTCGATGCGGTGCCCGACGAGGTCGGCGCCACCTGGGAGCCGGTCGACGTCCAACACGACACCATCGCCTACCTGCAGTACACCTCCGGTTCCACGCGCATCCCGACCGGCGTGCAGATCACGCATCTGAACCTGGCGACCAACGTCGTGCAGGTGATCGAGGCGTTGCAGGGCGAAGAGGGGGACCGCGGCGTTTCGTGGCTGCCGTTCTTCCATGACATGGGCCTGATCACGGTGCTGCTGCCCACGGTGATCGGCCACTACATCTCCTTCATGACCCCCGCCGCGTTCGTGCGCAGGCCGGGTCGCTGGATCCGCGAGATGGCGCGCAAGCCCGAGGACACCGGCGGCGTCATATCGGTGGCGCCGAACTTCGCATTCGACCACGCCGCGGTGCGCGGACTTCCCAAGGAGGGCGAGCCGCCGCTGGACCTTTCGAACGTCAAGGCGCTGCTCAACGGTAGCGAGCCGATCTCCGCGGCCACGGTGCGCAACTTCAACGAGGCGTTCGGTCCGTATGGCTTCCGGCCGCAGGCGATCAAGCCGTCATATGGTCTGGCCGAGGCGACACTGTTCGTGTCGTCGACACATTTCAACGAGTCGCCGAAGATCATCACGGTCGACCGGGATCAGCTCAACAATCACCGCTTCGTCGAGGTGCCTACCGACTCGCCGAGCGCTGTCGCGCAGGCGTCTGCCGGAATCGTCGGCCTCGCCGAGTGGGCGGTCATCGTCGACGCCGAGTCGGCGTCCGAGCTGCCCGACGGCCAGATCGGCGAGATCTGGATCAGCGGTCAGAACATGGGCACCGGCTACTGGGGCAAAGAGGACGAGACCCGCGAGACTTTCTATAACATCCTCAAGTCGCGCACCAGTCCCTCGCACGCCACCGGTGCCACCGACGACGCGACGTGGGTGCGCACCGGTGACTACGGCGCCTTCCACGACGGCGAGCTCTACATCACCGGCCGCGTCAAGGATCTGGTGATCATCGACGGCCGCAACCACTACCCGCAGGACCTGGAGTACTCCGCGCAGGAGTCGACCAAGGCGCTGCGGACCGGCTTCGTCGCGGCGTTCTCGGTGCCCGCCAATCAGCTTCCCGACGAGGTGTTCGACGACACCCATGCCGGCCTCAAGCGCGACCCGGACGACAGCTCCGAACAGCTGGTCATCGTCGGCGAGCGGGCGCCGGGGGCGCACAAGCTCGACATGGGCCCGATCGCCGACGACATCCGCGCCGCGATCGCGGTGCGCCACGGTGTGACGGTGCGCGATGTGCTCTTGACCCCGGCAGGCGCGATCCCGCGGACGTCGAGCGGCAAAATCGGTCGGCGGGCCTGCCGGTCGGCCTACCTCGACGGCAGCCTGCGCAGCGGAAAGGTCGCCAACGCCTTCCCGGACGAGTCGGACTGACGACCAACAGAACAACCGGCAACGGCGGCCTCCGGTCGCCGTGCCCGATTGCGGCCACCGGCCGCGTGTCGATCGTGAGGTTATGTGAACATGGCTGAAGCACAAAATGATTCGGACATCGAGCCGGCTGCTGCCGGTACCGGTCCTGACATCACCGTCAACGAGATGCGTGAGTGGCTGCGCAATTGGATCGGCGACGCCACCGGGCAGTCTCCGGATTCCATCAGCGAATCGACAGCGATGGTCGAACTCGGCCTGTCGTCGCGGGATGCGGTCGCGATGGCCAGCGACATCGAGGATCTCACCGGGGTGACGTTGACCGCCACGGTCGCGTTCCGGCACCCGACCATCGAAGCGCTGGCGACAGTCATCGTCGAGGGCGAACCCGAAGTGGACATGTCCGCTCTGGACACCGAGGACTGGTCGCGCCACGCCGATGAGGTCGAGGAGGGCCGGCTGAACATCGCGATCGTCGGTGTGGCCACCCGCTTCCCGGGCGACATCAACACTCCCGACGAGATGTGGACGGCCCTGCTCGAGGGTCGCGACGCGATCACCGACCTTCCGGAGGGGCGGTGGTCGGAATTCCTGGCCGAGCCGCGAATCGCCGAGCGGGTCGCGAAGGCGCACACCCGTGGTGGCTACCTCTCGGACATCAAGGGCTTCGACTCCGAGTTCTTCGCTCTGTCGAAAATGGAGGCCGACAACGTCGATCCTCAGCAGCGGATGGCGCTGGAGCTCACGTGGGAAGCGTTGGAGCACGCCCGGATCCCCGCGTCGAGCCTGCGCGGGCAGAGCGTCGGCGTGTACGTCGGCAGCTCGACCAACGACTACCAGTTCCTGGGTGTCGCCGACCCGTCGGTCGCGCATCCCTACGCGATCACCGGAACGGCGAGTTCGATCATCGCCAACCGGGTTTCGTACTTCTACGACTTCCGCGGCCCGTCGATGACCATCGACACGGCCTGTTCGTCATCGCTGGTCGCCGCGCTCGAGGGCATCAAGGCATTGCGGGCCGGTGACGCCGACGTGGTGATCGCCGGTGGTGTCAACGCGTTGATCACCCCTTTGGTGACAGTCGGTTTCGACGAGGTCGGCGGCGTGCTCGCTCCCGACGGCCGGATCAAGTCGTTCTCGAAGGACGCCGACGGCTACGCCCGTTCCGAGGGCGGCGGAATGCTGGTGTTCAAGCGACTGGCCGACGCGCGCCGCGACGGTGATGAGATCCTGGCCGTGGTCGCAGGTGGCGCCGTCAACCACGACGGCCGCTCCAACGGCCTGCTCGCGCCCAACCCCGACGCGCAGGAAGCGGTGCTGCGCAAGGCGTACAAGGACGCAGGCATCGACCCCAGGACCGTCGACTACGTCGAGGCGCACGGCACGGGCACCATCCTCGGCGATCCGATCGAGGCCGACGCGCTGGGCCGCGTCATCGGCAGGGGACGTGCCGACGACAAACCCGCGCTCCTGGGTGCAGTGAAATCCAATGTGGGACATCTGGAGTCGGCTGCCGGAGCGGCAAGCCTCGCCAAGACGGCGTTGGCGCTCAAGTACGACAAGATCCCCCAATCGATCAACTACGCCGGGCCCAATCCCTACATCGACTTCGACAAGGAACACCTCAAGGTCGTCGAGACCGTCACCGAGTGGCCCCGTTACAGCGGCAAGGCGATCGCCGGGGTGTCCGGGTTCGGCTTCGGTGGCGCCAATGCGCACCTGGTACTTCGAGAGGTGCTGCCCAGCGACCTGGTCGAGCCTGAGCCCGTGGAGACCGTCGTCGAGGTGACGGCGGAGCCGAACCGGCAAACACAGTTCGTGGGCGGGGTCCGGATGGACGAGTACGGCGAGTTCGTCTATGAGGACGAGGATGACGACGATGACGCTCTGGACCAGCCCGCCGCCTCGGTCGATGAGGAGCCCGAACTGCCCGGGCTCACCGACGAGGCGCTGCGCCTGCTGGAGGTGGCCCGCGAGGAGCTCGCCGCCGAGCAGGCCGAGAACCCGACCGCAAAGCTTGTGCCGCTGGCAGTTTCAGGATTCCTGACGTCCCGCAAGAAAGCCGCAGCCGCCGAGCTCGCCGACTGGATCGACAGCCCGGAGGGCCGGGCGTCGTCGCTGGAGTCCATCGGGCGCTCGCTGTCGAGGCGCAATCACGGCCGCTCCCGCGCGGTGGTGCTGGCCCACGACCACGACGAGGCGATCAAGGGGCTGCGTGCCCTCGCCGAGGGTAAGCCGAACCCGATCGTGCTCAGCGCCGACGGCCCGGTCACCAACGGCCCGGTCTGGGTGCTGGCCGGATTCGGCGCCCAGCACCGCAAGATGGCCAAGAGCCTGTATCTGCGGGACGAGACGTTCGCCGAGTGGATCAACAAGGTCGACGCGCTGGTCCAGGATGAGCTCGGCTACTCCGTCGTCGAGCTGATCCTCGACGACGCACAGGACTACGGCATCGAGACCACGCAGGTCACCATCTTCGCGATCCAGGTCGCGCTCGGCGAGCTACTCAAGGCGCATGGCGCGAAACCCGGTGCGCTGATCGGCCAGTCGCTGGGGGAGGCGGCGGCCGCTTACTTCGCCGGTGGATTGTCGCTGGCCGACGCGACCCGCACGATCTGCTCGCGCTCGCACCTGATGGGTGAGGGTGAGGCGATGCTGTTCGGCGAGTACATCCGCCTGATGGCGTTGGTGGAGTACTCCGCCGAGGAGATCGAGACGGTGTTCAAGGAGACGGAAGCCTTCAAGGACCTCGAGGTGTGCGTATACGCCGCGCCGTCCCAGACGGTCATCGGTGGCCCGCCGGATCAGGTGGACGCGATCATCGCGCGCGCCGAGTCAGAGGGTAAGTTCGCCCGCAAGTTCCAGACCAAGGGCGCCAGCCATACCTCCCAGATGGATCCGCTGCTGGGGGAACTTGCCGCCGAACTGCAGGGAATCGACGCACATTCGCTGCAGGTCCCGTATTACTCGACGGTGCACGAGGGCAACCTCGTCCGTGCCGGGGCGGACGCGATCCACGACGTGGACTACTGGAAAAAGGGTCTGCGGCACAGCGTCTACTTCACCCACGGCATCCGCAACGCCGTCGACAACGGCCACACCACCTTCCTGGAGCTGGCGCCCAATCCGGTCGCGCTCATGCAGGTGGGGCTGACGACGGCGTCCGCCGGACTGCACGATGCGCAGCTGATCGCGACGTTGGCGCGCAAGCAGGACGAGGTGGACTCGATGACCACCGCAATGGCGAATCTGTTCGTCTACGGTCACGACCTGGATTTCCGCACGCTGTTTCCGCGGCGCTCGCGGGGTCTGGCAGGCGCGCTCGATTTCGCCGACATCCCGCCGACCCGGTTCCGCCGCAAGGAGCACTGGCTCGACGCGCACTTCACCGGCGACAGCTCGGCCGTCATCCCAGGCAACCACGTCGCGACACCTGACGGCAGGCACGTCTTCGAGTACAGTGCCCGCGGTGCGGTGAACACTGAAGCTCTGGCAGCGCTGGTGAAAGCCGCTGCGGCCGTGGTCCTTCCGGACTCCAAGCTGGTCGCCTCGGAGCAGCGCGCGGTGCCCGGTGAGGGCTCGCGGCTGGTGACCACGCTGACGCGTCACCCCGGCGGCGCCAGTGTGCAGGTGCACGCACGCTCCGATAACGGGGGCGAGTCTTCCTTTACCCTGGTCTACGACGCGATCGTCAGCCGTGATGGCGCGGCGACCGCGCTGCCGACTGGGGGCACCTCCCGCTTGCCGGGGACTGTCGGCGCAGGCACGATCGCCGAGATCGCCGTGACCCCGGTGGTCGAGGAGCCCGAGGAGACCGAGGAGTTCGTCGCCGACAACCTGACTGCAGGCGCCAATCTCGGTGCGGGCTTTGCGAAGTGGTCGCCGGACTCCGGTGAGACCATCGGCGAGCGGCTGGGGACCATCGTCGGCACCGCGATGGGCTACGAGCCCGAGGACCTGCCCTGGGAGGTGCCGCTGATCGAGCTCGGCCTCGACTCGCTGATGGCGGTGCGGATCAAGAACCGCGTCGAGTACGACTTCGACCTGCCGCCGATCCAGCTGACGGCGGTGCGCGACGCCAACCTCTACGCCGTCGAGAAGCTCATCGCGTATGCGGTCGAGCACCGCGACGAGGTCAGCGATCTCGCCGAGCAGCAGAAGGGGCAGACCGCCGAGCAGATCGCCGCGGCGCAGGCCGAGCTGATGGGCGGGGCGACCACCGTCGCCGAACTCGAGGCCAAGCTCGCCGAGGCGGGCCATCCTATCGCGGAGCCGGAGGCGACCCATGTCGCGGAGCCGGAGGCGACCCACGTTGCGGAGCCGGACTCCGAAGTGGCGATCGCCGCGGGAACCGAAGCGCCGCTGGGTATCCCGCCGCCGCCCACCGATCCGTCCGGCCCGTCCCCGGTGAACGGCGCGGCCGACAAGCCGTCCGCGGCGGGGTTGGCTGCCCAAGTGCTCACCCAGCAGGCGGTGACCGAGGCGCTGGGCGCCGACGTCCCACCCCGCGACGCCGCCGAGCGGGTCACGTTCGCCACGTGGGCGATCGTCACCGGGAAGTCCCCCGGCGGCGTCTTCAACGAGCTGCCGTCGCTGGACGCTGCGACGGCCGAGAAAGTGGCGCAACGGCTTTCGGAGCGTGCCGAGGGCACCATCACCGCCGAGCAGGTCACTGGGGCACGCACCATCCAGGATCTGTCCAGCATCGTGCGCGACCTGATGGACGCCGGTGAGCTCGACGGCTTCGTCCGCACACTGCGGGCCAGGCCCGAGGGCTCCACCCGGATCCCGGTGTTCGTCTTCCATCCGGCCGGCGGCTCCACCGTCGTCTACGAGCCACTGATGAAGCGGCTGCCCGCGGACACCCCGGTGTACGGGCTCGAGCGGGTCGAGGGCTCCATCGAGGAGCGGGCCGCGCAGTACGTGCCGAAGCTGATGGAGATCCAGGGCGATGGCCCCTACATCCTGACCGGCTGGTCGCTGGGTGGCGCGCTGGCCTACGCCTGCGCGGTCGGGCTCAAGCAAAACGGCGCCGACGTCCGGTTCGTCGGCCTGATCGACACCGTGCGTGCCGGCGAGGAGGTCCCGCAGACCAAGGAGGAGATCCGCGCCCGGTGGGACCGCTACGCCCTGTTCGCGCAGCGCACCTTCAACGTCGAAATCCCGGCGATCCCCTACGAGCAACTCGAGGAGCTCGACGACGAGGGCCAGGTGCGGTTCGTCCTGGACGCGGTGCAGGGCAGTGGGGTCGACATCCCCGGCGGCATCATCGAGCACCAGCGCACGTCCTACCTGGACAACCGGGCGCTCGACACCGCCGAGATCGAGCAGTACGACGGGCACGTCACGCTCTATATGGCCGACCGGTACCACGATGACGCGATCATGTTCGAACCGCGTTACGCCATCAGGCAACCCGATGGCGGCTGGGGTGAATTCGTCGCTGACCTCGAGGTGGTGCCCATCGGGGGCGAGCACATCCAGGCCATCGACGAGCCGTACATTGCAAAGGTCGGCGCCCACATGAGCGAGGCGATCAGTCAAATTCAGGCTCAGGAGACCACAGCCAAGTGACAGCAGAATCTCTTCCCCAGGCCACGGCGACCACTGCCGAGAAACTCGCCGAGCTGCGCGAGAAGCTGGAGCTCGCCAAGGAACCGGGCGGAGAGAAGGCCGTGGCCAAACGGGACAAGAAGGGCATCCCGAGCGCACGGGCACGCATCTACTCGCTTCTCGACCCGGGTAGCTTCCTGGAGATCGGCGCCCTTGCCAAGACGCCGGGCGATCCCAACGCTCTCTTCGGGGACGGCGTCGTCACCGGCCACGGCACCATCGACGGGCGACCCGTCGGGGTGTTCAGCCACGACCAGACGGTCTTCCAGGGTTCGGTCGGGGAGATGTTCGGCCGCAAGGTCGCCCGCCTGATGGAGTGGGTGGCCATGGTCGGCTGTCCGATCATCGGTATCAACGACTCCGGCGGCGCGCGCATCCAGGACGCGGCGACGTCACTGGCCTGGTACGCCGAGCTCGGCCGTCGCCACGAGCTGCTGCGCGGCCTGGTGCCGGAGGTCTCGCTGATCTTCGGTAAGTGTGCAGGCGGCGCGGTGTACTCACCGATCCAGACCGACCTGGTGGTCGCGGTGCGCGACCAGGGCTACATGTTCGTCACCGGCCCCGACGTCATCAAGGACGTCACCGGTGAGGACGTCACACTCGACGAACTGGGCGGCGCCGACGCGCAGGCCCGGTACGGCAACATCCATCAGGTGGTGGAGTCCGAGGCCGCGGCGTTCGAGTACGTACGGAACTACCTGAGCTTCCTGCCCGCCAACACGTTCGACGACGCGCCCGTCGTCAACCCCGGCCTCGAGCCGGAGATCACCCCGCACGACCTCGAACTGGACTCGATCGTTCCGGATGCGGACAACCAGGCCTACGACATGATGGAGATCCTGCTGCGGATCTTCGACGACGGCGACGTGTTCCCGGTCGGCGAACAGTCCGGCCCGGCGATCATCACCGCGTTCGCCCGCGTCGACGGCCGCCCGGTCGGGGTCATCGCCAACCAGCCGATGTACATGTCGGGAGCGATCGACAACGAGGCATCCGACAAGGCCGCCAGGTTCGTCCGGTTCTGCGACTCTTTCAACACCCCGCTGATCTTCGTCGTCGACACCCCCGGCTTCATGCCGGGCGTCGCGCAGGAGAAGGGCGGCATCATCAAACGCGGCGGCCGGTTCCTCAACGCCGTCGTGGAGGCCGACGTCCCGAAGGTGACCATCACGGTGCGCAAGTCCTACGGCGGCGCCTACGCGGTGATGGGCTCCAAGCAGCTCACCGCCGACCTGAACTTCGCCTGGCCGACCGCGCGCATCGCCGTGATCGGCGCCGAGGGTGCCGCTCAGCTGCTGGTGAAGCGCTTCCCGGATCCGACCGCGCCCGAGGTGCAGAAGATCAAGGCCGAGTTCATCGAGGGCTACAACGCCAACATGGCGGTGCCGTGGGTGGCGGCCGAGCGCGGCTTCATCGACGGCGTCATCGAGCCACACAAAACCCGGCTGCTGCTGCGCAAGTCGCTGCACCTGCTCAGGGACAAGCAGATCCAACGCGTGCAGCGAAAGCACGGCCTGACCCCCATCTAACAGCTGCAAGCGCGCCGCAGCGATGCTGCAACGTCGCTCACCGATCCTGTCGTGGAAACCCCAGACAGGAGATCAACATGACGACCACGCTCGACACTTCGGCAGCCACGCTCACCACCGATGGGTTCGCCGAGAAGATTTTCGATGCGGTGCGCGGGGCCGCGCAGGTGCAGGCGCTGTACCTGGGTGACCGGCTCGGCTGGTACCGGGTACTGAGCGAGGAAGGCCCACTGACGGCGGCAGAGTTGGCACACCGTACCGGAACCGTCGAACGGTATGCCCGGGAGTGGCTCGAACACCAGACGGTGTCTGGCATCGTCGCCGCCGACCTGAACGCCGAACCCGTGCGCTTTGCGCTTCCTCGCGATTACGCCGCCGTACTGGTCGACGCCGACAGCACGAGCTATCTGGCACCGATGGCCCGGTTCTTCACCGCGACCGGTTTCCACCTACACGATCTCGTGCAGGCATACCGCAATGGCGGTGGCGTTTCCTGGGAGGAATTGGGAACCGATGCCCGTGAGGCGCAGAGTGCGATCAACCGGCCGATGTTCCTTCGTCAACTCACCACTGAACTGCTGCCGCAGGTTCCCGACGTGCAGAAGCTACTCGAGGACGGTGCACGCGTGGCCGATATCGGTTGCGGGGAAGGATGGTCGGCTATCGCCCTGGCGCTGGGTTATCCGGCCTGCGAGATCGACGGCTTCGACATCGACCAACCATCGATCACGGCTGCCAAGCGCAACGCGGCTGTCCACGGTGTCGCCGACAGGACCACGTTCACCGCGGCCGACGCCGCCGCGTTGCCACCCGCCGGTTATGACGCGGTCTTCGCGTTCGAGTGCATCCACGATCTGCCCCACCCGGTCGGGGTGCTGAAGAACATGAGGCGGATCGCCAAACCCGGCGCACCCGTTATCGTCATGGACGAACGCACCGCCGACGCGTTCCGTCCTGATGCCGGTCCGGTGGAAGAGTTGCTCTACGGCTACTCGATCCTGTGCTGCCTGCCCGACGGAATGTCCCATGGCAACAGTGCCGCCACCGGGACGGTGATGAGGGCGTCCACACTCGACGACTATGCCCGTTCGGCCGGGTTCGGCGGGGCGACTCCGTTAGCGGTCGAGCACGACTTCTTCCGCTTCTACCGGTTGCAGTGATTCGAGCAAACCACGGATCGTCCTGATCGCGAAGCGACCTGCTGTGGCCAGATCGAGGGCGCTGCCGACCGCTCGTTGCTGTGTGTAGTCGGTAGCGCCCAGCGCGTCGGCCAGTGCTGACTCGGCCGCCGACAACCGTGCCAATTCCTCGCCGTACGTGGGGGTCTGGTCAGGGCGGGTGACGGAGCCCAGACATCTTGCTGCCGCCTCGAACGCTGCAACCTCGGTGAGGGTCGGCACCAGGTTGCGCATGGTGGTCAACAAGTGCGACCACGACCCCACTTCCACGTACCGCTCGATCACGTCGGCATACAGCGGAAGTGCGACGGCGGCCGGCGCGTGGCGCGACTGCAGCGTGATCGCCGACACCCTCGCCACGCCGCCGACATAGTGGCTGTCGGCTGCGTCGGCGAGCTCGATGGCCCGCGCAAACGCCGCCAGCGCGGTCTCAGGATCGTCGTCCAGCAGCACCTCCCCATGCAGGTAGGCCAGCCAGCTCTTCTGACTGTTACTCAATTCGGCCGCGGCGAAGCGAGTATCGATCTCCTCGAGCGACTTACGTGCCTCGCCCTTCTTGCCCCCGTAGGCCAACGACATCGCTCCGCCCACGTAGCCCATCAGTTCGTAGTAGGTCTCGCCGGCCCGCCTGCCCACAACCACCAGCTCAGACCACCAGCGGACGGCGCTCTCGAGATCACCCAGGAACATCGAAGCGTCCCCCAGTGATTCCAATGCGCGACAACGGGTCTGATCGTCGGCGGCGTCGATCAGCGCGCTGCGGGCACGCTGCTGGGCGGTGTCGAGTTGCTCAGCGATGACCGACCGGTAGGAGAGCGAGGAATCGACCGCTGCCCTCAGGGCCGGTCGGTCCTGCACCAGAGGTGACAGCTTGGCGGCCCAGCCAAGCAATTCAGTCTGCAGTCGCGATACCCCGAACCTGTGCAGCGACATGGACATCCGCACAGCGGTTTCGACATCTGCGCGCCGGGCGCAGGCGTGCGCCACGCGGAGTTCGTCGATGAGTTCGACGAGTCGATGATGGGCGGTGGGCTCGTCGGGCGTCTCCAAGGCTGCTGCCGCCTGTGCCGCCGCCTCCGCAAAGTGCTCCATGTGTCGGCGCGCAGTCGCCGTCGAGGCAGGACCGACAACCGAGCGCACTGTCTGTAGCATGCGGTAATACGTTCTGCCAGCGCGTATTTCTATGCTGAGCAAGGAACATCCGGCAAGCTCGCTGATCACTGTGCGTGAGACCTGCAGCACCGCCTGCGCATCGCTCAAGCTGACGGCGCCGGCGAAGACAGTCCATTGGGCCAGTGCTTCCTTGGTGTGGTCTGGGAGAAGTCGCTCGGACCATTCGATTGCCGCGCGCAGAGTCCGGTGTCGGGGCTCCCCACCCCGACGGGACAAGCGGTCCAACTGCGCGCCAACATCGGCGATACCCAGGGTCGCGACTTGTGCCGCCGCCAGTTCGATGGCCAACGGCAGACCGTCAAGTCGACGCACGATCGCAGTGATCGCACCGGCGTCTGTCTCGCCGACCGAGCCCGGCCGGGACGCGTCCGCTCGGCGGCGGAAGTACTCCTGGGCCGGCGAATCGGTCTGTGAGCAATCCAGCGGCTCGAGCGGCCAGGCGTGTTCGGCAGGCATCCCCAGCAGTTCACGGCTCGTAGCGACGACGCGCAGGGTGGATGCGTCATGACCAAGCACGGCACCGAGCACGTCGCATACGGTGTCCAGGACGTGCTCGCAATTGTCGAGCAGGACAACCAGGTCCATGAAGCGGGCACGCCGCAGCACAGCAAGGGCGGGGCTACCGTCGCTGGTCAATCCGAGGGCGCTGACCACCGCGTCCGGCACAGCCGAAGCATCGGTGATCGCCGCCAGTTCGACGACGCGCATGCCGCCGGTATGAACCGCGGCGCGACGGCGCGTGACTTCGCGGGCCAAGGCCGTCTTGCCGACCCCGCCGGGCCCGACAATCGTGACCAGAGGCTGCCGGTCAACGAGCTCAGCCAGCGCGGCAAGGTCCGGGTCACGGCCCAGCAGAAGCGCGCCATGGGGTGGCGGAGCCGATGGTGTCGAAAGTGGGGCGGACGTGTCGAAGGCGTCGCTTTCGGCCTGCCGCAGTCGCTTGGAAGGTTCGAGCCCGACGGCAGACAGCTCGTCGTAGGCCCGGCGGTAGGCCTGCAACGCGTCGGCCGCGCGGCCCGAGGCGCTCAGCGCGCGGATGAGGGTCTCCCACGCGGACTCGTCGAGCGGCAATTCTGCGAGTAGCCCCTCGGCCTCCGCTACGGCAGACCCGAATTCACCGGATCGCAGCAGCGCGTCGGCAAGTCGCTTACGGGCGCTGACCCTGAGGTGCTCCAAGGCGCGGGCCTGCGCGCAGACGGCCTCGGCGTCGGCCAACTCGCCGAAGGCGTCGCCGCGCCATA
>Ga0190271_10001841_pt1 | contig 12415 bp, 14 predicted proteins | sample Popmic356T_FD_133747 | JGI IMG/M metagenome (GOLD analysis project Ga0190271, IMG submission 133747) | Populus adjacent soil microbial communities from riparian zone of Weber River, Utah, USA - 356 T | ecosystem: Environmental > Terrestrial > Soil > Riparian zone | place: USA: Utah | collected...
AGCAGCGGCAGGCCCGTTTCGGCCTTCACGGCTGCCAGCACGTCGAGGCCGGCGGTGAGTCCGGGACCCCGAAACGACGAAGCCGAGGTGCGGTTCGCCTTGTCGAAGGACGCCTTGAACACCACGGGAACGCCGCAGCGTTGGCCGACGTCGCTGACGGCCCGCGCGAGCGCCAGCGTGTGGGCCCGGCTCTCGATGACACACGGCCCGAGGATGAACGCCACCGGGCCGTCCCCGATGGAGTACGGACCGACCGGGACCGGGCGCACGGGCATCGTCAGGTGGTGCTCGCGCTCACGGAAGCCGCGTCCAGCGTGCCTGCCTGGTGCCGGAGGGAGGCCTCGACGAAGCTCGCAAAGAGGGGATGGGGACGCAGCGGCCGCGACTGGAACTCGGGGTGGAACTGGACGGCTATGAACCAGGGGTGGGAGGCCATCTCGGCGATCTCCACGAACTTGCCGTCCGGCGACCGCCCCGACACCTTCAGCCCCTTTTCGGCAAGATCCTGCTCATACAAGCAATTGAACTCGAACCGATGACGATGGCGTTCGTACACCAGGCTCGTGCCGTAGACCTGCGCGGCCTTCGACCCGGGGGCCAGCTCGCAGGCATAGCGGCCGAGCCGCATGGTCCCGCCCAACTCGTCCACGCCCAGCAGGTCGCGTAGCTTGTAGATCACCTTGTGCGGAGCGTTTTCGTCCACTTCGGTCGAATCCGCGCCCTCGAGCCCGCACACGTTGCGCGCGTACTCCACGGCGGCCCACTGGAAGCCGTAGCAGATGCCGAAGAAGGGGACGGAGTGTTTGCGGGCGTACTCCGCAGCCTTCATCATGCCGCGGGTGCCGCGCCCCCCGAACCCCCCCGGCACCAGGATGCCGTGGGATCCCGCCAGCAGGTCCGTCCCGCCCTCGTGTTCCAGCGCCTCGGCCTCCACCCAGTGCAGCGACACTTTGGCGCGGTGCGCGAAGCCTCCGTGATACACCGCTTCGTTGAGGCTCTTGTAAGAGTCCTCGTAGCCGGTGTACTTGCCCACCACGTGGATGGTCACCGCCTGCGTCGGATTCTTGATCCGGTCGACCAACTCCTCCCAGGCCTCCGTGTGGGCCTGGGTGACCGGCAACCCCAGCTGCGTCAGGATGATGCGGTCGAGCCCCTCGGCCTTGAGGTGGAGCGGCACTTCGTAGATCGTCGACACGTCTTTGGCCGTGATGACGGCCTCCTCCGCGACGTCGCAGAAGAGCGCGATCTTGCGTTTGATATCGGCGTCGAGTTGGCGGTCCGTGCGGCACAGGAGCACGTCGGGCTGGATGCCGATCGACCGCAGGTCGCGCACGCTGTGCTGCGTGGGCTTGGTCTTCAGCTCGCCCGCCGCGCCGATGAACGGCACGAGCGTCAAGTGGATGTACAGGGTGTTCTCGCGCCCGACGTCGAGGCGGAATTGCCGGATGGCTTCCAGGAAGGGCATGCCTTCGATGTCACCCACCGTGCCGCCGATTTCCACCAGGACCACGTCCACGTCGCGTCCGGCATGCCGGATGGCGTCCTTGATTTCGTTGGTGATGTGGGGGATCACCTGCACGGTGCGGCCGAGATAGTCGCCCCGGCGCTCCTTCTGGATGACGGACAGGTAGATCTTGCCGGTCGTCCAGTTGCTGGTGCGGGTGGCGACCATGCTGGTGAAGCGTTCGTAGTGCCCGAGGTCCAGGTCGGTTTCGGCCCCGTCGTCGGTGACGTAGACCTCGCCGTGCTGGTACGGGCTCATCGTGCCCGGGTCCACGTTGATGTAGGGGTCGAACTTCTGGAGCACCACCTTGTACCCGTGGTCCTCGAGGAGCCGGCCGATCGAGGCCGCCGCCAGCCCCTTGCCGAGCGACGACACCACGCCGCCCGTCACGAAGATGTACTTGACTGGTCGTCCGTCAGCGCGCTGAGTCATGCAACCTCACGTGTGGCGGCGAGCAGCAGGTCGCGTGCTCGCTCCAGGTCGTCGGGGGTGTCGACGCCGACCGAGCGGTCGCGCGTCGTGACTGTATGTATCCGATAGCCGTGCTCGAGGGCCCGTAGTTGCTCCAGGGATTCGATCCGTTCGAGCGGCGTCTGGGGCAGGGCGGCGAACTGCAGCAAGAACGCCCGCCGGTAGGCGTAGAGCCCGATGTGGGCGTCGCATGGCGGCAGGTGGGGGGGCGCCCGGCCGGCCGGCGTGGCAGGAATCGGCGCGCGCGAGAAGTACAGCGCGTCGCCGCGCGCATCCACTGTGACCTTGACGACGTGCGGGTTGTGGTACTCCGCCGGATCGGTGATCGGCTGCCGCAAGGTGGCCATGGGCAACGTGGGGTCGTCCTGCAGCGGCCGGACGACGTCTTCGATCATCCGCGGGACGATGAGCGGTTCGTCTCCTTGCACGTTGACCACGATGGCGCAGTCCAGGCCCCGCGCGACTTCCGCGATCCGGTCTGTGCCCGTCCGGTGCCCGGACGCAGTGAGCCGGACTTCGCCGCCGAACCGTGTGACGGCGTCGGCGATGCGCGGGTCGTCGGTGGCAACAATCACCTGGTCCACGCCCCTCGCCTGCCGCACGCGTTCGTACACGTGCGCAATCATGGGACGACCGCACAGGTCGGCCAATGCCTTCCCTGGAAACCTGGTCGATGCGTATCTTGCGGGGATGATGACGACGACTGGAGACGGGTGCCGCGTGTCGGAAGGTCCGTCGCGACGCGCGTCAGTGGACACGGCGGATCATAGCATGGAGGAATCCGGCGACGGCCAAGTCACAATGCCCAACGCTCAATGCCCAAGGAGGGCTCAGTGGGCACGTCGCCCAAGGCAGCGCTAGCGCGCCACGGGTAGCGTCAGTTGAATCGTTCGGCCGTCACGCAGGTCCACAAGGTCAGCCGTCGTGTCGGTGACGGACTCGATCTTGTACACGCTGCCGACGGTCTCGCCGACCTTGGCCAGGACCAGGCCTGAGGCGCCACCCGCGAGGATGGCGGTCCACACCGGTGTCTCTGGTGCTCCGTCGCGCGCCGTGCCGCTGAGACGAAAAGGAAACGGCTCTGCTGCGGCTGGCCTGGCCGCCTCAGCCGCGGTAACCACAGCGGTTGCCGCATCCACCGCACGCGGCGGCGGTGCCACCGGCTGGTAGCGAAACGGATTTCGTTGCGGCGGATTGAAGCTGACGGTGGAGCGAAGCCGATTGCCGAGGCGCGTCGCCTGTTCCTCGATGGTCGTGGCAGCCGCCACGGGTTTTGGCGCAGCCGAGCGGACGACCCGTTGCGCCGCGGGCGCTGACGGTGAGGGTGACGACAGCCAGCCGGCAAGCGCCGTCGCTCCCGTGGCCAGCGTCGCGGCCGTTCTCCAGTTCGACAACACCACGGGCTATCCTAGCACTCCCACGACTTGGACCGTCCGGCTGGTTGTCCTGGCTATACCCGGACGATGCGCGCGGCGCGGATGGCCTGCAACCCGCGAATTTCCTCGAGAATGCCCTCGGAAATCGGCGAGGACTCGTCCACATTGACCACCCCGACGGCGCGGTGGCCCTCCCGCCCCAGCGCGAAGCTGGCGATGTTGACGCCGTGGCGCCCAAGGATCGTGCCGACGTCGCCGATGACCCCCGGCTGGTCGTTGTTGGAAATCACGATCATGGTGCCTTCGAGCGGCGCCTCGACGGCGACCCCGTCCACCATCACGAGCCGCGCCGAGGATCGCTCGAAGACGGCGCCCTCCACCCACCGGTCTCCGTCGGGCGTCTGGAGCTTGACGGAGATGAGGGCGGTGTAATCCCGCGCGCGCGTGCTTTGGGACTCGGTGACCTCCAGGCTGCGCTCGGCGGCCACGGTCCTCGCGTTCACCAGCGTGACAGCGGAGGAGAGGATGGGGCGAAAGAGGCCCACGATGACCGCGTTGGCCACCATGTCGGTGCGGCCCTTGGCCAGGTCTCCGTAGTACCGCAGGCTCAACTCCTGCGCCGTCCGGTCGCTGATCTGGGCCAGGAACGAACCCAGGCGCTCGCCGAGGGTCAGGAAGGGCTGCAGGCGCTTGAACTCGTCGGCGGAGACCGAGGGAAAGTTCACGGCATTTCGAATCAGGCCGTCCTTCAGGAAGTCGCGGAGCGCGGCGGCCGTTTCGACACCCACCAGCTCCTGGCCCTCCGTCGTCGACGCCGCGATGTGCGGCGTCGCCACCACCTGCGGCAGCTTTTGCAAGCGGTGGTCCACCGTGGGTTCCTTCGAGAAGACGTCCAGCGCGGCTCCGGCCACACGGCCCTGCTCGATGGCGTCTGCCAGCGCGGCCTCGTCCACCAGGTCGCCCCGGGCCGTGTTCACCAGGCGCAGCCCCTTTTTCGCCGTGGCCAGCCGGTCGGCGTTCACGAGGTTGCGCGTCTGGGCCGTGGACGGCATATGGAGCGAGACATAGTCGGCCTGGGCGAAGAGGTCGTCCAGCGAAACCAGGGCCACGTCGATGTCCGCGGCCACGTGCGAGGCGAGGAAGGGATCGTAGGCCACGATCCGCATGTCGAAGGCCTTGGCGCGTTTGGCTACTTCCTGGCCGATACGCCCCAGCCCTACGAGGCCCAGGGTCTTGCCGCGCAGTTCGCTGCCGAGAAACTTCTTCTTCTCCCAGCGTCCATCCTTCATCGCCGCGTCGGCGGCAGGCAGATGCCGAGCGAGCGAGAGCATCAGGCCCAGCGCCAACTCGGCCACGCTGATGCTGCTCGCGCCGGGAGCGTTCATCACGACGATGCCGCGCGCACTGGCGGCCGCCACGTCCACGTTGTCGACGCCCGTTCCGGCCCGGGCGATCGCCCGAAGCCGCGGCGCCGCATCGATCAGCGCCTGGGTGACCTTTGTCGCGCTTCGCACGACCAGGGCGTCAGCGTTCGCCAGGTCTGGAGCCAACTGTTCGGGACTGCGACCCGAACGAGCATCGACGGTCCATCCCTCTCGAGTCAGGAGGTCCAGTGCGGATGCGGGGAGATCGTCAGCGACAACGATATGCACGTTTGATTTTCCGTGAGGTGTTCAGTGTGGTTAGGGGCGGCGGCGCTGTGGCCCGCCAGACGCAACCGAGTTCCCCCAAGTATAATCACGGGTCGGCGCGATGGCTCTCGTCGCACGTGGGACTGTGGATGGACTTGCACGGCACAACGATGGTGCAATTTGCTAGATCGCCAGTGATCAGTTGCCGATCGGTGGTGGTGGACATGCTTTTCAACAGCGTATCCACAGGCGCTGCGGAAATCCGCAGCACCTTCTTGCGGCATGGTGCCCTAACAGCTGGCCCGAGAGTCCATTGATTCGGAACACAAGGCTTCGACTTATTCATCGAGGAATTTCATGAATCGCAAAGTGACCGTAGTAGGTGGTGCGGGCAACGTCGGCATGACCGTCGCGCGTGCCATCGCGGAAAAGGAACTGGCCGATGTCGTGATCATCGACATTGCCGATCAGAAGGCGGCGGGCGTCGCGCTCGACATCTACGAGACCTGCCCGATCATCGGCAGCGACTCGCGCCTCATCGGCGGCGGCGATTGGAACGCCGCGGCCGGGTCGGACATCGTGGTGATCACCTCCGGCAAACCTCGGAAGCCGGGGATGAGTCGCGACGACCTGGTGCGCGACAACTTTGAAATCATGAAGAGCATCGCGCCCAACCTGGTGCAGTACACCCCGAACGCGGTGGTGATTCCCGTAGCCAATCCGCTCGATGCGATGTCGCAGGCGCTCTATCGCTTGACCGGGTTTCCGCGTGAGCGCGTGATCGGCATGGCCGGCGTGCTCGACTCCGCCCGCATGAGCACGTTCGTGGCGATGGAACTGAACGTCTCGGTGGAGAACGTGAACTCGTTAATGCTCGGCGGCCACGGCGATACCATGGTGCCGCTGCCGCGGTTCTCGACTGTGGCGGGCATCCCGCTGACGGAACTGCTCTCGAAGGAGCGGATCGACGCCATCGCCAAGCGGACGGCCGACGGCGGCGCAGAAATCACGAAGCTGGTCGGGACGAGCGCCTGGTATGCGCCTGGTCAGGCCGCGGCGGAGATGTGCGCGGCGATCCTCAAGGACAAGAAGAAGATCCTGCCGTGCTCGGTGTTCCTGCAGGGGGAGTACGGGATTCGCGATCTGTTCGTCGGCGTGCCGGTGAAGCTCGGTGCCCGCGGCGTGGAGCAGATCATCGAGGTCAAGCTGACGCCGGAAGAGGACGCCGCGCTGAAGAAGTCGGCGGGTGCCGTGAAGGAACTCGTCGACATCATCGGGATGTAGGGGACCGCTCCGGCTTCGCTTCGGTCTCCGGTCTCCCGTCTCCCGTCGTGCTATGAGCCAGCTCGAAGTACGGAAGACCGGAGACTGGGGACCGGAGACCGGAGACGGCGTTCCAGGCCCCGCCAGGGGCCGCCGGGCCCCGGACAGGCCACTAGCTCTCGTAGTCCACCACGCGCCGCTCCGTCCGGACGTCCTTGAGGAAGGCCACGATGGCCTGGTGTGCGGGGTGCGGCGGATAGTCCTCGAACGCGGCGCGTGACTCGAACTCTGAGTACAGCGCCACGTCGCACGCGTCGGCGCTCGTGTCGACGTTGAGTCCCACGTCGCACCGCGTGATGCCGGGAATCAGTCCGCGCAGCGCTTCGAACCGTTGTTTGAGCTCCAGGGCGTTTTCCCGCTTGCTTCGCCCGTTGGGTGAATCCTCACGCAGGCGCCAGAAGACAATGTGGACGAACATGGCGTGGGATTGTATGATCGATGGCTGTCTGGGCGTGGCGACTCGGCGCCACCTCGCAACTTAACCCTTTTCATTTCAGCCTTCCCCCCACACGTGAAAATCCACGAGTATCAAGCCAAAGCGGTCCTCGCTCGTTTCGGTGTGCCGGTCCCTCGCAGCGAGGTGACGTTTTCCGCGGACAACGTGGCCGACATCGCCCGAAAGCTGGGCGGCGGGGTCTCGGTGGTCAAGGCCCAGATTCACGCGGGCGGCCGCGGCAAAGGCGGAGGCGTCAAGGTCGCCAAGTCTCCTGAAGAGGCCCAGCAGTTGGCGCAGGCCATCCTGGGGATGACGCTCGTCACCCACCAGACAGGGCCCGAAGGCAAGAAGGTGGGGCGCCTCCTCATCGAGGAGGGGTTGGCCATCGACCGCGAACTCTACGTGAGCATCGTGATCGACCGGGCCAGCGCCGCTCCCGTGGTGATTGCCAGCGCGGCGGGCGGCATGGACATCGAGGAAGTGGCCGCGTCCCACCCTGAGCAGATCCTGCGCGAGACGGTGAACCAGGGCACAGGCATCCTGGCGTTCCAGGGGAGGAAACTGGCGTTCGGCATGGGGCTCGAAGGCGCCGTCGCCGGCAAGTTCGCCAAGGTGCTGACCTCCCTGTACCAGGCCTTCATCGCTACCGACGCATCGATGATCGAGATCAATCCGCTGGTCGTCACCAAGGGCGGGGATATCCTGGCCCTCGACGCCAAGGTCAGCTTCGATGACAGCGCGCTGTACCGCCACCCCGACCTGAAGGAACTGCGGGACGTCACCGAGGAGGACCCGCTCGAGGTCGAGGCGTCGAAGTTCAACCTCAACTACATTCGCCTGGACGGCAACATCGGCTGCATGGTCAACGGCGCGGGCCTGGCCATGGCCACCATGGACATCATCAAGCTGTCGGGTGGCGAGCCCGCCAACTTCCTGGACGTCGGCGGTGGCGCCAACGCCGAGCAGATCAAGAACGCCTTCAAGATCCTGATGTCGGACGCCAACGTGAAGGCCGTCCTCATCAACATCTTCGGCGGCATCCTGCGCTGCGACGTGCTGGCACAGGGCGTGATTGCGGCCGTCACCGAACTGGGCGTGCCGGTCCCGATTGTGATTCGTATGGAGGGCACCAACGTCGAGGAGGGCAAGCGCCTGCTCAAGGAGAGCGGCCTGAACTTCACGACGGCGGATTCGATGGGCGAGGCGGCATCGGCGGTCGTGGCCCTTGCTGGGGGGAAGAAGTAGCCATGGCCGTATTGCTGGACAAGAACACCCGCCTGGTCGTGCAGGGCCTGACCGGCCGCGAGGGGACGTTTCACGCCAAGGCCGCCGCGGCCTACGGCACCACGGTGGTCGGTGGCGTTACCCCGGGCAAGGGGGGCACCATGCACGAGGGGTGGCCCGTCTTCAACACCGTCCACGACGCGGTGCGCGAGACCGGGGCCAACGCCACGGTGATCTTCGTGCCCCCGCCGGCTGCGGCCGACGCCATCATGGAAGCCGCCGATGCCGGCATCGCCCTGGCGGTGTGCATCACCGAGGGCATTCCGGTGGTGGACATGCTGAAGGCCTGGACTTTCATGGCCGGGCGGCAGACGCGCCTGGTCGGCCCAAACTGCCCCGGGGTCATCACCGCAGGTCAGGCCAAGGCGGGCATCATCCCTGGGCACATTTGCCGTCCCGGGCGGATCGGGATCGTGTCGAAGAGCGGCACGCTCACCTACGAAGCCATCCACCAGCTCTCCAAGCAGGGGATGGGGCAGACGACCTGCATCGGGATCGGCGGTGACCCCCTCATCGGCACCAACTTCATCGACGCGCTGAAGCTGTTTGCCGCCGACGACGACACCGAGGCGGTGATCATGATCGGCGAAATCGGCGGCACGGCCGAGCAGGAAGCCGCGGCGTACATCAAGCAGGAGTTCAAGAAGCCGGTCGTCGGCTTCATCGCGGGCCAGACGGCCCCACCTGGCCGCCGCATGGGACACGCGGGCGCGATCATCGCCGGCGGGCAGGGCACGGCAGCAGAGAAGATGGAAGCCTTGACGAAGGCCGGCGTCCGCGTGGCCAAAAGCCCGGCAGACATGGGCGCCGCCATGAAGGACGTGCTCGGGCGCTGAGGCCCGACCGAACCACCAGGACTTATGGAACGAACTTTCGCCATCATCAAGCCCGACGCCGTAGAGCGAGGGCTGGCCGGCCAGATCCTCGCCCGCATCCAGGCGGCGGGCTTCACCGTGCGCGCCATGCGGCTGCAGCACCTGTCCAGGACGGAAGCCGAGGGCTTCTACGCCGTTCACCGCGAGCGTCCCTTCTTCGGGGAGTTGACCGAGTTCATGTCCTCGGGGCCGTGCGTACTGCTGGCGCTCGAGGCGCCGGACGCCATCAAGAAGTGGCGGGACACCATGGGAGCCACGGACCCGGCCAAGGCCGATCCCGGCACGCTGCGCAGGGACTTTGGCGAGTCCATCGGACGCAATGCCACGCACGGGTCGGATGCGCCCGGGACGGCGGCGTTCGAACTGGGGTACTTCTTCAGAGGGATGGAACTGCTCTGACGCAGTCCTGGTCTCTGGCCGGACTGGAGACTGGCGACCAGAGACTGGCGACCGGAGACCGGAGACTGGAGACGCCGGCGTCATGGGTAAGGCGCTCATTGTTGTCGGCCTGGCCATCGCCGCAATCGGCGCGGTGATCGCCCTCGGCTTACCACTGGGGCGGCTCCCGGGCGATTTCACCTACCGGCGGGGAAGCTTCTCCTTCTATTTCCCGCTGACGACGTCGATACTCGTCAGCGTCGTGCTCACGCTCGTGGCCTGGTTCTGGGGTAGGCGTTAGAACACGCCGCGAGCCTCGGAGGGGGGAATCGTCCGGTGCCGTCGATCAAAGCCGACCGTTGGATCAGGAAGATGGCGCTCGAACACGGCATGATCGAGCCGTTCGAGGATCGCCAGGTGCGCGAAGGGGTCGTGTCCTACGGCCTGTCGAGCTACGGCTACGACATCCGGGTGGCCGACGAGTTCAAGGTGTTCACCAACATCAACAGCACCGTGGTGGACCCGAAGAACTTCGACGCCCGATCGTTTGTGGACATCAAGGCCGACGTCTGCATCATCCCGCCGAATTCGTTCGCCCTGGCCAAGACCGTCGAGTACTTCCGCATTCCTCGCGACGTGCTCACGGTGTGCGTAGGCAAGTCCACCTACGCCCGGTGCGGCCTGATCGTGAACGTGACCCCCTTCGAGCCGGAATGGGAAGGGTTCGTGACACTGGAAATCTCGAACACCACGCCGCTTCCGGCCAAGGTGTATGCGAACGAGGGCATTGCCCAGGTCCTGTTCTTCCAGAGCGACGAAGTGTGCGAGGTGTCCTACGCGGACAAGAAGGGGAAGTATCAAAAGCAGCAGGGGCTGACACTCCCGCGGCTTTGACGCGGCAGCGGACCAGTACTGCCGCGGCCCCGACGGGGAAGCGAGACGCCGGACGCCGTGAGGCGCCCGGCATCGGAACACCGGCGAAGGGTGCTACGAGGAGGCGGCGTCCTTCAACTTCTTCATCGGCCGCACCTTCACCTTGATGGAGGCCGGCTTGGCCTTGAACATCTGCTCCACGCCCGTGAAGGGATTGATGCCCTTGCGCTTCGGCTTGGCCGGCACGTTCACGGCCGTTACCTTGAGCACACCTGGCAGCACGAACACGCCCGCGCCCTTCTTGCTGATCGACGCGTGGATCACGCCCTCGAGGGCGGCCAGCACGGACCGCACCTGCTTGGCGCTGAGTTCTGCGGCTTCGGCGACGTGCGCCACCAGGGCGGACTTGCTGAGGACGCTCTTGATCGGCTTGGGGGCTGCAGCTTTCGCGCTCTTTTTCTTTGCCATGTGTATTCGCTTCTCCGTTGAAATTCCCGTTCGTTGACCCGAATAAGACCGGAGCGCACACAGCGCGCCGGCGTGGTGTCAGCATTATCCTCAAATTCAAGCGGTTTGATGCGGAGATCTCGATCGCCACGTCACCTCCGCCAGCGCGCGCCTCACGCCTTCGGCGGTCTCGCCGACACGTGAATCGCTCGCAGCACCCGCTGGGGCATGCGACTGACCCAGAACATCACCCTGAAGCCGGTTGCCAGCGTCAGGTCATCAGGACCTGCAGTTCGCGCGCAGCATGGCCGCCTCATCGGTCGTGGAGCACGTGAAACGGAACCCGGCTGACGGCCTGACCGCCCTTCGCCATTCCGTTCTTCGGGTGACGAAATGCCGTCGTGCAGCCACCTGAGCCTTCGGACCCCTGCTGCGCCCCGGGATTCGCAACGCCTCGTCCGGGGAGGTGGTCACCGTTCATAGGTATTAGAGCCGCGTCGGGCGCAGGAGTTCGGTCTGGCAGCGAGGTGTGGAACATGAGAGGGCCCCCGGAGAAGGCCGCCCGTATAATTGAGGGATGCTTCGCTCTTTCAAGGGCATTGATCCCCACGTAGACCCTTCTGCTTACGTGGATCTGAGCGCCCAGGTGATCGGCGACGTGCGGGTGGGTCCTGAAAGCAGCCTCTGGATGAACGTGGTGGTTCGGGGCGACGTCAACTCCATCCGTATCGGGGCGCGGTCGAACGTGCAGGACCTGACGCTGGTGCACGTGATGCGGAACACGCATCCGACGGTCATCGGCGACCAGGTGACCATCGGACACTCCGCCGTCATCCATGGCTGTACCATCGAAAACCGGTGCCTCATCGGCATGGGAGCGATCCTGCTCAACGGGTGCCGCGTCGGCGAGGGATCCATCGTGGCGGCGGGCGCGCTGGTGCCAGAGGGGATGGTGATCCCGCCCGGGTCCATGGTGATGGGCGTTCCCGCCAAGGTGCGGCGGGCGCTCACGGCCGAGGAAGATGCGTCCATTGCCTGGTATTCCGATAACTACGTGCGCTACCGCCTCGACTTTGCCGGCGACGCGGCCCCCGTCTCCGGATGACGCGGCGCACTGAGCCCGCGCGCGGGATGCGCGACTTCCTGCCCGACGACGTCCGCCGCCGTCAGCACGTCATGGCCGTGGTCTCGCGCGTCTACGAGCGATACGGGTTCGAGCCCATCGAGACGCCGGCGGTCGAGAACCTGGAAACCCTGCTCGGCAAGTACGGCGACGAGGGCAACCAGCTCATTTTCAAGATCTTGAAGCGTGGCGAACACGAGGCCAGCGGAGAGGCCGACCTGGCCCTTCGCTACGACCTGACGGTGCCGCTGGCGCGTGTGGTCGCGCATCACCAGGCCAAGCTGCCGAAGTTCTTCAAGCGCTATCAGATCCAGCCGGTCTGGCGCGCCGATCGGCCCGCCCGCGGACGGTTCCGCGAGTTCTACCAATGTGATGTCGACGCCATGGGGTCCACCTCGCCCATGGTGGAGGCCGAAATCTGCGGTGCCGCATCGGATGTGCTTGTTGAGCTCGGCTTCGACGACTTCTACATCCGCCTGAACCACCGCGCGCTCTTGACGGCGGTGCTGTCGGCTGGCGGCATTCCCGAGGCGCTCCACGCCACGGCGCTCATCGCGCTCGACAAGCTCGACAAGGTCGGGATGGCGGGCGTAGCGGCGTAATTGGCTGAGCGCGGCATATCGCAGGCCGGCATCGACGGGCTGGCACGCGTGGTCGAAGGGAGCCTTGCCGCCGATGCCGGCGCTGGCGGCCA
>Ga0190271_10001842_pt1 | contig 12415 bp, 10 predicted proteins | sample Popmic356T_FD_133747 | JGI IMG/M metagenome (GOLD analysis project Ga0190271, IMG submission 133747) | Populus adjacent soil microbial communities from riparian zone of Weber River, Utah, USA - 356 T | ecosystem: Environmental > Terrestrial > Soil > Riparian zone | place: USA: Utah | collected...
ATGAGACAGAATCCGCTGGTCGATTCGTCGCGAAAAGCGGGGAGAAGCCATTGAGCGATCAGGCAGAACCCAGCGCCCGGGCGCTCGATCCGGGTCTCGCGGGGCGCATTGGCCAGGCGATCCTGCGGCCCTTCCGGGAGGTCGCCGCCAGGCTCAAGGCGGCGCAGTGGCTGATCGTCGCGGTCGCCGTGATCATGCTGTCGCTGGTCTTTATCGCCGGTCTGTCCAAGGCGTTCGCCCTGATCGCGCTGCTCAGTTTCGTCGTATCCGTTGTTCTCCTGCCGCGCCAAGATGCCGAGCCCGTGCCGGCGGGGACCTTGCAGCGCGGCTCGGCTGCGGCGCGTACGGCATCGGCCATGCACCTCATGGCGGACGCGCTCCCGGATCCGGTGATCGTCCTCAACCCGGCGGGTCACGTGCTGTTCTGCAATGCGCCGGCGCGCGGCCTGTTCACGTCCTTGCGCGAGGGCAGCCATATCTCCTCGGTGATCAGGACGCCGGAATTTCTCGATGCGGTCTCGGCCGCACCGGAGCGCGGACGCGCCGTCACCGTCACCTATGCCGAGCGGGTTCCGGTCGGGCGCCGGATGGCGGCGACGGTGGCTCCGCTGACGCGCGGCAGCGAGCGGGGTGGCAACATTCTTATCCTGCTCCGCGACTTGACCGAGGGTGAGCGCATCAACCAGATGCGCGCGGATTTCATCGCCAATGCCAGTCACGAATTGCGGACGCCACTTGCCTCGCTGCGCGGTTTCATCGAGACCTTACAAAGCAGCGCCAAGGGCGACCCTGGCGCGCGCGAGCGCTTCCTGCCGATCATGGCCGAGCAGGCGTCGCGCATGACGCGCCTGATCGATGCGCTGCTGTCGTTGAGCCGGGTGGAGATGAACGCGCACGTGCCGCCGTCGGACCTGGTCGACCTCAATGACGTCATCAATCATGCCAAGGATACGCTCGATCCGCTGGCACGCGAGATGGGCTTCCGTTTCGAGGCGGGACGCTTTCCACGTCCGGCGATCGTGCGCGGCGATCGCGACGAGCTGGTTCAGGTGCTGCAGAACCTGGTGCAGAACGCCTTCAAATATGGAGACCGGGGCGGGCAGGTGCGGATCGATGCCAAGCATATTCCGTCACTGGGCCGACAGGCCGGGCGGTGGGCGATCGCGGTGATGGACAACGGGCCGGGCATCGCGCCGGAGCATCTGCCGCGGCTCACCGAGCGCTTCTACCGGGTCGACGTGGCGTCGAGCCGGGAGAAGGGTGGCACCGGCTTGGGGCTCGCCATCGTCAAGCATATCTTGAACCGGCATCGGGGCGAGCTCGCCATCGCATCTAAGCCGGGCAAAGGCTCTACCTTCACGGTGATGCTCAGCGAGGCGCGCGCCAGCCACGGTGAAAAGGGCGCCCATTAGGCTAGCCGTGCGTCGGCCTTGGTTAATGGCGCGCCCTCGGCGCCGGTGGCGCGGGCCAATTATCCACAGCCGGCCCACAACAAAATCATTCATGTTCAAACAGTTAGATTGTCATAAAGCCGAATCATAGGCGTCATAAAAGGATAATTGCCGCGCTCTAGCGTGCCGGCGAGCTAGCGGCGGTGCTCGCGCTGGCAGAGGCTCAGTTTCAAGATGAAGGGAGAGCGAAGTGAACAGAATTTCCGTAATCGCGTCGGCGCTCGCCGCCGCAGCGCTTTGCACGGCCGGCCCGGCGCTGGCCCGTGATCAGATAAAGATCGTTGGTTCCTCGACGGTTTTTCCCTACACCCAGGCCGTCGCTGAGGAGTTCGGCAAGAAGACGGGCATGAAATCGCCTGTGGTCGAATCGACCGGCACCGGCGGTGGTATGAAGATCTTCTGCCAAGGCGTTGGCGAGGCCAACCCAGACCTCACGGGAGCGTCCCGCGCCATGAAGAAGTCGGAGTTCGACCTCTGCACCAAGAACGGTGTTACCGACATCACCGAGATCCAAATCGGTTTTGACGGTCTCTCGGTTGCTCAGTCGAAGAAGGGAAAGCCCCTCGATCTGACAAAGCCGCAACTTTTCCTGGCGCTGGCTTCGGAAGTGCCCGACGGCGACAAGCTGGTACCTAATCCCTACAAGAAGTGGAGCGAGGTCGATAAGGCGCTCCCCGACGTGGTGATCACGGTCTACGGGCCTCCGCCCACCTCCGGCACGCGCGATGCGTTCGTCGAACTCGCCATGCATGAGGGCTGCAAGGCACTCGACTACTTCAAGAAGAAGAAGGGCGAGTTGGAGAAGGCTGACTACGACAAGCTGATCACCGAGAAGTGCACCCCGATGCGGCAGGACGGCCCCTTCATCGAGGCCGGCGAGAACGACAATCTCATCGTGCAGCGTATCGAGGCCGATCCCAACGCGCTGGGCATTTTCGGGTATTCGTTCCTTTATGAAAACGCGGACAAGCTTCAGGGCGTGAAGATCGCCGGCGTCGAGCCGGGCTTCGATACCATCGCCGACGGCAGCTACGGCCTTTCCCGCCCGCTGTTCCTCTACATCAAGAACGCCCACCGCAAAGTGATTCCCGGCATGAATGAACTTCTTGCCGAGTTTACGAGCAACGAAGCCATGGGTGAGGACGGCTATCTGCACGAGCGGGGTCTCGTCGTACTCTCGCCAGACCTTCTGAAGGAGATGCAGGACCGCGCCAAGAACGGCGAGAAAATGGGTGCGCCTACCTCGTAGGGGGGGCAGCCGAGTACGAACCGGTTAGACGTGGTCGTGATGACGTCACGGCCACGTCTGTGCTCTTGGGAAGCAGATCGTTGGCGCGCCTCCAATCGAGACGCGTTTCAGAGGAACAGCGGGCGACAATGATTGGCTACGTCCTGCTAGGGCTCATAGCGCTGAGCGCACTAAGTTATGTGCTCGGCCGTCGGCGGGCCATCGCCGCGGTGCAGGGCCGCGAACCGGAGCTTCATTCGCGCCCGACCTATCACGGCGCCTTTGTTGCCGCCTGGGTCGGCATTCCCTCTATCCTGCTGGTGCTCGTTTGGCTCGTGTTCCAAGGCACAGTCATTGACACGCTGCTGCTGTGGAGCTTTCCCCCCGGGACCACCGACGGGCTCGACGAAGGCCAGGTCGATCTATTGCTGAGCGAGATAAGGTCAGTCGCCGCCGGCAACGTTTTCGGCGAACCGAGCTTGGTGGTCCAGGCCGCCGCCGAGCGTTACCAAGCCTGGCAGACGATCGCCCGCTACGCCATGGTTGCCACCGCTTTCAGTGTCGCATTGTTGGGCCTGTTATTTGCTTCCCGCCGTATTAACCCGCAGTTTCGGGCGCGTCATGGCGCCGAGCGCATCCTCACGGGCCTGATGATCGCCTGTTCGTTGATCGCCATTCTCACCACGCTCGGCATCGTTCTCTCGCTTCTGTTCGAGGCCTTGCGGTTTTTCGACCGCGTGTCGCCGCTTGAGTTCTTCTTTGGCCTCAACTGGGAACCGCAGATTCCGATCCGCGAAGGTCAGGTCACGGGTGGGGGCTCGTTCGGCGCCATTCCGGTGTTCGCCGGCACGCTGCTGATTTCGCTGATTGCCATGCTGGTGGCCATTCCTATCGGACTTTTCGCCGCGATCTATCTCACCGAATACGCACATGCGAAGGTGCGTGCGACGATCAAGCCGGTGCTCGAGCTTTTGGCGGGCATTCCCACGGTGGTCTACGGCTTCTTCGCCGTTCTGACCGTGGCGCCCGCTTTGCGCGAATTCGGCGAGACGATCGGCGTGCCTATTGCCCCGAACAGCGCTCTTGCCGCGGGGGCGGTCATGGGCGTCATGATCATCCCCTTCATCTCGTCGCTATCCGACGATGCCATAGCGGCGGTGCCGCGTGCCATGCGCGACGGCTCCTACGCCATGGGCGCAACCAGGGGCGAGACCGTCACCAAGGTGCTGCTCCCGGCCGCTCTGCCCGGCATCATGGGCGGTATCTTGCTCGCGGTCAGCCGGGCCATCGGCGAGACCATGATCGTGGTCATGGCCGCCGGCATCATCGCAAGCCTGACCGCCAACCCGCTCGAGCCTGTGACGACCGTGACCGTGCAGATCGTGACGCTGCTCATCGGCGATGTCGAGTTCGACAATCCGAAGACGCTCGCCGCGTTTGCGCTCGGCCTCGTGCTCTTCGTGGTCACGCTGGCGCTAAACGTGCTCGCCTTACATATCGTGCGCAAATATCGAGAGCAATATGAGTGACGCGCAGACAATAAATCGGCAGCCGCGTGCCGCCAATTGGGCGTCCGACGCGGCGCGCCGCCGCGTTCGCAGGCGCTACGCCGCCGACCGGCGACTGCAGGCCTATGGCATTATCGCCATTGCGCTTGCCGTGGGTCTCCTCGGCATCCTTGTGACCTCACTGGTTTCGACTGGCTTTCCTGCCTTCGTGCAGACCAAGGTCGACCTTGCGATCTATGTGGATCCAAGCAAGGTCGACCCTAAAGATCCTGCCAACGGCAATTTCCGTGCTCTGGTGCGCGAGGCGCTGGCGCCCTTCGTGCCCGAGGGCGCGACAGACAAGCAGAAGATCGATGTCACAAAAATTCTGACCTCCGACGCGCCCTATATCGTGCGCGACTATGTGGTCGATCATCCCGATACGGTCGGCAGGACCGTCACCCTGCCCATTGCCGTCTCCGATCCCTACGACCAGCTCCAAAAAGGCGTGATCCCGAAAGAGGTGGACGCGCTGAGCTGGAGCCAGGTCCGCTATTTCGAGCGCCTGCAGACCCGCGGCGTGGTGGCCGAGGAGGGCGGGAGGACGAGCCTCAAGCTAGAGGTCTATGTCGATCCCGCCAGGATCGCGGCTGGTCCTCCACCGAGCGGTGATTTCGCCGCGGTGGCGCGAGACAGCCTCCAGGCCTACCTACCCGATGTGCATGACACCGCGCTGTTCGCCATGCTCGCCGACGACGCCCCCGACGCTCTCGCCAATCGGGTGGCAGAAGATCCGAGCCTCATCGGCAAGACGGCACAGGTAATCTTCCCGGTCGCGAAACCCTTCGCGCAGCTTGCCAATGGCGAAAGCCCCAAGGTCCTCAATCCCCGATTTACTTCGACCCAGATCGAGGCCTTCGACACCATGGTGGCCAAGGGCGTCGTTCACATGCCCTTCAATTGGGAGCTGTTCTTCAATGCCGACAGCCGCTTCCCCGAGCGCGCGGGTCTGGCCGGCGCGGTCACCGGGTCGTTCTACGCGCTACTAGTTTGCTTCCTGTTGAGCTTCCCGATCGGCATCGCCGCCGCCATTTATCTCGAGGAGTTCGCACCCAAGAACCGGCTCACGGACCTGATCGAAGTTAATATCAACAATCTCGCGGCCGTTCCCTCGGTGGTGTTCGGTCTTCTTGGCCTCGCCGTGTTCCTCGGTTATTTCGGACTGCCCCGCTCGGCGCCGCTCGTGGGCGGCATGGTGCTGTCCCTGATGACGCTTCCGACCATCATCATCGCCACCCGCGCCGCCCTAAAGGCAGTGCCGCCCTCCATCCGCGAGGCGGCGCTCGGAATCGGCGCCTCCAAGCACCAAGTCATTCTGCACCATGTCCTGCCGCTCGCCATGCCTGGTATCCTGACCGGGACCATCATCGGCATGGCACATGCGCTCGGCGAGACGGCGCCGCTGCTTTTGATCGGCATGAACGCCTTCATTCCGAGCGTCGAGAGCATGGGAATCCTCGAGCCGGCGACTTCGCTGCCCACGCAGATCTACAGCTGGGCCGACAGCCCCGAGCGCGGCTTCGTTTCCCGCACTTCGGCGGCCATTCTGGTGCTGCTCGGTTTCCTCGTGGTCATGAACATTGTGGCCATTACTCTTAGGCAGATGTTCGAGCGTAAATGGTAGAGAGGGACGACGTCATGGAGGCTAATGTGGCTCGGCCAATCATCCGCGTGCAAGCGCCTGCGGCGGCACAGCTTAGCGAAGAGGTCCTGCCGTCGCATGAGCTGAAGATGACGGCCCGTGACGTCAATTTGTGGTACGGCGAGAAACAGGCGCTATTCGATGTCTCGCTCGACATCTTCGATAGCTCGGTCACCGCCCTGATCGGCCCCTCGGGCTGCGGCAAGTCCACCTTCTTGCGCTGCCTCGACCGCATGAACGACGTCATCGAAGGCGTCCGTATGACGGGCGACATCACTCTCGACGGGGAGAATATCTATGCGCCACAGGTCGACCCGGTGCAGCTGCGCGCCCGTGTCGGCATGGTGTTTCAGAAGCCTAATCCCTTCCCCAAATCCATCTTTGAGAACGTCGCCTACGGCCCGCGCATTCACGGCCTCGCAAGGTCCAAGGCCGATCTCGAGGAGATCGTGGTGAAGAGCTTGACCAGGGCCGGCCTGTTCGAGGAGGTGAAGGACCGCTTGCAGGAGTCGGGTACCGGCCTCTCCGGCGGCCAGCAGCAGCGGCTGTGTATCGCCCGTGCCATCTCCGTCAACCCCGAGGTGCTGCTTATGGACGAGCCCTGCTCGGCGCTCGACCCGATCGCCACGGCGCGTATCGAGACCTTGATGGACGAGCTAAGGAAGAGTCTTTGCATCGTCATCGTTACCCATTCGATGCAGCAGGCGGCGCGCGTTTCGCAGCGAACGGCCTTCTTCCATCTCGGCAAGCTGGTCGAGGTGGGCGACACCACCAAGATGTTCACCAACCCGACCGACGTCCGCACGCAAGATTACGTCACCGGCCGCTTCGGCTAAGCGGACCGCACCAGGAGACTAAAGCGCGATGGAGCAACACGAACACATCGTCAGGTCCTACGAGGAGGAGCTTTCCCTCCTGAACAACAAGATTGCCAAGATGGGCGGCCTTGCCGAGCAGGTGCTCGGGCAGTCCTTCGAGGCGCTCGACCGGCGCGATCCGGAGCTTGCCGCAGCCACCATCAAGAAGGACGAGGAGATCGATGCGCTGGAGCGTGAGATCGAGGAGCAGGCGGTGCTGATGATCGCACGGCGTCAGCCGATGGCCTACGATTTGCGCCAGATCATGGCCGCGCTGCGCATCTCCAACGATCTGGAGCGCATCGGCGATCTCGGCAAGAACATCGCCAAGCGCGCTGTCGCGGTGGTGAGCGAGCAGCAGCCGAAGCAGCTGATGCTTGGCCTGAAGCATATGGGCGAGCTGTCGCTGGGCCAGCTGAAAGAAGTGCTCGATGCCTTCATCGAGCGCGACGCCGACCGGGCGCTCAAGGTTTGGTACAAGGACGAAGAGATCGACGCCATGTACAACTCGATCTTCCGCGAGTTGCTCACCTACATGATGGAGGATCCGCGCAATATCGGGCTCTGCACCCATCTTCTGTTCGGCGCCAAGAACATCGAGCGTATCGGCGACCACGCCACCAATATCGCCGAGACCGTGTACTACCTGGTGCACGGCTCGGCGATCACCGATCAGCGCCCAAAGGGCGACACCACAAGCTCGACACCGGTCGCGCTGAAGCGGTCGGCGGGCTGACCTCATGCTTGAGATGAACGCCATGAGCCCTGGAGCCAAAGTCTTGGTGGTGGAGGACGAGGAGCCGCTGGCCCTTCTCCTTCGCTACAATCTCGAGGCGGAAGGCTATTCCGTCGATGTCGTGCACCGCGGCGACGAGGCCGAGATGGCCATCGCCGAGAGCTCGCCCGACCTGATCGTGCTGGACTGGATGCTGCCGGGGATTTCCGGGCTTGAACTCTGCCGGCGCCTGCGGGTCGGCAAGGATAGCCGCACCATCCCCATCATTCTGCTGACGGCTCGCAGCGAGGAGAGCGACCGCGTCAGGGGGCTTACCACCGGCGCCGACGATTATGTGGTGAAGCCGTTCTCGCTGCCCGAGCTGATGGCGCGGGTGCGCGCGATCCTGCGGCGGACGCATCCGGAGCGCATCGCCTCGGTGTTGAGCGTCGGCGACGTCGAGCTGGACCGCGAGTCGCATCGGGTGATGCGCAACGGCAGGCTGGTGCATCTCGGACCCACCGAGTTTCGACTACTTGAGTTCCTAATGCAAAGCCCCGGCCGGGTGTTCAGCCGCGCGCAGCTGCTCGACGGCGTGTGGGGCCGCAATGTCTATGTCGACGAGCGCACGGTCGATGTGCATATCGGGCGGCTGCGCAAGGCGATGATGCGCGGGCCGGAGACCGATCCCGTGCGCACCGTGCGCGGCGCGGGCTACGCCTTCTCCGACAAGCTCGAAGAGACCGCCTGATCGCAGTCAAAACTTAAGAGGCGCCGAGCGGGCGCCTCTTTGTCGTTCTGCCGCATTTGAGCGCCGGCTGAACCTAGCCGGTGGCGAAGCGCTTCTCGCGGCGCCTTGCCTGCACCGGCTGATAGGCCATGCGTGCATGATGCTCGCAGTAGGGCAAGCTGCCGCATTTCTTCCGGCCGCAGAAATGAAACTCGGGATCGCCGGGATCGCCGATCGGCCAGCGGCACATCGGTTCCTTCAACGTCATGATGCTCGCCCGCTCATGGAGCGGGATAACCAGCTCCTGGAGCGGCTGGGGCGCCAGATCAGCCTCCATTTCGAATTGAGGCTTGAGCGCCGTCGCGCCGCGCGTCCCGAATATCAGCGACGGCGTGCGGTTGGCGCGCGGCACCACATTTGTACGCCGCGGCCGCGGGCTCGACGAGCGCGAGCTCGTCGCCCGGCCCGACAGCCCAAGCCGGTGCACCTTGCCGATCACCGCGTTGCGCGTCACACCGCCCAGACGAGCGGCGATTTGACTCGCACTTAAGCCCTCGGCCCAGAGTTTCTTCAGCAGTTCAACCCTCTCGTCAGTCCAAGCCATGGTTTGGCCTCCTCGAATTGGACTCAGAATCCCCCCGTCTGCCTAGAGACGGCTTTGAAAACTCAGAAATTACTGCTGGGAGTGACCGCCCGGGCGCACGCAGCACCCACGACATCTTGTAGCCGAGCGGTAATACGCTACTATATCCGCTAGAACCCGGCAAGCGTCCGCCACGCTTGTTGAGTCCGTTTTCCACCGGAACCGGGAGGAGTCTGCCACTTCTTCGGCAAGAACACAAATCGCTGCGTGGACGGAAACGTGGACGAGCGTTGGATAAGCGCTTGATGTGCCCTGATTGACACGCCGCAAGTGGGGACCTAATGCTCTGAGATTGCTCGCTGCCGCCGATCGGCGGCAGTTTTTGTTTCAGGGACAGCGAAACTTCGATGCCGGCCCTTCTTCCGACCTATGCCCGCAGCGAGCTTTCCTTCGCGCGCGGGGAAGGCGCCTATCTTTTCACCGCCGAAGGCGAGCGCTATCTGGACTTTGCCAGCGGTGTCGCCGTGACCGCACTCGGGCACGCGCATCCGCATCTCGTCGCCGCGCTGACCGAGCAGGCGAAGCAGCTTTGGCACGTCTCGAACCTGCATCGCATCCCGGAGCAGGAACGGCTGGCGGCAAGACTTTGCGCCGCGAGCTTTGCCGACATGGCGTTCTTCGCCAATTCGGGCGCGGAAGCCGTCGAGTGCTCAATCAAGGCCGCGCGGCGCTATCATTTCAAGAACGGCGCGCCGGAGCGCTACCGGTTGATCACCTTCGAAGGCGCCTTTCATGGCAGGACGCTGGCGACCATCGCTGCGGGCGGTCAGGCGAAGCATTTGGAGGGCTTCGGGCCGCCGGTCGTGGGCTTCGACCAGGTCGCGGGCTTCGACATCGACGCGGTCGAGGCCGCGATCGGGGGAGAGACCGCCGGCATCCTGATCGAACCGATCATGGGCGAGGGCGGCATGCGCGAGGTCCCCTGGCGCTTCCTGCAGGATTTGAGGGCGTTGGCGGACGATAAAGAGATTCTTCTTCTGCTCGATGAGGTGCAGACCGGCATGGGCCGCACCGGCAAGCTGTTCGCGCATCATTGGGCCGGTATCGCCCCCGACATCATGGCGACGGCCAAAGGCCTCGGCGGCGGCTTCCCGGTCGGCGCCTGCCTCACCTCCGAGGCGGTCGGCTCGGCCATGACCGCGGGCAGCCACGGCTCGACCTTCGGCGGCAACCCGCTCGCCATGGCGGTCGGCAACGCCGTGCTCGACGTGGTGCTCGAGGAGGGCTTTCTCGATCATGTCGCAAAGATGGGGCTAAGGTTGAAGCAGCGGCTCGCCGCGCTCAAGGACGAGCACGGCGACGTCATCGAGGATTTCCGCGGGCAGGGGCTCATGCTCGGATTGAAATGCAAGCTGCCGAACCAGAAGCTGCTCGAGGCGCTGCGGGCCGAGAAAATGCTGACGGTGCAGGCCGGTGATAATGTCGTGCGGCTTCTGCCGCCGCTGATCGTGGGCGAGGCGGAGATCGACCTGGCCGGCACGAAGCTCGATGCCGCTTGCGTCGCGCTGAAGACCGGCGCAGCCGCGCGCGCTTAGCACATTACTGGCCAGCAGCCATGTCCCCTAAGCACTTCCTCGATATCGCCGCACTGGACCGCAAGGAGCTTCGCGCCATCATCGACACGGCCGCGGCGATGAAGCGCAAAGGGCGGGTGCCGAAGAGCCTGCGGCTCAGCCGCGGCGCGGTGCTCGCCATGATCTTCGAGAAGCCCTCGACGCGCACGCGCGTCTCCTTCGAGGTTGCGATGCATCAGCTCGGCGGCGACTCGGTGGTGCTCGACCCGCAGGATATGCAGCTCGGGCGCGGCGAGACCTTGGCAGACACCGCGCGCGCTCTCTCCCGCTATGTCGACGCCATCATGCTGCGTACCGGGCCGCATGAGACACTGACTGAGCTCGCCGCCAACGCCACCGTGCCGGTGATCAACGGGCTGACCTGCCGATCGCATCCCTGCCAGGTGATGGCCGACGTGATGACCTTCGAGGAGCTGAAAGGGCCGATCAAGGGCCGCATAATCGCCTGGATTGGCGACGCCAATAACGTGGCCACGTCCTGGGTGCATGCCGCCGCGCGCTTCGGCTGCAAGCTCAGGATTGCCGCGCCGAGGGCGTTCGGTCCTTCGCCGGCGCTGCTCGATTGGGCAAGAGAGCAGGGCGCCGAGATCGATCTCGGCGACGATCCGCTCGCGGCGGCGCGCGGGGCCGATTGCGTGATCACCGATGTCTGGGTGTCGATGGGCGACAATGACAAGAAGAAGCGAGAGGACGCGCTGCGCCCGTTCCAGGTCGACAGCAACGTGATGTCGCAGGCGGCGAAGGACGCAATCTTCATGCATTGCCTGCCGGCGCATCGCGGCGACGAGGTGACGGCCGAGGTGATCGACGGCCCGCAATCCGCCGTGTGGGACGAGGCCGAGAACCGTCTGCATGTTCAGAAGGCGATCCTGTCCTGGTGCCTCGGCGCGAGCCCGGCCGCCAAGGGGCGCCAGGCAAGTAAAAGCCGCGCAGCACGCACGAAATCGCGCGGAGCGACATGATGACGGACTATGCGCCGGAAGCGCGCATCAAGCTCAACATCCCGGAGGATGATCTCATCCTGCCGTTCCACGCGGAGCAGGCCGATGTCTCGGGCCGGCTGGTCAAGCTCGGACCGGTGGTCGACACGATCCTGTCGCGCCACGACTATCCGGAAGCCGTGTCGCAACTTCTCGGCGAGGCTGTGGCGCTGACGGCGCTGCTCGGGGCGGCGCTCAAATTCGAAGGCAAGTTCATACTTCAGGCCTCGACCGATGGGCCGGTCGATCTCCTGGTCGCCGACTATCAGGTGCCGGGCGGCTTGCGCGGCTATGCGCGCTTCTCGCAGGAACGGCTCGACGCGCTGCCGCCCGATGGACGGCTCTTGGGCGAGGGCCACCTCGCCATGACGATCGACCGGGGCTCCGACACCGAGCGCTATCAGGGCGTCGTCCCGCTCGAAGGCGAAAGCCTCACCGAGGCGGCAGACACTTATTTCCGTCAGTCCGAGCAGCTCCCCACATTCATCCGGCTTGCCGTGGCGCGGCACTATCGGGCAGGCAGCGGCGGCGCGCGCCCCTGGACTTGGCGGGCCGGTGGGCTGCTCGTGCAGAAACTCACCCGCGAGGGCGGGCGCGGCGGCGCGCGGGCGGCGGCTTTTGCCGAGGAGGACTGGACGCGCGCCAAGGCGCTCGCCGAGACGGTCGAGGATCACGAGCTGCTCGATCCCATGCTGCCACCGGACCGGCTGCTTTACCGGCTGTTCCATGAAGAGCAGGTGCGCGCTTTTCAGGCTATCCCGCTGGAAAGCCATTGCAGTTGCTCGCAGGCGCGGGTGGAGGAACTGCTGCGGCGCTTCTCGGCGGAGGATTTGGCCGAGATGGTGATGGACGGCGAAGTGTGGGTAACGTGTGAGTTCTGCAACAGCCGCTATCGCTTCGACCCCGCCTCGTTCGCGGACGCTTAGCCACGCGGGACGCCGAGCCGTCGAGTGAGGACGATTGGGACACTCTGCTTTAAGCCGCGACGAACCGCCTCAATTGAGCGGGCGATCAATGCTAGGTTGCTCCCGGAGACCGGCACAGCCAG
>Ga0190271_10001843_pt1 | contig 12414 bp, 8 predicted proteins | sample Popmic356T_FD_133747 | JGI IMG/M metagenome (GOLD analysis project Ga0190271, IMG submission 133747) | Populus adjacent soil microbial communities from riparian zone of Weber River, Utah, USA - 356 T | ecosystem: Environmental > Terrestrial > Soil > Riparian zone | place: USA: Utah | collected...
AGGCGCGTGTTGGAGGTGTCGGCCTGGGAAAAGCGATCGAAGACGTGGGGCAAGAACCCAGGCTCGATCCCGGCCCCGGTGTCGCTCACCTTGAGGCTGGCGCACCCATTTACGTTCGCCAGGTGGACGCCGATGTGACCGCGGTCGGAGCTGAACTTGATCGCGTTGGTGAGCAGGTTCGAGACCACCTGCTGCAGGCGGGCGGCATCACCCGCGACCGGACCGACGGACTTGTCGAGGACGACGTCGAGCTCGAGAGACTTGCGCTGGAGCGGACCGCTGACCCCGTCGAGGGCCGCCTTGACGACCACGGACAGATCCACGACCCCCAGCTCCACCTTGAGCTTTCCCGCGACGATGCGGGAGACGTCCACCAGGTCGTCGACGAGCTGCATCTGCATCCGGGTGGCGCGTTCGATGACCTCGGCGACCCGTATCAGCTTCGCCTCATCCACGACCTTGCGTCGGCGGAGCATCTGCGCCTGCAGCAGCAAGCTGGCGAGCGGCGTCCGGAGCTCGTGGCCCAGCACTGCCAGGAACAGGTCCTTGGCCCGGTTCGCGTTTTCCGCCTCGCCTTTCGCCTGCTGCGACTCGGTGACGAGATGCTTGAGCGCGTCGATGTCGACGAGCGAAAGGATGGCACCGTCGATCTTGTTGTCCGTGGTCTTGTAGGGGCGAATCTGCATCCGATACCAGCGCCCGTCCCGGTCCTGGACCTCGGACTCCGTCATCGCCATCGTGTCGATGACCTCAGCGACCTGCTTGTCGAGATCGGGGACGTCGACGTTCGCCTTGATGTCGTCGAGCGGACGCCCGAGGTCGGCGTGGACGACGTTCAAGATGCTCCTCGCCTTGGGCGTGAAACGGCGGATCCGTCGCTCGCGATCGAGAATGACGATCGGGATGTCGACGGTGGCCAGCAGGTTCAGGAGGTCGCTGTTGACCTGCACGACCTCCTGGTTGCGGCTCTGGAGCTCGTCGTTGACGGTGGTCAGCTCCTCGTTGGTCGATTGCAGCTCTTCCTTCGCCGTCTCGAGCTCCTCGTTCATGCTCTGGAGCTCTTCGTTCCCCGAGACCAGCTCCTCGTTGGCCGAGCCGAGATCGTCGTTGGTCCGCCCGTGCTCCTCGATGAGCGACTGTAGATATTCCTTCGTCGCCACCAGCTCGTGCTCGAGCCTGGGAATCCGGCGGTCCTCCGCCGTGCGGTGAGTGCCGGTCCCGGCATCCCCGGTGAGCGGTGCGGTTGGCGGACCGGAACCCTCGGCATCGATCGGGACCGCCTCTTCGAACAGCACGACGTAGAGAGCCTCCTGCATCTCCGGGTAGCCCGTGAACGGGAGGACCACGAGGTTGCACCTGCGCGTGAACCCGTCCTGCTCGATCTCCACCCCGGTCCGCCTGGCGGGCGCCCGGTCCCTTTTTACCTCGGCGACCGCCGCACGCAACGCGCCGATGAGGCCGGGACGCGCCATCTTGATGACGTCGCTCTGCGGGTCGCCGGGCGCCGGTTGCAGAAACGATCCGGTCTGGCCGCGGAACTGGAGGATCTCCATCTTGTCGTTGATCAGGACGCCCGGCGGGGCGTAGCGGGCGAGCAGCATCCGGTCGAGGTGCTTGGCGACGTCCACCCTGCCGCGAACCAGCGTCCGCGGGTCGGGCTCCGCGAGCGGGCGTTCCACCCGCCGTGGGTCGAACCGAGGGGCGAATCGCAATGTGCTCGGAAGCGCGGTACGCGTGAAGATCTTGTTCGCCTTGTCGGCGACCGAAAACAGCTGGGCGAACCCGGAGATGCTCTCGGTGTGGCCGAGCAGCAGATAGCCGGGTTGGTTCAGCGCGTAGTGAAGGCTGGGAATGACCCGCTTCTGGAGCGCCTGATCGAAATAGATGAGGACGTTGCGACAGCTCACCAGATCCAGCTTCGAGAACGGCGGATCACGGGCGAGGTCATGCTGCACGAACACACACAGATCCCTGACCGTCTTGTTGATGCGATAGCCACGGTCGGCCTTGACGAAGTAGCGCCGGCGCCGCTCGTCGCTCACATCCCGCAGCGAAGCGTCGCTGTAAAGCCCGGCCCGCGCCTTGGCGATGATCGGCTCGCTCAGATCGGAGCCGAAGATCTGAATGGGACGGGAGGAGCCTGCCAGGAGCTCGAGGAGCAAGATCGCGATGGAGTACACCTCTTCGCCGCTGGAGCAGCCGGCCACCCAGGCTCGAATCGGCGCCCCATCCGGCTTGTCCTTCAGGATGGCGGGCAGGATCTGCGAGGCCAGGGCGTCGAACACCGCCGGATCCCTGAAGAACGAGGTGACGTGAATGAGGATGTCCTCATAGAGCGCGCGCGCCTCCTCCGGATCCCCTTGCACGAGGGCCAGGTAGGCTTGCTCATCCTCCGTACGGCGGACCGCCATCCTGCGGGCCAGCCGGCGCTCGACCGTCGCGAGCTTGTACTCGCCGAAGTCGACGCCGACCGCATTGCGTACGACCATCAGGATCTGATTGCGGACGTCGGCGCCGCCGGTCGCGGGCGGGCCCTCGACGGCGGCGACGTAGGGGTGGCGGCTCAGACGCACCAGCTCGCGGGCGAGCTCGGGGATCGCCAGCGCGGCGTCGACGACGCCGGCGTTGACCGCGTTGCGCGGCATCTCTCCATACTTCGCCGAATCCGGATCCTGCGCGAACGTGATGCCGTTCTCCGCCTTGATGGCCCGCAGGCCCTCCGTGCCGTCGGAAGCGTTTCCCGAAAGCACGACGCCGATCGCGTGGCTGCCGCGGTCCGCGGCGAGCGAGCGAAGAAAACCGTCGACGGACAGGTGCGACCGTCGACCGTCGAGCGCCCGCGACGCGAGCGTCAACCGGCCGCCGTGGATCGCGATGTCGGCGTCCGGCGGAATGACGTAGACGTGGTTCGGCTCGACCGCAGTGCCGTCCTCGGCCTGGCTGACCGTCATCGGCGTGGCCTTGGCGAGCGCGTCGCGCAATAAGCTCGTGTGGGTGGGATCGAGGTGCTGGATGAGGACGAACGCCATCCCACTGTCGGCGGGGAGGTGCTTGAGGAGCTGGGTGAACGCGTCGAGGCCCCCGGCCGAGGCGCCTACGCCGACGATCGGGAACCCGGTGCTGGGTGCGGACGCCCCGCCGCCGTCTTCGACGACGAGTCCCTCCGCTGCCGAGTCGTCCGATTCGTCCATGAGTCGCTTCATCATTCCCACCCTCCCGGCGGCCTCTCGGCACGCCCGATGAGCCGACACACGTTGCGCCGCGAGTCGGCCGACCTGATGGACCTTATGGGCGCCAGCCACCATTTGAACAAACAGGAAATACAGCCCTCTTTTGTCGAAAAAACCGACGCGAGATCCGCACCCGTCGGCCTTCCCGACACACGACGTCTCGGGGAGACCCCTTGCTAATCCCCGCTTCATCCCAACGTTAGGGGGGCAGCAATGACGAACGCCCCCGATCGCTGCCCGCTTCGCATCCTGTTGGTCGACGACGAGCCCGACCTCTATCTGGCGAGCGCGGAGGTGCTGCGCGACGCCGGTCACGAGGTCCACACCGCGCACGACGGCCCGCAGGCCTTGCAGCTCATGGCGTCGCTGACGATCGACGTCGTCCTGACCGACATCCGCCTGCCGAAGCTCGATGGCCTGTCGCTGCTCCGGCTGGTGCGGGAACGGTGGCCGACCACGATCGTGATCCTGGTGACCGCCTTTGGCGAGGTTCACGAGGCGATCGCGGCGGTCAGAGAAGGCGCTCACGACTACCTCCGGAAGCCGCTGGCCAGCGAGGACATCGCGCGGCGCATCGAGCGGATCTCAGAGCAGGTGTCGATTCAACGGCAGCTCCGCAAGGCGCGCCTGCACCTCGCGCGTCTCGATGCGTCCCAACAGATCGTCGGGCGGTCGGCGATCATGTGCCAGATGATGGACCGCCTCAACACGATCGCGGCGAGCGACGCGTCGGTCCTGCTCCTGGGCGAGACCGGCACGGGCAAGGAGCTGGTCGCCCGCGCGCTTCACGACCGCAGCCCGCGTCACCGCAAGCCGTTCGTCGCGGTGAATTGCGCCTCCTTGCCGGACACGTTGCTGGAAGCGGAGCTGTTCGGCCACGAACGAGGCGCCTTCACCGGGGCTGTCGCGCGTCGCAGCGGACGCTTTGCCGCCGCGCACGGCGGCACCCTGCTGCTGGACGAGGTGGGCGATATGTCGATCGCGCTGCAGGTCAAGCTGCTTCGCGTCCTCGAGGAACACGCCATCGAGCCGCTCGGCACGAACACCTCGATCCCGGTCGACGTCCGGGTGATCGCGGCGACCCACCGCAACCTCCGGCAGATGATCAAGGACGGCCTGTTCCGGGAGGATCTCTACTATCGCTTGAACGTCCTCAGCCTCGACCTGCCGCCGCTGCGCGCGCGGGAAGGTGATCTTCCCCTTCTCGCGCAGTACTTTCTCAACAAGTACCATCGCCGGGGCAGCGCGCCGGCGCGGGTGTCATCGGCCGCCTGGGGTGCCCTGTCGGCCTTCGACTTTCCCGGCAACGTTCGCCAGCTCGGACACGCGATCGAGCACGCCACCATCATGGCGGGTGAGGGCGAGATCGAGCTGCGTCACCTCCCGAGGGAGATCACCGCGGGGCCGGACGCGGTCACGATCCCGCGGCCGGTGCAGACGCTTCGAGTCGCCAAGCAGGAGTTCGCGCGCCAGTACATGCGGCAGGTTCTGGCCCACAGCGACGGCTAGAACCCGAACCCGATCTGCCCGCCGGCCCCCCAGCTGTCCAGGTCCCCGCCGCCGGTCACGAGGTTGTTGTAGTAGGTCTTGCGATAGGTGAAGCGCGCGTCGGCCATGAAACCGCCGTACCCGAACGCGAGGCCGCCGCCGAACGGCATGGTCATGATGTCGTCGCTCGACGCGACGTTCGAGGTGTTGAGGTTGGTGTTGACGAGGTTGTAGTGCGACCAGCCTAGGCCGACGAAGCCGAACGGTTCGACCAGCGACCTCTGGCTCCAGCTCACGATCGGGATGTTCAGCCGTAGCGCTCCCTCGAGCCCGTTCGAGATCAGGCGCGCGTTGCCGTTCAACCCGAGCGCGTCGATGGCCCGGGCGTTCCCGACGTACGCCGCCTCCATGCCGATGATGTGCCGCATTCCGCCCACGATGCGCGCGCTCCAGTACCCGCCGCCGCCGGTCATGCTCCGGAGACTGTTGTTGGTGAAATCCTCGAAGCCGCCCCCGACGAAAAAGCCGCCGCCCCTCGGCGAGACTGACGATCGATAGATACGGCCACGCTCGGCGTCCGCGACCTGCCTCGTCTCGACCGGCGCGGGCACCACGATCGGCGTGATGTTCGCGTCCACGTTCACCGGTGATTCGTTGACCTCGACGTTCGTCGTCGGCTCGGTCGTCGTCTCCTCAGCGTCCACGCCCACGTCCACGTCCACGTTCACGTGCGGCGGCGGCGTCGTAGCGTCCGGCGGATCCGACGTCACCGAGCTCGGTGAAGTCTCCGCGCTCGCGGTCCCCCACCCCAAGGCCAACACGCCCACCGCGATCAGTGAAATCGTCTTCATGACGTCCCCCCGCCTCCCCAGATCCGGGTCTCACCGCCCCGCGGAGCATCTCCGGGCGGGCATGTAGGCCCCTGCCGTAGATATGCTCATGGCCGCGACCCCCAACAAGCGACGCGGCCACGTTTGTCCGAGAGACTGACGCCACCGGCAAAGACGGGCACAGCGCGGTAACGGAGCTTCTTCCGGTTACCGGGGAGTGGCGCGGGCTGTGCGAGCAACGACGTCGACGACGTCAGTTCGGCTTGCCGCGACCAGAGAGCTGTTGGACCAGCGTCACCAAGCCCTCGAGACGCAGCGGCTTGGCCATCAGGGCCACCGCGTTCAGCGACTGCGCCGCCCGCGCGGCGTCGTGATGCCCGGAGAACAGCACCACCGGTATCTGCGCCAGCCGGGGCACCTTTTGCTGTTCCTGGCGGAAGGTCCACCCGTCCATCTCTGGCATCGTGAGGTCGAGGAGGATCAGCGCGGGCTTCGATTGGCCGCTGATCAACATCTCCAGCGCCTCGCGCCCGTTGGCGGCGCATGCGACCGTGAACCCTTGATCCGAGAGAACGTCCCGGATTGTCATCCGGATGTCCGCGTCATCGTCGACGACGAGCACACTGGGTCTGGCGAGCTTGTTCGGGCGCATGTGGTTTCGAGTGATTGTCACTTCACGCTCCGTGCCAAGGCCTCACATCGCGCCGAACGGCTGAGACTGAAAGGTGTCGACGAGCAAGGTCTTCATGCGACGACGGACGAGGTCGATGCCCAGCACGCAGGCCACCGTCGAGCCGAGCAGGTAACCGAGGCCAGGCGGGAGGCCCGCCCGCCAGCAGACCACGGTGAACGTCACCTCGCCGACGAGCAATACGACGGCGACGGCCAGCGCGTTGCGACGCAGGTCGAAGTAGTAGAGCAGCAGAAGCGTGAGCAGGGTGCCGAGCTGCATCGCCGCGCCGACCAGCGCGAGGCGGTACATCGGTGCCGCGTCCGGTGACAGGCCGGCCACGCGCAGCACGAGGGGTCCCGCCATCAGCGCCACCAGAGTGACCGCGCCTTGAACCAGCGCCGCGCCCCGCAAGATGCGCAGCGCCTCGGCGCGGACGATCTGGGCGCGCTGTCGCAGCAGGAGGAGCGTCCCGCCGCCCTCGAGCGAGCTGTAGAACGCGCGATAACGTTGATAGAAGACCGTCTCGATTTGCACGTAGATCCACGCGAACGCCGGGATCACGGAGAACCAGGACAACGCGGCGCTGGCGGTGTAGAGAGCGGCCACCTGGCGACCGGCGAGCAGCCAGAGGATCGGCTTGTCCGCCCAGATCGACAGGTGGTAGGCGAACGAAGCGGCCGCGAGGAGCTTGTACTCCACCAGGGCCGGCCAGAGTCGCTCGCGCTCGTCCGCCTCGGCCGGCAGCACGCGCATCACGCCGACCAGGAGCAGAACCAACGTGCAGAGCTGCCCGACTCCGAACCCGTAGAGATAACCGACCGCGCCCAGCCCCAGTCCTCGCCCGAGCGCGAGGGCCGCGATGACGCTGACCGGGGCGCCCACGCTGAACGCCCCCAGGACGACGTTCGGCGAGCAGAGGCCACTGCCCACCGACAGCATCAGCCACTGGGCACCCACCACCACGGTGAGCACGGTGCCGGGAACAGCAAATGCGAGGGGCACCCGGAGCAGCGCCATCACCGCCGCCCCCACGGCGGCGAAACCGACCACCGTGATCGCCAGGCCACGCCCGAGCGGCGCGGCGATGGCGTCGAGCCGCCGGTCGTAGAGTCTGTCCGAGGCGTGGCGCGAGAGCACCACGTCCATGGGCGCGCTCAGAACCACCGTCAGCGCGTAGACGATCGTCACCGTCTGCTCCACGACCAGGAACTCGCCCGTGCCCGAGCTGCGCGCGAAAAGCCGCAGTCCCAGCAGGACGGCGGTCGTCAGCAACCACGGGGCGGATGTCACCACCACGCCCGTGAGGTACGCGCCCAGCACGCCCGTCAGGGAGCCGCGGTCGATCAGGCGCTGCAGCTTCCAGCCGATGCCTGCTATTGCGACACCATGTCCCGGTAGAGGCTGCGGTAGCTGTCGATCATGTCCTGGCGGCGATAGAAGGCGAGCACGCGCTTGCGACCCGCGGCTCCCAGTCGTCTGCGCAGCGAGGGATCGCGCGCCAGGCGGACCAGCGCGGCGGCGGTTTCACTGGCGGTTCCCACCCGGGTGACGACGCCGCTGCCGCCCAGGAGCCGGTCAGGTGCGCTCCGTCCTTCGATCATCTCGCGGCAGGCACCGACATCGGTTGCGATTACCGGCAAGCCCGCCGCGTAGGCCTCGAGGATCACCAGAGGTTGGCCCTCGCTGAAGCTGGTGAGCACAACGACATCGAGCTCGGAATAGATCAGGTGGGCCGGCTGCGGGCCGGTGAAGACGACCGACGCCGTGAGACCGAGCGTCTCGACCAGGGTGAGGCAGCGGCGCACGTAGGCGGGGTCCTCACCGACCGGGCCGATGATGCGCACGTCCAGCGCAACGTCGGCCATTGCCAGGTGACACGCCTGGATGAAGCTGATCACGTCCTTGATGGGCACCACTCGTCCGACGAAGCCGACGCGAAGCGCCCTGCCGTCGTCCGACGGTGGGGCCTGGGGGCGGGCGCCGCCGCCGTCGCCGGACGGCGGCACATCGACACCATTCGGCACGATTGAGATCTTCGCGGCGCGCGCGCCGTCCGCGATCTGGCGCGCCCGGTTCACGTCGCTCAGCGTGACGATCCGCGACGCGCGCCGATACGCCAGCTGGGACAGAGCGCGGAATGAACGCGACCAGAGGTCGCGGAGCGGCGACGGCCTGGCGCCCACCGCGATCGCGTCGGCGGCCGCGGGTGGATCTTTGATCCAGCTCGCGCGCGCCAGATCCATGTTGCGTTCGCGCGAGTAGATCCCGTGTTCGGTCACGATCAGCGGACGACCCGTCCGGACGCTGAACGCCGCGCCGCACAGCCCGGCGTAGCCCGTCGAGACCGTGTGATAACAACGGGCGGGGGGCGCGGCCGCCGGGAGCAGGCGCAGGATCGGCACGTAGATCGCGCGCAGGTGCCAGAACAGATCCAGAAACGAGGCCTGCGGCGCGACCTTCTCTGCGATCTCCGCCAGGAGATCGAAGGTCTGGTGGCCGTGCAAGAACTCGCCGATGCTCAGGTCGCCGCAGGTCAGGTCTTCGAGCAAGCGATCATCGCCCCCGTCCGTCTCGAGGCTCAGACGGCGGATCGCGCCCAGCACGCGCGAGGGCGGCAGACGCGAGTGACTGCGGCGACGGAAGGCGCGGATCTCACCGTCGAGGCGCGCCCGTGCGGCGCCGGCGAGCGGTGTCGTCTCCAGCTCGCTGCAGAATGTCTGGTGCAGTCGGGTCACGTTGTCGGGAAGAACGTAGGAAGGCGGACCATAGGCACCCGCCTTCGAGCCGATGTTGAACACCGAGAACCTCAACTCGGGATGGCCCTTGATGATGTCGTGCACCCACGCGGACACACCTCCCGCGACGTAGGGGTACGTGCCCTCGACCAGCAGGCAGACGTCGTCGGGGGCACCGGCGGCAGCCTCGGCGACTTGAAGCATCACGTTCCTTGCGCGTCCAGCTCGAGTCGCGCCCGCCTCTTCGCGATCTCGCGCAGAAGCCGTGGGCACAGCGCCGCCGCCCGCTCGTACCCCCGACGGGCGTCAGCCACGAGCCGCGCGATCACGGACGTATCGGGCAGACGGGAATGAACGGCGTCGGCCAGCATGTCCGCGTCCGCGAGAGCGCGTTCGAACCCGGGATTGTCGTCCAGCTCCTGGTGAGCCGCGGCGGCACAGACGTCGAGCTGCGCGCCCAGATCCTCCAGCGCCAGAGCCGCCTCCACGGCGAGGTCCGCGTCACCACTGGCGACGGCGCGGCGCAGGAGCGCGATGGATTCGGCGTCGGGGTGACGCGTGAGCATGCCGACTGTTGCGGTTCTTTCTTCGGGACTCCCGGACATCAGCGACTCCGACGCCGACAACCCATCGACGAGCCGACGGACGTCGGCCACCGTTAGGGGGCGCGTCTCCGGCGCCTCGCGCGCGGGAACCTCGCCAACTTCGCCCCGCCTTCGCGTGCAGACCGCGACCATCGCGACGGGCCCTCCCAGGACAGGCAGCGTCAGGGTCAGCGCCGCCATGAGCGCCCGCTGACTGCGGCTGGCCTGTGGGCCTAGCCATGCTGCCGCGACGGCCAGCAGGTGAAGCGCAACCGGCGCGATCCACGACGAGGCCGCGCCGCCGCCCAGGACCAGCGCGGCCAGCGCCAATCCGTCCAGGCCGGTGGCCAGCAGGAGCGGGAGGAGCGAGGCGCGCGGTGTGACGGCCGCCGGCGTTTCCAGGGGCATCAGCGATTGTCCATTCAATTGAGTCGTTGCGACCCGGCGGGCGGGCTGTCGTCAGCTCCCGGCGGCGCCGGGCGCCGGGATGGTTCGGCCGACGCAGGCGTCGTGTGGTCGACCGCGAGACCGCGCGAGGCGTTCGTCTTTGCGCACCAGCGCGCGATGAGACGGAGGTCGTGTACCAGCGCGTGGCTCAGCGAATCCGGGGGAACCCCGCGCAGCGCCAGGACCCCCAGCACCTCGCCGGCTTCGTCGGTGATCGGCGTGGCGACGTCGCTCTGGTCGCTGCCCGCCTCGGCAAGCTCGGGACGATCGACGGCCCGCACCGTCGCCGCGCTCTCGAAGGCCGCCTCGATCGTCCGATCGAGCAGGACGTCTGGCGGCCGGGCCCTCAGCAGGGTCCATGCGCCCAGGGACGCGACGGTGCGCAGACGACCTCGCTCGTCGACGAGCTGCACGACCCCGGCCCGCGCCCCGGTGCGGGCGATCGCCAGCTCCAGCGCCGCCTGCGAGCCCAGGAGCGGATCGCGGCCCTCCAGGCGGGCGGCCACGTCGCGAATGAACGTCACGGAATGGTCCAGACGATCGGCGCGCGCGCGCAGCGCCATCGCGGCGCCCTGCAGCTCGGCGACGACGGCATCGTCGCCGGTGCTTTTTTGCGCAAGCTCCATGCCGCGGACGGACAGGTCGTCGATGCGGCGCTCGTGCGCGGACGCGATCCAGGCGACGAGGACGCTGAGCACCAGAGCGATCAGATCGGGGACGGAGTGGCCCGCGGCCGACAGCAAGGGGCCGAGGGAAACGCCCATGGCCAGCGCGGTCAGCGTCAACGTTCCCCAGACTGCGAACAACGCGAGCCCGAACCCCCGGCTTCCATAACGCGCCGACACCAGAATCACGGCGGCCCAGCCGGGGTGGGGCGCAACGCCGAAGCCGAGGTCACGCGGGGCCAGCAGAGCGGTCAGCCCGGCGACCAGCATGGCGACGATGAGCGCCTCACGCGCCACGACCGCCGGCGACACCAGGGCGGAGACGGCCACGACGCGGGGCGCGGCAACGACCGGGGCCGGCGACGACGCGCCGACAACGTCCAACGGCAAGGCTTCAGAGATCGACATGATGATTTCGCACAGACCACCCCTCTCAATGGAAGTTGCGTGCCACTGAACAAGAACCGCCTTCGGCAGACAGGGCGGCTGCCAGACGCAGCGCTCGGTCGCTGTCTCGCCTCGTGCCACCGCCCAGTGACAGGGTTCATGTAACGCCCGTCGCGGCGCCGTAACGCTTTCAGTGAGCGTGCCGCGATGCGCGTGATGGACGCTCGCGTTGCAGATCGTCCGTGCGACTCGCCGCGCGTCCGGACGGTCGTTGACAACGGGGGAACCGTCCCAAGCGCCCGCCGGCAAGGCGACCGCTGCCCGAACCGGAAAGTAGCCGGCTCAGTCCTGAAGCGTGAAACGACCCTTCGCCAGCGGCCGCCGGCCAGTGTCGGTGGGGCGCCGCACAGAGACCTCGTATTCGTGCCCCGCCGCGAAGCCCAGGTCCGTCGAGATCACGAAGTCGTTCACGAAGATCGTCGTGTCGCCGCGGTGGGTCGCGATCTCGGAGGAAAACATCCGCGTCCGCCCCTCGGCTGGGGAGGAGATCGAGACATCGTAAAATTCCAGCTCCAACCTCTCCTCGCCGGAAGGCCGCCCCAGCTGGACCGCGAAATGAACGCGCCACGCCCCGCCGCAACTGGCGGTGAGCGGTTGCGGTTGCTGCAGGCGGGTCATCGCCGCGACGAGCGTCACCGCCGAATCGAACGGCGTCGCAACCAGGAACATGCTGCTGGCGACGATGAGCCCCGTCTTCGGCGCGTGGTCGGACGCCGGCTTGGCAGCCAGCGTCAGGCAGGGCGCCAGCATGACCAAAGCGATGGCCGCAACGGTGGCCCGGCCAGTCATGTTCGATCGACGCGCGTAAGTCGCTCCCATACCCAGCGCCTCTTCACGATCCGTGCCTGGCGAAACATGTGCCCCGCGTCCCGCGGCCGCGACGGACCGAGTTATGCATCTGACAGCGATGACCAATGCCCGATACCAACACGACACTTGCGGACCAATGGGCGGGCGACTTGCGGCTGCCCCTCGCGATCATTCGCCGACACGCCGACGCGCTTCGCGGCGCGGACGGTGCGCTCACCGATGCGCAGAGGCAATCCGTCCTGGTGATAGAGGAGCAGACCGAACAGCTCGGTTGCCTGCTGGGAACGCTGGTAAACATCGAGCCGCCCGCAACCTTCGAACAGGACGCGGCGCTGCCGGCGGCGGGGGCGGGCGGGCGCGGGCCGCCCACGATCCTCATCGCGGATGACGACGACTTGATTCTCGAGTCGCTGGGTGACCTCCTGTCCGACCAGTACCGGATCACGTTTGCGCGTGACGGTCGAGAGGCGATGCTCGCGCTCTGCCTGCGGCCCTTCGACCTCGC
>Ga0190271_10001844_pt1 | contig 12410 bp, 11 predicted proteins | sample Popmic356T_FD_133747 | JGI IMG/M metagenome (GOLD analysis project Ga0190271, IMG submission 133747) | Populus adjacent soil microbial communities from riparian zone of Weber River, Utah, USA - 356 T | ecosystem: Environmental > Terrestrial > Soil > Riparian zone | place: USA: Utah | collected...
GGAGGTGCTCCCCGAGCACGTGGCCAAGGCCGCTCTGGCCCTGGTCGGTGGTGCGCTGAGCCAGACCACAGGGCTGATGATCCCGGTGGACAGTGGTGTCGTTTCGGCGTTCCTGAGGTGAGCCAAGGAGGAGCGAGATGATCGACCAGGACCGGATAGCCGGGCTGAACGAGGTGTGGGCGGCTCCACTGCAAGAGGATCTGGAGCATCTGGCCGGCCGCCTCGACCGGCGCAACGGGGCGAGCGCGGACGATCTGGTGTCGGCTCTCGCAGAGTTCGATGTCGCCGCTCCTTCCTGGGCCGTGGGGACCGGCGGGACCAGGTTCGGGCGGTTCCCGATCGGCGGTGAGCCCCGCACCACGGAGGAGAAGATCGACGACGTCGCACTTCTCAACAGACTGACGGCCAGCAACGGGACTATCTCGCTCCATGTCCCTTGGGACGATCCGGACGACCCTGACGGATTGCGTGAGTACGCCGAGGAACGGTCGATCGGCTTCGACGCCATGAACTCGAACACGTTCCAGGACAACCCATCGACGACCGATGACGGCAAGCTCTCGTACAAGTTCGGGAGCCTGGCCAACGCCGACCCGGCGGTGCGGGAGGTCGCCATCGAGCACAACACGTACGTGATCGACTTGGGGGTCCGGCTGGGCTCGACTGCACTCACCGTTTGGCTGGCCGACGGCATCAACCACCCCGGCCAGGCCGACCACACCACGCAGTTCGAACGGGTGGCGGCCGGCCTCGGCGCGATTCACGACCATCTCCCTGACGGCTGGCAGATGTACACCGAGCACAAGCCCTATGAGCCTGCCTTCTATGCAACGGTCAATTTCGACTGGGGCTCGTCCCTCCTCTTGGCCCAGGCGGCAGGACCGAAGGCCTCATGTCTGGTCGATCTCGGCCACCATCTTCCCAACGCCAACATCGAGCAGATCGTGAGCCGGCTGGCTATGGCCGGGCGTCTCGGCGGGTTTCATTTCAACGATTCCAAGTACGGCGACGACGATCTCACCACAGGATCCATCAGGCCATATCAGCTGTTCCTCATCTTCTGTGAGCTGATTCGGGCCGGCCAAGGTCGGCTCCCGTCGCTGGCCTACATGATCGACCAGAGCCATAACATCAAGGACCCGCTCGAGGACTTGATCCAATCGACTGAAGCGGTGTCGATCGCATACGCTCAGGCGCTCCTGGTGGAGCGCGATGCTCTCCTCGAGGCCCAGACAGCCAACGACGCCGCTCTGGGACAGCACCTCCTTCAGGACGCATTCCGCATCGATGTCCGCCCACTGGTGGCGGAGGCGCGTCGGCTTAATGGCGGGGCAATCGAGCCCCTCGCTGCCTACCGGTCCCTTGGATACCGCCGGGCGATGATTGAAGAGCGCGGTCTGGCCTCGGTCGCAACCGGGCTGTGAGCGGCCCGTTGCGGGTCCTGGCGGTCGATCTCGGGGCCACATCAGTCCGCGTTGCCGCGGTCGACCTGTCGGCGGAGGAACCGTCGGTGGAGATCCTCCATCGATGGGAACACTCTCCGATCAGGGTGGAGGACGGGTCCTTGCGGTGGGATTGGCCCCGGATCGTCTCGGAGGTCGAGGCCGGACTGGAGAAGGGCCTCGCCACCGGGAGCGTCGCGTCGATAGGAGTGGACGGCTGGGGCATCGACTACGGGCTGATCGATGGGACCGGGCGACTCGTCGATCTCCCGTTCTCGTACCGGGACTCGAGAACCGACATATGGCAATCGACGGCCGAGCGAATTGGGCCGGAGCGTCTCTACGAGCGCACGGGAGTTCAGATGATGGCGATCAACACCATCTTCCAACTGTCGGTGCACGACCCCGGGGAGCTGGGGCGGGCCTCCCGGATCCTCCTCCTTCCCGACCTTCTCATTCATCACCTCACCGGGCAGGTGGCGGCTGAGCGCTCCAACGTCTCGACCACCGCACTCATGGACATACGAACCGGAGAATGGGCTGCCGACCTGGTCGCTGACCTGTCGCTTGACCCGTCAATGTTCCCTCCTGTAGTCGACGCCGGGACCGCGGCCGGAACTTGGCGAGGGATCCCGGTGCATCTGGTGGGCAGTCATGACACTGCGTCCGCATTCTTGGGGATGCCCGGTGGGACCAGTCCCGGAACCATCTTCGTCTCGGCCGGGACCTGGGTCCTGGTGGGGATGGAACGCCCCGGTCCCGACACGTCTTCGCGGGCACGGGAGGCCAACTTCTCCAACGAAGCCGGGGCCTTGGGTGGAATCCGATTTCTCAAGAACGTGGTCGGCCTGTGGATCCTGGAGCAGTGCCGCCAGGCTTGGGGCGGGCCGCCCATCGGGATGCTGCTCGAGGAGGCAGCGTCTCTGGAGGGACCGGTCCCGACCTTCGATGCCGGGGATCATCGATTCGTTAGCCCGGCCGACATGTTGCGCGAGGTGCAGGAAGCAGCCGACCTGCCACCAGGCACCCCCCGCAGTGTCATCGCGAGAAGTGTCATCGAGTCGATTGTCGGCGGCATCGGCACTGTCGTCGAGGAGTTGACTGAGATCACAGGTGAAGACCCCGCCCGGGTCGCGGTGGTTGGTGGTGGTGCGCGGGTGCCACTGCTCCACGAGCTCTTGAGCCGGCGAACCGGGCTCCCGGTGGTCAGGGGCTCGCAGGAGGCCACCGCCTTGGGCAATGCCATCGTCCAAGGTCTGGCCATTGGCGCATTCGAAAGTCTCGACGAGGCTCGCCAGTGGTTGGGAGCGGGTGAGGCCACGGATCCGGTGCGGGCGGCAAGCGTTTCCGGCGGCTTGAATTCAAGTCGGAATCGCGATGGGGAGGCGGAGTGAGCCGGCGCACGTTCAACAGCCCGGAGGAGCGTCTGGGCGAGGTCAAGGACCTGATTTCAGAGCGCGGGGCGGTCCGAATCGATCAATTGGCCGCCGATTTCGGGGTGAGCGAGATGACGATCCGCCGCGACCTCGATGAGTTGGAGGCCCTCGGCATCGCTCGACGGGTGAGAGGTGGCGCCATCGCCCTCGGCCCGGAGCCATTCGCACAGAGGCATCGGCACAACGCCCGGGCCAAGGGCCGGATCGCCGAGAAGCTCATCGATCTGATCCCGGCGGTGGGAACGGTCGCCTTCGATGCCTCGACCACGGTTCATCGGCTTGCCGCCTCGTTGGAGATGGCCCGCGATCTGGTCATCGTGACCAACGGCCTCGACACCTTCCATGCGGCTGTGGGCAAGCCGGGCATCACCGCCTCCCTCACCGGCGGCACGCAGGAGCCTCGCACGGGGAGCCTCGTCGGCCCGATAGCCGCCCGGGCGGCTCAGGGATTCCTCTATGACGTGTTTGTCTGCTCCGCTGCCGCACTCGACCATGAGGTCGGCTCTTCGGAGGCCAGCCTGGCCGAATCAGAGGTGAAGCGGGCTTTTGCCGCCACCAGCAGCCGAATCATTCTCGCGGTGGATCACAGCAAGCTGGAGACGAGAGCCCAGGCCCGGATGTTCGATCTGATCGACATAGACCTGCTCGTCACTGACCTCGATCCCGAGGACGACAGGCTCACGTCCTACCGGCAAGTGGTCAGCCTCGCCTAGGGGGTGGTCGTGCGGAGAATCGGATTCGTGCTCAAGGTCAAACCGGAGCTGATCCCGGAGTACAGACGACGGCACGAGGAGGTCTGGCCGGAGATGCTCGATGCATTGAACCGCACCGGATGGCACAACTACACCCTCTTCATTCGCTCGGACGGAACCCTCTTTGGATACTTCGAGACCCCCGATTCATTCGCGGCCGCTCTCGAAGGCATGTCACGCGAGGAGGTCAACGACCGCTGGCAGGCCGAGATGGCGCCATTCTTCGAGGGAACGGGTGAGGCGGCGGACGCCATGATGGAAGAGCTGGTCGAGGTGTTTCACCTGGACTGAGAAGCTGGGCTACCTGGTACCATACCCCCCTAAGGTATTAGGAGGCTCGATGCGCGGTTACACCCTGAACAAGGACGAGTACCTGAATCGTCTCGCCAGGATCGAGGGCCAGGTGAGAGGGTTGCAGCGAATGATCTCCGATGACACGTACTGCATCGACGTCCTCACTCAGGTCAATGCCGCCTCTTCGGCATTGCGCGCCGTGGCGGTGGGGCTGCTCGACGAGCACGTCCGCCATTGCGTCCAGGAGGCGTCCGTGGCCGGCGACGCCGCCTCCGCCGACAGGATGATTACCGAGGCCACCCGGGCGATCGAACGATTGGTGAGGTCATAACTCAGCACCAGCAGCACGCCGATCACCAGCACCACGCTGGCCATGATCAGCATGCCGATCACCAGCACGACGCTGGCCATGATCAGCATGCCGAGCATGATCAGCATGCCGGTCATGACAAACACGCCGGGCACAGCGTGGCCATGTTCCGGGACCGGTTTTGGCTGTCCCTCGCCCTGACCATCCCCATCGTCTTCTACAGCCCGATGATCCAGGAGTGGTTCGGTTACACGGCTCCGGCGTTTCCCGGGTCGGAGTGGGTGGCTCCTGTGCTCGGCACTGTGATATTCATCTACGGCGGGATGCCCTTCCTGCGCGGCGCGGTCCAGGAGGTGCGGGCCCGGCAGCCGGGGATGATGTTGCTCATCGGCATGGCGATAACCGTCGCCTATCTGGCCTCGTTGGCGACCACTATCGGCTGGTTCGATCTCGACTTCTGGTGGGAGCTGGCCGCCCTGATCACGATCATGCTCCTCGGCCACTGGATGGAGATGAGAGCGATCGGTCAGGCACGTGGCGCCCTCGCTGCTTTGGCCGAGCTGCTTCCCGACGAGGCGGAGCGGATCATTGACGGTGAGCCCGAAACCGTCTCGATCGCCTCGCTGGGCCTCGGTGACCTCGTGTTGGTCCGCCCGGGTGGACGGGTCCCGGCCGACGGTGTGATCACAACCGGTGGCGCCGAGATGGACGAGTCGATGGTGACGGGCGAGTCGAAGCCAGTGCCCAAGGGAATCGGCGACGAAGTGGTCGCTGGAACCCTCGCAACGGACTCGGCGATCCGGGTCGAGGTGACTGCGGTCGGTGAAGACACTGCCCTGGCCGGGATCCAGAGACTCGTGGCGGAGGCACAACTGTCCCGCTCTCGGGCCCAGGTCCTGGCCGACCGGGCAGCGGCGTTGCTCTTCTACGTGGCGGTTGGGGCGGCTGCGATCACCGCCATCGTCTGGTGGGCCCTCGGGCAACCTGAGGACGCGGTCACCCGCACCGTCTCGGTCCTCGTGATCGCCTGCCCCCACGCCCTCGGGTTGGCTATCCCCCTGGTTATCTCCATCTCCACCGGGTTGGGCGCCCGCAACGGGATCCTGGTGAAGGATCGACTGGCACTCGAGCGCATGCGAACGGTCGACGTCGTGCTCTTCGACAAGACCGGGACACTGACCCGGGGCAGCCACGTAGTGGTTGACGTGGCCGCCATCGATGGGGACACCGCGATGGTGCTGGCGTTGGCAGCAGCGGTGGAGGCCGATTCCGAACATCCCTTGGCCAGGGCGATCGTTGCCGCCGCACGTGGGCCGGTAACCGCTGTCACCGGGTTTCGCTCCATGAGTGGACGGGGAGTGGAGGCGACGGTGGATGGCGCTTCGGTGGCCGTAGGCGGTCCGGCTCTGCTGCGGGAGAGGGGGCTCGAGCTGTCGCCCGATCTCGAGAAGACGGTCTCCGGCTGGGAGGAGAGGGGCGCTGCGGTGCTCTATGTCATCCGCGACAATGAGGTGACGGGGGCGATCTCGTTGGAGGATGAGATACGACCCGAGTCACGCCAGGCGGTCGACCAACTGCATCAACTTGGGGTCCGTGTGGGGATGATCACCGGTGACGCCCGCCAGGTCGCAGCGTCCGTTGCGGCCGAGTTGGGCATCGACGAGGTCCTGGCGGAGGTCCTGCCTGAGGACAAGCACTCCAAGGTCTCGGAGCTTCAGGATCGGGGTTTGACTGTGGCAATGGTCGGCGACGGGGTCAACGACGCCCCGGCCCTGGCCCAAGCAGATGTCGGCATCGCCATCGGAGCGGGCACCGACGTCGCCATCGAGTCGGCCGGGATCGTCCTCGCCTCGGACGACCCGAGGGCAGTCGTCGCCACCCGGCGCCTCTCTTCGGCGGGCTATCGGAAGATGCTGCAGAACCTGGTCTGGGCCGCCGGGTACAACGTGCTGGCCATACCTCTGGCCGCAGGCGCTCTGGCTTGGGCGGGAGTGGTCCTGTCTCCAGCCGCGGCGGCCATCCTGATGAGTGTCTCCACCATCGTGGTCGCGATCAACGCCCAGTTCCTGCGGGGCCTCGACCTACGCGGGTGACAAACTCAATGATCGCGTCGGTCACTTGATCCGAATGTGAGAGGTGGGGCGAATGACCCCCGTCGGGGAGCACGAGCCGCTCAACAGGCCCGCTCACCCCTCGCTCGATCGCATCCAACTGAGCCAGAGTCCCGTATTCGTCATCGAGAGCCTGGATCAGCAACACGGGACAATGGATGTTGGGCAACGAGGATTCGATGTTCCAGTCCCGAAAGGCGGGGTCCAGCCATATCTCGCTCCACGCCCGGAACGTCGCCTCTGGGTCCCGGTGGTATTTGGCCATCCGCTGGACGAGATCGGTGGTCTCGAAGCGTCTCACCACTTCTTCGATCCCGGCGATGGTCTCCGGCTCGACGAAGACGTGTGGGGCGATGAGCACCAGACCCGACGCCCATTGGTACTCACCGCTGAAGATCAGAGAGATCGAAGCCCCGTCGGAGTGGCCAACGAATACCACGTCAGAGATCTCGTACTCGCGAAGGAACTGATAGAGGGCGGCCAGCGCCTCGTGATGCATGAACTGTGGCGTCCGTCGCGCTCGAATGGGGCCGGACCAGCCATGGCCTTGTCGGCTGTAGGTGGCGACGGGTCTCGCGGTGGCCAGCGCCAGGTCTCGCGGCATGTCTTTCCAGGTGCGCATGCTCCCCAATCCGTCGTGGAGGAACACCACCGGGTTTCTGCCGCCCCGCTGGTAAATCTGGAACTCGGCCGTGTATCCGCCGATATGGATCCCGCCCTCGTAGGGGCCGCTGTCGTCGCCCATGGCCGATAGTCTCGCTCGGTCGGGAGTGGCAAGGGACGAATGCAGACCAACGCCAATATCAGCACTCTGGTCGACGGGTGGTTGGAGCAGGGCCGGGAGGACGACACCATTCTCATCACCTCCGATGACGTCGCCTGGTCTGCCGGGCGTTTGCACGCGGCAGTCTCGGCGACCGCCGCCCGTCTCCGCGAAATGGGGATCGGCAGGGAGGATCGAGCGCTGCTCGTCCTCGACGACACCCCCGCCTTTCCGGCCGCCTTTCTCGGGGCGATGCGGATCGGGGCGGTGCCGGTTCCGGTCAACTTCCTGGCCCGGCCCGACGACTTCGGATATTTCCTCGATGATTCGTACGCCTCCGTCGCCGTCGTCGACGCGGTCTTTCTCGACGCGGTTGGGCCCCAGGCGGCGGCGAGGCCATCGGTTCGACTGGTCGTGGCCAACGGCGATGCGGTGGACGGAGCCGAGTCCCTCGACGCCTGGATCGACGCGACATCGGATGAAGTCGATCCGGTGACCACTCATCCCGACGACATGGCTTTCTGGCTGTACAGCTCGGGATCGACCGGGAGGCCAAAAGGTGTGGTCCACCGGCACGCCGACGTGGCGGCCACCTGCACCAACTACGCCGGTCCGGTGCTCGGCATCGGGCGGGACGACGTCGTGTTCTCGAGCACCAAGATGTTCCACGCCTACGGATTGGGAAACAACCTCACCTTCCCGATGTGGGCCGGCGCTACCTCCATCTATTCCACGGGTCGTCCCACGCCGGATCGCCTTCTGGAGCGGGTCCGCACTCATCGACCTTCGCTCTACTTCTCGGTGCCGGCCCTCTACAACGCCATCCTCTCCCACCCCGAATTCGACGAGACCGACTGGTCGTCCGTTCGGCTCGGGATATCGGCGGCGGAGCCGCTGCCCCCTGAGATATCGCGCCGCTTCCACGATCGCACCGGGATCGAGATCCTCGACGGCGTGGGCTCGACCGAGATGCTCCACATCTATTGCTCCAACCGCGCCGGCGCGGTGCGGCTGGGAACGTCGGGCACGCCGGTGGACGGATATGAGATGGAGGTCCGTGACCCGGAGGGCGCTCTCTGTGAGGTGGGGGAGCCGGGCGAGATGTGGGTTCGGGGGCCGAGCGCCCTGACCACCTACTGGCACCAGTACCAGCGAAGCCGGGACAAGATTCGCGGTCACTGGTTCCTCACGGGTGACAGATATCGCCGGGATGACGATGGCTACTTCTGGTACGAGGGACGGGTCGACGACATGATGAAGGTCGGCGGACTGTGGGTGAGCCCGATCGAGATCGAGAATCGGCTGATGGAGCACCCGTCGGTACGGGAGGCGGCTGTGGTAGCGGTCGACATCGAGCACATGTCCCGGATCAAGGCCGTAGTGATCCTCGCCGAAGGTGTTGACGCCGGCGGTGACCTCGACGCCGAGCTACAAGCGTGGTGCAAGGACGAACTGCAGCGCTACCAATTCCCCCATGTCATCGAATATGTCGAGGACTTCCCACGGACTGCGACGGGAAAGATCCAACGCTTCAGGCTGCGCGATACAGCTGTCTGACATGGCTACTCCGGGGTGTCGATCCAGCGGACTCCCAAGCCCTCGAGTCGCTCTCTGAACCCGTAGAAGTCGACCCCGAGCTCGCCGGCCGCAAGACGTGCCCTGACTTCCGTCTCCCGCTCCAGACGTTTGCGGGCCGCTTCCAGGATCTCGACAGCACGTTCTCGTTCCACGATCACGACCCCGTCGTCGTCGGCCACCACGACATCGCCAGGGCCGACGGTGGCACTGCCGCATGCGATCGGCACGTTCACCGATCCCGGCGTGGCCTTCGCGGTCCCCGAGGCGTGGATCGCCCGCGACCAGACGGGGAGACCCATCTCCCGGAGATCTGACACGTCACGAACCCCGGCATCGACGACCACGCCTGCACACCCTCTGGCCATCACCGACGTGGCGAGCAACTCACCGAACATCCCGTTTGTCGAGGGTGCGGTCGTTGCTACCACGAGGATGTCCCCTGGTTCGATGACCTCGACCGCGGCGTGAATCATGATGTTGTCCCCAGGGGCACATGAGACCGTCACGGCATGGCCCGCAATGCGCGCCCCCTCCTGAATGGGCCTGATCCCCGGATCGAGGAGCCCGCTCGCACCGGCCTCGTGAACCGTGGCCACCCCGGCAGAGCCCAACCCGGCCACGACGTCGGCCGCGACCCGGGGCACATGTCGCACGACGACTCCGTCTCGCATATCAGGCAAGCTCGTTGGCTACCTGGGGGAATACCCGCTGGTAGGCCTCGGCTTTGGTCTCGTTCAGCAGACCGAGGTTGGGGCCCGAGTTGCGCTGGGCCTGCACCCCGCGCCTGGTCGCGACCTCGGTGTAGTAATCCCAGAGGTGCTCCTGACCTTCCATGCACCGCATCGCTTCGAGCTTCTGGTCCCAAACCTCGGTTATGTCAAGCAGCACGTCGGGCATGAAGCCCGAGTACTCGGTCTGATGGGGCTCGAAGAGGAACACCGGTGGCGCCCCTATCACCTCCGTGCCCGGGTCGTAACCCGCCGCCTGGGCGATGATGCGGGCCTGGGTGGCGATCGAGTGTGCCGTCTCGTGATCGCGATTCCACGGGTCACGATCGTTGTGGGTGAGAACGACGGTGGGTCGGATCTCCCGATACACCTTGACCAGGCGGTCCAGCAGCTCGGCTGTCTCGACCAGGGGGTAGTCGTCAGCATCGAAGGCGCGCAGGTCGGCGCCGAGGACCTTGGCCGCAGCCTCCGCCTCGGCATGGCGCGCCTCCTTGACCTGTGCCAGGTCCATGCCCTGGCGCCAATATCGTGCAGACTCCCCGCGCTCCCCATAGGCGAGACACACGACGGTGACGTCGTGCCCCCGGTTCGCGTAGAGGGCGATGGCACCACCGGCGCGCCACACGAAGTCCCCGACGTGGGCACTGATCACCAGAAGCGACTCCGGAGTCATCGCGGCAACCCTATCTGCGGCTCCCGACGGCTAACTTCGCATTCGAGGCAACTTCGACCCATGAGCTCCGACCCTCCCGGCATTCCTTGCATGTTGATGCGCGGCGGCACGTCGAAAGGGGCGTTCTTCCTGGCCGACGATCTCCCGCCCGATGAAGCCGACCGCGACGCGTTGCTGCTCCGGATCATGGGCTCGCCGGACCCGAGGCAGATCGATGGCGTAGGCGGTGGCCATCCGCTCACTACCAAGGTCGCCGTGGTCGGCCCTTCCGAGCGCGACGACATCGACATCGAGTATCTCTTCCTCCAGGTGTCGGTAGACCAGCCCGTGGTCACCGACAAGCAGAACTGCGGGAACATGCTGGCTGCGGTCGGCCCTTTCGCCCTGGAACGGGGATTGTTGACCTTGTCCGATGGCCGGGCACCGGTGCGGATCCTGATGAACAACACCGGGGGAGTGGCGGTGGCCACATTTCCCGTGGCAGGGGGAAGGCCTGTGTATGCGGGCGAGACCGAGATCGCCGGAGTGCCTGGCGCTGCAGCAGAGATAGTCATCGAGTTCGAGGACATCGCCGGCTCCAGCACAGGAGCCCTTCTCCCAACGGGTCGGTCCGTGGACGAGGTGGGTGGTGTCGAGGTCACTCTGATCGACAACGGGATGCCGGTCGTCGTGCTGCGGGGTTTAGATCTCGGGGTCGCCGGTGACGAGACCTGTGAGGAGCTGGAGGGCAATGCCGATCTCCGCCAGAAGCTCGAGGAGATCCGCCTGGTTGCCGGCCCGTTGATGAACCTGGGTGATGTGAGCCAGGCCACAGTGCCCAAGCTGACTCTGGTGTCCCCACCGCGGGCGGGAGGAGCCATCTCCACGAGAACCTTCATCCCGCATCGCTGCCATCAGGCGATAGGCGTGCTCGGGGCGGTCAGCGTTGCCACCGCCTGCCACTTCCCCGGGTCGCCCGCCGCCCTCTCGGCCAGTCTCCAGGCCGGCTCCGATGTCATTCGGATCGAGCATCCGACAGGCACATTCGATGCCACCGTGCGACTCGACTCCGGGCCTGAGCCCAATGTCCTCGGCGCCGGGATCATCCGGACCGCCCGCAAGTTGATGGACGGTGTGGTGTTTCCCCGGCCCGCGGAATCGTCGGCAGATTAGGGTGCGCCGATGCCACGGGGCCGTGGCAAATGAGGAGGAAGAGCATGAGGAACAAAGGCACGAGGGTGAGATTTCTCGCCTTGGTCGCTGTGATGGCGTTGATCGGAGCCGCCTGCACCGGGGACGACGCCACCGACACCACGGAAGCGGCGACGGACACGACGGAGGCGGCGCCCGATACGACCGAGGCGGCTCCTGACACCACCGAGGCGGCGCCAGACACGACAGCAGCATCCGGTGAGCCGATCATGATCGGGATTCTCACCGATCTCACCGGTTTCACGCCCTGGGCCGTCAACGCCCGGGACGGGATGATGCTGGCCGCGGAGGAGATCAACGCCGCAGGCGGGGTCGATGGACGCACGATCGAACTCGTCGTCGAGGACTCGGCCAACGATGCCGATGCCGGCACGTCAGGTTATGAGCGCCTGGCCGAGCAAGGGGTGGTCGCCATCGGCGGCATCATCTCCAGCACAGTGGGAGGCACCATCAGCCCACTGGCCGAAGAGCTTCAGATACCGACCTTCCTGATCAAGTCGGGCACAGAGGCCGCCCTGACCGCGGACAGCCGATTCATGTTCCGCACCTGTCTCCCCGCAGCGCCGATGACAGCTCCACCCGTTATCCAGTACGTCGAGGAGCAAGGTCTCACCAATGTCGGGGTCATCGTCGCCGACTACCCATGGGGCCAGTCCTTCGCCGCGGCTGTGGCGCCTGCGTTGGATACCGCCGGCATCTCGTATGGCGAGATCCAGGTCGCTCCGGTGCCCCCGGACACCGATTTCACCCCGTTTGTTCGGAACATTGCCGACGCCGGCGCCGAAATGGTCATCGCAACGGGCCATCCGCCAGGGAGCGCGGCCATCGTCACGTTGTCAGCCGACCTCATCGGTGACGTGCCCGTCACCGGCTCCTGGATCCCGCCAGACCTGGCGGTCGGAGGGCTCGCCGACCTGGCCATCGGACGCTACGTCGACTTTGCCTGTGCCGATTACACCGGGGATAGTTATGCCGGACTCGCCGCGCGTTATCTCGAGTTCTCCGACAACGTCTTCATGTCGGACGACGCGGTGGCCGGACACGGGATAGTGACGATGGTGGCCGACGCGGTCGCCAACGCCGGGGACGACCCGGTGGCGATCTCGGAGTACCTCCATGGCCAGACCTATGA